>CEQE01034208.1_pt1 | contig 83532 bp, 69 predicted proteins | sample 356201 | NCBI WGS metagenome assembly CEQE01 (sample SAMEA2619970, study PRJEB7988) | marine metagenome | biome: marine biome (ENVO:00000447); feature: mesopelagic zone (ENVO:00000213) & marine oxygen minimum zone (ENVO:01000065); material: "saline water (ENVO:00002010), including plankton...
ACGGGTGGAGATTCTTTCAGCCCTCGAGGAAAAAATCCCGGAGCTCCATGTTGTATCGCCTGAAATCATCGGCAGCCTCAAAACCCTCAAACAGATTGTTAGCCACCTTTCAGACAATGATAAAACAGAGACAAGCTGTCAGCAATTTAATTCATATTGTAATGATTTATCTGATAGTTATAATAATAAACATAATACATTGGTTGAATACTTGTCCGACGATGGGCCAGTGCCGAGAAAAGTCATTTCGATCATTGAAACTCAATCTGATTCGAAAAGACGTCTACCGATCCCAAACGGCAAAACAGTTTTTATCACAGATGACGGAACCGGGCTTTCAAAAGCTATCGAATCTGAGTTGGCATCTTTTGATATCGAGGTTTGCCACGCTTCAATTGACAGGTTAAAACGTAAAAAGGATATGCCGAAGGCTTTCGGCCTTATTATCCTCCCGGACAAGGATTTAATCGAAAGAACCAGATGGAATCGAAATGATGAAACTCAATTAAAAAATGCCTTTCTCATTACCAAGCGATTGGCACCGGATCTTATTGAATCCGCCAAAACGAATGCCGGTTTTTTTGCCACCGTCACCCGCCTGGACGGGGCATTTGGTTTTCATGGAAAAGGGGTGACCAATCCCTTGCAGGGTGGACTGGCCGGTCTTGTGAAAACCGTCCGCATTGAGTGGGAGAATGTTTTTTGCCGTGCCTTTGACGTCTCACCCATGTGGAAAAATCCCCGGAAGATTTCAAAGGCGATCGTTTCGGAAATCTTAAACGCAGATCGGTTGGGTCCGGTTGAAATCGGTCTTGACCCCCGTTTATCGTCCACCACGAGGTATGCGCTAACACTTAATCCGTCCCCCCTTCCGCCTAACAAAGTGATCAATACCGATTTGGATGACCACGATGTGTTGATAGTCACCGGAGGCGCCCGGGGAATCACAGCATCGGCGCTTCTTTCCCTCACATCGTATGTAAAACCGACCCTCATTCTTCTCGGCCGCTCACCTGCTCCGACCCCTGAACCCCATTGGCTGACACATCTTAGAAATGAGTCAGAAATGAAAACCGCCATTTTTGAAAAAGAATTTAACGGTCATATAGTCTCGCCCAGAAAGTTAGAAGAAAGATTGATACGGTTTATGGCCAATCGTGAAATTTCTAATACGCTGAACCAGTTGGAGAAAAAAAACATCACCGTCCGATATTATTCTGTTGATATTCGCAACATCTCAGCGATTCGTTCCGTTTTAGATGAAGTGCGATCTGTTGATGGGCCAATCAGAGGCATCATTCACGGCGCAGGAGTAGTGGAAGACCGTTTGATAATCGATAAAACCGCGAAACAGTTTGAAAACGTATTTGACACCAAGGTTAAAGGCATCAGGGGACTTTTAAAGGCTGCCGAACAGGACCATCTGAAGTATCTTATCTTTTTTTCATCGATCGTTGCACGAATGGGAAACAAAGGACAGGCGGATTATGCCATGGCAAATGAAGTGTTGAATAAAGTCGCCTGGCAGGAGTCTTTACTGCGCCCGAAATGCAGCGTTATCTCATTTAACTGGGGTCCATGGGATGGGGGGATGGTGACACCGGGTTTAAAACGCGAGTTTGCTCGAAAAAAAATAGAGGTGATTCCGGTTGAAACCGGAGTCGAATGTATGCTCCATGAGATGAGCAAAAATAAAAAGGGTCCCGTAGAGGTCGTCGTGGGATCTTCGATTTCTTCCGGAAAAAGAGACCATAAAAATAAAAAGGAAACCTTTTCCCTTTCCTTCAAACATGAAATCGATGTTGACCGTTATCCGATTTTATCATCCCACATTCTGGATGGTAAACCGGTAGTCCCCTTTGCCCTGATGACCGAATGGATCGGTCATGGTGCACTTCATGACAATCCCGGTCTTTTCCTTTTCGGGATTGATAACATGCGGGTTTTCAACGGGATTCGACTTGAACATAAAAAAATGATGGTTCGCCTGCTCTCTGGAAAGGCTCGAAAAAAGGGCTCGGCCTACGAGGTCGATGTCGAATTGATGGATGGCCTAAAAGATAAGATAGAAGTGATTCATACAAGTGCAAAAGCCATTTTGGTAGAGGCCTTTCCGAAGCCGCCATTGTTCAATAATTCATTAAAGCGACATACAAAATCATACCCTAAAAACATCGATGAGGTTTACGAAACCATCCTTTTTCACGGTGATGAACTCCGGGGCATCAAAAAAATCATCAGTTGCACTCCCCAGGGGATGGTGGCCGATCTCTCTTCAGCGCCCTCACCCAAGAAATGGATTTTAGATCCGATGAGAAGCAAATGGATTGGTGATCCGCTGGTGCTTGATTCCGCTTTTCAAATGGCAACCATTTGGTGCTTTGAGGAGGCCGGGCTGGTATCGCTTCCAACCTATAGTGCCTCCTATCGCCAGTATCGGAACGACTTCCCAGAGACAGGAGTTACCGCAATATTCGAAATCAACCAGACCACCGATCACAAAATAGTTGGAGATTTTACCTTTCTGGATTCAGAGAATGTGATTGTTGCCTGTCTCCTTGGATATGAAGCGGTGATGTACCCCTCTTTATCCAAAGCATTTCAGGCGAAAAGCACCGGCTCCTCTTCGCGCTGATCCGGCTTTCATCAGGAATTTGAGAAGAATATTCTTATCTTTTCAACCACATAAGCCAGTTGATTTTCTGTAAGTTCCGGGTAGATCGGAAGGGCCAAAGAATGGGATGCGGCATGTTCCGCAACCGGGAACGCGCCGTTTGGGTAGTTCAAGTATGAAAAGCATTCCTGCAGATGGAGGGGCAGAGGGTAGTAAACCTCGCTCCCAATTTCTTTAGAGAGGAGAAACTGGCGAAGGAGGTCTCTTTTTTCCTTTACCCGTATCACAAACTGATTGTAGATGTGGCGGTCTTCCTTCTCAACCGGTAGTTGTATGTGTCGTTCCAGCCCCGCTTTCTTAAAAAGCTGCTTATATATTTTAGCGTTTTTCTGCCGCGTTTTTATCCAGCCGTCAAGGTATTTTAGCTTGACCGACACAATAACCGCCTGAAGCGCATCCAACCTAAAATTCCCCCCTATAACACGATGATAATACTTCGGATTAGCCCCGTGAACCCGGAGAATGCGAAGCTTTTTATCAATCGCCTTTGAATTCGTGGTCACCGCCCCGCCATCCCCAAATGCGCCCAGGTTTTTCGAAGGAAAAAAAGAAAAACACCCATAATTACCCATTGAACCTGCACGTCTTCCCCTGTACTCAGCACCTATTGCCTGTGCGGCGTCCTCAATCACCACAAGATTGTAATCCTCAGCCACCTTGAGGATTGGATCCATATCGGCACATTGGCCATAGAGGTGAACAGGGATTATCGCTCTGAGTCTCTCACGTTCCGCCTGACCCATTGTCGTTAAAACCCGAACCAGACCTTCGGGCGACAGATTGAACGTATCTGGATCAATGTCTACAAAAATCGGTCTGGCACCGAGACGCGTGATGGCGCCTGCTGTCGAAAAAAATGTATATGGCGTCGTGATGACGCCGTCTTTAGGGCCGATTCCAGCCGCCATCAATGAAATCAGGAGTGCGTCGGTTCCGGAAGAAACGCCAACCGCATATTTTGAAGCACAATAGCGACTGATCTCTTTTTCTAAAGTTTCAACCGATGGCCCCAAAATAAAATATTGCTTTTCAAAGAACTCCTCGGCAACTCTCAGAACCTCTTTTTTGATGCTCTGATACTGCTGTTTTAATTCGAGCAAAGGTACTTTCATCTTTTACAATCCTATTGGCTAAGACCGTTTCTCTCTGACATCGACTTCCACTTGAATCATGCAAAGAGGTTCATCCCCGACAGTCCCTATATGATGCGATGAAGATCCGGAGATCGCTATTGAGTCTCCTTTTTTAAAAACTCGGGTTTGGGCCCCGTCTTTTATTTTTATTCTACCGCTGAGTACAAAAAAATGTTTTATTATCCCCGGATCGACCTCAATCTGACGAACCGGCCCCGGATTGATGATTATTCGTGATATTTTAAAATCTTCGTTTTGTTCCAACGTGGTTTGATGACCCCAACACCGGAAGGTTGTTTGGTGTTTTCGATATTCCTTTCTGCCAGTTTTTTTCAGCTTCTCGACGATTGATTTGACATCCCGACTGTTATCGAGGTCGGAGACGAATACGGAATTCGGAGTTTCGACGACAACCGTGTTCTTCATTTGGTGGGTTACGACCAATCGGTCATGACTGAGGATAAAACTATTCTCCGTATCATTTGCAATTACGTCGCCCACAATCACATTCTTGTTTTTATCCTTTGGCAAAAAATCATAAAGGGATTTCCAGGACCCTATATCACTCCACTGAAAATCCGAGGGAAGCACCACCCCTTTTTTTGTTTTTTCCATGATGGCATAATCGATGGAAATATTCGGCAACCGCTCATATGCATTTTTGTCCAAAATATCTTTTGAGCCAACCAGTCTCTCCATTGTCATTAGAAGCTGCGCCTGATGGTGTTTAAACTCTTCGGCAATAACAGATGCTCTGAAAGCAAATATACCAGAATTCCAAAAAAAATTTCCGGATTCAATATATTTTTTGGCGGTTTCTCTATCCGGTTTTTCTGTAAATTTTTTGATCGACAGTGCACCACCAGAAATTTCTTTATCCCCCTCAATGTAACCATATCCGGTTTCAGGATAATCCGGTTGTATGCCAAAGCTTACAATATATCCCCTTGCGGCCAGTTCGATGGCGGATTCAATGCGGCGGTGAAAGGCATTGATATTTTCGATAACGTGGTCTGCAGGAAAAATACACAATATGGCTTCCGTTTCTTCCTGCTGTATCTTCAGTGCTGCGAGAAGGACAGCGGGTGCCGTATTTCGGCCGCAGGGCTCACAAATTATTTGCCCTTCCGGCTCAATTCCTAACTCTTTGATCTGCTTTGCAATTTCATGGAAATGCGCTTCCTGGCAGACGATTCGAACCTTTTCTGTATCGATTACCGGCTCCAACCTTTTTATGGTATCTTGAATCAATGTATTTTTTCCCATAAAACGGACGAGTTGTTTGGGGTGGAGATCGCTTGATACCGGCCACAGCCGTGTTCCAGTACCACCGGCTAGTAAAACGGGATAAACTTTTTTCTTCTGCCCGGAAAATGTCATTCTCCCCATTTGGATCTCCCCTTTGGGATCTGGTTGTTCCGATACGAAACCGAGGAGGCCGTTGAGACGGTTCTAACCGCATTATAACCGAGAAATTTATTTACTTCTTGAACCAATGCGGATGTCGGTTTTAATTTCATCGAGTCCGGAAGAGCGATGACTGTTTCTGATTGTTTGGGTATTCGCAAATGGAGATGTCCTTTACACTCCCCTAAATGTTCTTTGAGAATCGCATGCAAGCCGACCAAGGTCTCCTTCTCCACGCCGGTTAAATCCAAATGGAAATGGATACTCACCGTTAATATTTCTTCGGCTTTTTCCAGGGGAATCACATCATCTGCCAGTATTTTTATCGTGTTTTCATCCTTTTGGAGGTGTCCGGGTATGAGGATGAGGTTACCGACTTCTAGAAGAGAATCGACAACGGCATAAACAGAAGAAAAGGTGATAATTTCAACAACTCCGTACATATCTTCGATAGTCACAAAGGCCATCGGTTCCCCTTTTTTGGTGGTAATGGTCTTGACACTTGAAACGGCTCCCCCCACGACGACAGATTCGCCATCTTTCTTTTCTCTTAATGTGTTAGTGTTGGCATTGGCAAATTTTTCAAATATATCTTCATACCGCTTTAAAGGATGGCCGGTCATATAAAACCCAAGCGATTCTTTTTCAAAAGACAAAAGCTGTTTTTCATCCCACTCGCTAATATTGGGCATGGTAGGAAAGTATGTTATCCCTGGGTCGGCTTCTAAAGTAAAGAGGCCCATCTGTGGATCTGACTTTTCCTTTTGAACTCTCTGACCATATTCTATTGCATCTTCCAGCGATGCCACCATTTGTGAACGAAATGTATTGGTTTGGTCAAAGGCACCACACTTGATTAAACTTTCAATGACCCGTCGGTTAACCTTCTTGAGATCAACACGTTCACAAAAATCAAATATGGACGTAAACTTCTCTTCCTTTCTGGCCTCTATGATATTTTCAATTGCACCTTCCCCTACGTTCTTTACAGCACCGAGACCAAATTTGATCTCGGAGCCGGTAACGGTAAATTCTTTGTCACTTTCGTCGATATCCGGCGGGCGAACAGGTATTTTTTGATTCCGGCATTCAAAAATATATTTTTCAATGTTGTCTGTGGAATTCATCTCACTTGACAGAAGTGATGCCATCAGTTCCAAGGGATAATGGGCCTTGAGGTAGGCTGTCTGATATGCGATCAGTGCATATGCGGTACTGTGGGATTTATTAAATCCATATCCGCCGAATTTTTCCATCAAACCAAATATTTTTTCGGCTTTTAGAGATGGTATCCCTTTTTTCACAGCGCCCTCCATAAAGCGCTTGCGGTGTTTTGCCATAATCTTGGGGATTTTTTTCCCCATTGCCTTTCGAAGGTCATCCGCCTCTGCCATTGAATAGTTGGCTAAACTTCCGGCAATCTTCATCACCTGTTCCTGGTAGACAATGACCCCGTAAGTTTCCTTCAAAATCGACTCCAATTCCGGAACCAGGTATTCGACCTTCTTTCGGCCATGTTTTCTTTCGACAAAATCAACTACCATCCTGCTTTCGAGGGGCCCCGGTCGGTATAAGGCGACCAGAGCAATGATATCATCAAAGCTCTCCGGATGTAATTGAACAAGTAAATCCTTCATTCCGGCGCTTTCAAGTTGAAAGACACCGATCGTGTCGCCGGATGAAAGAAGGCGATAAGTATCGGGGTCATTCAAATCGGGGTTTGAAAGATCCACCGGTGTATTTCCCAACCCAGAGATAAGTGAAAGTGTGTCGGCGATAACGGTCAAGTTGCGCAGCCCTAGGAAATCGAACTTTACCAATCCGATCTTTTCGACGCATTTCATGTCAAACTGGGTGACTACCTCTCCCTTCTTCCCCTTATAGAGAGGCAGATATTCGATTAAAGGCTTATCAGCAATGACAACACCCGCGGCATGTGTGGACGCATGTCTGGGAAGTCCTTCGAGAATGCGGCAGATATTTAGCAAATCTGAAATTTCAGGTTTTTGTTCTGCCAGCGCGACCAACCGGGGTTCCATGTGCAGTGCATTTTCGAGACTGATGTTCAAAACATCCGGGACCATCTTCGCAATCTCATCTACTTCTCGCAATGGAATATCCAATGCCCGTCCCACATCACGAATAACAGCCCGGGTCCTTAATTTTCCGAAGGTAATGATCTGTGCAACGTAATCCCCTCCACCGTATCTGTCTGCCACATATTTAAAGACTTTTTCCCTTCCGTTGATACAGAAATCAACATCAATGTCCGGCATGCTTTTACGGTCTGGATTGAGGAATCGCTCAAAAATAAGGCCATACTTTATCGGATCTACGTCTGTAATCCCAAGGGAGTAAGCCACCAGACTCCCGGTGACAGATCCCCTTCCGGGGCCGACCGGAATATTATTCTCTTTGGCATAACGTATAAAATCGGCCACAATTAAAAAATATCCGGAAAAGTCCATGCTGGTGATGACCGAAATCTCATTTTTAATGCGGGCTGTATAGAGTTCTTCATCGATATTCGAATCCGTCTCCTTTAGCCGTTTCAGCACCTGATCGAATCCTTCTTGCACACTCCGAACGAATGTATCTTCTTCAGTCCCTCCTTGTACGCCTTCATATTTCGGGAAATGATAGCTGTTAAAATCAAATTCCACATTGCACCGCTTTGCGATATCGACAGACTGGTCAAGGGCATCCAGCTGGTTTCCGAATGAAGCATACATCTCTTTTTTTGATTTAAAATAGAGCTGATCGGTTCTGAACTTCAACCGTCCTGCCTCATTGACAGTCTTCCCAGTCTGGATACACAGAAGCACATCGTGGGCATGAACATCATCTTTGTCGAGGTAATGGCAGTCATTGGTCGCAACAAGGGGGAATGAGAGTCGTTGACTCATATCCAAAAGCGCTCGGTTGACCTCTTCCTGTTCTGGAATTCCATTATTTTGGATTTCAAGGAAAAATTGTCCCTCACCCAAAATCGACCGATATATCTCTGCTGCTTCATCCGCTTTTTCCACCATCCCCTTTCGAAACCATTTAGGAATCTCGCCCTGAAGACACGATGAAAGGCCGATCAGCCCTCTGCCGTGTGCTTTCAAGATCTCTTTATCGATACGGGGCTTGTAATAAAATCCTTGAAGATGGGCAACCGAACATAATTTGCACAGGTTTCGGTACCCCTCCTCATTTTCCGCAAGAAGGATCAGATGGGATAGGCCTTTGTGATCTAGAGAGGTTCGATCATTGAGCGTTCGAGGCGCCACATAACACTCACAACCGATGACCGGTTTTATTCCGCTGTCTACCGCCTTTTCATAAAATTCAAGGGTCCCGAACATCGTTCCATGGTCGGTGATGGCAACCGAATCCATCCCCAAATCAAGGCATCGTTTCATCAGGGCATCGATCCGAATCGCACCATCTAAGAGACTGTACTGGGTATGCACATGAAGATGAGCAAAAGGAGATGTCTTATTCATTGCAGCTCAATCATCCCTACATTTACTCGAACCGATAATTCGGGGCTTCTTTTGTGATGATCACATCGTGGACATGGCTCTCACGTAGTCCGGCCGGGCTAATTTTCACGAAACGAGCCTTTCCCCTCAGATCTTCCAGGGTTCGGCACCCCACATACCCCATACCGGCTTTGAGGCCGCCCAAAAGCTGAAAAATGTTTGCTGAAAGAAAGCCTCTATAGGGAACACGTCCAACGATCCCTTCAGGAACCAGTTTGTCTCCTTCTCCGGTTTCATCTTGATAGTACCGATCCTTACTCCCCTTTTTCATTGCTTCGATCGATCCCATCCCTCGATAAACTTTATAGCTACGGCCCTGATAAAGGATCAGTTCGCCTGGGCTTTCTTCTGTCCCGGCAAAGAGTGAGCCGATCATCACACAGTGTGCCCCTGCTGCAATCGCTTTTGTAACGTCTCCGGAATATTTGATTCCGCCGTCAGCGATGAGCGGCACCCCTGTTTTGCTCGATCCAGACCGGCAATTCATTATCGCAGTGATTTGGGGTATCCCTGCGCCTGCGACCATTCGTGTTGTACAGATCGATCCCGGGCCAATCCCGATTTTTACACCGTCCACGCCGGCATTCATCAGATCTTCAGCCCCTTTTGACGTCCCGACATTGCCTGCGATAAGGTCAATCTCCTTGAATGTCCCTTTTAACACTTTTACCGCATCGATCACGTTTTTGGAATGGCCATGGGATGTATCGATTAAAATTACATCTACACCTGCTTTTAAAAGAGCCTCCGTGCGCTCTTCCATATCCAAACCGACTCCAGTTGCAGCCCCCACCCTGAGCCTTCCCTTCACATCTTTACAAGCATTTGGATATTTTTTTATTTTTTCAATATCCTTTTTTGTTATCATACCGACCAACTTCCCTTTTTTGTCGACAACCGGGAGTTTTTCAATTCTGTGTTTGTGCAACAGCTTTTGCGATTCTTGCAGGGTAATCCCTTCTGAAACAGTGATTAAGTTTTCCTTGGTCATTACCTCTGAAACCCTCTTTGCAAGATCGGTTTCAAATCTAAGATCCCGGTTTGTAACAATACCGATTAGCTTTTCGCCCTTTATCACCGGAACCCCTGAGATACGGCGTTGCTCCATCAACTCTAGAACTTCATGTGCCCGTTGATCCGGATGAATTGTAACCGGATCGATGATCATACCACTTTCAGACTTCTTTACTTTGTTTACTTCCTTGACCTGGCTTTTAACGCTCATGTTGCGGTGGATAAAACCAATTCCACCTTCACGTGCCATGCTGATGGAAACACGTGCTTCGGTCACGGTATCCATTGCCGCGCTCACAATTGGGATGTTGAGTGTCAGGTTGCGTGTCAATCGTGTACTGATATTCACATCATTTGGTAAAACATCCGAGTAGTTCGGTATCAACAGAACATCATCAAAAGAATAGCCTTCTTCCGGTGGTATCTTCATTATAAATTTCCTCCAAAAACGGTTAGATCAAATCTGTTTCATAAGGTTTAATCTGGCTGCAGGTTCGCAAAAACGGTGCCGAAAACCGAATAACAAATGGGTCTGTCTTTAGCAATATTTTATTTGTTAACTTGACAACGGTCCGATATCCATAATAAAAAATGGGAGTTTAATCACTTCATCTTTTTTAGATCGATAAAATCTATACGGACCGACCATGCTTATTGAAATAAACCCTAAAAATCCCCAGGGACGACAAATCAGAAGATCGGTCGAAATTCTTCGAAGCGGGGGAGCCATCGCCTATCCGACGGATACGTATTATGGTATCGGATGCGACATTCTGAATAAAAAAGCAATCCAGAAAATCTACCAATTAAAACGGCGAAACAAGAGCAAGCCCTTTAGCTTCATCTGTTCAGGCCTCAAGAATATCAGCCATTATGCCAATGTTTCAAATTATGCTTACAAGACCATGAAACGGCTCTTGCCCGGCCCCTATACCTTTATTCTGGAGGGGTCAAGGCTAGTCCCGAAAATCATGCTGACAAAGCGTAAAACAGCTGGCATCCGTGTACCCAATCATATGATTTGTCTTGCCCTGGTGAAAGAGTTGGGGAATCCGATCATTACCACCAGCGCAACAAAGCCGGACGGCACCATTATCAACGAGCCGTCCTTCATACATGATTTTTTTCGCTCCCGCATCGACGTCGTCATCGACGGCGGACCGGTCCCTGGAAAACCGTCGAGCGTAATCTCATTCATTGATGATATGCCGGAAGTAATCCGCAGGGGCATAGGAGATGTGAGTATTTTCGAGTAAACCCTAACCAATAACTTGAGCGGGCGTTTTTAGAAGTGAGAAAATAGCGCTATTCCTGAAATTGTCAATTATCAATACTAAATTAGATTCCCCGATAAATCGGGATTTTCACTTCGCTACAACCGGCTTGTTCGGACTAGGGCCTAAAGAGATACCCGCCATAAAAATCGCGATGGATGGTGCGATTAAGGAGAGTGTTGAGGGATAAATCTATGATGTACCTTAGAACTGAATACTTTTTTTCGGGCGCATAAACAGAAGCAATTTTCCCCTTTATACCACCAAGGCGCCCCGCCCATTCGATTGCATCGTCAAGGTTTCCAAGCCGATCCACCAATCCGAGATCTTTTGCCTCTTCTCCAGAAAATATCCGACCATCTGCAATCGATTTTACCTTTCCTACGTCCATTTTTCGCCCCTCTGCTATGGCCTTGACAAACTGCATGTGGATCCTTTGCACAAAATTTTGAAGAATTTTCTCTTCATCTTCTGTCATCTGCCGAACCGGTGATCCCGTATCCTTGTATTTCCCGCTTTTGACAACAATTGGAACCAGTCCGATTTTTTTGATCAATTCCTCCAAATTGGTAAATCCCATAATCACACCGATACTTCCGGTAATCGTACCCGGGTTGGCAACAATTCCGTCTGTCCCAGCGGCAACATAGTATCCGCCGGATGCGGCTATCGTACCCATTGAGGTGATGACTTTTTTTTGGTCGATGGTTTTTCTAACTTCCCGGAAAATCTCTTGTGAGGGTCCGACACTTCCACCCGGACTATCGATCCGCAGAACAATCGACTTGATGGAGCCATCCTCCCGAAATTGTTTTAAATGTTCAATAATGTCTTTGGAATCGGAAATCACACCCTTTATCTCGATGATGCCGACTTTTTCTCCAAAATCAAAATTGGTATTCCGGGAACCAAGGATAAAAAGGAGGGGTGTTCCAATGATGACAATTGCAAGGATGGATGAAAAGATCAGGACGAAGAAAAGAAATGGGTGTCTTCGGGAAAACATGACATCGATTTACACCTACTCACCATTTAATTTTTCTTGAAGATCATTTCGCAAAATTTCTCCAAAAGTTGAGGTGGTTGGGTCAGTTTTGTTGACATATTCACTGAGAAGGTTTTGTTCGTTATCCATTTCAAGTCGTTTAATTGAAAGACCGATCCGTCTTTCCTCGCTATTGATATGCATCACTTTGGCGGTAATGACATCTCCAACGTTAAATAATCCAACCGGTGTCTTTATCTTCTCTTTGCTGATTTCTGATACATGGACAAGCCCCTCTATCCCTTCTTCAAGCTCAATAAAAACTCCAAAATCGGTTGCGTTGGTCACCGTACCGGTGATCTCCTTCCCGACTTCGTATCGTTCCCCTATGCTTTTCCAAGGATCTTCCTGTAATTGTTTAATCCCAAGCGAAAACCGTTCATTTCCTGCTTCGATATCTATAACAATCGCTTGAATCATATCCCCTTTTTTAAAAAGTTCTGAAGGGTGTTTAATTCTTTTGGTCCATGAAATGTCTGAAATGTGAACCAGGCCATCGATTCCCTCGTCGATGCCGATAAACAGACCAAAATCGGTAATGTTTTTAATTTTACCTTCGATTGTAGTATCAACCGGATATTTTTCACTGATCACATCCCACGGGTTTGGAACGACCTGTTTCATACCGAGAGAAATACGTCTGGTTTCAGGTTTGATATCAAGAACAACCGCCTCGACCAATTCATTCACAGAAACAACTTTGGAAGGATGACGAACTTTTCGTGTCCAGGACATTTCAGATACGTGGATCAACCCCTCAACACCTTCTTCAATCTCCACAAATGCACCGTAATCGGTCAGACTGACAACCTTACCGTTAACCCGGGCACCGACCTGATATTTTTCAGCGGCATCCAACCACGGATCCGCAACGAGCTGCTTTATGCCGAGTGAAACCCTTTCTCTCTCAAGATCAAGATTCAGAACCTTCACCGTGATTTTGTCACCCACTGAAAAAAGCTCGGCAGGATGTTTTACCCTCCCCCACGAAATGTCAGTAATGTGCAGGAGTCCGTCCAATCCGCCAAGATCAACAAATACACCGTATTCGGTAATATTCTTGACATTACCATCGAGTACCATATCTTCTTGTATGGAAGATAGGGTTGCAGACCTTTTCTCTTCGAGCACTTTTTCAAGCAGGATCCGTCTTGACAGCACTACATTATTTCTTTTTCGGTTATATTTTAATATTTTAAAATCAAATCTTTTTCCGACCATTTCGTCAAGATTACGAATTGGGCGTAAATCAGCTTGTGAACCCGGCAAAAAGGCCTGTACCCCAATGTCGACAGTAAACCCACCCTTGACACGGTTGAGAATTTCACCCTCAATCGTTTCATCTTGATCGCACGTTTTTTTGATATCCTCCCACACCTTGACCTGTTCCGCCTTTTCTTTGGATAAAATGACCCGCTCTTCTTCGTCGTCCCACTTTTCGACCATTACCTCCACAGAATCGCCAAGATTGATATTGATATCATTATGCTCATCTTTGAATTCATTGATCGAGATCCGTCCCTCGGATTTGTATCCGATATCCACTAAAACATGTTCCTTGTCCAGTGCAATGATCGTACCGGTAACAATCTCCCCTTCTCTAAAACGATTGAAACTTTCTTCGTACATGTCCAGCAGGTTTTCCATGCTGTCTTCGGATTTTTCAACATTTTCCAAGACTTTTTCTTCCGTTGACAATTCCGCCTTCACCGCCCCATCTGGTTTTGTGACATTTGTGTCTGTTAGAAGGGCGTCCCCTGAATCAGATCCATTTTCTGTCTTTGGTTGTTCGGTTGACTTGTTGTTTTCAGAATTCTTTAGTTGTTCGGTTGACTCGTTGTTTTCAGAATTTTCCATTAAAAATTATTCCTCCTTAGCCTATTTTTCATCGCACAAAATCAAATTTTTTAATAAGTATCAAGCCTTTTGTTAAAAAACAACGATTTATTGCATCAAAAAGGCCAAAAATAAAAAACCGGTTCATCAAATAAACTTGTCTACGTGTGACAACATCAGGTCAACCACCCCCATTATCGAGAGATGCGTGGAATCGATGTGTATCGAACCTTCTGCCGGCTTTAAAGGGGCCAGTGGTCGGTTACTGTCATTTTCGTCCCGGCGTTGCAGATCCCTTTCGACTTTTCCGATGGTTTGACCGGTCTTTCGATCCAGCTCCCGATGACGCCTTAATGCCCTCACCCTTTGAGAGGCGTTTAAAAAAAACTTCACATCAGCCGCCGGAAACACAACCGTTCCCATATCGCGCCCTTCAAACACAACCCCTTTTTCTTTCGCCATATATCTTTGTAAGACGAGGAGAAATTTACGGACCACAGGTTTTGCGGAAATTGCCGAAGCCAACATTGTAATTTCTGGGTCCCGGATCAATCCAGTAATGTCTGAGCAATTTGAAAAAAGGCGTAGGCCTTTTTCATTGTTGATAAACCTCAGATCAAGATTGTCACACAATGCCCCGAGTCCGGCTTCATCATCCCTGTTTAACCCGGCTGATCGTGCTGCCACCGCCACCCCTCTATAAAGCGCGCCGGTGTCGACATATTGGTATCCAAGACGTTCTGCAAGGATCCGGCTCACAGTTGTTTTGCCTGCACCTCCAGGGCCATCGATTGTAATGACAAGACGTCTTGCCGCATGTTTATTCTTTTGATTTGATTTGAAAGGCGAAGTCGAAGATGTCATTGATTTATAGAAAAAGATTGAAGAACCCTGCAACCCCGAATGTCGGAATCTTTAGAGAATGCCTTCGCTGTTTCGGTTCATATGACCTTTTTCAAAGCCGTTAAAAATCGCATATTTTCGTCATGAAGTCCTACGTTTACTCTGATGTACCGGGGAAATCCATATGATGCCATGGAACGTACAATTATCCCCTCCTTTAACATCCGCTCATAGACTCCATTAGCGCTTTTTTTTACGTCAACTAGAAAAAAGTTGGTTTGCGTGGGGAAATATTTTATTCCTGCTCTGTTCAGAGAATCATACAAATAATCGAGTTCTTCATGGATCAGGTGAATGGTTTTTTCAAAAAACACCTTGTCATCAAGGGCTGCAATGGCCGCAACCTGGGCAAGTGAGTTTGTGTTAAACGGCTGTCGGAGCCTGTTGAGGTGCTCTGATATTTCATCCGGCATGATTCCATAGCCGATGCGGAGGCCTGCGAGGCCGTGGACTTTGGAAAAAGTTCGAAGCGTAACCACCGCCTTGCCGGAATCGAGGTAATCGATACTGTCTAAACCGTTTTTGTCCCTTGCAAAGTCTATATACGCTTCATCGACAACAGCAATGATGCTCTCGGGTACCCTTGATAGAAAGTTTTCAAAATCTTTTCTTAAAACTGAAGTCCCGGTTGGGTTGTTGGGATTGTTGATAAAGATCATCTTTGACCCAGCGGTAATTTTCCGTTCTATGCGCTTCAGATCGATTGAAAGGGATTTCAGCGGTACATAAACAGGAGTTGCGCCAGCACCACGGGCAAGGATATCATACATGAGAAAAGTCGGTTTCGGTAAGATCACCTCATCACCGTATTGCAGAAACGTCCTCGTCAGCATACTGATGATCTCGTCGGAACCATTTCCCAAAACGATATTCGATGGTCGCACGCTGTGATATTCGGAAATTTTCTCAATAAGACGGCGCCCGCTCCCATCAGGATAGCGGTTAAGTTTTTCGGCTGCTGCTAAAATCGCTGTTATTGCCTTTGGGGAAGGTCCCAGCGGATTTTCATTGGAAGCGAGTTTTATAGAATCGACTATACCATACTCCCTTTCAAGCTCCTCCAGGGGCTTCCCCGGTGAATATGGATCAATCGACAGGATATGATTGGGTATCGAGAGATTCAATTTTGATTTCCTCTTTGGTTCTTCTTCGGTGGCCATAGGCTCTTTACCAAAATGGGAAACCAAAGATGATCCTCCTTTTTTTACGAAGGGCGTGGAATGTTGCTGGGCTCGACTTCCAGCGCCATTTTCTTTCCCCTGTCAAGCGCCGCCATATTCAAAGGAATAAATTTTTCCTTATCTGCAAATTCTTCTTTTACCGTTTTACGGAGTGATTCAAAATCTACGATTTTGCTTCGGGCAACAAAGGCACCGAGGGCTACAATGTTAGCGATCTTCACACTCCCCAATTCTCTGGCGATCTCGGTAACCGGTAAGGCAAGCTCATCGATATCATCGCGACCGGCGCCTGCCGAAATTAGCGAACTATTGATCAACACAACTCCGGAGGGTTTCACGACCGGTGCAAATTTTTCCAAAGAGGGTCGGTTCATAGCAATCAGATGCATGGGATTTTGGATAATCGGAGAAGCGATGCTCTTCTCACTGACGACTACCATACAATAGGCGGTTCCCCCCCTCATTTCCGGACCATAAGATGGGACCCATGCCACTTCAAAGCCCTTTGCCATGGCTGCTTCAGCAAGCATTTTACCGCTGAGTAAAATTCCCTGTCCCCCAAAACCTGCAAACATCACTTCACTTTGCATCTACCCCTCCTCAACATCGTCCGGGTTCTTGAACTCCCCTAGTTTGTAGTAGGGAAGCAGGGTTTCCTCGGCCCATTTTATCGACTCCACAGGGGTGAGCCCCCAATTTGTCGGGCAATTGCTTACCAATTCGACAAAACTGAAACATCTATTTTGCATCTGATACTCAAAAGCCTTTTTGATAGCCTTTTTTGCTTTTACGATGTATTTCGGCCTTAACACTGCTTGTCTTGATATGTATCCAGGTGTTTCAAAACTTGAAAGCAATTCAGCTACTTTAATCGGCATACCGACCTCCTCAACATTGCGTCCAAGGGGAGATGTAGTGGTACGCTGATTCGGCATAGTTGTCGGTGCCATCTGTCCGCCGGTCATGCCGTAAACCGCATTGTTGACAAAAATAGTCGTAAATTTTTCTCCTCGGTTAGCAGCATGAATAATTTCTGCCATACCGATACTGGCCAAGTCGCCGTCACCCTGATAGGTGAAGACTATCAGATCCGGTCTAACCCGTTTGATGCCGGTGGCCACAGCAGGTGCCCGGCCGTGTGCCGCTTCTAGAAAATCGAAGGTAAAATAATTATAAGCCAGCACTGCACACCCAACAGGTGCAATTCCAACCGTGCGACTCCGAACGTCAAGTTCATCAATTACTTCGGCCACGAGGCGATGAATAACTCCGTGTGTGCACCCCGGACAATAGTGGGTATCCTGTTCGGCAAGGGATATCGGTTTTTGAAAGGTTTTTCCCATTATATCATTACCCCTTAAATTGAATTTGATGATAAATAAATCGATGAAAAAATTTGTTGGCCGACGATTATGTTTCGATCAATTAAATCTATCGGTTTTTTACTCACGCACCTTTTATTCTTCACATGCTTTGATCGCATCCATTACCTCTTCGGGGGTCGGTACTTCTCCACCACATTTCCCATACCACCGAACAGGACGAATCCCTTTAACACTCCTTTCAACATCTTCAACCATCTGACCCATGCTCATTTCAATGCATATAACAATTTTACACGATTTTTTTGACGCTGCATCGTATACCGCACTTTCAGGAAAAGGGAAGACGATCTGAGGTCGAATCATGCCCACCTCAAAACCATCTGCCTTTAAATCATCAATGGCCGTTCTGCATACCCGGCTCATTGTGCCGTAGCTGACCACGAGGGCTTTGTAGTTCACCGCTGTGTTATACGAATCGTACTTGACCTCCTCTCTTGCCATTCGTTCATACTTTGCCTTCAAGACCAAATTGTGGGCATTGAGTTGCTCCGGATCCAGGAAAAGTGATTTGACCAGGTTTCGTTGTTCGCTCTTGCGCATCGCCATTCCATTTGTCGCCCAATCGTCCTTGTTGATCGGTTCGGATTGAAGGCGATCAGGAAATTCTACAGGTTCCATCATCTGGCCAATCAAACCGTCCCCCAGAATCATCACCGGATTTCTGTATTTTTCTGCCAGGGGAAATGCCATCATGACCATCTCAACCGCTTCCTGAACGCTTGCAGGCGCCATCACCAGGAGCCTGAAGTCACCGTGGCCGATTCCTTTTGTTGCCTGAAGATAATCGGCTTGGGATGGAAGGATTCCTCCAAGTCCGGGGCCACCGCGCATAATATTTACAAAAACAGCCGGACATTCAGCGCCCGCGATATAGCTGATCGCTTCGCTCATCAAGCTGATACCCGGGCTTGATGATGTTGTAAAAACTCGCTCGCCACAAGCCGCAGCACCAAAAACCATATAGGAAACCGCAACTTCGCTCTCTCCCTGTAAAAATACCCCGTCCACTTCTGGTAATCGCCGCGAAAGGTATTCTGCTACTTCGGACTGAGGCGTAATCGGGTAAGCAAAATAGTTCAGGCACCCCGCCTTTATCGCTGCTTCCCCTATGGCTTCATTCCCTTTCATCAATACTTTACCCATGCTTTTCCTCCGTTGGCTCTTGATCGGTCGTATGCTCGGCGATTTTGGTGATTGTGACTGCCATATCCGGACACATGATGCAGCAGGTTGTGCAGAAAACACAATCGTCCGGACGTGCCTGATACGCCGGAAAATACCCCTTGGCATTTACACGTTGTGATATTTCCAAAACCTTTTTTGGACATACGCTAACACACAGATTACACCCTTTGCATCTATCAGGATCAATGGTATATCTGTACAGCATTAAGAAAACTCCTTTATTCCTTTTCTTCGGCGGCATTAGCGTTTCAATGACACCGCTTTTTTCCATGGTGGAACAAGCTGCCTTTTTATGGGCAGTACCGGGCATTCAAACTGTTTTATATCTACTTGCGGCAGAAGATCTTCTGCAACAGTCATAAATTCAAACGGCAATCGGGTCTTCTCTGATACCCGTTTAACAAAATCATATCCCCGATCAATGTGTTCAGCCGTCGTTTCATCGATGAGATTGGCATTTCCAATGAAACCGGTTATTTTCATTCTTGACGCTTTTTCAATCTCATCCCTTATTTTCAGGCAGCCTTGAACCGTTTCCGTAAAGGGCCGAAAAGGATTGATGACCTGGAACACCCGAAGCTCCTTATCCCCTTCCAAAAAAGAATTCGCCTGAAACGAATCTGAAAGGGAGGATAGAACCGTCGCCCCGACATCGTCTCCCCCCACATCCAATATAGTAAGTCCAAACGGCTGACGGATCAACCCGGCAATCGAGGGGCTTAAGATAGGGAGATCCGCCTGCAAAAACTGATCAGGTGGCAAAATCATCCCAATACCCAACGCTGCCAGCGGCGTTTTTGCTTCCCGGGTCCTAAAATAGGGGTTTACCAGATCGAGATCCGCAATCCTCACATTTTGACCGATACCCCTTTGGTTCACGGCGAGATTGACAGAAACCTCCGTCTTCCCACTCCCATAGTTGCCAACGATAACAACCACTCCATCGCACCGAAGGGTCAAAGGCTTCCTTAAACCATACATTGATTATAACCATCAATTATACAAAAGGCCCTGTTGGATTCCATCTTGCACGATTTCAAATGAATAAAAGGGGTCCATGTATTGATTATCTCAGCTATTGTCAAGCTTTTTCCATGATCTAAAAATGACAGTCTCGTAAAAAATCGAAATTAGACGGCAGAGTAATCCACCACGGTGGATCAAATTCAAAGCGCGCAAATCCGGAGGAACGAGACGTACTTACAGTACGCTGCAGTGACGAAGGATGCAGCGCAACGCAGAAGTTGGACTTTTTGCGAAGCCATTAAAAATCATTATCAACGATGCAATGGGGGTTCAAAAAAAAAGAAAGGCCGCTTTTTTCTTTAGCTAAATCTTTTGATGTGTTAATTTGCGTCTGGGAGGATTCATTTATACCGTGGAAATCGTTCAGACAGGTCTTGAGAACTTACTAGAAACACCACCCAAATGGCTATTCGACCAGCGGATCGGCCTTTTATGCAATCCTGCCTCGGTTGACCGGAAGCTTCGCCATGCCCGTCACCTGATCAACGGAATATTTCCGGGTCAACTTGTTTCACTCTTTTCACCCCAGCACGGTTTTTTTGGAGAAAAACAGGACAACATGAGCGAGTCCCCTGATATGATCGATTCTGTTTTACAGATTCCTGTTTTCAGCCTCTACGGTGCAACTCGGAAACCGACCCGGGAAATGATTGATCCGATAGACACCCTCATCATTGACCTGCAGGATGCGGGATCGCGTGTCTACACCTTTATCTATACAATGTCCTATTGCTTGGAAGCGGCCAAGAAATTTGGAAAAAAAATTCTGATTCTTGATCGACCCAATCCGATCAACGGTATCACGGTGGAAGGAAATTGTTTGTCCACTCAATTGACCTCATTTGTCGGGCGTTATCCGATCCCCATGCGTCATGGACTGACCATTGGGGAGCTATCTCTTTTATTTAACGATCATTATCGAATCGGGTGCGACATTGAAACAATTCCGATGAAGGGGTGGAAAAGAACCATGTGCTTTCCGGAAACCGGCCTCCCCTGGATCCCTCCATCTCCGAATCTGCCGACACCGATATCAGCCATGGTCTATCCGGGTCAGGTCCTGCTGGAAGGGACAAATATCTCTGAGGGGAGAGGAACAACCCAACCTTTTGAGCTTTTCGGCGCACCGTTTCTTGAGACAGAAAAAATTTTTTCAACTTTGGGCGGAAACAAAATGCCGGGGATTACCCTCAGACAAACTGCGTTTGAACCGACTTCAAACAAATGGAAGGGGATCTGCTGTGAAGGGTTTCAAATCCATATCACTGATCCAGTTCAATACGTGCCGTATATAACGACACTCCGGCTGATTCAAGCCGTCCTTTTCCATCACAGGGATCAGTTTGAGTGGAAGCCCCCCCCCTATGAATACGAGTTTCACCAAATGCCGATCGACCTTATCATTGGTGATAGGGAAATCCGAGAGCGGCTAGAACACATGGATCAAATTGATGATATCGCCGAATCATGGAAGGATGATCTTGATCTGTTTATAGCCCGCCGCCAAAAGTTCAGTCTTTACTCATAAAATTCCGTTGGAAAGTTGGTATTTGTCGATAGAAAAATGAAACGAGGATAGATGAAAGAGAACAAACAAACATGGAAACGGATGTATTTCAAGGGAAAAAAAGTTTGGATGGCGACCGACATTGATGGGAAACCGATTTTAAAAAACCGAAAGGTTCGAATCAAATATCAGCTGGATAAAAATCATGAATATTGGGTTTATGAAAAAGGACTCGAGACAACAGATCCGATCCAATTGGAAACCATCGGACCGAACCGAGAACCCTGCGGAGAGAAGAATATAACATCAAGGCCGGGCAGAGCCCCCTTGGAAGATAAAGCGACGAAGGCTGCCATTTCCATTTTTACAGACGGAGCATGTTCCGGAAACCCCGGTCCCTCAGGAATCGGGGCTATCCTGTATTTCGGTGAACATGAAAAGGAAATATCGAGGCATATCGGGATTGCCACCAACAACATTGCAGAGCTTGAAGCGATTAAAACAGGATTACTGGAAATTAAAAACAGAAAACTTCCGGTTAAAATTTTCACGGATAGCAGCTATGCTTACGGGGTTCTTTCCCTCGGCTGGAAAACCAGAAAAAATATCGATCTGGTAAGGTCGATCAAAAAACTTATCTCAACGTTCAGCGAGTTGACAATTTTCAAAGTCAAAGGCCATGCAGGCCTTGAGGGGAATGAAATAGCAAATCGACTTGCCACGCAAGCGGTTTTGAAGGGGAACAAAAAAAAGGCCCAGCAATGATTATCCCCGGGCCTTTTCCCACGTATCGAATATTATTATTCTTTATCTGACTTTAACGTTTTAATCTCTTTTTTTAGCTCATCAATATCCTGTTTGACGGTTTCCGTCTCACCCGATGCCAAGGAAGTGTCTTCGGACGTATCATTTTTCTTCCAGCCGTCTTTAAGCTCATCAAAGCCAAGATAAATTGCCAATCCCCCTCCGAGCAACAGCATGACCGGGACAGCGCCGGCTAAAAGCTGCAAAAAGGGTTTCCACCAAACGGACATACCTATAATACCCAGAATAGCTCCTATTGCCCCACCAATTAGTGTTTTCATCTAAAATCCTCCTTAAAGATTGATTGATTTGACTGTAAGCTTAAAGCTGACTGCAAAAAGGACTGATTGACCAGTTCAACGATTAACAATATAATCGGAACATTGGAAAAATATTGTAAATCAATTGAAATGTTAAACACAACAATTGTTATAACGCAAGCATAATTTTATAAATGCCCCTTAAAAAAATATTGCAATAAAGCCCAGCTTTGCTATTATTTCTATTTATTTTAGCCAAATGCCCAAGGTGGCAAAAGATTCCTCCGATTCGATTTAGAGAGATTACGATATTGTAGGTTTTTTCTATATCGACAAAATCTTGTTAAAATTGCACCGAGAGGCGCTTGACGGGCCCTCTCCATCGAAGGCCATTGCTATGTTCGGCTTTTTCTAAGTCATAAAGGTTAAATTTTTCAAACCTAGACCGGACAAATGATAAAAAAGATAAAGTTGAATGGAACAAACGTCAAAAAAAAGATCAGGGGGCAGATCGATGCCGCGCTTCAATACACCCATAATTATTTTTTTTGCTTTCTGCCGGGGAACATTTCCCGGATAACATCATATCTCTTCAAAATCTTTTTTTCCGGCACAATCATTCACGAAAACCAGGTATCGATCCTCCAAAACCTCCCAAAGGATGGCATTTATATCTATGCGGCCAAATATAAAAGTGGTTTTGATTTTCTCTTCAGCTACATCCGGTATCAGCAGGAATCCTTGCCATTTCCCGAAATTGGATTTGATTTCAAGGTTGTCTTTTTTCAACCGGTCACCCGCATCTTCAAAATTGTTCTGGCTGGGTTGGATTCCCTCCTCCAAAACCGATCCCTGCCCGATCCATATAAAAACGGGTATTTCCACGAAGAATTGTTAAACGGCAGATCCGGCTTCCTGACATTGGTGGAAAAAAAAGGATTCTACAGGCGTTTTGTCAAGGCCAAGAGTGATCCGCTCAACTTTCTGATTGAGATGCAAAAATCGATCGACCGACCCATTTTTATCATCCCCCAGCTGATATTTTTTGGAAAAACTCCCCATCGAACTAACCCGAGGTTATCAGATACCCTGTTCGGGACGGAAGAAAAGCCCGGTAAAATAAGACGAATTGTGACATTGTTCCAAAATCCGGGAAAGGTTTTTGTGGAAATTTCAGAACCAATGGATTTGAGACAATTTTTAAGCTCACCACAGAACCGGGAACAAACAGTTGAATATCAATCCATTGCCTTGCGAAACAGACTTTTGGATCAAATCAATCGCCATCGACAGAGTATCACAGGACCGATTTTAAAATCCCGTGAAGAACTCGAAGTTACTGTCCTTACAAATAATCAGCTTCAAAAATATATGGCCCGGTATGCGAAAACGCATAACATCCCTCTCTACAAAGCCCATAAAATATCCGCTGCTTATCTCAATGAAATATCAGCCAAATATAATATAGCGATCATAAAAATTTTAGACGCCGTGATTGATTGGTTTTTAAACATCATGTTCGAAGGGGTCACCGTCAGCACCGCCATGCTGAATCGAATTAAAAGCCTTTCCCAAAAAGGCCCTTTGATCTTCATCCCCTGTCACAAAAGCCACATCGACTATCTAACTTTGTCTCTTATTCTGTTTAGAAATAACATGCCGGTTCCGCATATCGCGGCAGGAAAAAATTTGTCCTTCTGGCCTTTGGGGCCGATATTCAGAGGCGGTGGCGCCTTCTTTATCAGAAGGTCCTTTAAAGGTGCGGTCCTTTATTCCAAAGTTTTTTCCGCCTATATTCAAATGCTCCTGAAAGAGGGATTTAACATTGAATTTTTTATTGAAGGTGGCAGAAGTCGAACCGGCAAACTGGCCCTCCCCAAATTGGGATTTCTTTCCATCCTACTCAACGCATACAAAAATGGTGCCTGCGAGGATATGATATTTATTCCGACCTTTATCGGGTACGACATGGTTGTAGAAGAGAGCGCATATCGCAATGAAATAGAAGGCGGGAAAAAGAATCCTGAAAGCCTTCTCCAGGTGATTAAAGCGAAAAACTTTCTCAAAAAAAAGTACGGGAAAATTTACATTAAATTTCATGAACCGATATCACTCAAAGAACTCTTTCGACAAAGCGACATCCGTGTGGAACAATTGTCTCCAAAAGAAATAAACAGATTGTGTCGAAATTTAGGACACCGGTTCGTCAATTCCATCGACAGCATTTCGGTGGTTACCCCCCATGCCATTGTCGCAAGTGCCATCCTTAACTGTTCCAAAAAAAGATTTTCATACGATTATCTGATGTTTCAGGTAGAAACCTATCTGACTTGCCTCTCATCTCAAAATGCCCCCCTGGCAGATTCCCTCGTTTTTGACAGCACACACGCTGTTGACCATGCACTTCAATCTTATGTACAAAGAAAATTTATTGAACTGATTCCGAGCGTGAACGATGATCCATCCCCAAATAAACACTATAGGACAAAAGAAAACGGGCGACCAAATATCGAATACTACAAAAACAACTGCGTGGCTTTATTTATCCCGGCGGCTTTTACCTCACTAGCAATCCTTAAAATCGATAAGTTTCAATTCTTGGCTTCCGACCTTCACGATAGTTATGTTTTCCTCCAAGAATTTTTTAAAAATGAATTCGCTTTCGACACGGAGCAGACCGTCGAATACATGGTGAAAAAAAATATCAAGGCATTTGTTGATGACGCCGTGCTTACTCCTCATCCCAACTCGCCCGACACCTATGATCTTACAGCGGTGGGTCTGAAAAAACTGAAATTATTTTCCAGTTTTCTTAATACCTATTTTGAATCATACGCAGTCGTAATAGACTTTTTTAGACGACATCCCCGTGACGCGTTTCAATCAAAGGAACGGTTGAAAAAGATTTTAGCGAGAGGAAACCGAATGTATAAACAACATAAGCTCGAACGAAAGGAATCGCTTTCGAAAATCTATTATCAAAACGCGTTAGATTATTTTATTTCAAAGGGAATAAAAGGCGATGAAGATAAAGAGAAGATTGAGTTTTATGTCAATACCATGAATGAGTATATCAACCATTTAAATTCTGAAACCGTATTGTGATAAATGCAATCAGCCCATCTTTGCCCCTCGATTATCCTCAAAAATGGAGAAGTGTTATGCGTCACAAATTTGTGGCTCAACGTGGTGACAGCGTACTTTTATTAATAGATATTCAGCAGGCGATGCTCAAAGCTGTCCGCCAATGGGAACAAACCGTTCACCGGATAAACCAGTTGATTCAATCGGCTAATTTATTGGGTATTCCGATTCTAGTCACTGAACAATATAAAAAAGGACTCGGTGGGACCTCCGAAAAAATAGCAGGAAAATTAAAGGATACGATCTGTTTCCAAAAGGAACACTTTAGCGCCTGTCTGGAAGATGACTTTTTAGAACTGGTGCGTCAATTTGGCCGTCATCAAATTGTAATCGCAGGGATGGAAACCCATGTATGCGTGTTGCAGACCGGGCTTGATCTTATCGGAGCAGGCTACCGGTTACATCTGGTCAAAAATGCGGTGACGTCAAGGTTTAAAGAAGATTGGGAAACGGCTGTGGGTCTATTCAGAGATGCCGGGGCCGTGATTACAACAGCAGAAATCGTCATTTTCCAATGGACGTGTCGTTCCAATACCGATGAATTTAGAAAGATATTGCCTATTGTTAAGTAAGCATTTCAACTGTCGCATTTTTGATTTCCGGTTGTGGATGAGGATATGATGAAAAAGGTACTTTTGTTAAGTATGCCGTTTTCCAGCGTTCGCTATCCCTCTGCAGCGCTGAGCCTACTGAAATCCCTTTTGGGGCGGGAGGGGGTGTCATGTGACGTTGGTTACCTGAATATCTTCTTTCAAGCATATACCGGTCTGCCTGATGTCTACGAAGCAATTGCCGACCTTATCATGGTTGGGGAATGGGTGTTTAGCGATGAGTTGTTTAACGAAAAGTGGGCACAATCAGACAGAAGAAGAATTGAAGCACTCGAGGCTCCGTTGTTACCAACTAGATTCAGGGGAAAAGGGTTTAATGAAATGATGGGCGACCTGCGCACCATGGCAGGATCTTTTCTCAAGGAATGCATGGACAAAATCAAGTGGGAAAATTATCATGTTATCGGGTTTACATCGGTATTTAGTCAACATGTTTCCTCCTTAGCGCTGGCGCGTCGCATAAAAGAACGCTGGCCAGAAAAAATAATTGCATTCGGAGGTGCAAATTGTGAAGAGGAAATGGGCCGAGCGCTGCTCAGGTTATTTCCTTTTGTTGACTGGGTCTTCAATGGGGAAGCCGACCTCTCCCTTCCTCAAGCTATTTTACAATGGTATGCGGGCAAGCCGCCAGAAGGGATTCCCGGAGTCGCCTATCGTCATGATGGAAAGATTATCGAGCAGGATTCCGGCCGATCACCGGAAATGGACACTCTCCCCTATCCTGATTTCGATGACTATTTTATGGCGCTAAAAAAATGGGCACCGGCGTATTTACAATCGGTTCCCGTTTCCCTCGAGTTTTCACGGGGGTGCTGGTGGGGGAAAAAGTCACAGTGTACTTTTTGTGGTTTGAACTGCAAAACATTGAACTTTCGTCGGAAAAGTCCTCGTCGGGCCGAGGATGAGATTAAGACCTTGACGGCTCGATACAAGGTAGACAAAGTGATTCTTACCGATTCTATTATCGACATGAGTTTTTTCAAAACCCTGTTGCCCGCCCTAGCGGACTGGGGCGGATTGGAAGAATTGTTTCTCGAAGCTAGGGCCAATCTCAATCGCGAGCAGGTCCGCATATTGAGATCTGCCGGTGTAAAATCGTTTCAACCGGGTATTGAGAGCCTCGACAGCGAAATATTGAAACTTATGCACAAGGGGACCACTCTTTTGCAAAATGTGCAATTTCTTAAATGGGCTCGAGAGTTTGGTGTCCTTCCTACCTGGAATCTCCTTTACGGATTCCCTGGAGAGAATGCTGAAGCTTATCAGCGGATGGCTTTGCTTGTTCCTTCGATCGTGCATTTGTGCCCGCCGATGGATGTAAGCCCCGTATTATTGGTCCGTTTCAGTCCCCTCTTTGAACAAAGCCGGGAGTGGGGGCTGAAAAATGTCAAGGCCCACGCAGGTTACCGGTCGTTCTATCCTTTCGATCAAGAAGATTTAAATGCCCTCGCCCATTTTTTCGATTATGATTTGATCAAGAAGGAAAATGTCCCTTCATATATAAATCCATTGAAGCAGCAGGTCGCAATTTGGAAGGAAAGCTGGAAACACCCCGAGCCACCATTTTTGACTTTAGATCGCCAATCCGGAGGGAAGGTTGTTATTTACGACTCACGGTCGTTGGGCCAAAGCCATCGAGTGGAACTTGAAGGAGAGATGGCCAAGGTCTATCTATCTTGCGATTCAATTCAACCGTTCGACGCGTTGGTAAAACAGATTGATAAAAAGGAGGTTAAAAACAGTTCTAACGATGATCAGCTGCGTCATCACCTTGATGAGTTGATCGCACAACGCCTCATGCTGCAGGAGGATGCCCACTATCTTAGCCTGGCCATGCGGCCTGAAAGAAAGATGGAAGTCTCTGAAGAATGGTAATGAAAAAAACCCGATGAAATTCGTTGATCACATCATGATAAGTTTTGTTTTATTTTATCTATGATTGCATTCATCGCAATACCTGCTTTTTCATGAATGACGACATCCGCCATGGAATCCATATCGGTCGATGTATAATTAATAATTACCAGGCTAGCTCCCGCACGCTTTGCCAGAACCGGCATATTGGCCGCTGGGAACACCACCAAAGACGAACCGATGACAATAAACAGGTCACATGCTTTACTGCACTGCTCGGATCGGTTCATCTCATCGATCGGCATGGCCTCACCAAAGGATATCGTGGCTGCCTTGAGCAACCCATCGCATTTTTTACAATGCGGGTCTTCCTCGCCATCCTCGATTCGTTTCAAAACATCGACCAACAGCAACCTGTCATCACATTCTAAACATTTCGCATATTTGATCGTGCCGTGCAATTCGACGATCTTTTCTTCGGAATTTCCGGCTGCATGGTGTAATCCATCGATATTTTGCGTAATAACACATGAAAGTTTGCCCAGTTTTTCCAGTTCTGCCACCGCAAAGTGGGCGGGGTTAGGCTTGTAATCAGCGGATACCAGTTCTTTTCGAAATTGCCAGTTTCGTTTTCTGGCATCTTTGTCGGAAACAAAGCGCTGGATCGTAAAATCCTCCGGGTCGTATCGAGACCAGATACCATCAGGGCTGCGAAAATCTGAAATTCCGGATTCCGTACTGACACCGGCACCGGTGAAAACTGCTACTTTTTTTGCCTCCATAATCATCTGTGCCACTTTTTCAATATGATCTTCCATGGAAATCTCATTTTTTGTATTGAAACCGGCTGAAAACAATATAATTCTTTTCCCTCAACAAAAACTGTAAAGCAACCGAGTAAAAGCAGTTTCGGATAGATCGCCCCTAAATTTAATGCTCGAGTTTCAAAATGGTTAAAAAAGAAGACTTTCATCTCTGCGGAGCAGAAATTCAGTGAAATGCTCCGGTTCCGGAAGTGCGAACTTCACTCCATCTAGGCTCTCAGGAATAGGGAACCGGCCATAGGCATGACAGGCTGACACCGCTGCGTGGATATGTTCAGAGGGCGTATCCGCGGAAATTTGGTTTAAATAGACGGCACAGCGACCGTCTCTGGCCATCCCATCGATATAATTTCTGATCCTCTCGACGATAACTTCAATAGGACCCTCCTTCAACACTGTGGCATCCATACCTGCGGTTAGATAGGCATTATGTTTTTGTGCGAACGCCTTGATCCTTTTCGGACCCAGTTCAAAGAGATCGGGATCGAGGACACTGAGAAAGCCGGGACAAGCTTTAAGCTTCAACGCCATAAAGCGTTCCGGAAATCCAGGATCGCGACCCGTTGCATCTCCCCAGTTACCCCTTGTGATCACTTTTTTACCCACATGCTGACGAAGGCGATCCGCATAGCGGACTACAAATTCTTCCATTATTTTTAGAGTGATCAGAGGCGGTGATGCCCAGGCATCATTTCCATCCGCCAGCACATCCGAACGGCCGATTTCACTTCGCATGGCTTGGATAAAAGGTGCGATAATCTTGTCACAAAGAAATTTAAATAGGCGGTGGGCAAAGGCCGGGTTAGTCTCAATATCCATGATAAGATTTTCATAGCCCCTGACATTAACGGCCAGGCTGAAGGGTGCGCAAAAATAGACCCGGGCCGGTCGACCGGTCAACTCGATGAATTTCTTATTGACTTCATGTACCCAGGGCATTCGGCCTGATTTATACGGATCCGGAATTTGGATCTTATCCAAACTGGCCGGAGAGTCAATCAAGGGCTGAGTTCGGTCAACATCTGGGATGCCGTCCGGGGGGTAGACAATTTTTTGTCCCATGGCTTCAGCCTCTATATTGTACACATCCCAGGTTATGTTGGGCGCATCAAATCCGTAGTATTCAGTTACCAGAAGCTGGACCCGAGCAAAAGTATCGGCATCGGTAAAAAACCGTGTTGTGGGTATTCCGGCCAAACGGGCGGAATGATCATTACACTGAGCAGCAATGATCACGTGTTTTTTTTGAGCAGATACGGCCATTTAACCTGTCCTCATTGTTTATGGTTTCACACCTTTTTCAAAAGCATACCATCTCATATTTAGTACCCTGCAAATAATATACAAATATTCATTTTACAACCTATAATGTATTGTGTATATTCCAGCTCTGAGATTGATGGTGGCCCTAGGTGAAAAAATTTAAAGTTAATAGAGAATGGAGGTAAAAAATGGTTTTAGATTTTAAAAGTGCTTTACCAAAAAAAGTAGAAATGCTTGAACTTTTACTCAGGGATGGATTGCAGCATGTAGAAAGAGCGATATCAACGGAGGCAAAATTGTGGTACGCTGAATATTTTATCAGAGCGGGTTTTAAAAAAATAGAGGTCACGAATTTTGGCCACCCCAGGCTTTTGGTTCAAAGCAGGGATGCGGAAGAAATTTTAGAAGCGGTTCACAAGTTGAAGATAGTGAAGGAAGAAAAACCGCATCTAAAATGCTACGGTATGACCCAAAAGGCCTTTGAACGGGCTGCGGATATGGCTCAGAAGGGATATCCGCCTAGCAGTCTGGCGTTTACCATTTCCACTGAAGACCTTCACGGCCGCCGCAATGCAGGACGAACCCGGGAAGAGTATAAAAAAGAAATTCCGGAATTTGTAAAGATCGCTCAGGCCAACGGGTTTGAAATCGACATGGCCCTTGCCTGTGTTTATGGTTCACCCCTAGCCGGGCCGGTACCGTTAGAGCACACGTTTGAACTCATGGATTGGGGCCTTGACCATGGCATAAAACATTTTACGCCCTGTGATACCACCGGAGAATCCAATCCCACCAGATCCTATGAATATATGGCAGCCCTTGTCGATCGCTATGGAAAATACGACGACAAGATCAAGTTCCGCGTCGCCCATTTCCACGAATGCCGTGGTATGGCACTCTCCAACACCATGGCCGCGATCATGGCAGGTGCCCGTCTTGTCGAAACTTCCATAGGGATGGGCGGCGGACAACCGGCCTTTATGGTCGATGGTGTTCCAGGAAAGGGAAGCGGACCCATTTATACCAATTCCTGGGAAGTGGGCAACTGTCCGACCGAAGATTGTGTGGTGATGCTGGATGAAATGGGAATCGACACCGGTATTGACATTGAACTCATGCTTCAGATCGGAAGGGTGTTTGAATGGACCATGCAAAAAACACTTCCGGTATGGACCACCAAGGCGGGTCGACCGATCCGATATCCTGTTAAATGGAATATCCCGGCCAACGATTTGAAATATATACCCCCCTACGGCCCACCCCAGATACTGTGGGCCGATCCTTCACGATACGAACCGGCTTCTGAAGAATTCATTCAAAAGGAGTTTGAGGGCCGTGATTATCGATGGGGAAAGTGTTCGGCGGGTGATGATTCATGGTGTAAGCTTTAGGAAAGAAATCTGCAATCCACCCTGAAGACCAGGCTATTAAAACCGAATTTGAAAAAAAAGACCCTATCGTTTGCGGTGAGGTCTTTTTTTATATATTTCTTTCCTGGTTTTTCCAATAAGGTTTTTTAAGAATACGTTTTAAGACTTTGCCGGTAGCTGTTCGTGGGAAGTCATCCACAAAATCGACAGAACGGGGACGCTTATAACCTGCTAGGTGATCTTTGCAATAGTCCAAAAACTCCTCCTCACCGACGGTTTCCCCCTCTTTCAGTATCACCGCCGCTTTAACTTCTTCGCCCCAATGCTCATGGGGCACGCCAAATACCGTCACTTCAGACACTTGGGGCAATTTGGAAATTACCTCTTCGATTTCAGCCGGATAAATATTTTCGCCACCGCTGATGATCATGTCATGTTTGCGGTCCGCCAGATAATAATAGCCTTCCTCGTCAAAATAGGCGATGTCCCCGGGTGAGGACCACTCGCCGTCAATCGACTGTTTGGTTTTAGCTTCATCCTTATAGTATCCAATGAAGGCGGAACGGGTCTTGGCCCACAGAGCCCCCAACTTGTCGGGTTCGGTGACAACATTGCCCTCTTCATCGATCAGCTTGATCTCTATTCCAGGATTGGGCTGTCCTATGCTGCGAATCTTTCGCACCTGGTCCCTGTGACGCAAGGTTGTCAAAGCGCCGGTTTCTGTCGATCCATAGCCTTCACTGAACCGAACATTTTTAAAGAACCCCATGGCCTCTTCTTTGGTTTTGGTCAGGAGGGGAGCCGAAGAAGACCCAAGTGAAGTCAACGAGCTCATGTCATACTTAATTTTGACCCTATCTGAAAGTGACAGAATTTTAATGATCATGGTTGGGACCATTGAACTAGTTGTTACTTTTTCCTTCTCTATGAGTTGCAATGCCTTTTCCGGATTAAATTGTCCGGAAGGAAAGATGACATTGGTACCTCCACACCAAAAGGTAATCAGGGTGGCCCAGACACTGTTGGAATGGCAAACCGGAATAATGACCAGTATAACCCGCTTGGATAAATCGATATGCTTTTTTCCCGCAGTACGGACGAAGATGTTTTTGATAATATCCAATGTCCCCCGGGTGGTATTCATCGCCCCTTTGGGGAATCCGGTGGTACCGGATGTATACCCGAAATAGAAAATATCGTTTTCTTTTTGATCGACATTTTCCGGTTCATTTCCCGGGCAGCCTGCAATGAAATCTTCATAGTTCAGATAGCCTTCAGGCGTTAGTTCGTTGGACGAGATAACAATGATATTTTCTTTCTTGACCAGGGGGATATTGTCCGGATTGATCTTTTCAAATAATTCAATCCCAATGAAAAGACCTACAGAATCGGAGTTATTGATGATATATTCAAGCTCGGCCTGAACTAAACGGAAATTGATCGGAACGGAGACAAGGGCGGCCCGTATCAAACCCTGATAGATTTCCAGAAACTCGATATTGTTATACATAAGGATTGAGATTTTGTCCTGGCGTTCAAATCCTTTTTTAAGCATCGCATGCGCAAGTTGATTCGCGCGGGCATTAAGCTCCGCATAGGTCACGCGTTTATCTTCAAAAACAGCTGCTATTTTTTGAGGATCACGCCACGAGTTTATTCTTAAACCATCGGCTACGTTCACCACAACCTCCCAATGCGGCCTTTCCCGCTCCGAAAAGGGGAAAATGTACATTTCTGCCGGTTCATCAAAATTTGGTTAGCCAAAACGAAATTAACCGATTGTGCACCTTAGGAAAAAGGGGCGCAATGGCTTAGGTTTTTCATTTTATTTTCTTTCCAAAGTCAGACCAAAACCCATACCGCCGCCAATACAGAGTGAGGCCAAGCCCTTTTTATAGTCCTTGCGATTCATCTCCATCGCCAAGGCGTATGTGATTCTTGCGCCTGTACAGCCTATGGGATGCCCAATGGAGATACCGCCACCATTGACATTGGTCTTTTCCCAATCCATACCCAGCTCCCGCATACAGGCAAGGGCCTGCGAGGCAAAGGCTTCGTTCAACTCGGTGCATTCAACATCATCCAGTGACCATCCGACCTTCTTCAGCGCCAGTCTTACGGCAGGGATCACCCCGCATCCCATATAAGCCGGATCAACGGCGCCCGCGGCGTAGGATTTGATGTAGGCCAGCGGTTTAAGGCCCAATTCATCCGCTTTTTCCTTTGACATCACGAGCACGGCAGCCCCGGCGTCATTGATTCCGGAAGCATTACCCGCAGTGACGGTGCCGTCTTTCTTAAAAAATGGTCTTAGTTTCGCCATCTTTTCCAAACTCGTTTCCATCGGTCTTTCATCTACTTCAAAAATAATCGGATCACCTCTTCGCTGGGGAATGGTCACCGGTGCAATCTCATCCTTCACGGTCCCGGCAGCGATTGCCGCACAGGCGCGTTGATGACTTTCGAGGGACAACTGATCCTGATCTTCGCGGCTTATCTGGTATTTTTCACTAATGTTTTCAGCGGTGACACCCATATGATAGTCATAATAGAGTTCCCACAGGCCGTCATGCACCATCAGGTCAACCGCTTCGGCATTAAACATCCTGGCTCCTTCCCGCAATTTTGGCAACACATATGGAATTAAGCTCATATTCTCCATCCCGCCGGCCACAATCACATCTGCATCACCGGCCCGAATAGCCTGTGCCGCCAGTGCAATCGCCTTTATTCCGGAAGCGCAGACTTTATTTATGGTAGCCGCCGGGGTCTCCTTTGGCAAACCAGCATAGATGGTCGCCTGGCGTGCTGGATTTTGACCCTGCCCGGCCTGAACCACATTGCCCATGAGAACCTCATCTATTTCAATCTCCTGGTGAGAGTCATCCCAATCCATATACTTTTTCTCCAATTCCAGGATACCGACATTTTTCAGCCGGTCTGGTCCGGCATCGACCATGTATGCACTCGGTTTTGGCCTTAGGCCGACCCTTTTCAACGACTCCTTTATGCAGGCTGCTCCCAGCTGAGCCGCAGGAATGTCCTTTAAGGTTCCCTGAAAGTTTCCAACCGCTGTCCTGGCACCACTAACGATTACAGCTTCTCTCATGACATCTACCTCCTTAATTTGAAAATTATGTTAAGAATATGAGGATAAACTGGGCAACAAAGGGTCCGCCCAACTATAGAAAACCGTATAATTCAACTTTCTCTTCAAACCCCAAGATTTTTCAATTTAGGTTTTGAAATACGCTATGGTTCTTCAAATAGTTTCATTGTGATTATTGACAAAATCAGTCTTTTAACAAACAGGATTATTTGCGTCAAGTAAAATTAACGCCTCGATTATTGGATTTCATTATAACATCAATCAGATGTCACCTTTTGATTTTACGAAGCCACGCGATGTTGTCACCGCAGGATTTTTTTTGTGTGCTGAATCGCTCGAACCGTTCCAAATGCCGTGTCAAATTTATTTGTATATTTCAGATAAATCTGTTAAGAGGCTGTCCATACTCTGAAGAACCCTGCAGTTCGCCCGTTTTCGCCGTTCAATACTTTTTTTAAAAAAATGATAAAGTCAAAATCCTTCTATCAATATCCACAATATCGACTCACTATTTTTTTATGCTTTTTTTCCAACATCGTCTGTTGTCTGGATCGTGTAAATATCTCCATCGCCGCCCCGTTTATCATGCAGGCTTACAAATGGAATGAAACGCAGATCGGTTTCATCTTCTCCGGTTTTTTTACCGGATATGTGCTTTTTATGATTCCCGGCGGTGTGATAGCCGATCGGTTCGGATCTTATAAAACTATGGCAGCCGGTATAGCTTGCTACTCGTTGTTTACATTTATCAACCCGTTTTGCAACCAGGTCTGGACGATGTTCCTCTGCCGATACATGGTCGGTATGGGACAGGGGGTAAATTTTCCGAGTATCAACAACTTGTTCGCAAACCATGTGCCGCCGCGTGATCAGGTCAAAGTTCAAGGATTCACTCTTTCGGGGATCACCTTGGGTATTGTGATCGGCTTTCCCCTGGGATCCTGGATCCTGCAGCTATGGAATTGGCCGGCCATATTCTATATTTTCGGTTTTAGCGGATTCATTCTGCTCTTCCTGTGGCTCAGCTTGGCACCAAAGGATCCGGACAATAAGGCTGTGGTAACAGAACTTCCCCGTGGACCGATCCCCTGGAAACAGCTTCTCATCCACCGGTCGTCCCTCGGGCTCATGTTATCCTATTTTTGCCACAACTACGCAGCCGCCCTCTTTCTGGTCTGGCTTCCCACCTATTTGCGCCAAGTCCACGGGTTTTCAACTGCCGCCATGGGAATCGGCGCCGCCCTGCCGGCCCTGGCTGCGGGGATTTTCATGAATGTTTCCGGCTGGTTTTCAGATTATCTACTTAAAACCGGAAAGTCGCGGGATTTCAGCCGCAAACTTATGCTCTATTCAGGTATGGGAATTTCCGGGTTGTTATTACTGGGTTTGGTCTGGATTCATGATCCCTATCTAGCCGTAACTTTTTTAACGTTATCCGCCGCAGCAAAGGCACTTTCAACTCCTGCATACTGGGCCCTATCTGTGGACATGGCCCCCCGCTATGCGGGTATCCTCTCTTCGATTATGAATACATCCGGAAATGTCGCCGGGGTGATTGCACCCGCATTGACAGGATGGATGATCTCCTATTTTTCCGGGTGGAACCAGGCCATCTGGGTGGGGGCGGTTGTCACCCTTCTGGGGGTTGGTGTTGCGTTTCCGACGGTCAGGTCTTCGGAGATCGATTAACTTTTGATGGATCAATTAATCCCAGCGCACTTTTAACCATCCGCTTTGTTATCGCACGCATGATATCAAAGGGGACTGGCTGAAACAGCTCCAGCGAGCGGTACTTCTCAGCCACCTCCTCCACCAGCAGATCGATATCTTGCAATTCTTCATAGCGTTTTCGAATACGGTGCCTTTGGTCATGCGTGGCGGCAAGGCTTTTCGGGATAATCGCTGCAGCCTCCTCCCCGGTCAGAACACCGTCGTGCTCATAACCCACCAGACGAATCGAAAGGGGCTCAATTTTTTCCAGACTGCGGATATATTCATCGTAATCATGGTTTGCAGTGACGGTTAGCTCCCTTTTACCGGTTTCTGGAAATGGTAGGGCGTCTGCAGGAAACAGCGCTTTCAACTCGGGAACGTATGCAGTCAGCGAACAGCGCGAATGGCCGGGGGTCAGATAAAACCGTAATGTCAATCCGCCACCCAATTCGATCCGATCGCCATCTGCTACCTGCCGCTCTATCGGCAAGGGTCGAAAATCGAGAGAAATCCCATCATGGAAATGGGGACGGTTTAAAGATTCAAGAATTTTACGGTTGACCTCTCGCATCAGGTGAACCGGTTGACTTTTGTTCAAAATATGGGTGCAGTACGGTGAAGCGATCTTTTGGATATGCGGATATCTTGCGATCAAATAGGGTACAGCCCCACAGTGATCGTGATGGGCATGGGAGATGACAAGATATTGGATCCGGTTACGGTCTATTTGAAATCGATCCAACTGAGCTTCCAAACGAGGAACTTCCCAGGCAACTCCTCCACCTAACAATGCGTATTTATCCCCCATGATGAGGTACATCGAGCCGTGACGCGATCCCAACAATAAAATTTGGTCGGTAATGGCTCCGGCTTTCTGGATTCGCATGTCAAAAAAATCCTTTCCATCCCCTATAGAATAGAAAATTTTTATGCGATCAGGAGGAGTTAGTCAATTAATAAAGTCATTGACATGCTACATTGCGATATATTAAAAGATATTTTTATATAACGCACCGAAAATTCAAAATCTTGTTGACATTTATTTATTTGTTTTTTATGGATTGATATTTTTTAATCACTTGATATAATAGTCGTTTCATTTTATGTATTAATGAAGAACGAATCTGTTAAACTCCAGCACCGGCGTTTAATCCAAAAGAGCCTTAAAAAATCTTATTAGACGGGGTTTAACAACAAATCGTTTTTCCATAGACTCCATCAAGAACCGTAAATCAACGAATGAAAGGAGGTGAGGCAAAACGAGTCAAACGTTAGACGGCCATCTGAGAGTCTATTTTTCATAGACCAAAGATAGATTGTCTGAAGCCCATTATCATTTTATCAATGGATATTAATCAATCAAGAAGGAGGTACGATAAAATGCCAAAACTTGGAATTGAGTTTGATGAAGAAGCTCAGAAACAATTAGAAATTCCGCTTGGAGAACGAGAACTCTATCCAACCGTAGGTAAATATGTAGCCGAGATCCTCCGTGAACAGGGTGTTACCGTCGCGTGGGGTGTTCCGGGTGGTCACATCTGGCATTTCGTTGATGCCATCTCACGCATCGGAATTAAATTGGTTATTTTCGGGCACGAACAAAATGCCGTATATGCCGCCGAGGGCTATACCCAGGTCACACAAAAACCGGCGGTTGCGTTCGGTACCGTGGGCCCGGGCACAGGGAACGCTTTCAGCGCCATGCAACAGGCGTTTTTGAGCAATTCGCCCATTATCTTTCTGGGGGGTGGTATCGAGCAGGAGCACGACAATTTATACAACACCATCCAGGAAAGTATTATGGCGGAATTTTTTGAGCATGTCACCAAGTGGGCCCAGCGGTGTTTTTACCCGTGGTCGGTCAAGCAGTTCCTAACCCGCGGGTTCCGCATTGCCACCACAGCACCCTATGGTCCGGTTGCCTTCGAACTGGGTGTTGACTGTCTGTTCATGAAAGATGAAGCCCGTGCGCATTACTGGGGAGCCTTTTTTCCGCAACATGCCGACTACCTTCCCGACTGGCGCCAGGAGGATACCCGAAAACCGATCGCTTCAGGGGCTGATCCGGCATCCATCGAAAAGGCCGCCAAAGCGATCTGCGAGGCCAAGAAGCCCTTTATGATCCTCGGGGATTATGCGGCATGGGATCAGGCCGGACCCGAGCTTGAGGAGTTCATCAATCTGACCCAAATCCCATTTAACACACGGCGTATCGGCCGGGCTGCGGTCAGTGAGAAGCACGAACTGCATCACCGGGGTTTTCCGCCGTTCAGGAACGAATTCGATCTGATGCTTCCTATCGGACTTAAAGTCGGGTTCTTTGACGGTTACGCCGGTGGGTGGCCCGAATCGGTCCAGATTGCCCCGAGCAACGATTATGTCTGGACCTATATCAACACCAAAGCGGAACTGGTCGGCAACACAAAAGTTGTTATGAAACAGCTGAACGAGTGCATCAAAAAGAACGGATATGACCAGATCGGTCCTGAGCGGACAGAATGGGCCGAGCGCTGCAAGAAATCCATGTCCGAGGCAATCGAATCCCGAAAAGCCCGTGCCTACAAGTACGGTCCTGATCATCCACGGTATCAGAGCAAAGATGTACTCCATTTCGGATACTGTTCTCAGATTATCCGCGAGGTGAACGAGGAACTGTATGGCAGCGCCGTCCGCGTCTCGATCGATGGGTACACCATGAGTGACTTTGTCATGCCCTATCTCTGCTTCACGAGGCCAGGATCATGCATAACAGCTAACGATCAGGCCGGTGTGGGTCACGGTGTGGGCCAGGCCATCGGAGCCTCCATCGGTGATTTGGAAAACGGATCCAGAATTCCGTTCCTCTCTCTGATGGGTGACTCGGGTATGTGCAACGCAGCCATGGATATCCATGTGGCAGTGCAGTACAAACTTCCGATTGTCTATATGATCAGCAACAACGGCGGATGGATGCCGGGTATGAAGTATCCGTGGTACGGCCCTAACTGGGACATCCTGGGCGACCAGGACATTGTTGGCGGCAAATGGCTGGATATAGACATCACCGGTGAAGAAAGATCACTCGATACACGCTACGACAAACTGGCTGATGTTTTTGCCGGCAACGGTCCTATTCTCGGCCAAGTCTGCAACCGTGAAGAGAAATTCAGGGAGCAGTTAAAAGAGGCCTATGACCATGCTGAAAAACACGGTCCGGTGCTCATGAACTGCCTCATGGACCAGCACCTGGTCAACAAGGCGGTGATCGGTCCGGTTTACTCGCTCATGTATGTCCATCTTCCATGGGATGAGCTGCCGCTCAGAGGCAAGCATTCCCGCCGAAGCACCATGAAGGGGTTTTTGCCGGCCCTGGACAACATGCCGGAAATGCCTGTTTTTGATTCCTGGGAACCTTTAACGGAAGAAGAGTTTGGATACGAGCCAAAGCTTGATTACTTCAAGTAAGTCTCAAGCGTTCGTTTTCTTCATGAACTCAACAATCTAAACACCAACAGGGGGGGAACTTGTCTGAAAGTTTCCCCCCCTTGTTTTTCGAAAAACCGAATAAAGGAGAAAATACATTGTCGTTTCTAGGACCGAAAAAGGAAAGGACCACGGAATCAACTTTGACGCGTACTTTAATCACTGGTTATGTGAAACAGCTTTTTAAGCGCCCGGATTTTCCCGTTGAAGTTTATATCGCGCTTGATGACGGCGCAATGGCCTTCAAAGGAGACGTTGTCTGGCCGAATACAGAATGCGAACACCCCTTTGATTTTGTCCCCATCGCCCGAATAGACGATCTAGTGGTGAATTTACCGGGCAAGATGGAATTTTTACAGAAACTGGGCGTTGAGGGGATGGAAGACGTCACCCCTGAATCAGAGGCTGGGTTTTGGGAAGAGTTCGCATTTGAGTTTGCTGATGTCGCCGTTAACGTAAAGCTAACCTGGGAATGAGCGGTAAACGGTTCACTGCGGTGCGGGGTGAAACCTGTCTGGATTGTGGATTTTGCCGCCACTTCGTATCGTGTTCCAAGATGCAAACGGGGTGTATCGGGTGCGGTGCCTGCATCAAAGGGTGTCCCCAAGGTGCCATAGATCTCCGGTCCCGGCCTGATCCGGAATCCAAGATTCATTTTACGGTAGATGGAGAAAAGTATACCACCAAGGGTTCTGTTTCTGTTCTGGAAGCATTGCGCGAACTTGGCAGAGTAACAGATAAGCCTGGACCCAAACTAGGAAGTATTCAACCCCACTGCAGTACCGGCGGTTGTTGGAACTGCGCTGTTTTAATAGATGGGGTAATGGTCCGCAGCTGTGTTACTCCCCTGCGGGAAAAGATGGAGATCATCACAGCCTCTGAGATTCTCCAGCAGATCGAGCCCAAGCGAATCGTAACCCTGATGCGTCCAGCACCCCACTATCATCCGTCTGTTTTTACCCACGGGTGCAACTATCACTGCGATTTATGCCACAATTGGAATCTGACCTTTTCTTCATCCAGAAGTGCCATTCACCCCAAGGAAGCCGTAACAAAACTAGATCTCGATCCTGAACGAGATTTTTGGATCGGTATTTCGGGTGGAGAACCTACCCTGAACCGCACATGGCTTACAAAACTGGTAAAGGCGCTTCACCACGCAGTTCCTGACAGCCGCATACAGTTGGACACCAATGCATCGCTTTTAACCCCTGACTACATCGACGAACTGGTGTCTGCGGGCATAACGGACATATCTCCCGATTTGAAAGCTCTCCGTTTGGATACATTCATTAAGGCGTGTGGAACACGATCAAAAAAAATTGCCCGGCAGTATCTGGAAACCTCCTGGAATGCGGTTCGCTACTTGAACGATATTTACAGCAAAAAAATATTTATGGCCGTCAGTTTACCCTGCCATCCCCGCATTCACTCGAAAGCCGAAATAGAAGACATTGGCCGAAGCATTGCCGAGATCAACCCTGCAATGCCGGTTACATTAATTGAATACCAACCCGCCTTTCAATTCCGGGATTGGCCATTTCTCAGTCCGAAAATAATGGAACAGGCCCAAAAAATTTTAGAGTCAACCGGACTTCATAAGGTAATCATTCAAGGAGGGTCTGAAATTCCCCGGGCCGTTGACCCGCTGGAATTGGCGCTTTGCTCAGAAGAATTTTAAAATAGAAGGAGGCAAAGGATGCGGATCGTACTGATTGGTCAGGCAGCATTTGGGGCAAAAGTATTGGAGACTTTGCTGAAAAAAGGCGAAAACATCGTGGCGGTTTATGCACCGCCGGACAAACCGACCGTCCGGCCCGATCCGCTCAAGGAACTCGCCATTTCTAAAAACATTCCGGTTTTTCAGCCCAAGACGTATAAAGATGATCAAATATTTAACGAATTCAAGGAATTTAATCCAGATCTCACTGTTATGGCATTTGTAACAGATATCATCCCAGCGCGTTTTTTTGAGGTACCCCAGAAAGGGACAATCAATTACCATCCATCGCTTCTGCCCCGACATCGCGGTGCCAGTGCCATCAATTGGGCGGTAATCATGGGGGATACTCGCACCGGGTTAAGCGTCTTTTGGCCGGACGGAGGGATCGACACCGGTCCGATACTTCTTCAGAAGGAAATCGACATCGGTCCGGATGATACTACCGGTTCCCTCTATTTTAACCATCTTTTTCCACTGGGGGTGGAAGCGATGCTCGAATCGATCGAAGCAATAAAGGAGGACCGGGCGCCAAAAATTGCGCAAAATGAGGCCGAGGCTACATATGAACCCCCATGCGATGACAAAGTGTCATCCATTGATTGGAACAAGCCGGCTCAGGAAGTTTATAATTTTGTGCGCGGCTGCGACCCACAACCCGGCGCCCGTGCTGTTTTTAATAAAGAAAAGATGCGCTTTTATGGAGCCAAACTGATTGAAGCGCCAATCGATAAAACACCGGGCACAATCCTTCAAATTGATGACGAGGGAATGCATGTGGCCGCTTTGGGCGCCAAGCTCATCATCGGCAAAATCAAATCTGATAAAGGGAAAAAAATGCCTGCCAATGAATTTGCAAATCAAGAAGGATTAAAGCCGGGTGATCAGATCGATGTCTAAATAATAAAGAATATATTATCGATCTGTTTGAACGGGTAGCGACAACGCGCATCGCGACGGTTCGTGTGGATGGCAATAAAACAGTGGGGTTTGGACCGAAACATGGCATTCGTCATATTTGAAAAAGATGACAACATTCTGCGGGTCTCCTTAAATCGCAAATCCGTTTTCAATGCCGTCAATACACAGGTCTTGAAAGAACTTGCATCTGGAATAAAAGAACACGGCGGTGATAGCAATATAAAAGCGTTAATGCTTTTCGGTCAGGGGGGGTGTTTTGCTTCTGGAGCGGATATTAAAGAACTTACCGGTCTGGATGAAGAAGGCATAAGAAAGTTTCATCGTCTCAGGGAAAAAACGTTTTCTCTTTTAGAAAAATTTCCCTCACCGACCTTCGCGGCCATTGAAAAGTATGCCCTCGGCACAGGGTTAGAACTGGCACTTTGTTGCGACTTCAGAATAGCCGGCGACAATGCGCAACTGGGTGTGCCTTCATCAAAACTCGGGATTGTGGAAAGTTACGAATATATCACTCGACTGGTCAAGGCGGTCGGCCCCTTTCAGACCAAAAAACTGATCATGTCAGGGGAAAGAATAGATGCGGATACCGCCTTTAAAATCGGCCTGATTGAAGAAATCACACCACCGGATACACTTTTTGAACGCGCAGAGTCATTGCTTGCAAATATTGTCAACAACTCGGGCATTGCCATGCGGTTGTCAAAAAAAGCGGTTGAAGTCTGCACGAAAGACCCGAATCTCTTTTATGTGAGTGATACAGCAGGTCTAATGGTGTCCTCTTTGAGAGCAGAAGATTTTAAAGAGGGGACAAAGGCTTTTTTGGAAAAACGCAACGCAAAATTTAAATAACCGTTTGATAGGCGTTTTATGCTCATCGACTCCCACGCCCACCTTGATGCGCCGTACTTTCGGGACCGACTTCCTGCTGTGCTGGATCGAGCCAAAAAAGCCGGTGTGAAAAGAATCATCACCATCGGAGTAACACCCTCCAGCAGCAGAAATGGTATAAAGATTGCTGAAAAATATCCTTTGATATTTGCTGCGGTCGGTTATCATCCACATTGGGCCGATGGATCTGACTCAGACCGCTTAGCCCAGGCCGAAAGACTTGCCGGGAAACCGTCGGTGGTTGCTTTAGGGGAAATCGGCCTAGACTACCATCACTTCCATTCATCCAAGCAAAATCAAATCAAGTTGTTTCGCCACATGCTGGAAATTGCAGTGACTACCCGTCTTCCCGTAATCATCCACGACCGAAAAGCACATGTTGATATGTATGAAATTCTTTGCGCCTTTCAGGCCAAACTGGCCGGTGGGATCATTCACTGCTTTTCAGGAGATTGGAACCTAGCGCAAAAGTATCTGGATTGGGGGTTCTATCTCTCCATTCCAGGCCCGGTCACCTATCCCCGATCCCGTGATTTAAGAGAGGTTGCCCAAAAAGCACCCCTGGAACATCTGTTAATCGAAACCGATTCGCCGCACCTGACACCTGCCCCACGCAAGGGCCGGAAAAACGAACCTGCCTTCATCCGTTACACCGCGTTAGAAATAGCAGCCCTCCGCAATATCCCGCTGGAAGAGGTGGCTGATGTCACATCACAAAATGCGCTTCACGCTTTTAATTTTCAACCGTAACAATTCATACAGTTATGGCACGGGAATAGACTAAATCGAGTCCACCCGTACAGCGAATTTCACCTTACCCAGCCCACCTGCCTCCAGTCCGGGATCCAGGCACTCCGCTACGTTAAACACAAGATCATTCGGGTCCTGTCCATCTACTATCTTCTCCAAGATCGTATTGACAAAACCGGTGAGCGGTCCAATGGCACGCATGCACAGCGGTGCGGTTGACCTCTCAGGTACCAGCGCACCGCCTTCGATTACGATTTTCTGACCCTCCTTGAGCCCCGCCGCACAATAGTGGGACTCAATGACCTCCGCAACAATACGGTGTTTGCCGACTTGTTCTATTCGGGTAAAAAACTTGTATACACCCGGGCTTCCCGTTTTGAAAGTCTGCCAATCTTCGTCCGTGATGTCCACTATCTTCTTTACGATGTCCCTAACCTGACTTTCTCCCATGATATCCTCCCATTGTCTGCTAAAACCTCGAACTACTTTTTCATGCTCCGCAGCATTTTTTGTATTTTTTCCCACTTCCGCAGGGACAGGGGTCATTTCGTCCTACTTTGGTTTCATATTGTTTTGATTTCACCTTGTTGTTGGATAATCCCGGAAACATCTCGGACCGCATTTTGTCCAGAGACCGGCCCGCTTTCTGATCCAGCCTTGCGATTTGCTGATTGATGGCCTCAACTTCCTGGGGCATTTTCAACTGCCCGTAAATCTTTCTCGCCTCATTCAATTGGGCATAGGCATCACCATATTCACCCTTGCTTTCAAATACGTGGCTCAGATTCGAAAGCACACCGGAAATACCCAACGGATGATCCATTTTCCGAAGCAGGGATAGAGCTGTTTCAAATTCTTCCTGGGCTTTGTCCAATTGCTGGGTTTGGTAATAGAGCGTTCCGAGATTGGAAAGCAGGTTGGCTTCCCCTTCAGTGTCTTCTTTTTTTCGAAAGTGTTCCAGAGCGTCGCGGTAGAGCCGCTCAGCCTCACCATAATTTTTTTGCTCATATTGAAGGAGTCCCATCTGGGACGCTACATTGGCCACACCCATTAAATTGTCCACTTTTTTATAGAGATCCAGGGACTTCTGATAGGAGTGCATGGCAGAGTCCAATTGACCACGGCCGCGTTCCCCATGTCCGATGAGTACATGACACAAAGATTCTTTTTCCTGATGACCGATTTTTTGAAAAACTTTTAATGCGCGATTAAAGCACCCCAGCGATTTACCCCATTCTTTTTTTTCGGAATACAGCTGACCCAAATCGAGCTCCGCGTCTCCCTCTCCGGTCAGATATTTGAGTTTTTGGAACCGACTCGATGCGTCTTGATAAAATTTAACCGCCTCATCATATTGCTTTTGGGCACGCCGAACATGCCCCATTCGGATAATCTGTGTCACTTCGTTGATTTCATCTCTCAATTCTCGATAAATGTGAGCGGCCCGCTCAAAAAATTCAACCGCCTCATCTGAATCCCCCAGATCCCCTTTTACAAGGCCCAGATTCGAAAGCTGGGCAGCTTCGCCTTCCGGGTTCCCCAATGCTCGATACTTCTCTAAAGAGTTTTGAAAAGAGCGTACCGCCAAATCTACTTTTCGTTGAGCGTAAAAAGTGTGGCCGACACTTGCATGACGCTGGGCGGCTTTTTGCGGTTCTCCCATCTCCTCTTCCAATTGTGCTGCCAGCTCGTAAGCTTTAATAGCTTTCTCAAAATTCTTTGCCGCAAAATAGACATGACCGAGGTATCCCGACACGTTGGCTCTCGATTTGAGGTCTGCCAGTTCTTCATATATTTCCAAGGCTTTTAAGTGGAATTCCTCCGCTTTTTTAAAGTCGCCATTTCCATAGGCGGTATGCCCCAGATTTGCCCATTGGACAGCTTCGCCTCTCCGACCCACTTCTTTGTTCTCATTGGATAACTTTTGGAACGCATCCAACGATTCCCGATACAAGTTTTCGGCCTTTTGAAGTTGCTTGGATGAAAAGTAAATATATGCCAACTGGCTTAACACATTGGCTATAAGTTCCGGTTTGTCCATTTTTCGAGCCAAGCTCAAGGATTCCTCCATTGCTGCCTTGGCAATATCAATCTCTCGAACAGAGAAAGCCGCCTGCCCTTTCAACTCGAATGCATGCTGAAGGTCAGATGGATTCTCTGATTTTTTTAGCAGTTCAATAGCTGTGTCTAGTACTTCCAAAGCTTCGGGGTGACGATTGCGGGACTCACGAATCTCCCCAAGGGTCATGAGAAGCCGTATGCGAAGCTGGTCTTGTTCGTCACCGATCAAATTCAGTGCGCGATCCAGTTCCTGCTCGCAAATATCCCCGCCTCCCATATTCAATTTTGTCTGATACGCGGCTAGAGCCTGAGATGCATTGAACTCAGGATCCTTGGTACGGAATAACCCTAAGGAATGGTATAACGCATCGGGATAATGATCGGATTCATCCAAAAGCCGCTTTTCTAAATACTTCACCGCCTGTTTATCGCTTGAAACAAAATCTCCGGACCCGGCCCCTGTTGCAGAAAACGTGCGTGGATACGAAAGCCGAAAACGGCCCTCAGAATCTTTCTCCAACAGATCTTCCAAATCTGATGATTTTAAAGCTTTAATCAACCGATCTTTGGTCTTTCCGGTTATCTCCGAGAGCAATCCCAGATCGACCGGATGAACCAGGTGCGCCAGTATCTGAATCAGCTGTCCATTGAGGCCATTGGCTTGGCAACAAGCTTGGTATCGCGCCTTAGTTTTAACTGCCCGGTTTTCAAAGGCACCATTGAGCAGTATACGATTTGAAGGTGAAAAGTCCGATTGCTTTGCTAAAACATCCTCCTGATCCTGGAAGATCAGTAACTTGGCCCGTATCGGCATAAAACGTAACAACGTCTGGAAAAAATCGACCAGCACTTTGTCATGCATGGCCGTTCGGGGTACGACAGAAAGAATCATGCGCTCTTCACCATCTAGTTCACGAGAAAGAAATCGTATGGCTTCCATAAACCGGATTTCAAGGGGCCGGATGTCCCGCTCAATCAATAATTGCAATTGATTCATCAATTGGGGCTGTTTACCAACGAAATCATCCCATGGGCCAAAACCGGCAAACGCTTGCCCAAAAACAGTTTCGTGAAGCCACCGGTAAAGAAAATGCCTGGAATGTTCCTTCTCCCAGATCTCGTATCGAAACAATAGATTCCCTTTACGCCGGGATGCCATGGACATACTATCACCTAAAAATCCATATAGATCTGCTTCCCCAGACCCGATTACCATATATATCTTTTCCGTATCTGATTTGATAAACTCGGACAGGACCTTCAGTTTGGAGTCCCGATCCTCGGCATTCAGCATCTCCATTCAATCACCTCTGTTTGTTTTTTTTACTTTATATTTAAGGACAAATGCAAAAAGAACTCCATGTCAAAATGATGATAGGTTAAACCCCTTGTTTTGCACCTTTGATTTTAGGAAGTTCTGTATGCATCTCCGCCCCGGATTCGACGTTATGTTAAAATGGGGGTGCGAAACTTAAATTACAACCGATAAGTATAAGATATTTATTTTAGTAATGTCAAGATATATAAAATCAGCGGATCAATTTTCAAAATTTAATTCACCCTGACAACACCCACCGGGCCTATTTCAAAGGCAACGATCAATCACTCTTGACAAAAATACCTGCTTTTTGTACTAAACAATTTATATAATTTAAATAAAAATTCAAGCTCGACTTCTTTGTTTTCAGGAGATGATCAACATGGAAAAAACTGCGATGAGGAACCTTTGCAAAACCTATATTTCGAAAGGAGCCACAATTGTTCCGGAACATGTGTCAAAGCAGATCATCGAGGGCTATGGCATACGTATACCGGAAGGGGCTGTAGTTAAAACATCTGAAGAAGGGATCAAATTTGCTGAAAAAGTCGGTTATCCGATGGTGTTGAAAGCGGTATCAACTAAAATCTTGCATAAGATGGAACTCAAAGGGGTGGTTTTAAATCTGCGGTCCCCTGAAGAGTTGAAAATTTCTTTCGTTGAAATGCAAAACATCTTTTCTGACCGAAAAGAAAAATTAGAAGGATTTTTACTGGAAAAAATGGCACCGGTCGGTGCGGAATTTATTGTGGGCCTTCAAAACGACCCGCATTTCGGCCCGGTTGTTATGCTAGGCACTGGCGGCGTATTCATTCATCTACTGGAAGATATCACTTTCAGGGTACTACCGGTAACCCAAAATGATGTTGAAGAAATGATCGGGGAAATAAAAGGTAAGATATTAATCCGGGGCTTTAGGGGAAGGCCTCCCTTGGATGAGAAGTCATTTATCCAAGCATTGCTTAAGATCGGTCAATTGGGTATCGATGCAGCCGGCTTGTATGAATCAATGGATTTTAATCCTTTGCTCCTCACCCGGCAGGAAACGGTCGCCCTCGATGCAAAAATCATCCTTGCCAAAGATGCCATGGAACCGAGCATTAGCGAGGAAAAGCCCAATATTACCAATATGGACAAATTGTTTGCTCCCCAAGCAGTGGCGCTGATCGGCGCTTCCACCACACCTGGTAAAATCGGCAATGCCATCGCAGACAGTTTGATCAATCACCAATTCGAAGGACAGGTGTTCCCAATCACCCGGGGTGGAAAAAAGGTTTTTGGTCTTGAAAACTTTGAAAATCTTCGAGATATCCCCGGGAAGGTGGACCTGGCGGTCGTAGTGGTCGGTTTGGCACTGGTACCCGATATTTTAGATCAATGTCACCAACTGGGCATTGCGGCCATGCTGATTATATCAGGAGGAGGAAAAGAACTGGGTGGGGAACAGGTTGTTCTTGAACAAGATATCCAAAAAAGATCTCGCAAATATGGCATCCGGATTATTGGTCCAAACTGCATCGGATGTTTTAATGCACGGAATCGGTTTGATGCCTTTTTCCAGGTTTATGAACGAATGATCCGCCCCCCCCTTGGAAACATCGCTTTTATTACCCAAAGCGGCACATACGGTTGCAGTTTTCTAGAGGAATGCGCAATAACAGGCGCCAGTAAAATGATTTCATACGGCAATCGGGTTGATGTGGATGAAGCAGATATGATCGCCTATCTGGCTCAGGATCCGGATACCAAGGTTATTGCCTCCTATGTGGAAGGGCTGGGTGATGGACGAAAATTTCTCCGGGCGGCTCGGGACGTGATTTTTAAACACAAAAAACCGATTGTATTGTACAAATCAGGCAGGACCAAGCGCTCAGCTGAGGCGGCTCAGTCCCATACCGGCGCATACGGAGGAACTTATGGTGTTTATTTAGGCGCCTTCAAGCAATCTGGAATTCTAACTGTCGACTCATACGCTGAACTCGTAGCGGCCACAAAAGCGCTCTCCATGCAGCCGTCGGCCCAAGGCCAAGGGATATCAATGATCAGCAACGGCGCCGGTCCGATGGTAAACGCCATTGACATGTTTGGTCGTTATGGTCTGGAGATCGCTGAACTCGAATCCTACTCCATACAGGAGATGGAATCCCATTTTCCTGACTTTTATATTTGTAAAAATCCGGTCGATGTCACCGGATCCGGCACATCCGACGACTATGCTTTGGCCATGGAGTCTCTGATAAAAGACCCCGCTGTACATGTTATCATGAACTGGTTTGTTTTTCAGGATACGCCGTTGGATGAGGGGATTGTAAAAGTCCTCGAAGAAATAAACCAAAAATCTCCGAAACCGATTCTGTGTGGAGCAACAGGGGGGCCTTATACGAAAAAAATGTCCCGCGCCATTGAAGAAATTGGCGTACCTGTTTTGAATACCGCCCATACATGGATCGCAGCGGCCAATGCGCTTGTGAGATGGGGGAAAATCCAAAAAACCTTGTAATTGGCGGTCCTATGAATTAATTATGGATCAGTTTTTGCATTTTGGATTTTACAAAGATTCACCTTTGGCAAAGGGCGAAGCCGACGCCCCTGCTGGATGCGAAGTATGAAACTTTAATTTTGGTACAAACACTTACAAAAAAGGGGAAAATTATGGGTAAATTTTGGGACTCATTGAAAACCAATTTGGGTTTTGGCCCACCGGGTGGTTCATCCACGGAACCTGAATCACAAAAAATAGAAGACAGAATACTGAATGCAGATAGACACTGTTTCAAAACAGATGAGCCTGAATCATAGTCGAGCGCATAGTAATGGACTCGAAGGGTTTGTGTTTTAAAAATCAATACTCTTTGCGCCGCCAAAGAAATCAGTCCTCAAAAAGAATATCCCGGTCTATGCCAGGATTGCATTCTGGGGCCTTCTTCGACGTAGGCAAAACCGACGCCGTCTTGGATGAGGGAATGGAAAACTTTAGTTAAATAAGCAAATATCAGGGGATGACATTATGAATTGGCAGGACCTGGACGTACATCATATCGGGATTGTGGTAAAGGATATCGATGAAGCTAAAAAACCTTATGAGGAAGTTTTTGGGTTAAAGGTCGACGCAAAATTCAATGTCGATGTTTTTTCAGCAAAAGTTGCGTTTTTACCGCTAAATAACACCTATCTTGAATTGGTGGAGCCAACCAATCCTGAAGATGGATTGAGTAAATTTCTAAAGGGTGGGGGAGGAATTCATCATATTTGTTATGAAGTTGAGGACCTCGACACGATCTATCAGCAACTCAAGAAGAAAAATATTCGTGACGTATCCGGTGGCATACAGTGCACCCCATGCTTTGAGAAAACGCTATTCCTCCACCCGAAGGACACTGGTAATGTATTGATTGAGGTGGTAGAAAAGGCCACCTGCAAGCTGCCCGGTTGTAAATATTAGCTCTTATGGCCCCTCAAGACCGGATACAACATAAAGAAACACAAAGCAGATTTTTATTCAAATTTTCTTGATAAAGTTAAATTTAATACGTTAATAATGATTTAAATATTCAACGGGTGCTTGCATTTCGATAGTAAGCTGCGTTAGATTCATATAGCGAACGCCATCTCAAAGCACTTTTATCGGTTTGATGAAATCAGAGCATTTCGATGCAATTCCAATTTAGAAGATCCATGTATTGTATCTATCATGGAGAGGCCATCAGGCAGGCTCAAATTCCATTAATGCTATCTGCCCGGGTACCGGATAACAAATTTTTCTGCCCTTTTGTTCTCTTTAAACATGTTTCTTTATTCTAAATATTGATTTGACATTCGTTTTTTAATTTCTTCTTGACATATTGCATTGTGGTATCGTAAAGGAAAAATAGGGCTGATGCTTCGCTAATTACCGATAATTGCTCTTTCAACAAAAATGTTTTGATTTATTTCAAAATGATGCTTTCCTACTCTTTCTACTAACTTTGACCCAACACACCTAAACCGATGTTTTAAATAAGGAGGTGATGCGAATTAAAAGAGGACGGGGGGTTATCATACCCTTTAGTTAAAAAGGCGTTTGAGAAAGTTTTTTTTTAACGAAGAATTATTTTGTTGTTAAAAACCTAAACCTCAAGGAGGAACAAAATGGTATACATCGTTTTATATTTGGTAGGCGGGCTATTGTTTGTTGACGGAATGTTCTTGCTTGGCAAGGCTCCAAATCTGGCCGGCGTGGTTGCCTTCAATTTTATTGGGGGCGTTTTGATTACAATAATGGCATTGTACATCGCCGCGAAAGATCTGTACAGTGCATTTGGGGAGACCGTCTCGGTTACAGTTGGGGCGAGCTGTCTCACATTTGCTATAGCGTATCTGATGATTGCGTTAGAGGGGATGAGCATCGTAAGAGGGTTCGAAGTTAAGGCCGACTTTTCAACGTTGGGATGGTATTGTTTGCCGATGGCAGTTAGCCTTTTTTTCATAACTCTTGGGTGGTTCCAAGCTGTAGGCAAAAAATTGCCGAAAGTCCCCCAGTTTGGCATTTTGTGGCTACTCTGGACAGTTGCTTTTTTCCTTTTTTTCCTGCAGTTTGCCGCAGGCGTACCGGTTGGTAAATTTACGGGAGTTTATATTATCATCATAGGGGTTATCACCTGCACTTACCCGGCTCTGGCACACTTTCAAGCCGGTAAAACAGGCCAATGGTAAGAGACGAATTGTTTTTTTTATAAATAAACCCCCCTTTTCCATTATTGATTGCCTTGTGTAGTCATTTTCGCTGAGATACCCCTGCAGTCGTTTTGAGGCGGCTGTCAGGATTGAATCATTGAATACGTAACAAGCATCATCATCACTAGGGGCTTGTTCTAAAATATTAAGCTATTTTAGGCAAGCCCCTAACAACAGGCACATAAAACCTACCCTTTTCCAAACCCTGTCGCTTGAAACCACCCACCATAAAGATATGGAATAAATAGTATAGCAAAAACAAAACAATATTGTTTAAAATGAAACTCTCGGGATGAAGGACGGAAAAAAGAAATTAAACGGCTGTGATACCATATATAAACAGATCGACCACATCGCCCTGGCGGTATATGATATCGAGCAGGCAGCGGAACTTTTCACCAATGCATTTCAACTGGATATAGTTATGGATCTTTCCTTTCCTCCCGATGGTGTCCATACTAATCTTGTATTTTCGTTGGGACCTCAAAACGAGCTCGAACTTATGGCACCGCGGGGAGAAAAGGGATTTTTAATCGATTTTCTGAAAAAACACGGCGAGGGATTTCATCACCTGGCTTTGGAAGTGGCCGATATCGACCAGACAACCCACCACCTGGAGGAAAAAGGGGTCCGGATTTTCGGGAAAACCATGCATAAAGGAATGCGATTTACTTTTCTGCATCCTTCATCAACGCTCAGGGTGGGCATGCAGCTGGTGCAACGAAAACCCCAGAAACCAGCTCACAATCCGATGATTAAGCGTTTAAACCACGTTGCTATTGGGATAAACAGCCTGGAAAAAGGACGTGATTTTTTTCTTCGCAAGCTGGGCGCCAAAAGAATTAAAAGCGACAGGGACAGCCGTTTTGATTGCTCATACGATCGATTTGTTGTCGGAAATGCACGATTTGATCTTCTGTACGATTTTCAAAATAATTCATCCGAAGGTGTTCCCAAGGGAATTCACCACCTGGCTTTAGAAGTTGGTAATCTCTCAGAATCGATCCGACAACTAAAGCATTTTGGTATTGAGCCCCTGGACAGGTTGTCAGACTCAAAAAGTATTTTCTTACACCCGAATAAAATGTATGGCTGCCTGTGGGAACTCAGCCAGTTCTAGTTATCCAGTCATTGTATTTGGATTTTCGATTTCCGACCTGTCCGGGCCAGGAGGTATGAATGGATTTCTCATACAATCAAAAACAGCTTCAATTCCAGCAAAAGGCCAGAGAGTTTATTGAAAAGGAAATGGCGCCAAAAATTGAAGAATATGACCGCCGATCGATATTTGCCAAAGAAGCTTTTCTTAAATTCGGTGAGCAAGGATTTCTTGGCGTAATCGTACCGCAGGAATTCGGCGGGTTGGCTCTGGGAACCATGGAATACTGTTTATTAAGCGAAGAATTGGGCAGATTGAGCGCCGGCTATCATCACAATGGCATATTTCAGACACAAAAAATGATAATAAATCATGGGACCCGGGAACAAAAAAACCGATTTTTGCCAGGCCTGGCGAGCGGCAAACTTCATGCCGCCACCGCGATATCCGAACCTGCCGCCGGATCCAGCTTTGCCAAAATCAAGACCTTTGCGAGGAAAACAAAAGACAATTACATCTTGAACGGAGTTAAAAGCCACATTAATGACGCTGCGGAAGCCGATATCTTGAATCTACTGGCCCGAACTGAACGTGGCTTGACTATTTTTTTACTCGAAAAAGGGACGCCGGGATTTAAAATCAAACGTAAGCTCGATCCGATCGGGCTTAGGGCTTCTCCGATTTACAAATTTGAATTAAAGGAAAGCCCTATTCCCAAAGAAAATCTCCTGGGTCAAGAAGGTGAGGGGTTATCAATGTTTGTCAATACCTTCAATTTCAGCCGTTTGGGAAACGCCAGCGTATTTTTAGGAATGGCCAAAGCCGCCATGGAAGAAGCCTTGAATTTTGCCGAAGCGCGTGAAATAGGGAACCAAAATGTTATCGATTTTCAAGGAATCCGCTGGATAGTTGCCGAATTGTATACTCAATTGGAGGCGGCGGAACTTTTACGGAATAAAGGGGCAACCCTTGATGAAACCGAAGGTGATTCTTCTTCCTCTGCCTCAATGGCCAAGCTTTTTTGTGGTGAAGTAGCCGTTGAAACCATAATGGCGGCTATCAGAATAACCGGAAGCCATGGCTGTTATCGGGATAAACCGTTTGAACGCTGGTTACGTGATGCAAAGGCCCTGGAAATCGCCGGTGGGACCCCGGAAATTATGAAAAACATTGTTGCTGATCAAATTCTAAAAAAAGAAAGGAGGGGATAGTTTTGATAGAAGGATTGTATTATGAGGATTTTATACCGGATAAAACATATCATTCTTCTAAAAGAACGATAACCGAAACAGACCTGATAAACTTTACGACCCAATGCGGTTTTTTCGAGCCTCTTTTTATGGATCAGGTGTACGTGGAGACAGAGTCGCCCTATAAACGGCGAATTGCGCCAGGTGCTTTGGCATTCTCATTTGCCGAAGGCTTAACCTTGCTTACTGGTATTCTCAATCACACCGGGATGGCCTTTTTGGGATTGGAATTGGCGGTTTTAAAACCATTATTCATCGGGGATACCATTTCCGTCGAATTGGAAGTCATTGAAAAGAGGGAAACTAAAAAAACGAACCGAGGCATCATCACATTTCTTCATCGGGTGATTAACCAAACGAACGAAATTATAATGGAGTACACGGTGAAACGGATGATCAGGCGTAAAGCCGGCAACGAAAAAAAAATTTAAGTCCTTATGCAGTGATTTCGAAACAATTTTCAATCGTCGAATCAGATTAGAAATTTGTTTCAGCCTTATTGGACCATCAACTTACGCATTAAAGAGTAGCGGTACAAAGCGCCCATGGCATTCGCCGATCGTTCGGGGCTGGGCAAAATTGGAATCCCAAGATCTTCAACCTCCCGAATGAGTCGTTCGCTTCTCAAATAAAAAGAAGAGCCCAGGAAAGGCTTTTGGTAAGATTTAACCAGCTTTGCAAAGCGAATAAAAAGATCCAGCATGTATTTTTCAAAATCTTCAATGGTATTAAAAAAGGGGGATTCGGTCTTGTTCAAAAGCTGTTTGATATAATCAGAAGCTGGAAGAAAATACATCAAAATACCATCAAAACCTTGATCCTCAAGAAGTGTGCGCGGAATAAGATCGTAAATGTCCTCATAGTTTCGGGTGTATGTGAGGTCGATGGGATTAATTAAAGATCCGGTCCGGGGAACCGCTTCTCGGATCTTTTCCTTGGTTTTTGCAGATAAAAGAGGCACCCGAAGGCCGGCCCTGTTAGCAGCGTCAGCTGCACAAGCGCCCGGTCCGCCCGAGTTCGTAAATACCGCCACTCGATTGCCCCTCATCAGTGGTTGAGTGCCCAGGGCCCAGCAAAAGTCAAAAAGCTCTTCAATGCTGCGGGCCCGGATGATTCCGCACTGGCGAAAAAAACCTTCATAGATTTTATCAGCCCCCGAGAGAGCGCCGGTATGGGATGAACCGGCCCGGCTGCCTGCTTCGGTGCCGCCCACGTACAACGCCACAAGCGGCTTATGCTTGGAAACTTCCTGTGCAATGCGACTGAACTTTTTAGGCCGAGCCAATCCTTCAATATAAAGACCAATGACTTTGGTTCGATCGCACGCTGCCAGGTACTCCACACAGTCCGCCATATCGATGTCAGCCTGATTACCCACACTGAATCCCTGGCTGAACCCCAATCCAAACTTGTTCAAATGATAGAACATCTGGGTAATAAAGCTACCGCTTTGCGACACCATACCGATAAAGCCATTCATCGAAGCATCGTAATGAAAAAACGTGGTGTTGAACCGATGGGCAGGATTTACGACTCCGATGCAGTTGGGCCCAATGAATCGGATCCCGAATTGTTCTGTAACTCTGAGTAACTCTGCTTCCAGACGTCGTCCCTCTTCACCGGATTCCCTGAATCCACCGGATACAATGATGGCGCGTCGGATTCCTTTTTCTCCGCACTCTCGCATCACTTGAGTAACGATCTGGGTTGGCACGACTACAAGAGCGAGATCCGGAACTGCAGGAATTTCTTTCACAATTCGATATGCTTTAAGGCCCAGCACTTCTTCTGATTTTGGATTCACAGGATAGACGGATCCTTTGAAACCGAAGGAAAGCAGATTGTTCAAAAGTGTGGTTCCCATATTAAGCATGTTGTTCGAAGCGCCAACAACCGCCACACTTTCAGGATGCATGATGTGATTCAATAAACTGTTTTTAATGGTTTGCATACTGCTGGACTCCTTTAAAAAAGTAGAGCTTTGTTCCGCTAGAAAAGGAAAGAACCCAGGAAGAAATAAGGCGGATAAAATCAGAACATTTCAGCACTGAATGTTCCGTTCAAAAAGGGATTGGCCACACGTTCATGTTCGATGGTTGAGGTTGGAGACATGCCGTAATTATGTCCAGGAAAAATTTCAGTCTCATCGGGCAGAATCATCAGTTTGGTTTGAATGGAATTTAGAAGCTGTGCCCCTGATGCCCTGGGGCCGTCGGTTCGCCCAACCGAGCCGACAAACAATGTGTCCCCTGTTAAACAGATGCCATGGCCTGAATTATAAAGGCATACCCCCCCAGGCGTATGCCCGGGGGTATGGAACACATCCCATTCAATTTCACCGATATGAAATATATTACCGTCCTGCAGAACCTTGTCGGCAGGTGGAGATTTCCGCGCATTAAACATATTGAGCCAGAAATCTCCGATTTTTTCTAAATACTCGGCTTCAGCTTCATGGATAACGATCCTGGCCCCTGTTTTTTCCTTCATTTCAGCATTTCCCATGACATGATCCACATGGCCATGGGTATTGAGGATCAATTTAATCTCTAACTGATTATTTTTCGCCATATCAATCAGTTTATCCACATCATCGGCGGGATCCACCACTGCGGCCTCACCCACGTTTAGATCGCCGATAAGATATGCAAAAACAGATTGATCACCAACTTCAACTTGTTGAAAAAACATACGACTCCTTATATCTGACCCAGTCGCTCTAAATATTTTAAGATGCCTTTTAGACTCAAATTAAAAGAAAAAAATTGAGTGGGATAATGTTTAAGGTCAGGCACTTTTGCGACAAATTTATCGAAGATTTCCGAATGGCTCATATTCTGCCGTTCTTTGAGGATCTCCAACACATGGTTAACCCATGAATCGTGTTTGGCTTTTAATTTTTCATAAAAATCAGACTGTCCATCAAGATCGTATTGTCCACAATGGGTGAAATTAATTTTTTTCGGATGTAAACCATGGATTAAATCAATTGATTGTCGGGTAAGTTCTTTATCGTAACCAGGAGGAGGTGTAAGTACAAAGCTTGGCAAACCCGGATATCTGCTCCCCAGGGCATCGCCTGAAAAAACCGACTCCGACGTCTTGTCAAAATAGACAACATGGTGTCTGGCATGTCCCGGTGTATCATAGACCTTGAGCTTGGAATCCCCCAGGTCAATATGATCCCCGGTGGTCACAGGGATAACCCGCTGGGGGAAGGATATTTTCAACATGCTTCCAACGGCAAAAAATTTTTCACCGTATGCTCTTTTGACACTATCCATCAGTCTAGTCGGATGTATTAGATGTTCGGCGCCTTTTCCATGAACAAATATTTTCAGGTCGGGATTTTCTTTTGCTAAGTGTCCTGCGCTGCCCGCATGGTCGATATGTATGTGGGTAAGAGCCAAAAAGTCGATGTCTTTGGGAGTTAAGAACAGCTTTTCAAGTCCGGAAAACAGATGAGGCGCATCCGCCGGAAATCCGGCATCTATCAGAATTTTCTTTTTATCACTGACCAACCAGCTCGTTCTCAGGTCGGACAGAATGATAGCCGAGATCCGCGAGTCTATTTTTTCAACTCTCACCATAATAGTTGCTATAACCCGTTCCAAAACCCGATTCGAACGCTATATTGCCGTTTGGAAAACACTTCCACATTCATTCTTCTTCAAATTTTCAATTTGCACTGCTAACCTTTGAAACCCAGGCGAGGCCCCCCGTGGATAAAATATACCTTCCCATTTATCACCTCGTTTCGATACATTTCACCAATTAAAAAGGCGATGTTACCGCCCATCCCCTAAATCTCTTTTTCGACCCAGGACCGGCCGGCTTTAGCAATATCACCAAGGACTACCCTTCCCCCATTCTTTATCCAGTACTTTGCCACGCTTTCGCCGATTCCGCTACCGCCTCCGGTAATAACCGCCACCGAGCCCTTAATATCTAACATTTTTCTTTTCTAGTTTCTATATTATATGAAAGGCTCGCACAAAGTTAACAACCACCCCTAAAAAGGGGGGCATAATGGTGACCCTAAAAGGGTCAGTTTAACCTTACCATAATTTGACTTGCTCAGCTTTTTTGTCTTTATGAAGCTGGTGCCGAACATACTGACGGATCTGTTCTTCATCCAAGCCAATTGTGCTGACACAATAGCCTCTTGACCAGAAATGTCGGCCCCAATATCGCTTTTTTAGCTCATGGTGGTGATCGAAAATCTTTATGGTGCTTTTTCCTTTTAGAAAACCAACAGTCTCTGATACCGAATATTTTGGCGGTATCTCCAATACCAGATGGATATGGTCTGCCTGGATGTTACCTTCGAGTATCACTATTTGCTTCCATTCACACAGCTGCCGTATAATTTCTCGAAGCGATTTACCGATTTCCCCTTTCAGTATCCGAAACCGATATTTCGGACACCACACGATATGGTATTTGTACCGCCATACAGCATGTGCTAATCTCTTGAACTGTTTCATTGAATACCTCCTTTGGACTTTTAGGGTCACCACAACCCTTTTCCTACGGAGGTATTCTTTTTTTGTAAATCTCTATGGTAACTGCATAACAAAGCCTGGACCCTTCAGCTTGGCTGAAGGTTTAAGGGGTTAATTAAACTGATATTTTCAGAACACAGATTTCAGATCGGACAAAGATGGCTTGAGTTGTATTGAAAAAAATGAGTTATTTTTGAGCGAGCTGCAGGTGGAGACGGATTTATCCGCCTCTTTGCAGCCAGCCGGGCAATTCCTCTATCAGCTCACCCATAATCCGGCGGGCGGCATTCTGGGGATCGATCTTCCGTGCCCATATCTCCTGTACGAGATTGTCAATATTCTTTTCTTCAATGATATCCTGCCAGAGAATATGAGAAAACTCACTTTCGATTCGGTTCCGCAACTCAAGTTTGAATTGAGTTCTTCTCCGTTTTTCCAACATGGAATCCTGTTGAAGATATCGGGAATGACTCCATATCCCTTCATAAAGTTCATCAATTCCTTTGTTCAGGGATGCGGTCGTTAAAAAAATGGGCGGGGTCCAATCCCGTTTTCTTAAACTTCGATCGAGCATTCCTTGAATGGAGAGTGAAATATCCTTTGCACCAGGGCGATCAGCCTTGTTGACGACGAAGATATCTGCAATCTCCATTAAGCCGGCTTTCATAATCTGGATGGAATCGCCGGACTCCGGAGTAAGAATAACAATTACCGTATCGGTCGCCTCTGCAATGTCAAGTTCAGATTGACCCACACCAACTGTCTCGACAATGATAACCTGCTTACCGCTGGCATCAAGGATACGGGATGCTTCTTTGGTGGTCCGAGAAAGCCCCCCCATAACCCTGTCCGAACCCATGCTGCGAATAAACACATCCATCTTGTCATGCTTTACATGCATGCGGACGCGATCGCCGAGTAAGGCCCCGCCAGTGAAAGGACTGGAGGGATCAACTGCGATAACCCCGACTGAAAAGTTGTTTTTACATAACCGCGCAATCAATCGGTCTACCGCAGTACTTTTGCCGGCACCAGGGGGGCCAGTTACACCGATGTAATAGGCTTCTCCAGAATGGGGAAATATTTTCTCCAGGACATAAGGCGCATGTTTATTCCCCCTTTCCACCAGGGATATCAAGCGGGAGGTCGAAAGCTTTTCGCCCTTTAAGGATCCTTCAATAAGCTGGTCAATAGATTGCATCATTACCTGTAAGAATTATTTCTATGCATTTTGTGGCAATCCGCCCGCGGCTAAGCATTTATTCAAAAACGATCATCAACAAAGCGGAGCAACACGCGGCGCAAGCGACATCCTCAAATCGTCAATATTAAAATAGTTCTTGGCTTGTCCAGGTTGGTTCACTCTAGATTAAATTTAAGCCGCGTCTCGTACACTTTCGCTTATTTCATCAACGATTGTCTGCATGGGAGTTTCAGGGAGATAAACCCGGTGAATACCGTAAATACCCTCTAATCTTTTGGCGTGATCAAGAGGGATAACACCACCCAGAAAAACCTTGACATTATTCAGCCCTTTTTCTTTGAGCATATCCACAACCATCGGTCCCAGTGCGAGATGATTGCCGCAGAGGCTGCTCAACCCAACCACATCGGCATCTTCCTCGATTGCCGCCTCCACAATCTCGGCAGGAAATTTATTTCCCAGGTATACCACATCCATCCCGGCTTCTTTTAAATACTGCGCCACCAGATAAACGCCACGCCAGTGAATATCGAGCCCCAACTTAGCAATTACAACTTTAATTTTTCTATCCATAATTTTTGTTGTCTCCTGATAAATTAACCATAAGGTTATAGTAGAGGGAATGCCCACAAACCATATTCTTCCCGGAAAATCTCCTCAATTTCACCCAGCGTGCTCAGATTTTTTACCGCATCCAAACAATATGGATACAGGTTTTCGTCGGTGTGACACTTTTCGCGGAGAATATCCATCGACTCTTTTAACTTTTGATCGTTTCGCTCTTTTCTAAGGCGTTCTAATTTGGCTTTTTGTCTTGAAAAGGTTTCAGGGTATTCAAATACTTTGATCGGCGCAACATCTGCCTGGTCAGCTTCCATAAAATTAACCCCGACAATTTTCATTTCGCCACTTTCAATCTTCTTCTGGTACTCGTTATTATAATTGGCGATTTCACGGTGCAACCAGCCACCTTCAACAGCAGAAAGAAGTCCGCCCAATCCTTCAATTTTTTCGACATAATTGAATATTCTCTTAACCATCTCATCGGTGAGGTATTCAACATAGTATGAGCCGGCCAGTGGGTCCACGGTGTTTACAACCCCTGTCTCCGCTTGTATAATCTGCTGGCTGCGCAAAGAGACCAAAGCAGCCTCTTCGGTGGGTGCGGAATAGGCTTCGTCAAAGGAGTCGAGATGCAAAGATTGACAACCGCCAAAAACAGCCGCCAGGCCCTGAATGGCGGATCGCGCGATATTGTTCAACGGTTCCGTGGCCGGCAGGGTTTGACCCGCAGTCTGAACATGATACCTCATTAGCATCGATTTGGTGTTCTGGGCGCCAAAACGTTCCTTCGCAATTTTGTACCAAACCTTGCGGCTGGCCCGGCACTTGGCAACTTCCTCAAAAAAATCATTATGCAGATCCCAAAAAAAGGACATTCGGGGCCCAAATTCGTCGAAACTCATCCCTCTTTTTATCAGCTCTTCGGAGGTGGCGATTGCATTGGCAATGGCAATGCCAACCTCTGTCACCGCATCCGTACCTGCCTCCCGTAAATTATACCCGTTGTAGCTGATCGGATTCCAGCGCGGGACATTCTTGCAGATCCACTCCACAACGTCACATTGCATCCGGAATGACACCGCAGGGGGCAAAATTTCATAACCACTTCCCACACATGTTTCCATAATAAAATCATTCTGGCAGGTGCCGGCAAGTTGGGTTAATGCCGTTCCCCGTTGTTCAGCAACGGCAAAATACATCCCCGGAATAACCAGGCTGGTACTGGGGAGATGGGTCACAACCGAGGAACTTACGGCACCCAGATCGATACCTTCAAAAAAAGCATCAATGTCCCAAATTGAATCAACCGCCGCTCCGCATTGGCCCACATTGCCTTCAGCCTCCGGATCATCGGAGTTATACCCACGGATGGTGGGCAGGTCGAAGAGGATATTCACACCCGTCGCCCCGTGATCCAGCAAATAACGGACCCGTTCGTTGCAGTCTTCCGGAGCCCCCAGGCCGGCCAACTGTCGGAGAGTGAAAAGTCTTCCCCGATACATATTCGGATATACGCCGCGTAAATAAGGCGGCAGCCCTGAAAAACCGATGTCCTCAGAGTAACGGACATCCTCAATATCAGCAGGCGTGTATATCAGCTTGATCGGAATTCCAGATTGGGTAAAATACTTATCCGACAACTCCCGGTCCGCCTCCCGCAGATTGTTATCAAACCAGTCTTCATACTGTTCCTTAATCAATTTGACATGCTCCTCACTGAAAAGGCATGTGTTTTCTTCTCTTTCCTTTAACATGGTAACCTCCTTAAAATTATTCAAATGAGTATTGTTTCTCAGGCGGTCTTGGACGATTTAAATATCGGTTTTTCACTGCCTTTTGAATCGCTTTTAACACAATATAAAACCGGATACAAATACTATTTCTTATACAACCATCAAGATAGCGAACATAGAAAAAATCCACAGGTCAAAGGCCTTGGATTCCTGAATTGATCCTGAAACAGGATTTCAGCCAATTTTAACAGTCTGGAAACGTTTGAGATCAGGCAATAGTATATCAGAATGTTAAAGAGCTTTTTAATACAGATCTTTACGGATTTTTCCAAGCACAATTCGCGGAATATCCTCCTTATTTTCGACACCATAAACTGCAACATTTTCTCGCAAATCCATGGTGCGGCAGAACGCACCTACATGTTCATTGTTGCCGATATGAACCGCGGTAATGCGGTTTTTGCATGTATTAAAATATTGGATCAATACTTCCAGATTTGTAATCTGCATGTCCGATATCAGGAATATATCCGGCACTCGATCCATTTGAAGGGCATCGATATCCTCCACAAGAAACTTTGTTCCCCCTGCAAAGTAACGACAGAGGGTGTCGTATATCTCCCATCGATGGCGTGTGTATGAGAGGATTTGCCGGCCACCTGCCGATGCATCGCCGAAGTTGTAGACTGCCACCCGGGCATCGTTTTTTAAATAGGTATCGCAGGCACAGGCCGCACCCAGCACTGCATATGACAAATCGCACCTCAGATCTTTCATACTGCCGGAAGAATCGATGATCACCATACAGTCCGGTACGCCTTCCTCCTTCCCATGGACTTGTCCCTCCCTGTGTTTCCAGGTCTGTGTGATGCCGGGCATGAATTTTCCAAAGCTTGTCCAGAGGTCGATGTCCTGGTAAGGTAGGCCTGCCTCCCACCTGATGTGGTGATCAGGATATGTGGCACCACTGCTTTCCGTTGGAACCTTGCGGATGGGAAGCGCATAATTCTCAGCCAGTTTCATATAATAGAGAATATTGGTATTCATGGAACCAACGGATGCTGAATCCGAACCCTGACTTGCTGGTTGGATCGCTTCTGAGATTTCATCTTCAAAATCGCGGATTGTTTCTTCAAAATCAGCGGGAGAGACCGCATCGAGGGCTAAATCTTTGAGCCCCTCCTCGATTTCCGGCGTAGAGTATTGCTGAAGACCATGTCCCCCCATAGGGCATGGTGTATTCAGATTTCCGTAATCCTTCTCCATCTCCAAAAGAGGTTGGATCAGTTTGGAGAATTGTCTGATGCCTTTCATCCAGCTGCCACGATCCCGATACGGGATTCGAGAGAGTCTGCTGGACAGCTCTTCGTATGCTTGCACACCCAAATCGACGCCCCAGATCCTTTGGAATAAGGCATGAACAGCCTCATCGAGAACGGTTCGGTCCAGGTGTCGATAAATTTTCGGAAGGGACGTCTCTTTTTGGCTGACGCAGAGCGTGTCCGCAACGACATCCATGAAACAATCGGTGGCCCTTAAAGCCATCTCTTTGTCCTCTAGAACCGCTTTAGCCTCTGCGTAAAGCTTGAGATGGTTTGCAAGGTTCCAGGGGCAGTAGATATAATGGGATACAGCATGGTCTAGCAGCCCTTCAAGTATCTCCTGGGGTTTGAGCGCCACAGACATCTCTTCTACAAACTTCCGGGATATGGAAATTTTCTTACCTTTAATATCCAGACCCGCTCGCAACTCCCCATCGGCACACGCCGGAGCAGGAAGTTCAGGGAAGAGGTGTCGCCTTCTGACACTGGGCCAAACAGTTTTTAAGAGGTCATCCAGATCTGTCATATCGCCTCGCTCAAAACTCCCGTTCAACCTCCCGGGGAGGCGACGAGTCTTCCCTGCTTGAAGATACACCCTCCAAAAAGCATCTTGCCGATGCCGTCGATCTGACCATCCACCCGAATCTCTCCACCCTGCATCCACTCCCCCGTGTTCCGCCCTGTATGCCGGTCGACCAATATCTCACCACGCATCATCCCGGCGCCACACCAATTCCCGGCCGCACCTTGCACCACCAGGCGCCCGCCGTTTAGACCCGCGCCAATAAAGTCACCTCCATCCCCATGGAGCGTGAGGGTCTTTCCTTCAGGGAGCCCGTAACCCAGAAAATGGAAGGGCCGTTGGTAATCCCCGAGTCTCAGCGAAATGTGGCTTTCCTGAGAACAATTAACTAGGGCTGACGCATAGAGTCCGGCGGGTCCCGGTATCATGTATGGAATGCTATTTGACCCGTCCAGCTCAGCACAGAACTCATCAATATATGCCTGGTCGTATTGAAGCTCCTGAAGCCCTTCAACAGCGGCCCCATAAACCTTGACCACACGACCGTGCTCTACAATCCAGGCCAGGTCCTTGATTTCGTTCTCAACCAGATCAAGGTAGCCCTTGATGATGCGATTAAACACATCTTGCTTTTTCTCAGCAATTCGATGGGCGGGACGTTCTTTTATCTGATAGCTTTCCGAATGGAAATCGATAAAAGGATTTTTCATTCTTCAGAAACTACCTCCCCCATGTCTTTCATGATCTCCCGGTAAATAGGATGATCACCCCGAATTGGTTCCGCTTTCTCTCCTTCGGCAATTCGGCAGGCAATAGACAGGGCATCCTTGACCTGGGAGCTTTGCTCCATATAACGCCGGTGCATCTCTTTAACGGCTTTCTTGGCCATATATATTGCGAGGGGATCATCGCGAGCTTCTTTATCGCTCTGGGCCAGGGTTCTCTCTTTCCATTGGATTCTATGGGCAAGGGCATAGGGCAATACTGCCATGAGATGTTCGAGTCCCACTGCTTCATCCCCTATAAACCAGGCCAACGCCTGGGAGATGCTTCGCACACTGATGGGGAGTCGGTTGGAAACACAATTCTGGATTGTGCTGCAAAGATATCCCGTGAAGTGGCAACCCTCTTCGCACACCTCATGGGATCGTTTCTGGCCGAAACGATAGCAAAAAGAGAGTTCAGCGAGGAGAAGCCTAAAAAAGGCACTGGAATCTAAATCAAAAGGGATCTGTTCTTTTTGCAGCCTAATGGCCTGGCGTTCAACACTCGACAGGGTTCGAATGCCTGGCCCTTTTTCCAAAGTCTCTGCAAATCGACCACATATCTCCTCTACCCGTTCCATCCGGACATGATAGGAAAGCCTGGCACTCAGGATTTGATGGAATTCATCCTCTAAGTCTTCATGGCGAAGGGCCAGGCCGTTTGAGCCGTGAATCCCGATTTGGTAAGCCAGATTGGGGCCGGGGTGTTTGGACTCCACCATGAGGTCAAAGCGGTCAATCAGAGGGGCAATAATCGTATTGGTGCCCTGGTCATGATAATTCGCCGTGGCGAAGAGGCAGAATTCTTGATTGATAATAGCATCGTTTAGATATTCCCACTTACCGCGATCGACACCGTCTAAAATCATACTCTGTTTTGTTTCCGGCAATCGGTTGATCTCGTCAATAATTTTAACCGGTAGCAGGGTAAAGTAGGACCACACGACCACCTCCTCTCCCTGGTTGAGCTTTCCCAGATCCGGACGTCCGATGATCTTCTCTTCAGTCTGTTCAGGATGGCCCGCCACCTCGCTTCTCCATATTATCCCAAGGGGAAACCGGTACAAAAGGGCACAAACATATTCGGCAGAAGTGGTTTTGCCAAGTCCCGGTTCCCCGATGATCAGTTCCTTCCCTTGGAAGAGACCGATCAAAAAACTCATCAGCAGGCCGGAGTTGAAGGGTATCCCCTTTACATCCATATCCGGGCGAGTCAGAACCAGTTCTGCCCTGATGTAGTCATGGATTTGCCAGGCTGTCTTTCTCAAGCCATCCTTGCCGGTTAAACTCATAGTGGATATTTCCTTTCACCTTGATCGTTTAGACTTACATACTGAATTTCAAACTGATGCAGATAAAAATTTTTTCACACCATTCAATTTATGCAGTCGTTCATTATCAATTTTGCATTATTCATTTTTGCACAGATGCCAAGATAGTACGAAATTAACCCACCGATCGCTTGTCCTGCTTCATAAATTCTACATTCTATCCTTTTGTTATGGGATAAAAAAAAGGGTTGTATCCGAAAAAGAAGGTTACGACCCTCTGATCCCTTTTCATATATAAAATACTCTTCTACTTCAAATCCAACATAGGAAGCAGGCACCCATTCCGATTCTTCAATCACGCCTCTTTTAAACGGTCTTTTGTAATCTAATTTTGTTTTACCGGCACGCTCGAAACTTATTTTTACCAATTCGAGAACTTCGGATAGATCTTTATACATCGGCTGATAAAAACAGCCTCTTTTCAAGGCCACGCCTCCTCTTTGACTTAGATATATCCTTTGCGAACTCCGCATTTTTTTACCGCCCCCTGTCATCGGTTTCTAATCCCTGTCTCCCATGTTAATAAAATTCATTACTTACTCACTTTGCCAAGATTTGACCCCTCCGCACTTTTTTCATCCAAATCTATGAAATCAGATAGTTCTTTGCAGGATGGACACTGTTTGGGCGGGGAGGCGGCATACTCTAAAATATGGCATCCGCGACAGTTGGAATATTTACAGGACGGGCACCTTTCAGACTCCGTCATATATCCACAATTAAGGCACTTCCAATTGTACATACTTTATCTCTTTAGCCCTGCATTTCTATTCATCAATGTGCAAGTAACTTTTATAATTTATCATAACAATAAATGATACATTGTGGTATTTGTCAAGTCTTCATTAACTTTTGAAATAAAAACCTTCATCGCAGAGTTGAATATGTTCCACCTGCATTTGGGCTTGACTCGGCGAGCACGCTTATTTATTATAGAAAGCATACGGTTCTGATTCATGTTATCTGATCTGGCATAAAACCGGACTTGAAAAAATATCAACTTTTTTAAAGAGGAGAACTTATGGAAACAACGGAGACGATTCACAAATGGCGATGCATACGCCGATTTAAGCAGGATGAACCGGTACCGGAGGAGGCGCTGCGCAAAGTACTGGAGGCCGGCAGACGGACACCTTCCTGGGAGAACGTTCAACCTTGGCATTTTATCGTTATCGAGGATGCGGAAATGAAGAAAAAACTGGCCAAACTTGCCGCCGGGCAGAAGCAGGTTGCACGGGCACCGGTTGTAATTGCAGTTTGCGGCGATATTTCCGTTTGGGATAAACCTAAAAACCGTGAGGCACTCTTGGAACTTGCTGAAGCAGGCGTCATAAAAGTCACGAAAGAGATCATCGACAATGTCGTATTAAAAGATCCGGTTTTCTGTGTGGCCGAACACGGGCCGGCAATGATACTCAGCCGAACCTTCGAGCAACTCGGCATTGCCTATGGATTTATGGGCATTGAGGCGCTAAACCAGGGCCTAGGAATGTGTATCATCGGCGCGCTTGGCAATGAAGCTACCGGCGTCCAAAGAGAGCTGTACGAAGAAATAAAATCCGCATTGTGCATTCCTGAAAAAATGTACCTGCTCACCCTGCTCACTCTGGGTATTCCGGATGAGTCACCCAATGCACGCCCTCGAAAGGATTTTGATAAGATTGTCTCCCGCGGCAAAGTCGGACAAAAATTTTAATTGACCGAATATGTTTTTACAGCCTTCAACTGCCCATTCATCCGCGATCTCTCCCATTGACATCAGACTACTCCTTTCAATTGTTGTCCGAAGGATTAAAAGTTAATTCTCAAGTTTCGAAACTTTGATTTCACAAAAACACACCTTCGCCCACTCCGAAGGCAATGCTCATGCAGGTTGAAGGGATAAATTTCAAGTTAATCATTTTAACTATACTTCTTCAAGATAAAATGTAGCGCAGTTTCTATTGAAAGACCCTGCAGCTCCGAAAGTCGGGACTCTCCAGAGGCGAATAAATCTTCGCTGCACTTCGCCAGGCCGCGGGAAATGCACCCGCCGGTTCGAACTCACTTATTCCATGATTTAGGGTCGCGAACTGTATTGGAATTGGTGATGTCGGACCTTGCCCCGTTTTTTAGATATCAACAGGATAGAAACAACACAGCCTGATTTGTCGATGTCGATAAATCGTTTGAAGAATAGGGGGAAACAGGTAACTAAAAAGAGCTGCGTGAAATTTGCTCGGTGTTTCGATTCATGATCTTTTTTTTAGCTTGACATTTTTTTCGATTATCGCTAATGTAATATCAAAAGGTATAAATTCTCTTGGGGTGGCACTATGGCCTGAGATTACACCCTGTGAACCTGATCTGGTTAATACCAGCGTAGGGAAGCGACAGAATTACTCATTTTTCGTTAAACTCAAAACCGTTTCCCGCTGGAAACGGTTTTTTTATGCTCTAAATGGTTTTGACGCTATCATCCAATTTTCTCTATCAGAGGTTTAATTTCAACATATTATTAGGAGGTTAACCAATGCACAATTTATTCAAAAACCTTTCGTCTTTTGCTTTGGTTCTGTGTTTGGTTCTTATTTTTGCAGTTACCAGCCTGGCGAAAATCAAGGTAGGCGTCATCAGTTCCCAGACTTCAGGCTTGGCCATTCTGGGCCAACGGCAAATCAACGCGGCCATTTTAGCTGCTGAGGAATGGAACGAAAAAGGCGGAATAAACGAAACGAAGATAAGGCTGATCATTGAGGATTCGTCTGATAAAACCACAACAGCTGTAACCGCTCTGGACCGGGTTCTAGGAAAAAATGTGTGCGCCATTTTAGGTCCGATTTATAGCTTTCAACTGTTTGCGATGTTCCCCGAGGTGAAAAAAGAAAAGATCCCGATGTTGAGCACTTCCGGGACGCGTAAACTGACCCAAATGGATAATCGATGGTATTTTCGAACTTACCCCCACGACGGCATTACCAAGCAAGCCTGTACGCTGTATGCCGTCGAAGAGCTGAAAAGTAAAAGGCCTTCACTGATGAGCGTAACCACAGAATACGGCAAGTCGGGCTATGAAATCATCACCAATATCCTCAAAGCCAAAGGTATTGCACCTGTAGCAGAAACCTGGCATGAAAAAGCCGACAAAGACATGACCGGGCAGCTCATGCGGATTAAACGATCAGACCCGGACATAATCATTTCCCAGGCACACCCTTCAGACACAGCCATTGTTCTAAAACAACAACGTGACCTGGGAATTGACATACCCCACATGGCGTCTTCGGCAGCGTCAATGCCTTCTGTTCACAAGTTGGTAGGCGAAGCCATGGAAGGGGTCTACGTAGAAACCGTCACCCTTCCCAACTTTGACCCTGATCCAAATATTCGGGCCTGGACTAAAAAATATATAGAAAAATTCAAGAAAAAACCCGATTCATTTGCCCTGCTATACTATGATACAGCTAATTTTCTGTTCGAAGCGATCAAAGCGGTCGGGCCGAATCGGACAAAAATTAGAGACTGGTTGGAAACTACCAGATATAAAGGTTTGGCTGGTCAATATAGGTTTGATCAGGAGCATAATGGCGCTTTTTTTGCGATCATTGTACAGTACCACATAAAAGATGGTAAGGCTGTCCCTGAACTGAAAAAGAAGTACGATTTTACGCCAAAGTAGAAGAGACCGATCCGCAGGACGCCTCTTTTAAAAAGACCGGTGCTGGATGGTTTTTGAAGATCTTTTAAAAGACGGTATGTAAAACAAAAAATGATTCAGGAAATCGTTGCTGGTTTTTCCATGGGGTGCATCTATGCCCTGGCCGGTTTCGGCTTTGTGCTTGTATACAACGCGGTCGGGGCGGTCAATTTCGCCCACGGTGAGTTGGTTATGTTTGGCGGATACTTCGGATACGCCTTTTCTACGCATCTGGGTATGCCTCTGTGGCTTGCCTTTGTTGTCACACTTTTGGCCATGGCCATACTGGGCATACTTTTCAACCAAGTTGCCTACCTGCCTATAAGAAGTCGACCGGTGTCCACCGTGATTATCGCTTCCATCGGTATGAGCATTCTGCTCAGAAACAGTGCATTGGCAATCTGGGGTCCAGACCCGTTGAAACTGAACTCGTTTTTGGGAGATAGCGTTATAAAAATTGGCGCCGCTGTTATTTCGCGCCACCAGTTGTTAATTTTTGCGGTTACGGCATTTGTATTCACCGGACAATCTCTTTTCTTTTCCCGCACCGCAATCGGCCGAAAGCTGCAGGCGACGGCCCAGGATCAAGAAGCAGCGAAACTCATGGGCATAAAAGTTACACGTATGATAAATCTCACGTTCGTACTGGCCGCCTTCCTGGCAGTGATCGCCGGTTTTCTGGTAGCCCCACTCTGGTTTCTCGATCCGGAGGTCGGGCTGGCCATTATTGTCAAAGCCTTTATTGCCATCATAATCGGGGGATTTGGCAGTATCCCCGGCCTTGTGGTCGGCGGTATTTTTCTTGGGCTCACAGAGGTCCTGGTGGCTTCACACCTGACGTCTGAATACAAAGATGTGATTTCATTTTTTATCTTGATCACTGTCCTTATGGCCATGCCACAGGGTTTCTTCGGTGAAAAAATTGCGGAAAAAGTATAGGTTGGTTTTCAATGGGTTTTAAAAAAAAGAATGTCATCATAGCGGTGATAATCGGGGGGGTGGTAATGATCTTGCCAATCTTTTTTCGCGATTCACGGTATTACATGAATATATTAAATTTTTCCGGCATCTTTATCGTTCTTACCTATAGCCTCAACCTGATCCATGGTTATTTGGGGCTTATTTCAATCGGTCATGCAGGATTTTTTGCCATAGGCGCATACGTCACTGCCGGGTTGACCATGGGGACAACCCTCAATTTTTTCCCCTCCCTCCTTATTGCTTCAACCGCCGCTGCCCTCGCCGGTATATTGCTCGGGTTTCCGGCCACTCGTATTGGTGGCCATTACTTTGTTTTAATCACACTTGGATTTGGCGAAATCGTGCGACTGATCATACTTAACTGGAAAGAGGTAACCAATGGAACCAACGGTCTAAACAATATCCCGCCCCCTTCATTTGGCAGTTGGGTCTTTGCATCACGGTTTTCCTATTATTACCTGGTCCTGTTTTTTATTCTCGTGACCATGCTACTGACATTAAGCTTACGCCGGTCCAAATACGGACGGTCAATGTTGTCGCTTAAAACCGGTGAACTGGCGGCTACCGCCATGGGCGTGAATCCTTTGACCACCAAGCTAATCAACTTCGGTATGGCCGGTCTATTTGCAGGCCTAGCCGGCGGTCTATACGCCAGCTACATCGGATCCATCAGTCCGGAAGCGTTCTCCGTCGATTTGTCAGTCGAAGTACTGGTCATGACCCTAGTCGGCGGATCAGGTACCCTGCTCGGTCCGATAATTGGAACGACTTTCCTGATGGTCCTAAAGGAGTGGTTGAGATTCTTGAGAGAATACTATATGATTTTATATGGAGCTGGAATTGTGTTCGTTATGATTTTCATGCCTTACGGTATAATGGGTCTGGCCAAACGGATCTCATCTCAACTGAAATCTTAATATATTACGAAGGAGGACTTGATGAAGCTTTCAAGGGAAGAAATTATCAAATCAATGACGGAATGGGAAGAGGCCTGGAACAATCACGACATCGACGGCGTGATGTCGCTTTTTCATAAAAATATCTTTTTCCAACACTGGCATGGTGCAAAAGTCCATGGTTATGACGCATTGCACCAGGCATGGGCCCCTTGGTTTAAAAACAATGGTGGCTTTCGATTTACAACGGAGGATCTTTTTGTCGATGAAGTCGAGCAAAAAGTTCTTTACCGATGGTACTTTGACTGGCCCTCGATGGAAAAAGGTTACGAGGGGAAGCCAGAAAGGCGACGGGGCGTAGATGTCATCTGTTTCAAGGATGGCAAGATTATTGAGAAGTTGACCTATTCGAAAACAACGTTGGAGATCGACGGGAAAAGAGTAAAGCTTTGCCCAAAAAAACTCCTGTAAAAAATCTCAACGATGCACGCGGGAATTTTTTTAGACATTGACCCCCTATGGCTACATCGGTTCATAAGCCAGATAGGTTATTTTATTCTCTCCTTCATCTCGATGTAAATATTTTACCCTCAGCGGCATTCCCACTTTTATTGTCTCCGGTTTGGTGGTATCTACCCCCTCAATTCGGGCGTCGACCCTGGGACCTTCCTCCAATTCCACTACACCTAAGCAATAGGGACGGTCCCGCGTATAACCCTCCTTTTGCATAAAAGCCGGGCCGATGTTGATTAAGGTAAAGGCAGCAAGTTTCCCCTGTCCTTTAATCTCCTCCCACTCCATATTCGCATCATGACACTCGGCACAGATCGGCCGAGGGGGTAGATATAGGGCACCACATTTCTTACACCTTGAACTCATCAGTTGTTCTTCATGCAGGTATTGCTCATAAAATATATCACTAAAGGGCTTTTCCGCCATCTTTTTACCTCCTTTCAAGAATTGTCAACGTGCAGGTACCTCCGGTTCCACCCAGGTTGTGCGCCGCTCCTATTCTCAAATCTTTAATCGGAATTTGTCTTTTTCCAGCTTTGTTCCTAAGTTGGGTCCATACTTCATAAAGTTGGGCGATGCCGGTTGCTCCCACCGGATGTCCTTTGCACTTTAGTCCTCCTGACGTATTAATCGGTTTTGAACCATCCAGCCTGGTCAAGCCTTCTCCAACGGCTTTATATCCTTCACCGGCTTTAAAAAATCCGAGATCCTCGATGTGAATCAGTTCCGCCATTGAGAAGCAATCGTGTACTTCGGCAAATTGAATATCTTCCGGTCCGAGCCCTGACATACCGTAAGCTTCCTCTGCCGCATATTTTGTGGCTTCAAAAGAGGTAAGGGTTTCCGCCGCATGTAACCCCTTGCCGCTGCCTTGACCCATCCCGATGAGGTATAAAGGATCATCGGTGAAGTTTTTGGCGATGTCCTCAGCCACCAGTAATATACAGGCTGCTCCGTCACTTATCGGACAGCAGTCATAGAGGTGTATGGGCCAGGCGATTGAAGGATTTGCACTGGGATCATGCAGGAAATCCTTTTCATCCTCCCATTGAGGTGCGGGTACGCCCTTTTTTTTAAGACTTTCGATTTTAGCATTCATTAAATCCCGAATCGTAACTTTGAATTGTGCCTTCGGGTTTAACGGTGCATTGTTATGGCTCTTTATGGTCACATTCATAAGATGCTCACGCGTTGCGCCATATTTTGCAAAATAAGCGGTGGCCAGCACGCCAAAAACACCCGGAAAAGTAAATCCCGCTTTTCCTTCATATGGAACCGATGCCATGGCTAAACCCTCTGTAATGTCGGCAGTCGACCGTTTGGACATCTCCTCAACACCGCCCACCAAAACCATATCATAAAATCCTGAGGCGATCGCAAAAACCCCTTCTCGAAAAGCCAGGGCACTCGATGCACAGGCGCCTTCTGTTCTTGTGGCGGGTTTTGGTGTAATCCCGAGCAAATCGGTTATGATAGGGCCCCAATGGGATTGTTTCATAAAAAAATCGTTGGAAAAGTTTCCCAAATACAACGCCTCAATATCATTGGAGTTTAAACCCTTGTCCACTGATTTGGTCATGTCCTGAAATGCTTCAACAAATAAGTCCTTAGAATTTTTGTCTTTATACATGCCAAAATTTGACATGCCGGCCCCAACCAGGGCGACGCCCCTCCCAAGTTTTCTTCGCTTTTGCATTGGTTGACCTCCTTACCAAATAATTCATACCCGAGTTTTGCCCACCCGATTCATCGGAACATATCATCCGCCGTGGGGATAGTACGAGTCATCGCAAATTGAACAGTACAAAAATTGGACATACTGAGACTGATATAATGGACATATTTTGTCAAGTGAAAATGTTACTCCTTCCACTCAAAATTTTCAATTATGGAATCGCTGAAACACCCAAATTTGTGATAACCTCATTTCAAAAACACAGCTCTCAAAATTTAAGTATTTTTTAACTTAATCCTCTGCCGAATTCCTGCTTTCGGCTAAGTTATCAGGTTTGAACAATCAAGTTCCAGACTCGATCATTTGTTTAAATCTACACGGTAGTCGGTATTCTGAGCGAATCGACCATTTTTTTAAAGCATCCGCTTTATTTCTGCTAATTCAGCTGGTTGCGACCCCAAAGCTAAGACCTTTTCATACCATGGTCTTGCCAAAGTAAGGTTGCCGTTAAAACTTGGATCAGTCTCAACACATCCACAACCGGGCGAGCACTGCACTTGGAATGCCTGGGTTTTGCAGGGTCGTGAGCAACCGCTCTTCTAAATACATTCAAAGCTTTGTCATAGAATCCAACCACGCCTGGCTTCCACTAGGTAAAGAGGATCCGGTATTTAAGGATGCAGTTGATATTATTGAAGACTTCTTAAAGCAAGGGCTTCCTCCTTTGGTCTCTAATGATCCACGGAAAATAAAAAGTTTTTAAAATTACAGATGGCCTATATGCTTTTGTGGACCTCAATTGAGAAATATGCATCATTAAGATACGAAATGCACCCGCCGGTTCGGGTTCATTTATCCCATGATTTCAGGGTCGCAAACTGAACTGGAATTGGTGATGTCGGACCCTGCCCTGTTTTTTAGATATCAACAGGATGGAAACAACACAGCCTGATTTGTCGATGTCGGCAAATCGTTTGAAGAATCGGCGGACAGGAATTTTAGATGGACGGTTTTGCAATGCAGATGGTGAAAAGTCTTCTTACACTTTCACCAGGCTCAAGGGGGGTTTCTTTTGATCGACGGCGTCCAGATCGATCGGAACAAAAACCTGTTCAAAACCATTGGCTTCCCACCGTTCGTGTCCGGCCATCTGTTTTGTGCTCAGTGTCATTGTTCTCTTGATCGGGGGAAAAGTCAATACATAAAGGTCAATATCCCACCACTCGCCGGGTTCTTTTTTCGACTTGCTCGATCTGATATCATGAACAATTGCATAAAGTAGATGGTCCTTACAATTGGTGATAATAAGATCACCAATTGATACACTTTTTTTGAAATTGACGACCCTGCTTATTTTTTGCAATAATAACTGTATCATGACTTATATCCCTTCCTTTTGATGTAGCTCTCATGGAATGGAATATCGAAATAATGCGGCACTTTTTCTAAAAAGCTGTTCCACATGCCTGTTTGCTAACTTCTGATCAACTTTTCTCTGTTCAAAGTAGAAACTTGTTTTGAAAAAGCCCAAAACACCATTAGACCGTTAAAAAACATGCTTGAATCCTATTTTTTCGTGCATTTTGCAAATATCTTTTCTGCCAGATCTATGCAAGCCATTTCTCAGTGCACGCCTCCCCATTGCAGGGTCTATGCGAAAATAATCAGCGTCGTTGCAATCTTCATCACCAGCCGCAATCTGGTAAACTCTTTGTCGAATCATTTGCTCGAAAGTATGTTTCTGATGAGAGGCGGACCTTTCGTCTATCAAATGGTGGCAGCCGCTTTGGGTGATGTTGAATCGATAGTCAACTTCCCGCATCTGAAGGAACCCCGCATCCGACGTAATCTTGGCTTCGTCGAAATCAATGAAAATGGACCTGTTGAAATTCGGTCGTATCGCCTCAGCCTCCAACATTATTAGTATATCCTTGTATATCAAAGAGTTGACGGATTTTCAAGACATATTTTTCTTGTCTTGACGAATAATCCGAGTTGCTTCTATTGACGATAAAAATCCGATTTCATCCGGGGCAGGCTGTGACCTGATCAGCACCCCGACTTTTTGCTTGACACATTGCTGTGCGACTGTCATGCAGGTGATTGTTTTATGGTATTTACCGTTTGGCTGTTCTTTCATCCATAAAAAAGGAGGTTGAATCATGTCAATCGAACAAGCAAAAGCGTTTATCGAGAAGATGAAAACCGACAAAGCGTTTAACGATGAGGTGATGACAATCGAAGACCTGAACGAGCGCATGACGCATATCGCCAAAGCCGGCTTTGAATTCACAGAGGATGATTTCAAGCACATATACTTTACGAACGTGACGAGAGTTTCGATGACAAGATTAAAGGAATATGATGAAGCGTTAAACTATTTAAATTGATTTTATTCAATAATAGTTAATGCACTTGAGCAAAGTCGATTGATTAGCCAGTTAGGGGTATTACAGAATTATTAAAGTCTTATCAAAAGCAGACGGCAATAACTTTATTAGGATGGATTGTTAGAAAACCAAATAGTAGCCAACTACAGCTATTTGCCTATTATGGCCAAACAGATCATCGCGGTGTTCAAGTATTTTCCCCTAGCAGGGTGATTATCGGATCATGATATTTTCCGGGATACGGATACCGTATTTTTTAATCCGCTTCCAGATGGTCACACGGCTCACACCCCGGCGTCGGGCTGTTTCGGATTGATTCCCTCCAGTTTCACGCAGCACCTTCACCAACGGCTACGGCATTTTTAAAGGAGAGCCTCACGCGGTTCCCAAACGAAAAGATGCCAAGCATAATCCTCTGCATTGGTTGACCTACCTCAGCCTGGCAGCACTGCTCCTGTCGGATCAGATGACCACCGGTTTTGTTTACTGGGGTTACAATCCCTGAACAGACTGGGGACTTTCATGGCTTTCATTGGAAGTCATCGCTTTGATCCATACAACCTGTGCATTTGCCATACTGCAGTTTCTGATAATCCATCACTACATGGCCACCACCGCTTTGGTTGTCATATACCCTTTTCCGGCCTTTACCCGTTCTGATATGATATCACATTCAAACTCTGCCGGGGCACTGATAATTTGGTACCACGCTCGTTTGCGGCAGGGAGCTTCATTGTAGTAGTTTCAGCTGACCGCCCGGTATCGGTAATACAGGAAAGGATAGGATTAAACGCGCAATGTGAATGGAAACCATTAAGCCGGTTTATGTGACCGGAAGCAAAGATGAAGGAGTGAGTAAGTATTTAGCCAGTAACACCTTGATAAATTACCCTTTTTATTCTATGTTATGAGTTCTCATACGGTGTTGTTATAATCATACGGTACTCGCCCTTGAACCATTCTCTTTTAATGAGCCGATCTTCGACCACAGCCAGTTCCTTGGATTTCAACAGGTTGAAAAAATCGTTTTCGTAAATAACTTCACCGAAATCGATGGTCGTTACATACTTCAGTTTAGGCTTAATAAATTCCATTAATCCCATCTTTTCCTTGAACATGGTCTGGAAAAAAAGGATTTTCCCATCCGGTTTCAGCCACTTTTTAACCCGATCGAGCACGCGCCCCTGATCCTGAACGAGCATAAAACTCATACTAAAGAGGATGAAACTGTAAAAAGGAGTTTTTAGGGGCAGAAAATTTTCCACCCGTTCACATTGAATCTCCACATAATCCTGGAGATGATGGTTCTGAATGACGCACTCACAGTGATTCAGGTATTGCTCGTTGATATCAATACCGGTGATGTTGAGACGTTTGCTTTTGATCAGGTCATGAAAATTTTCCATCATGACGCCGTTGCCGATGCCGACGTCCAGGATGGAGGTGTTTTCGGACACGTAATTCAGGCAGTTTTGATAGCAGTAGTTGGTGACCCTGTTGATAAAAAGCTTGTAAAGATAATTTTTCATCGATCTCAAAATGGGATAGGGCGATACTGCGCCTTATGCGGATCGGCATAATAACCGTCCTCATTTGCCGCAAAGCCCATCAACCGGGCAGCGAATACCTGCCTATCCACAGTTGAGGGCATTAGAATAGATCATTGTCGTTTTGACTTCGCTATGGTGCAGAAGTTCCTAATCCGGTCTGATATCAAGTATCTCAGAAGTACGTTACAATGTTTAAAAATGACCGAACCGAAAAATGGCTTGCCAAACAGGACATTATTTCGTGCTGATTCGGATTTTGAACCATACTTGCCTAGACCAACTCAAGTGCGGCGCATAAAGAAATCTGCAACATTGTAATGGTAATGTGCATTCTATCAATTTGTATTAAAATGTCAAAATATTATATATTTGGAAGACTCAGAAATGAAATATCGAGATTGGGGAGGTCTTTCTTTGATTTCCGATGAATGATTCTGGCATTCCTCGCAATTTGAAAATCGAGAATAATGCATTTCCATAAACAAAATACTGTCAGTTCGAGCGTACACGACAGACTCAAGGCACGAATATCTCAGGCTTTGGAGAAGAGATAATGGTGGGGATATGGGTGAGTAGCGCAGGGGTCACCCCTATGCTCTCCAAGAACCATGCGTGACAGTCTCCAGCTTTCCTCTGTGAATCTTTAAGTTAAAAAATAAAAAAATTAGTACGTTTTCTATACTGAGCGCTAAAGCATCTCCGATTCGTTATTTTTCAATCTCAAGAATCTGCCAAAAGCTAACGGCCTTTTGACCATCTCTGTCCCGTCTCTCTCCATCCCAGAGTGCAAAAGCAATCGAAACCTGTTTACCTACTTCAAATTGCACATCTTTTGCACTTGCAGTCTTCATGCTTCGCATGAATACCACCTGCCAATTTCCATTGTTCCATATCCCTTGCCCTGCCACTCCCTGATCACCGGATTCCTGTATTTCGAGTGTGCTGAAGCCCCCGGCATTCAAATCCTCAACCGCTCTAGGCCGTGTTGGAGTGGAGAACTGGTTGCCAGCTCCCCAACCAGTAATGTATGTTTTTTCATGGAATTGAGCGGACGAGATAGGAAGATGGCCTTCTTTTTCCAAAGATTTAGGATAATCAGGATTGGCAAGTTGGTAATCATCCCGAACCATTGCCGGATAAACATCCTCCATATCATGGAATTTCTCTAAATCCATCTGTCTGTCCAACCTCCACTGCCAGATATTGACAGGGTCCTCTTTTGAACCCATTGAAAAGTGTCCCCGCGGCTTTGTTAAAGCAAATTGAACTGCTACCGCATCGGTGAAATCCTCATGACGTATAGACCTCGAGTTGACAACGGAATCTTCCCATTCAATTAGAAATGCAATCTTTCTGCTGTTCTGAATTGCCTTGATGGAGACGGCCTCTGCCGCCTCCTGTCTTTGCCATAGAAGCATAGTGGGAATCTTGACCACCCTCACATCTTTCCAGATGTCATCTTTCGGATCCATCGAAATTTCCTTATTTACTTTCTTCACCACAATTTTTTCCTGGCTCAACTGCTTTGCGACTTTCTTTCCAGCCAGTGACTTAACATAATAAGTGAGCGCCCATCGGTCCTTATCGCTCGGAAGTGACTCTTCAAAAGATGGCATAGGAGTTCCTGCCATGCCGGTTGTGAAGCGAAGATAAAGATCCCTGACGGTGCCACCGCCCTTGTAGATGCCCCTTGTGAAATCATTGGGAACGGTGGGATAATCCCAGTCATCCTTGAGTGAAGAAGCTTTCGGACCGTCACCTCTACCCTTTTCACCATGACATTCCTTGCAGGCGATGTCTTTATCAAGGTAGAGTTCTTTGCCCATGGCAAGCAGCTCAGACGTTAACCCTGGTTGAGGCGGGACTTTGATTACATGGGGTTTTCTACGGATCTTCCATATATTTACCTTTTTCCTTCCTATTTTCTTAACCCCAAGTGTCTTTATGTACTCGATAAGATCCCACCGCTCTTCATCTTGAAGGTATGAGAAAGAAGGCATGGCAGAGCCTGGCATCCCATTTTTTATGGTATCGAAAAGGTCCTGTTCAGTTGGAACATCTCCTGAACTCGTGGAACGGATCTTGAACATGACATCGGAGAAATTGCGCGGTTTGGGAAAAAGGAATCTAGCAGCAAGGCCATCACCCAAACCTTTCTCCCCATGGCAAACAGCACAATTCTTTTTGAATGACTCTTGGCCGCTTGAAGAACCGGCTGAATTATTCTTCCCTAATGCTTTTTGTCCTTTCCCAAAACCAATTAGAAGTACAATGGCAATCAAAATTATGGATTTTCTCATGGCATACTCTCCCAGAAGAAGAACATCGGAAACATCCTTCTTGCCTATAGGCGATGGAAGGCAAATCCCCTTTACGGTACGGAATTCACCCCCATCGCTTTTCTTGATCCTTAAAAGCAGGTTGTGAGCAAAATCCTCCTCATTTGATCTTTTTATAGATTTCCGGCGCTTCCGGCCCTTCGATGCTGAGGATGCCAACTGCGCCCCGGTCAATACGATAGATGGCGTGATCCACCAGGACGTAGCCCCCAGGAACCTCAACCTTGAACTCCACAAGGGAGGCACTTCCGGACGGAACCAGGGTCGTCTGGATATTCAAATCGGGATCACCGACTCCCGGCACTCCTCCTTCACGCCACACCCGGTCGAAAATTTCACCGATGATGTGGAATGAAGAGATCAGGTTTGGCCCGATGTTACCGAAATAGATTCGAACCGTCTCACCGACCTTGGCCGTCAAGGGAGTCCCGCTATTTGGCATAAGCGAACCGACCCGTCCGTTGAAGACAACATACTCGGGTCTCTCAGCCGCCCCTTTCTTGGACGAAAAAGCCTGAAAACCCGGATCTCCAATCTCCCCTTCTGTGTAAAACTCACTCTGCATCACATAGAATTCTCGATCCACCTTAGGGAGCCCCTCTTCCGGCTCGACAAGGACCAGTCCGTACAAGCCCATGGAGATGTGGGCCGGGACGGGCGGAGCCGCACAATGGTAGACGAACAGCCCGGGTTTCAGGGCTTTAAACCGGCTTACACTCTCATTGCCGGTGTCTGTCATCAGCACATTGGCACCCCCTCCGGGGCCAGTGACATAATGGAAATCCACGGTATGGGTGTTCTTATTATCCTTGTTGTTCTTGAGGTGCATCTCAACCGTGTCTCCCACTCGAAGCCTGATGAAAGGGCCCGGGACGCTGCCATTGAAGGTCCAAAACTCGTACTCGATCCCATCGGCCAGCTGTCCACGCTTTTCAATCGCCTCAAGCTCGACAACGACAACAGCTGGTTGATTACGCGTGATGGGCGGAGGTACCTGAGGGGCGAAGGTCAGCTTTGCCACCTCCGCTGCCTCAGAAGCCGCCGGTATGAAAGGCCCCATAATAAAAACGATCAGGGCCAAACCCGAAACTACACCTAAATGTCTAATTGTTCTCATCGTGCATTTCTCCTTTTTTTAAACTCTCATTTTTAGTAAGTGAACTCGATTACTGTCTTCCTTCCTGCCTTTACGGTCACCTCCTTTGTTTGACTCCCCAGTTTTGCATGCCAAACCTCCAGCTCGTATGTCCCTGGTGGGACCTCCCGGAGTTGGAATGAGCCATCATCGGTCGTGATAGCATAGTAGGGATGCTCCGCGACAACAATGTATCCTTTCATCCACCCGTGCAGGTCACACTTGACATCTATGATCTCAGGGAAAGTGACAGATAACGAGCTTTTTCTTTTCAGCCTGTTCAGGGTTATATTTATAGGTGGGTTCATTATTGACTTTGTATGGATGTTGTGGGGGATAGGATCGCTGCTTGCAAGCATAAGTTTCCCTGGAGAAGCTAACACAATGTGCGGCTCAAACATGCATTCTTTCTGACCCAGAACGGCCTCCGGGAAGTCAAAGTCCTTCCCTTTACCGATCTCTAAAATCATAACAAGGACGTTCTTGACCCCACCCTTTTTCCCTTCGATTTCGTAACTTTTCTGGACTTCGCCGCACACCTCCCGGTCCTGGCCGACCCCGATGATCTTCGGGGGAGGAGGGCTTCCGGAGAGCCTTACGCGCCCTTCTATCGTGCCTCCGTTCATGACTTCCGACACTTCATAAGCAAACGCTAATCCCAAAACGAACAAACAAAAAATCGCAACTAAGAAGGCGACGACCATTCTTTTTTTCATAATAGTTTTTCCTCCTTTATGATGACGGGAACACCCGCCTCTGTAAATCCCTTTTCTCCCAACCCATTGCACCCAGGATGCTTCACAGCCTCTAAGCGCAATCCTCCGCTGCATTGATCTCTTTTCAGACCTTCAGACAAGGAGTTTAAGAGAAATTTGTTTAAAATTTTTTAATTTGCTTTCTCTCAAAGCCCTTCCCCTCTAGGAGACGGACATTGCGAACATTGTTGATCGTCAAAAGCAAAAGACCGCAAAGCTTTCTCAGCATATACAACGGGCTCAATGCCGGATATCTCCACCTCTTTTTCAATAAACTCTTTTAACAATTTTACCGCCTTGTGATAGAGCCCGCCAGGTGACTTTTTCATAACCAGCGCTGAAAAGATCGGCACCCATTTGCCGAGATGCTCTTCCAAGAATTTTTTGGCGCTATCAATGCAGATCTCTTCAGCTTCCTTTTCATCTTTTGATGAGAAATAATCTAGTTTCAAGAGCAGAAAACTCATAAACTCGCACTCAGCGCTGATATGATCAAGTCTATCGTGAGCATCGGAAGCGATATCAATACCCCACGCCTTGTAAAACCCGGCAATGTCGGCCAGCCCCTGGGTCTGCTGGAATACATGCGATTCGCCATAAGCGGTTTCATAAGGCGGGCATTCGGCTGAAATTACGTGCCCAAAGGTCTGTACATATTCTTCACGCACTTCTTCATGACCTAGGGCTCGCAGCAACTCGATGATTTGATTAGCCTGTGTCACCAATTTCTCCCCAAGTCCGTTAAAGGCCTCAAAGATATCTTCATGAGAAAAGATTTGAAATGTTTCCCGGCGGGGGTATGAGAACAGACGCGCCAAGAATCCATAGACATTCGCTCTTTGAACCTCTTTCATCATTAATACCTCATCTCATTATTAAATAGAGTTAACTCTTTTAGCCTCCCGAATGATCATTGGTTCCTCAACATTAAGCCGAACAACCTCGTTTCCTTTTTGGTCATATCCAATGACAGTATCATCATATATTGACCACTTCTTTCCATTGACCGTAGTCTCATAGATTTTCTTTCCTTCTTTTATTTCATAACGGTAAATAATCTTTTGCTGGGCACGGAAGATCTGCAATACACCGAGAAGTTCTCGTGAAGGTGTGCTATATTTTTCAATTGCCTCGTCCACACCGGGTCCAAACATTTGCTGCAAATAGGCTCGCGGTACCCATCTTGGCGGAATGTAATAGCCATTGGGCTCAGTGCCAAACTGCGGATAGAGGGGAAGGGCCACCTTCGCTACCTTGACGAGGTAATAGAGCGGGTTGTATCGATCCTCTGCCCACTCTCCCTTCTCCTGATCAATCTTTACCAGTCCCTGCAGCCGGATCTTCCCCACGCAAGCCGTCATGCAGCGGGTTTCCATAGGTGCGTGGTCCGGGGAGATATGGGGATCTTTTCCCTCAATCCTTGGATAGCAGGCGATACACTT
>CEQE01067445.1_pt1 | contig 78006 bp, 74 predicted proteins | sample 356201 | NCBI WGS metagenome assembly CEQE01 (sample SAMEA2619970, study PRJEB7988) | marine metagenome | biome: marine biome (ENVO:00000447); feature: mesopelagic zone (ENVO:00000213) & marine oxygen minimum zone (ENVO:01000065); material: "saline water (ENVO:00002010), including plankton...
GGCATGGGCGGAGGTCACAAGGCCGGCATGGGCGGCATGGACCACGGGAGCGAAGGCCACGGCACCTGACCCCGACAGGACAGATTCCTGCCAGGCCCCCGGTTCCCCCGCCGGGGGCCTCGGCCGTTCTGCGGCTTCTTCGGTACGCTGCACCCATGAGCCGGGTGCGCGTCGCCATGGTCCAGACCAACTCGGTCGTCGGCGACCTGGACGGAAACGTCGAGCGCATTCGCGCCGTGCTCGACCAGGTTGAAGCCTGTGATCTGGCCGTCTTCCCTGAGATGACCGTTGCCGGCTACCCCCTCGAGGACCTGGTTCTCAAGCCCGGTTTCGTCTCGGACTGTCGTGCCGCAGTCGACAGGGTGGCTGCGTCCAGCGGCAGCTGTGCCCTCGTGGTCGGCTTCCCAGATGGGGCCCCGGGAGGATCGACTGAACCAGGCGTGCAGAACGCCGCAGCGGTGTGCCACGACGGCAGGGTGGTCGGCGTCTACCACAAGCGAGCGCTACCGAACTACGACGTGTTCGACGAGGCACGCCACTTCGTCCCCGGGGTCGAGCCGCTGCGGCTCTACGAGATCGGAGGCGTCCGGGTCGGCTTCGTGGTCTGTGAGGATCTCTGGGTCGCCGACAGCCCCGTGGGCAGCCTTGTAGAAGGTGGAGCGGAGCTCCTGGTCGCCATCAACGGTTCTCCGTACCACCGCGGCATGTTGGCTGAGCGCGAGGCGGTGGTGGCCGCCACGGCGGCTTCGTCCGGGTTGCCCGTCGTGTACGTGAACCTGGTCGGTGGCCAGGATGAGCTGGTGTTCGACGGAGGATCCATGGTCGCCGACCCGGCAGGCCTCATAGTCGCCAGGGCCCCCAGGTTCGAAGAGGCTGTCGTGGTCGTCGACATCGACGTGGCCTGTGTTCCGGCATCGGAGACCGACCTGCCGACCGTCATTGTCTCCGGGCCGGTGGACCGAAGCGACCACGTCGTGGCCGCACCGGTCGACCCACTCGACCCGCCCGCTGAGCTGTACGGCGTGCTCGTGACCGCCACCCGCGACTACGTGACCAAGAGCGGTTTCACCGACGTCTGCATTGGCCTGTCCGGCGGCATCGACTCGGCCCTGGTCGCAGCCGTCGCAGCCGACGCCCTCGGACCAGATCACGTACATGCCGTGCTCATGCCGTCCCGCTACTCAAGCGGTCACTCGGTTGCCGATGCCACGGACCTTGCAACCACCCTCGGCATCGACCACCGGACCGTCCACATCGAGGCTGCCCACGCCACGCTCCTTGCCCTCCTTGAAGAGTCCCTCGGCGAGGTGCCGGTCGGGTCGACCGACGAGAACCTCCAGGCCCGCATCAGGGGCGTCCTGCTCATGGCACATGCCAACGCCTCGGGCTGGCTGGTGCTCACCACAGGGAACAAGAGCGAATCCGCTGTCGGCTACTCGACCCTCTACGGCGACACCGCCGGGGCCTTCGCCGTGATCAAGGACATCTACAAGCTGACCGTCTACGAGTTGGCGAGGTGGCGAAACAACCAGCCCGGTGGCCCGGTCATCTCCGAGAACATCGTGTCAAAGCCACCCTCGGCCGAACTGCGACCCGACCAGCGCGACGATCAGAGCCTTCCTCCCTACGAGGTGCTCGACCCCCTCCTCGAGGCCTACATAGAAGGTGACCGGACCAGAGCCGATCTGGTGGCCGATGGATTCGGCGGCGAGATGGTCGACCGGGTCACACGGCTGGTCGACCTGGCCGAGTTCAAGAGGCGCCAGACACCACCCGGAACCAGGGTCAGCCGCAAGGGTTTCGGCAGGGACCGGCGCCTCCCGATTGTCAACAGGTACAGCGGTTGAGCGTTTCCCGAATGGCAGCGACGGCCCTGGTGTGTCTGGTGACGGCCGTCACAGAATCGCGTGGTGCCGCACGAACCGGTCGATAGGGTGACCCGCTACCGGGGGCGGGCAGGACTGCTGTTGCACAACCTCCCCGGGACAACAAGGCGATCAGAACTCGGTGAGCATCCGAGGCGGCGTAATCGCGTAGCCGCTGCTGGTGCTCCCCCGGCAGGAGGAGACGCAAGGTGGCCAAGGAGCGGGTGGAACGGGACGAGGAAGACCTCGTCAGGCTTTATCTCACCGACATAGGTCAATACCCCCTTCTTACCAAGGAGGGCGAGGTGCGGCTCGCCCAGCAGATTGAAAAGGGTGCCGCCGCCAGGCAGGAACTCGACAAGGCCGGCGACAACCTCACACCCGCAAGAAGGCGCGAGATGCGCCGCAACCTCCGTAGGGGCGACGAGGCGGTCCGTACCTTCGTGCAGTCGAACCTGCGGCTGGTCGTGTCGATCGCAAAGAAGTACCAGGCCTCAGGGCTTCCGCTCCTCGACCTCATCCAGGAGGGCAACCTGGGCCTCATGCACGCCGTCGAGAAGTTCGACTGGCGCAAGGGCTTCAAGTTCTCGACCTACGCAACCTGGTGGATCCGCCAGGCCATCACCCGGGGCATCGCCAACACCGGTCGCACCATCCGGTTGCCGGTCCACGCAGGCGATACCCTCGCCCGCCTGCAAAAAGCACGCTCCCGCCTGGAACTCCGCTTCGGTCGTCCGGCCACGATCGCAGAGCTGGCCGTCGAGGTGGAGATGACCGAGGACAAGGTCACCGAAGCCCTTCGTTTCGCCGCAGAACCCCTCTCCCTCAGCGAGCCGCTGCGCGAGGACGGCGATGCCGAACTTGGCGACGTGGTCGAGGACAGATCCGCCGACTCACCCTTCGAGGTAGCTGCCACGACGCTCCTCCCCGAGGAGATCAGCCGTCTGCTGGCACCCCTCGACAACCGTGAACGCGAGATCCTGAAACTGCGCTTCGGTCTTGACCGCGGTGAACCCCGTACCCTCGAAGAGGTGGGCGACCACTTCGAGTTGACAAGGGAGCGGATCCGCCAGATCGAGGCCCGGGCGATGTCCAAGTTGCGCCACCCGAGCAGCGACACGGGAGCCCGCGACCTGCTCGCTGTCTGACCGGTAACTCAGGTCAGCGGCGTACACCTCCCGCAGCAGAGGTGTGGCGGAGGTGGACGGGAATCGAACCCGCCGGACGGGGATCGCCCGTCCCACCCGCTTTGAAGGCGGGGGAGCCCACCAGGTACTCAGACACCTCCGGTGGTGACAGTACGGGCCGCGGAGCGGTTTGCACACAGCAGGAACGCAAACTGGTGGACGGCTGGCCGATGAGGGGCCGTCTGGCCCTATCATCACCGGCATGAAGAAGTTCGTGATGCTCGTAGCCCTGGCGGCACTTGTGGCCGTCGCCGTGCGGAAGGTCCGTTCAATCTGACGGGTCGACCACCTGGTCAGGCGTGGCGTCGAAACCGTCTGATCATCGACATCACCCCGAAGAAGACCGCAAACGTGACAGCCGTTGCGACAATCCAGTTGCGGTCGATCGGAATGCGGTCCCCCAGGGCAACCGGGTTCTCGAACTCCAGTACCGGCCATTCGCGCCTGGCCGCCTCACGCCTGAGTTCCCGGTCGGGGTTTACGGCAACCGGGTGGCCGACCGACTCCAGCATCGGCAGGTCGGTGACCGAGTCCGAGTAGGCCCAGGACCCGGCGAGATCCAGGCCGTCCTCCTCAGCCAGCTTCGCCATCGCCTCTGCCTTGTCGGGCCCGTGGGCGTAGAACTCAACCCCTCCCGTGTAGCAGCCGCCGGAGTCGATGAGGGGGGTTGTGGCGATTGCCTTGTCCATCTGCAGGTGGGTTGCCATGGGCTCCACGATCTCGATCGGAGCAGCCGAGACCAGCACGAGCATGCGTCCCTCGGATCTGTGGTGTTCCAGGAGGTCGAGTGCCTCGTCGTACACGATCGGCTCGATCAACTCGGTTAGGTGGTCACGGGCCAGGCGCCTCAGGCCGTCCTGTTCCCATCCGACGGCCAGCTTCAGTGCCGTACGTCTGGCCTTGTCCATCCTGTCCTCGTCGGCACCGAAGAAGCGGAACAGGAGCTGCCCCCATGCGGCACGCGCGGCCATGGGGGCGTTGAGGTATCCGGCTCGCCGTAGCGCAGGGACATAGGCGGCCATCGAGGCTCGGGCGATGATCGTCTTGTCGAGGTCGAAGAATGCCGCCTCCACGACGGTGATCCTACGACCCCGTGGCGGTCCTCGCCGATCCCGGGGTGGATTGGACGACAGGTCGGAAGGTGCACCACGTCCTCCGTTGGGTCCGTCGAAGGTGCCGGGTAGTGTGCCGGTACGACCCCCGTCTGGTGATCCCGGCTTCCCCCACTGTGATTACGTACGTCGGGAGGCGTCATGGTGGTCGTCTGTTGGTCTCTGAAGGGTGGCGCTGGAACCACGGTCGTATCTGCGGCGATAGCCCTTGAAGCATCCCGCCGCGGCGACAATCCCCTGCTCCTGGATCTTGCCGGTGACCTGTCGGCGGTACTCGGCGTTGATGGATCGGGTTCCGGCATCGCCGACTGGTGTTCGGCCACCGGGGGTGCGGGAGTCGAGGCCATCGACGGTCTGGCCGTCGAGGTTCACGGTGGAGCGAGGGTCGTCGGCCGCGGTGTTGCCGGCTGGGAATCGGCCGATCCGGCCCGGCTTGACCTGCTCGTCTCCAACCTGGGCGAGAGGACCGAGCTGGTGGTCGTCGATGCAGGCGACCTCTGGACAGCGATGCCTCCGGGAGGGCCGCCGCCGGACCTGATAGATCCACTGCTCGAACTTGCCGGCCGTTCTGTTCTCGTGACACGGGCCTGTTACCTGTCCCTGCGCCGGGTCGGTCGTCAGGTACGTCGCCCAACCGAGATCGTCCTGGTGGTCGAACCCGGCCGGGCCCTTGACAGTGCAGACGTCGAGGCCGTCGTAGGCGCCCCGGTCTCCACACAGGTCCTTGTCGACCCGGCGATAGCCCGGGCCGTCGATTCCGGGCTGCTTGCCCGGAGGTCACCCCGCTCTCTGCTGAGGGCCATGGGGTCAGCGAGGTGACCGCCCTCGTGACAGCGGTCCACAGTGAGGTCCTGGACCTACTTGGGGCCGATCCGGTACCTGACCCGTTCGCACTCGTAGATGCGGTTGTAACCAGGCGCGAACCGCTTCTCGGCCCGGCTGCACGACGACAGGTTGTCGACGACGTGCTTGCCCGTATCAGCGGGTTGGGAGCCCTTGAAACCCTGTTCGCCGACAGGTCGGTGACAGAGGTGATGGTCAACGGCCCCGACGCCGTCTACGTCGAGCGCCAGGGTGTGCTCGAACGGACCGAGGTAAGGCTGGAGACAGCCGAACTGGACCGCCTGGTCGAGCGGGTGGTTGCACCTACGGGCCGACGGGTTGACCGGTCCAGCCCCTGGGCCGACGGACGCCTGCTCGACGGATCAAGGGTGAATGTAGTGGTGCCACCGATAGCCGTGGATGGCCCGTGCATAACGATCCGACGCTTCGGCAGCGTCCGCTTCGGCATCGACGACATGGCATCGCCAGCTGTTGCCACCCTGTTGCACCACATCGTCCAACTCCGGTGCAACGTGGTTGTCAGCGGAGGAACCGGATCAGGAAAGACGACCCTGTTGGGTGCTCTCGCCGGTGCAGTCGATCCAGCTGAGCGCCTTGTGTCGGTCGAGGATGCGGCTGAACTCTCGCTCGACGCCACCCATGTCGTCAGGCTCGAGGCACGTCCGCCCAACTGTGAGGGTGTGGGAGAGGTCACCGTGAGGGACCTGGTCCGGAACTCCCTGCGCATGCGTCCGGACAGAATCATCGTTGGAGAGGTTCGCGGGGCCGAGGCCTTCGACATGCTCCAGGCGCTGAACACCGGACACGACGGTTCCCTCTCGACCTGCCACGCAAACAGTGCCGACGACGCCCTTCAACGCCTGGCCAACATGGTCCTGCTGGCGGTACCCGGTCTCCCGGCAACCGTGGCCGAGACCATGGTGGCCGGCAGCGTCGACCTGATCGTGCACATGACCCGAACCGGGGTCTCGCGAGGGGTGAGCGATGTCCTCGAGGTGCGGCCAGTCGGCGAGTCCCCGGCGTACCGGCCACTCGTCTCAGACGGCGTTGTGCTCGATGCCGGAGAACCCTCGGATGGAAGGCGTTGGGGGCGGTGACCGGCAGCCACGTGATGTCCGCCCTCGTTCCAGTTTCGCCGGGTTGGCTGTTGGTTGCGGCTGTGTTGGCTGCCGCCTCCGCCCTCGTGCCACCACCAGTGGCTACCCGCCGGCCATGGCGTGAGGGAACGAGAGGCTCTCCCCTGCGGGCTCTCGACAGATGGAGGTCGCAGTCGCGCAGGGTCGATGTCGCCCTTCCGGCGCTGCTCGACGAGTTGGTGCGTTCCCTCCAGTCGGGTGCCACCCTCACCTCGGCCCTGGCCGAGGCGTCGGCTGCCGGAGGACCGCTGGGCGACGATCTGAAGACCCTCACCGGTGACCTCAGGGCCGGCGCTCCCGTAGGTACCGCACTCGAGAGGTGGAGGGAGCGCAGGCCCGGCACCCGTGTCGGGTTGGTCGTGGCCGCCGTCGACCTGGCCACGATGGCCGGCGGCGAGTTGGCCGGCCTCCTCGGATCGCTGGCCGAGGCCCTCCGCGACGAGGAGGCTGTGGCCGAGGAGGCTCAGGCCCTGGCAACACAGGCCCGTGCCTCGGCTGCCGTGGTTGCCCTTGCGCCACTGGCCTTCGCCGTAATCATGACCCCGTTCCGATCAACCGGCTTCGTCGGTTCCGGATCAGGGTTGGTGATAGTTGCCGTGGGCCTGGCCCTCGATGCTGTCGGCCTCTGGTGGATGTGGCGCCTGACGGCGGTGAACCGGTGAGCCTCGCAGCGATCGGCTGGATGGTGGTGGTCCTGGTGTTCGCGTGGCGCTTTCGCAGGCCGGCCCATCGACTCGCAGGAGCACGCGTGGCCACCAGGACCGGGCCCGACCGGGTAGGCCCCCTTGACCGCCTCGGCCGCTATCTGCGGTCGCGCTTCCAACGCCCAGAGGACCGGACGCTCGACCGGCGCCTGGGACGGGCAGCAGTGCTCTTCATGGCACTGCTGTTCATCCAACCCTTCCTCGCCGTGCTTGTCGGTGCCGCTTCATGGGCTGTTCCCTGGTGGCGGCGGCGCAGGGATGAACGCGCCGAGGCCGAGGCGGTGGTCGACGAACTGCCATGGCTGGCGGGGCTGGTTCGCCTCGGTGTGGGTGCGGGGTTCCCGGTGGGTAGGGCTCTGTCCGAGGCTGCAGCCAGGGGAGATGGTCCCGCCTCGGCAGTGGTGGTTGACGCCGTGCGACGGACCAGACAGGGTATGTCGCTGGCAGATGCGGTAGATGGCCTTCGACCCGTCCTCGGAGAGCCGGGTCGGCCCCTCGTGGCGGCGCTGGTCGCCGCCGTCAGGCACGGTGCACCGGTGGGGCCTGCACTGGAGGCGGCTGCGTCTGACCTCAGGTTGCGGGCCCGGCGGCGCGCCGAGGTTCGCGCCCGAAAGGTGCCGGTGCGGATGCTCTTCCCCCTCGTCACCTGTGTACTGCCCGCGTTCGTGCTGCTGTCGGTCGTTCCCATGGTCGGAGATGCCCTCTCCCAACTGGAACTTGACCTGTGAACTGCTCCCAATAGCGACCCGTGCAAGCCGACAGGTGTCGCCTGATCCTGCGAGAAACCGGAGGTGCCCTGTGCGGGCTCTGCTCACCCAACTTCATATCCGACTCCTGACACTCGACGACGAGGGCCAGACCACTGCCGAATACGTCCTGTTGATCCTGGGGGCGGCAACGATCGCCATCCTCGTCACCAGTTGGGCAACCGGCACCGACAAGATCACCAGCCTGTTCGACAAGGTTCTGAACTCCCTGATCGACAAGGTGGCGTGAGGCGTCGAACCCACCGGTCCGACGGGGGCCAGGCCACCGTTGAGCTTGCGTTGGTCCTACCGGTCGTGGTTGTCCTTGCGCTGGGGCTGATCCAGGTCGGGTTGGTTGTCCGTTCGGCCGTGCTGGTCCAGCATTCCGCCCGCGAGGGTGTCAGGGTGGCTGCCACAGGCGGATCCACGCGTGAGGTCGAGGATGCCGTCATCGGTTCCAGTGGGCTGTCGCCCCGCGACAGCCAGGTCACGCGCAGCATCGATGGCGACAGGGTCACGGTGCAGGTCGTACACGTGGCCCGCACAGAGGTGCCGTTGGTTGGGCCGTTGCTTCCCGAGGTGACCCTCACCGCCACGGTCACCATGCGCCGTGAGGCCGGGTGAATCCGGAGACGCTGATCGGTGAATATGGATGGTCTTCGTCTAGCGTGGGTTCTGGTCACCTAGTCGACTGGAGTCCCGTTGCTCGCTGAAATCCGCCGCTCCGTGAGGAACCAGTGGGTGGTGTTGGCGATGACCGGCGAACTCGATCTCGGTACCTCCCCCATGTTGCGCCAGGCCGTGGTAGCCGAGGTCGCCGACGGACACAACCACCTGGTGATCGACATGTCACGGGTGGATTTCATCGACTCCGCAGGCCTTGGTTCGATCATCGGTGCCCTGCGCCGGGTGAGGTCCCATGACGGCCACCTGCTGCTCGTCTGCAGCCAGCAGCAGGTCCGGCGCGCCTTTGAGATGTGTGACCTGGATCGCGTCTTCACGTTCCATGTCGATGTCGACTCTGCTGTCGGTACCCCGGTTCAGGTCTGATCATGTCCGGCATCGTGGAACTCCGTGTGCCCGCAGCGCCCGAGTACCTGCAGATGGTCCGGGCGGTTGTGGGGGCAACAGCGTCCACCGGGTCGAACCTGAGGACCGAGCGGGTCTCTGATCTGCGCCTGGCGGTGTCCGAGGCGGCCACCAACGCCATGGAGGCCCACGGTCAGTCAGGTGTGGAGGACCGAGTGATCGTCCGCTGTGACCTCTCGGCCAGCCAGATCGAGGTGGAGGTAGCGGACTGCGGCCCCGGGTTCGACCCGAATTCCCTTTCGCCGTTGCCGGATGTCGATTCACCGGACCGGCTCCGCTACGAGTCCGGCCTGGGAGTTTCGCTGATGCACCACCTGACCGACGAGACGATCGTGGAGTCCCACGGCAGCGGGACAGCCGTCCGCCTGATCGTCCACTACGGTGAATGAACGCTGAACTACCGGGAGTTGGGCAATAGTGCCCTTCTTGGGGCGCAACGGTTGCAACCCGTCTGACGACCACTACTGTCTCTGAGACCTGTTTCCCAACCTGGTACTGACGATGGCAGGCTCCACCCCACACACCCAACACACATGGCTTGGGAGCGACAGACCCCTGGCACGTGCCGTGGGACGTCCAATGATGCGGTTCCTCGGCATCGAGGCGGCTGGTGGAATCCTGTTGATCGTTGCCAGCATGGTGGCCCTCTTCTGGGCCAACTCCCCGTGGTCTGCGTCGTACCACGCGTTGTGGGACACCGAGATCGAAATAGCGATAGGCGATCTGGTGGCACTCGAACACCATGGGCACCCGCTCACCCTGGGCCAGTTCGTGAACGACGTCCTCATGGTCATCTTCTTCTTCGTGGTCGGCCTCGAGATCAAGCGCGAGCTTGTCACAGGAGAGTTGCGTCGCTTCAGGGCCGCCCTGCTCCCGGCTCTGGCTGCGCTCGGCGGAATGGTCGTGCCGGCACTCGTCTACCTGGTGTTCGCCGGAGGTGGCGACGGATCAGCCGGTTGGGGAATTCCCATGGCGACCGACATCGCGTTCGCCGTAGGCATCGTCTCACTACTCGGGCATCGTGTGCCTACACCCCTGAAGGTGTTTCTCCTCACCCTCGCCATCGTCGACGACATCGGCGCCATCCTGGTGATTGCGCTCTTCTACACGTCAAGTCTCGAGCCTGGATGGCTCTTTCTGGGTGGTGTCGCCATCATCGGAGTTGTGGCGATGGCCCGGGCGAGGATCAGGTATGCACCGCTGTATGTCGGGCTGGGGGTCATCTTGTGGTACTCGGTGCTGATGTCAGGCGTTCACACCACGATTGCCGGTGTGATCATGGGACTCCTGGCGCCGGCTGTCCCACTGCTGGAGCACAAACACGCCTCAGAGGCGGTCGGCCCCGTCATTGCCGGTGAGGGCGATGTAACAACCGTGAAGGTGGCGAGGTTCCACCTCAGCGAGACTGTGCCGGTCACAGAGCGGCTGGAGAACCTGCTCCACCCGGTCAGCGGGTTCTTCATCCTCCCCGTCTTCGCCCTGGCCAATGCCGGAGTTGAGATAAGCGGCGACTCGGTTGCCAACGCCGTTTCTTCAGGAATCAGCGTTGGTGTAGTTGTCGGTCTCGTGGCCGGGAAACTGCTGGGGGTGTCCGCGTTCACCCTCGTGGCCGTGCGCCTCGGCCTGTGTTCCCTGCCTGCCGGTGCTACAACGCGGCACGTTGTCGGCATTTCGGCGATGGCCGGGATCGGCTTCACCGTCTCGATGTTCATCACCGGACTGGCCTTCGACTCACCAGGTCTTCAGGACGAGGCCAAGATCGGCATCCTCGTGGCTTCGGTTGCGGCTGCCCTGATCGGTACCGCGATCCTGTACGGTGCCCGGTCGACGGTTTCACCCCCGGCAGGCGGAGGCTCCGACTAGCCATCCCGGGGGTTCGTGCCGTCGAACATCTCCGAGATGATCGAGGCTGCTGATGTCCTATTCGCTGGTGATTGTCGAGTCACCCGCCAAGGCAAAGACCATCGCCGGCTACCTGGGCGACAGGTTCAGGGTCGAGTCGTCGATTGGCCATGTCCGCGACCTGCCGATGCGGGCGGCTGACATTCCGGCCAGCCACCGCGAAAAGAAGTGGGCGAAGCTCGGCATCGACGTGGAGAACGACTTCGAGCCCCTCTACATCGTGTCGCGCGACAAGAAGGAGCAGATCACGAGGCTCCGGTCGCTGTTGAAGGGAGCGGACCAGCTCTACCTTGCGACAGATGAGGACCGTGAGGGTGAGGCGATCGCCTGGCACCTGCTCGAGGTCCTCAAGCCGAAGGTGCCGGTACACCGCATGGTCTTTCACGAGATCACCAACAAGGCGATAACCGAAGCCCTCAGCCAGACCCGCGATATAGACGAGGGGCTCGTCGACGCGCAGGAGACCCGCAGGATCCTGGACCGTCTCTACGGCTACGAACTCTCACCTGTCCTCTGGAAGATGATCTCCAAGGGACTCTCGGCAGGCCGGGTCCAGAGTGTGGCGACACGGATCGTCGTGGAACGTGAGCGTGAACGCATGGCATTCCAGGCAGCTGGCTACTGGGACCTGAAGGTCCAGATGTCGACAGATACCTCCGAGACGTTCGCCTCGTCGCTTCTCGAGGTCGACGGAGCCCGTGTGGCCACCGGCCGCGACTTTGACGACGACGGAGTTCTCAGTCGGGAGGGAGCCGTCGTGCTCGACGAGGCGGCTGCGCTCAGGCTTGCGGACGGGCTCGTGGGCAGGTCGCTCGAGGTCGGCTCAGTTGAGGCCAAGCCCTATCGGCGTCGACCTGCCGCACCGTTCATCACCTCCACCTACCAACAGGAGGCCGGTAAGCGCCTGCGGATGTCGGCCTCGATGGCGATGCATGCCGCCCAGGGCCTCTACCAGAAGGGCTACATCACCTACATGAGGACCGACAGCACCACGCTGTCGGACACGGCCGTAGGGGCTGCACGTTCCCAGATCAGCGAACTGTTCGGCGACGACCACCTGCCGGAGTCATCCCGGATCTTCCAGCAGAAGGTGCGGAATGCCCAGGAGGCGCATGAGGCGATCAGGCCTGCGGGAGACCGGTTCAGGCATCCCGACGAGGTTGCCCGAGAGTTGCCGCCATCCGAGGCGCGGGCCTACGAGATGATCTGGCAGCGCACGCTTGCGTCGCAGATGACCGACGCAGTGGGTGAAACCGTCCAGATACGTGTTGTCGGAACTGCCGACGGCTCTGATTCCACGAACGGCGTCACGTTCGCCACCAGTGGGACGGTTGTCACCCATCAGGGTTTCCGCCGCGTGTACGCCGACGATTCCGGCGACCGGAACACCGACGATGATGGCGATGGTGGGATTCTCCCCGCCGTCGACGTCGGCGACCCCGTTGTGGTGGTCGAGGCGACGCCCGAGGGTCATACCACCCAGCCTCCGTCCCGTTTCACCGAGGCATCGCTGGTGAAGCGACTTGAGGAGCTCGGTGTCGGCAGACCGTCGACCTACGCCTCGATCCTGGAGACCATCCAGGGACGCGACTATGTCTGGAAGAAGGGTGCGGCGCTGGTTCCAACCCTCAGCGCGTTTGCTGTCACCACCCTGTTGGAATCCCACTTTCCACGCCTCGTCGACTACGACTTCACCGCCTCGATGGAGTCTGACCTCGACGGGATTGCCGATGGGTCAGCCGAGAAGGTCCCCTGGTTGCGGCGTTTCTACTTCGGGTCATCTGACGACATCGGTCTGCTCGAGAAGGTCACAGGACGTCTCGGCGACATTGACGCCAGGGCTGTGAGCACTGTTCCGCTCGGGGTGACCTCTGATGGCGAGGAGGTGGTTGCACGGTTCGGCAAGTTCGGCCCCTACGTGCAGGTCGGGGACAGGACAGCATCGATTCCCGACGACCTGGCGCCCGACGAGCTCACCGTGGAACGGGCGTTTGAGTTCCTCGAAACCCCGGTTGAGAGGGTGCTGGGCGACGATCCCGAGACAGGCCTTCCAGTTATTGCCAGGTCGGGCCGCTTCGGGCCGTATGTGTCGCTGGGCAGGCCTCCTGAGCAGATGAGGTTGAGCCCTGAGATGACCACGTTGATGGCGCTGCCGTTGCGCCGTACCGAAATGAAGGTGGCATTCTCGTACCTGCGGCTGGCAGCAGGGTCAGACGACGAGGGTGTGGTCAGGCGGATCATCAACACCCCTCGCAGGGGTGTCGGCAAGGGAGCCCTGAAGCGGGTCGGCGAGTTTGCCGACCGGGAGGGCGGCGGGTTCCTTGACGCCCTCGGTCATGCCGGGGAGGCTGGGGTGACAGGTAGGCCACTGGCCGGAATCTGCTCCTTCCTGGAATTCCGTGAGGCCCTCTTGTCCCGTAGTTCAATAGGACCGGCAGCGGTGCTCCGCACCGCCCTCGACGAGTCTGGATACCTGGCGGAGTTGAGGGCCGCCAGTGGCGACAACTCCGAACGGATCAGGAACCTCGACGATCTGGTGTCGGCGGTCGGCGGATTCGACAATGTCGGCGCCATGCTTGAAGAGGTCGACGAAATTGCCGCTGCAGATGAGCGGCCAAGACCCAGGACGGCCTCGCTTTTCCAGACAATGACCCTTGAGAGGCTCACCCTGCAGGACGCACTCGAACTTCTGAGCCTGCCGAGGACGGTGGGAGTCGACCCGGCTGACGGTGGCGAGATAACCGTCCAGAACGGCCGCTTCGGCCCGTACCTGAAGAAGGGAACCGATAGCCGCAGCCTGACCACCGAGGAGCAGCTGCTCACGATCACCCTCGAGGAGTGCCTGGCAGTTCTGGCACAACCGAAGCGTCGGGGAAGGTCTACGCCGAAGCCGCCGCTTCGTGAGCTGGGTGTAGATCCCGAGAGCGGGAAGACGATCATTCTCAAGGACGGCAACTGGGGGCCGTATGTGACCGATGGCGAGTACAACGCCTCGCTCGGACGCGGGGATTCGGTCGAGGAACTGACAGATGAGCGGGCCGCTGACCTCCTGGCTGAGCGCCGAGCCAAGGGTCCTCCCGGAAAGAAGAAGCGCTCCTCCCGGAAGAAGTGACCGACCGGTGGGCCACGCTGCCGAGGTGCCGGTGATGCCCGGCCTGCTCCCCGCAGGCTCTCCTAGAGTAGGAGGGTGACCGAAGCAACGGGTGGTGAACCGCCTCGCCCGGGAGACATTTCGACCCCGGGCGACGAGTTCGTGAGCCTCCTGCATCTCGATGACGGGTCTGGGTCTGACACCGACAGGCCCGACCTGCACATCCGCATGTTCGGCTCCCCTGAGTTCACGCGACTCTGGTTTGCCCAGGTCATCTCGGCGACCGGTGACTGGCTCGGGCTGCTGGCGATAAGCATCCTCGCAATCCGCCTCGGCTCCGGATCCGAGGGTGCTGCGCTGAGCCTGGTCCTGGCAGCCCGGATAGTTCCCGGCTTCTTCTTCGGCCCCATCGCCGGGGTGCTCGTCGATCGCTGGGATCGCAAGCGGGTCATGGTGACCTGTGACATAGGCCGGGCACTTGTGATGCTCGGCCTTCCCTTTGTTGAGGAACTCTGGGGACTGTTCCTGGCATCCCTCGTGCTCGAGGCCTTCACGATGCTCTGGTCGCCGGCCAAGGAGGCATCGGTGCCGAACCTGGTGCCGGGCGGGTACCTGGCGCGGGCCAATTCCCTCTCTCTGGTTGCCGCCTACGGGACCTTCCCGGTTGGGGCAGCTCTGATGGCACTGTTCGGTCGGCTCTCTACCGCCCTGTTCAACTCCTCATGGGCCGACAACCTGAGGCTCGATGACATGGGCCTGGCCTTCTACTTCAACGCGCTGTCGTTCGCCGTTGCCGGGTTCCTTATCTGGACGTTGGCCCTGCCCCGCCGCCCGAAGTCGGAGAGGGACGCAGCCAGGTTGCGGAAGGCCAGGTTGGCTGACCCGATCGCAGAGCTGCGCGAGGGCTGGCAGTTCATCTTCGTCAACCCGGTGGTTCGTACCGTCAACATGGGTCTTGCTACCGGCCTCATCGGTGGTGGCATGCTCGTTCCGCTCGGGGCGATCTACGCCGACGAGGTTCTGGGTGCCGGCAAGTCCGGCCTCGGTGTGTTGATCTCGGCCCTCGGGGTAGGCGTGGCCGTGGGGGTGATGCTCCTGTCCTGGGCGCAACGCCGGGTAGACCGGCCACGCCTCTTCACATGGTCGCTTTTCGGTGCAGGTGGATTCCTGACGGCAGCGGCATCGATCGGCCAGGTTCACATCTCGATTTCGATGGTGTTCGGTATCGGTGTGTGCGCGGGTGCCGTCTACGTGCTCGGCTTCACTCTCCTGCACGAGAACGTCGAGGATCACCTGCGGGGCCGTGTCTTCTCGACGCTCTACCTGCTTGTGCGGGCATGCGTGCTGTTGGCGCTGGTCGTCGGGCCCCTGATCGAGGATGGCCTTGACCGCCTCTCCAGCATCCTTTGGGATCGTCACATTGACCTCTTCGGATTCGGAGTCGACGTTCCCGGTGTCCGCCTGACCCTGTGGCTTGCCGCCCTGATCATCCTTGCGTCTGGCGCGGTTTCGGTCGTATCCCTCCGCTCTGACATCAGGCGAATCGCCGCATCCATTCGGGAGGAAGGCCGGTGAGGGGCCGCCTCATCGCCGTCGAGGGCGCAGATGGAACCGGTAAGTCCACACAGGCGCGCCTGCTGGCCGATCGTCTCGGTGCCGTGCTCACCCGGGAACCCGGCGGTACGCCGCTGGGCGAGATGATCAGGTCGATGGTTCTGGATCCCGGCGGTGAGCGTCCGGTCGATCGGGCCGAGGCGCTTCTCATTGCCGCCGCGAGGGCCCAGCACGTGGCCGAGGTGGTCAGGCCTGCACTCGATTCAGGGAGCGACGTGGTAACTGACCGTTTCATCGAGTCCTCGGTCGCATATCAGGGCTACGGGCGCGGGCTCGGCGCTGCTGAGGTAGCCGCCGTTTCGGCGTTTGCAACCGATGGGTTGGCTGCCGACCTGGTGGTCGTGATCGATGTCGACGACGGCACGGCGCGTGAACGCCTCGATGGGGTCCTGGACCGAATCGAGCAGGCGGGGGAGGACTTCAGGAGCCGGGTGATTGCGGCCTACCGGGATATGGCCGCCTCCGACCCGGATCGGCTGGTGGTGGTCGACGGCAACGGTTCCGTCGAGGAGGTAGCGGACCGGGTGTCGGTCGCCGTCGCCGATCGTCTGGGCGGAGCGTGAATCGAGACGAGCTCTGGGCAACGGTTGTCGGCCAGCCCGAGGCGGTCAGCCTGCTCCGGGATGCCGCTTCCGCGCCGGTGCATGCGTACATGTTCGTGGGTCCGCCCGGAACGGGTCGCATGGAGGCGGCCAGGGCGTTTGCCGGCACCCTGTTCGCAGCCGACGCCGACGGTCCGGGTGGCACCGGGGCGGACAGGCACAGGCGTCTGGCAGCCGAGGGCCTTCACCCCGACCTGGTCCTGATCCAACCTGAAGGCAGGGCACTGCTCGTCGCTGAAACGGCTGCGATTACCCGCGAGGGGTCGCGGTCACCCGTGGAGGCGGCACGAAAGGTGATCGTCGTCGACCGGTTCGAGACGGCGGAGCCAGAGGCTGCAGCCGGGCTGCTGAAGACCATCGAGGAGCCACCAGCCTCAACGGTATTCGTCTTGTTGGCCGAGGATGTTCCCGAGGAGCATGTCACCGTCGCCTCGCGATGTGTCCGGGTCGACTTCCCGCCACTTGCCAACGAGGTGGTTGCACAGGCCCTGGTGGCCGACGGTGTCGACGGGGAACTGGCTGATGTCCTGGCCGTGGCTGCGTCCGGTCGACTGGATCGGGCCCGTCTACTGGCCGCGGACCCGGCGTTCATTGGGCGAAGGGACGCATGGAGGTCGGTGCCAGACCGTCTCGACGGAACCGGAGCGGCTGTGGCGGTGGTCGTGGCTGAGATTCAGGAGGTGATCGACGGTTCCCAGACGCCGTTGGCGTCCCGTCACAAGGTTGAGTTGGAGGAACTCGACGAGCGTGAGAAGGCGCTCGGAACCAGGGGGTCGGGGAGACGTCAGCTGGTTGAACGACAGCGGCGCGAGGTCAGGAGGCTACGTGACGATGAGCTCCGGTTCGGGTTGGCGACCCTCAGCCGCCGCTATCTGGACTGGGCGACCACCTGCGGTTCCAGTTCCGGGAGCGCTGCAGGTCTTGAGGCGACCGAGCGGATTACCGTGGCGACCTCCGAGTTGACACGCAACCCGAACGAGCCGCTGTTGTTGCATGCACTGTTCCTGGACCTTCCGGCGATCAGGTAGAGGGTCGGCACCTTCCAGCCGACAGGAAGATCACACCGGTACGGTGGTGGCTGTGAAGATCGGGGAATTGGCAGATCTTGCCGGCGTGACGACAAAGACCGTTCGCTACTACGAGTCGATCGGCCTGATCGCCGAACCGGAACGCACACAGTCCGGCTACAGGGACTACGGCGTCGAAGTCGTAGAGCGTCTGAGGTTTGTGCGCGATGCGCAGGCAACTGGGCTGACCCTCGCCGAGATCTCGTCGGTCCTTGAGTTGAAGGACACGGGCTCGACATCATGCAGCCACACGGTGGCTCTGCTGGAGCGCCATATGACGGACCTGGATGAGCAGATTCTCCGGCTCCAACAGGCCCGGGAGGACCTGTCGGCGTTGGCCGGTCGTGCTGCATCCCTGGACCCCTCGTCGTGCACTGATCCCAACCGTTGCCAGGTGATCACCTCCTCGTCGGCCTGATCGGGTGCTCTGCGGGACCCCTGTCCGGACCTTGACATTCCAGTTGACTGGAAGGTTTAGAATGGACGCATGACTACCGAGACGGTTGACCATCAGCTGGAAGAACCATCACAGCCAGCCCGTGCCGACCTGGCGATCGAGGGGATGACATGTGCGGCATGTGCCGGCAGGATCCAGCGTGCACTCGGAAAGCTGAATGGCGTCGACGAGGCACAGGTCAACTTCGCGACCGGTAGGGCGACCGTGCTGCACGGTGCCGGAGTGGGCGACACCGAGTTCCGGTCAACCATCGAGGGTCTTGGCTACGGGGTTGTCGACACCGACAGCCCGGACGATTCCGAGGAGCAGCGTGCAGCCGACCTGTTGCGCCGCTTCATCGTGGCTGCAGTGCTGGCCGTACCCGTGGTACTCCTGTCCATGGTGCCGCCGCTGCAGTTCGGAGGTTGGGTGTGGCTGGTGGCGGTCCTGGCAACACCGGTCGTGTTCTGGTCCGGGTGGACCTTCCACCGGGCGGCATGGATGAACCTGAGACACGGTGCAACCACGATGGACACCCTCGTTTCCATGGGAACCCTGTCAGCGTGGTTGTGGTCGACGGTCGTCCTCGTCGGCAGAGTCGAAGGTGGGCACGTCTACTACGAGACCGGCATGGTGATCGTGGCACTCATCCTGTTGGGGAAGTGGTTCGAGGTCCGCGCAAAGCGGCGGTCAGGCGACGCCATCCGCGCCCTGGCCGACCTTGGAGCCCGCACGGCACGGCTTGAGGACGGAACCGAGGTGGCCCTCGCCGACCTGGTGGTCGGCATGCGTTTCGTGGTCCGGCCGGGTGAGAAGATCGCGACGGACGGGGTGGTGGTCGACGGTCAGTCAGCGGTCGATGCGTCAATGGTCACAGGCGAACCCGTCCCCGTTGACGTCGCCATCGGCGACGAGGTCATTGGTGCCACGATCAACACCAACGGCTCCCTGGTCGTGGAGGCCACGCGGGTGGGTGCAGGCACCGTGCTGGCCCAGATCATCAGGCTCGTCGATGAGGCCCAGGGAAGCAGGGCCGAGGTGCAGCACCTCGCAGACCGCGTATCAGCCGTGTTCGTTCCATTCGCCATTGCAACGGCGGTGGCAACGCTCGGAGTCTGGTTCCTGATGGGAAACTCGGCCGACGCGGCCTTCACTGCAGCGGTAGCAGTCCTGATCATCGCCTGTCCCTGCGCACTGGGACTCGCCACCCCCATGGGGATCATGGTCGGGACGGGCAGGGGTGCCCAACTGGGCGTGATCATCAAAGGTGGAGAGGTCCTCGAGGACACTCGGACAGTCAACGTCGTCGTTGTCGACAAGACCGGCACGCTCACCGAGGGACGCATGGAGCTGACCGAGGTTCAAGCCCCCGAGGGTGAAGCCGACGAGATCCTCAGGCTGGCGGCCTCCCTCGAGGCCCGCTCCGAGCACCCGATCGCACAGGCCGTAAGCAGCGCCGTGAAGGACCACGGAAACGTCGCCGGCTTCTCCAACACCCCCGGAGTAGGAGTAACCGGAACGGTCGACGGCACCGAGGTCCGGGTGGGCCGGCGCCGGATGTTCGACACCGTCCCCGCCCGGGTCGAGGACCTGGCCGTCACAGCCGAGGCGACCGGTGCCACCGTCGTCTTCGCCGGAAGGGGACCCCGGGCCGAGGCGATCCTCGTGGTTTCTGACCGGCTCAAGGAGACCTCCGTTGCCGCCGTTGCCGCCTTCCACGACCAGGGCCTCAGCGTGACCCTGCTGACAGGCGACAACCTGCGGACAGCCGAGTTCGTGGGAGCAGCCGTAGGAGCCGATCACGTGATCGCCGAGGTGATGCCCGACGACAAGGCGGCCGAGGTGCGACGACTGCAGGCCGAGGGTCACAGGGTGGCGATGGTCGGTGACGGCATCAACGATGCACCCGCGCTGGCTCAGGCGGACCTCGGCATAGCCGTGGGTACCGGAACAGATGTGGCGATGGAGGCCTCGGACCTGACCATCGTCACCGGTGACCTGAGGGCCGTAGCCGACGCGATCGCACTGTCACGTCGAACGCTCGGCACCATCAAGGGAAACCTCTTCTGGGCCTTCGCCTACAACGCCGCAGCCATTCCACTGGCCGCCAGCGGCATCCTGAACCCGATGATCGCCGCCGGGGCAATGGGCGTGTCGTCGCTGTTCGTGGTCACCAACAGCCTCCGCCTCATGCGCTTTGCGGGCTACCGCGGACCTGCGCAGAGTCGATCCACAACACCTACACAGGAAACGGTGACCACATGACAACGACCCGCGTCTACTCGGTTCCAGACATGAGCTGCGACCACTGCGTCGAGGCCATAACGGGTCAGGTGACCCCTGTTGATGGCGTTACCGACCTGGCAGTCGACCTCGACGCAAAGACCGTCACCGTCACCGGTGGCGACGATGCCGCAGTGGTTGCAGCGATCGACGAGGCCGGCTTCGACATCGCCTGAGGGCGTTCTCGAAATGTCAACCGGCCAGAAACCGTCAGGCGTCGTGCACCTGGACGCGGACCCTCTTGAACCCCTTGCCCTTTGACTCAGTCTTGACGACCTCAATGCGGCCCACCTGAGCTGTCGACGAGACATGGGTCCCACCGTCTGCCTGACGGTCAAGCCCGACAATGTCGACGACGCGGATCTCGGTTACCGACTCGGGAATCAGGTTCACCTTCGTCCGGATCAGGTCACTGTCGAGGACAGCTTCGTCCCTTGAGATGAACGACACCTCGATAGGGCGGTCGGCCGCCAACTCGGTGTTGCACAACTCACTGACGCGTTCCTTGAAGTCCGCCGGAAGTTCGGTCAATTCGAAGTCCATTCGGGCCTGAAGCGGCTGCATGTTTCCACCGGTAACCGGACGGTGCCACTCACGCCAGATCACGCCACAGAGGACGTGCATGGCCGTGTGTGTCCTCATCAACTGACGCCGCCGCTCGTCATCCACCTCGCCGGCGACGACCGTGCCGACTGCCGGTACCGGCCCGGCCAGGCGGTGAAGTACCCGGTTGCCGACTGCACGGACATCGACGACCGACGCTGCCCCCGTCTCCCATGTGAGGTGTCCCGTGTCGTGGGGCTGGCCACCGCTGGTGGCGTAGAACGCAGTGCGGTCCAGCTCGACCATCTCGTCGTCGACAGAGACCACCGTGGCATCAAATGCTCGGAGGTCGGCGTCTCGCAGGTAGAGGCGGTCGGTCACGGTCAGCTCCGGTCAGTCGTCGTGGAGGTCATGGACATGGTCCCAACGGGTGGGACAGCCACGTCACCTGTCTAGTATCGCCCGAGACCTCGGTCGCCGGTGGAGCCGGCCGGCGGGTAGGTGTCACGACGGGTCCAGGAGGCCGCCGAGGTGGATCTCTTCGAGTATCAGGGCAAGCAGTTCTTCGCCGGCTACGGCATGCCGGTCTCACCGGGAGAGATCGCGTTCACCGTCGACGAGGCGGTGGCCGCAGCCGAGAAGCTCGGCACCCCGGTCATGGTCAAGGCCCAGGTCCACACCGGTGGGCGGGGCAAGGCCGGAGGCGTGAAGTTCGCAGCCACCGTCGACGATGTGCGAACCCACGCCTCGGCCATTCTGGGTCTCGACATAAAGGGTCACGTGGTCGGCCGGGTCTGGATCGAGAGGGCCTCAGACATCGCCGAGGAGTACTACGCCAGCTTCACGCTCGACCGGTCCGAGAAGAAGCACCTGGGAATGCTCTCAGTCGAGGGTGGAGTCGAGATCGAGACGGTTGCCGAGGAGAACCCCGATGCAATCGCCAAGGTCTGGATCGATCCCGTCGACGGTCTCAGCGAGTCCGAGTGCCGAAGCTGGGTTGCTGCAGCCGGACTTCCCGATGCCGCCGTTGAAGGAACGGTCGACATCTTGTTGAAGCTCTACACCGCATACGTCGAAGGCGACGCCGACATGGTCGAGATCAACCCGTTGATCCTCACGCCAGGGGGCCAGGTCCACGTTCTCGACGCCAAGGTCACGCTCGATGCCAACTCGGTGTTCCGCCACGAGGACTACGCGGCATTCGACGAGACCCAGAGCCGCGACGAACGTGAGACAGCTGCACACAGGATCGGGCTCCAGTACGTTGGTCTGGACGGCTCGGTCGGTGTGATCGCAAACGGCGCCGGCCTGGCCATGTCCACCGTCGACGTCATCAGCCAGGTGGGTGGTGCCGCCGCCAACTTCCTGGACATCGGTGGTGGTGCCGATGTCGACACAATGGCCGGGGCCCTCGAGGTCATCAACAACGATCCGGCGGTGCGCTCCATCTTCATCAACATCTTCGGTGGAATCACCAGGGGCGAGGTGGTCGCAAACGGGATCGTCGAGGCCCTCGAACGGGTGGCCATCAAGTCGCCAATCGTGATCCGGTTGGACGGGACCAACGCCGACGAGGGCCGCCTGATCCTCGAGCCCCACTTCTCGGAGTCCCTCCAGATGGCACCCACCATGCTCGAGGCCGCCGAACGTGCAGTGGAGTTGGCAGCAACCGACGAGACAGGGGCCTGAGATGAGCATCTTCGTCGATGAGACCACACGGGTCGTCTACCAGGGGCTGACCGGTAGCCAGGGCCGCTACTACGGCCTCTTGAACCGTGACTACGGAACCCGGGTCGTGGCAGGTACCAACCCCCGCAAGGCCGGCGAGGAAGTCGAGGGGATACCCATCTTCGCCTCCGTCGCTGAGGCCGTCACCGAGACCGGCGCAACCGCCTCGTGCATCTTCATCCCGGCCCCCGGCGTACACGACGCGGTTGTCGAAGCCGCCGAGGGTGGCGTGAAGTTCATCGTGGCGGTTACCGAGGGAGTGCCGGCGCACGACGAGGCCAGGTTCTACAACCGCCTGCGGCGAGACTTCCCCGACGTCCAACTGCTGGGACCCAACTGCCCCGGGATCATCTCGCCCGGCCGGTGCAACATCGGCATTACAGCCGGCCACATAGCCCTCCCCGGCGGACCCGTAGGAATCGTGAGCCGCTCAGGAACCCTCACCTACCAGGCCCTGTACGAACTCAAGCAGAAGGGAATCGGCTGCACCACCTGCGTCGGCATCGGTGGAGATCCGGTACCCGGCACCTCGTTCATCGACTGCCTCGCAGCCTTCGAGGAGGATCCCGAGACGAAGGCCGTGATGATGATCGGTGAGATCGGCGGGTCCGCCGAAGAGGAGGCCGCAGCCTTCATCCGGGACCACATGACCAAGCCCGTTGCGAGCTACGTGGCCGGCGTGACCGCACCTCCAGGAAAGAAGATGGGCCATGCCGGTGCCATAGTCTCCGGTGGCAGGGGGACCGCTGCAGCCAAGATGGATGCGCTCCGGAGCGCCGGGGTGCAGGTCGGGTTGAACCCGACGGAGGCAGGTGAGTTGATGGCCGGAATCGTGGCAGGGCTCTAGGCAGGTTCCGGAACCACAGGCCGCTGGTACGGTCGCAACCATGCGTCTGGCCGTGTTGGCATCCGGAACCGGTTCGATCCTCGAGGCCATCGTGGATGCCGGCCTCCCCGTGCACCTGATGGTCACCGACAGGCCATGCAGGGCACTCGATCTGGCTGCCTCCCTGGGAATACCGACCAGGGTCATTGAGCGTGCCTCGTTCGGAGACGACTTCGACCGCGACACCTACACCGTCGAGCTGGTGGACGCCCTTACCGAGGCCGGGACAGACCTCGTTGCCATGGCCGGCTTCGGAACGATCCTCGCCCAGCCTGCCTACGACAGGTTCGCCGGTCGCATCCTCAACACCCACCCGGCTCTGCTGCCTTCCTTTCCGGGATGGCATGCCGTGGCCGATGCCATGGCCCACGGTGTCAAGGTCACGGGCTGCACGGTGCACATCGCGACCCTCGAGGTCGACTCTGGGCCGATCCTCGCCCAGGAGGCTGTACCCGTACTGCCCGATGACGACGAGGGCAGCCTCCACGAGCGGATCAAGGCCGTCGAACGACACCTCTACCCCGAGACGATCCGTGCCGTGATGGAGAACAGGGCTGTCCCGATGGGAGAACCGGCATGAGCCCACGGGCTCTGCTGTCTGTCTATGACAAGACCGGAATAGTCGACCTGGGCCGTGCCCTCGTCGGACTCGGCTGGGATCTGGTGTCGAGCGGAGGTACGGCACGTCTCCTGGCCGACGAAGGGGTTCCCGTAACCGAGGTCGCCCAGATCACCCAGGCACCCGAGATGCTCGGCGGTCGGGTCAAGACCCTCCACCCCGTCATACACGGCGGGATCCTCGCGGACCGTTCCAACCCTGACCACGTGGCCGACCTGGACGGTCACGGTATCCGGCCGATCGACCTTGTGGTGGCCAACCTGTACCCGTTCACCTCCGATCCGTCCATTGAGTTGATCGACATCGGTGGCCCGACAATGGTTCGTGCAGCGGCCAAGAACCATGCCCATGTCGGCGTGGTGGTGGATCCTGACGACTACGGGCCGGTGCTGACCGAACTCCGTACCGGTGGCACCCTCTCTGACAACACCCGTCGTCGCCTGGCACGGGCTGCGTTTGCACACACGGCCGCCTACGACGCGGCGATCGTCGGTTGGTTCGACGAGGACGCAGCTGATGCCCTTCCTGAATCGATCCACCTCGCCCTGGAGCGGGTCCAGGACCTCAGATACGGGGAGAACCCACACCAGGTTGGCGCCCGCTACCTGCAGGCAGGACGGTCCGGGTGGTGGGATCGCACCGTTGTCCACGGTGGCAAGGCCATGTCGTACCTGAACGTCTTCGACACCGAGGCCGCGTGGCGGCTCGTGCACAGCCTCGGCGGAGAGCCGACCGCCGTGGTCATCAAGCACGCCAACCCGTGTGGGGCGGCGGTCGGTGCAGACATCGCCGAGGCGTACGTGGCCGCCCACAGATGCGATCCCGTGTCCGCATTCGGGGGGATCGTGGCAGTCAACCGCACCGTCACGATGGCCATGGCAGAGCCGATGTCAGAGGTGTTCACCGAGGTGGTCGTGGCACCGTCCTACGAACCCGATGCCCTGGCCCACCTCCAGGAACGAAGGAACCTCCGGATCCTGGAGGCACCGGAACCCAACTGGCCTGCCCACGAGGTTCGCAGCGTCGATGGCGGCCTGCTCGTGCAGACCACCGATGTGGTTTCGCTGGACCGCTCCGAGTGGACCGTGCCGACCCGACGGTCGCCCACCGAAGCCGAATGGTCCGACCTTGAGTTTGCGTGGCGTGTGGCTGCACGCGTCTCCTCGAACACGATCGTCCTCGTGAAGGACCTTTGCGCCGTGGGGATAGGTGTCGGCCAGCAGAACAGGCGTGATGCGGGTCGTATCGCCGCACAGAAGGCCGACGGAAGGGCAGTTGGTGGAGCGTGTGCGAGCGATGCCTTCTTCCCGTTCCGCGACGGTCTCGAGGCGGCTGCCGAAGCCGGGGCGACGGCCGTCATACAACCCGGTGGGTCTGTACGCGACGACGAGGTGGTTGCCGCAGCCGACGAGGCCGGAATCGCCATGGTCTTCACCGGTGAGAGGCACTTCAGACACTGACGTACCGGTAGCCTTCGGCCCCATGTCAGCAGAACTCCTGGCCGGTGGCCCCGTCGCAGAAGCCGTGCTCGAAGACGTCCGTATCCGCGTCGAGCGGCTGAAGGACGCAGGAACCACTCCCGGCCTCGGGACCATCCTGGTGGGAGACGACGGTGCCAGCGCCGGCTATGTGCGCAAGAAGCACGAGACCTGCGAGGCCGTGGGTATGGCCTCCCACAACATCCACGTCGACACCGGCGCACCGCCGGCTGCACTCGACGAGGCAGTCGAACAGTTCAACTCCGACTCCGGGGTCCACGGATACATCATCCAGCACCCGGTTGCCGACGGTTTCGACTTCAACGCAGCACTGTCGGCAATGGACCCGGCAAAGGACGCCGACGGCCTGCACCCGACGAACCTGGGCAAGCTGGTACTCCAGGAGGACGGCCCCGTGCCGTGCACCCCCGCAGGCATCCGTGCCATGTTCGTGCACTACGGAATCGAGGTGTCCGGGAAGCACGTCGTCGTCATAGGCCGAGGACCGACCCTGGGCAGGCCGCTCTCGCTGCTGCTCACCACGAAGGCACCCGGTGCCAACGCCGCGGTGACCGTCGTCCACTCCGCGGTCCCCAACCTTGCCGACCTGACCCGTACCGCTGACATAGTCGTAGCCGCTGTCGGCATTCCGTCGTTCGTCACACCCGACATGGTGCGCCCCGGGGCCGTGGTCGTCAGCGGAGGCATCTCATGGGAGGGGAAGCGACTCCTGGCCGATGTGGACGAGTCCGTGGGAGAGGTCGCCTCATGGGTAACACCGCGCCTCGGTGGGGTCGGTCCCACCACGGTTGCGATGCTCCTGCGAAACACCGTCGAGGCCGCCGAGCGAGCTACAGCCTGACCGACCGTGGCCATGAGGATGGCCTCCGCTACCACGATGTGGGATCTTGGCTGGTCCAGACTTCGTCTAGTGGGTTAGTCGTGACAGCAGCGTGACGATTGCCCAACAGCGTGGGGTGGTTGAAAGGTGTAGCCCTATCCTCCGGGTACATGACGGGTGTACCGGAGCGACTGGCAGCTGGTAGGACGCTCAGCTTCGAGTACTACCCACCAGCCGGTGCCGCTGCCCGCCGAGGTGCGCTACTGACGGCGACCAGACTCGCTCGTAGGCACCCTGACTTCGTATCCGTTACCTATGGTGCCGGCGGCGGCGACAGGGGACGTACCCGAGAGATGGTCGCCCACATCGCATTCGGTCATGTATCTGGTCGTCACCGCTGTCCGGTGGTCCCCCATCTGACCTGCGTGGGTCATACCAGGGCGGAGATCAGAGGTCTGCTGGCTGACCACATGGAGGTGGGCGTTGGAGACCTTCTGGCATTGGCCGGTGATCCGCGTCCGAGGGAACCACCGGGTGACTTCCGGTATGCCGCCGATCTGGTCGAGTTCGTCCGGACCGAGACCGATTTCTCCGTTGGTGTCGCCGCCTTCCCCGAGGTGCACCCGGACTCACCCGATCGAGTTGCCGATAGACGGCATCTGGCCGCCAAGTTGGAGATGGCTGACTTTGGCATCACCCAGTTCTTCTTCGACAGCCGGGACTATCGGCTGATGGTCGATGAACTTTCCGACCTGGGTTGCACAACGCCGGTCCTGGCAGGTGTGATGCCTGTGACCAACCCGGAGTCGGTAAAGCGGTTTGCGAACATGAACGGAACACACACGCCCAAGGAACTCTGGAACCGTCTGGAGGCGGCCGATGCGGACGAGCGCCTGAGGATCGCATGCGATCAGGCAGCATCCATGATCGCCGACCTGGTCGAGATGGACGTACCAGGCATACACCTGTATTCCCTGAACGTTCCAGAGGCAGTCGAGGGGGTCCTTGATCGCCTGGGTGAAGGGTACTTCAGCACTGCCGGTTGACCGCTCGGGCCCGGTCTGTAGGTCGAAATCCCGGGGCTGGGAGTCGACCTGCTTGTGGATAGGGTCGGAGCATGGGTGAAAACATCAGGATGAGTTCGGACGGCACGCTTGTTGTCCCCGAAGAACCGGTTATTCCCTTCATTGAGGGCGATGGCACCGGTGTCGACATCTGGCCGGCAGCCAGGCTGGTTCTGGATGCCGCTGCCGCCAGGCACGGCCACAGCGTCGACTGGCGCGAGGTGCTTGCAGGCGAAAAGGCCTACAACGAGGTCGGTGACTGGCTCCCCCAGGAGACCATAGAGGCATTCCAGGAGTGCCTGATCGGAATCAAGGGCCCGCTTACCACGCCGATAGGCGGAGGCTTCCGCAGCCTCAACGTGGCGATCCGCCAGATCCTGGACCTGTACGTGTGCCTCCGCCCGGTTCGCTGGTTCAAGGGTGTGCCATCACCGGTGAAGGCACCCGAACTGGTCGACATGGTCATCTTCCGTGAGAACACCGAGGACATCTACGCGGGTCTCGAGGTCGAGGCAATGTCGCCAGAGGCGCTCAAGCTCCGAACCCTCCTGGAGGACGCCTTCGGCTGGAAGATCCGAGAGGACTCCGGTATCGGCATCAAGCCCATCTCAAGGACAGGGTCGCAGCGACTTCAGCGGGCCGCCCTCGAGTACGCCGTAGCCAGGGGCAGGAAACGCGTCCACTGGGTACACAAGGGCAACATCATGAAGTTCACCGAGGGCGCCTTCCAGAAGTGGGGCTACGACCTGGTCCGCGAGGAGTTCAGCGACGTGGCAGTCGGCTGGGCCGACTGCGGCGGTGACCCAGGCGACAGGATTCTCGTCCAGGACGCCATCGCCGACATCGCCCTCCAGCAGGTGCTCACCCGTCCCGCCGAGTTCGAAGTGATCGGCACCATGAACCTCAACGGCGATTACCTGTCCGACGCCCTGGCAGCCCAGGTGGGAGGTATCGGAATCGCCCCCGGTGGCAACGCCAACTACGTAACCGGGCACGGCATCTTCGAGGCCACACACGGAACTGCGCCCAAGTACGCCGGTCAGGACAAGGTGAACCCCTCGTCGGTGCTGCTCTCAGGTGTCCTGATGTTCGAACACATCGGGTGGCAGGAGGCGGCCGACGACATCGTGAGCGCCCTCGAGGCCACCATCGGCGACAAGGTGGTCACCTACGACTTCGCCAGGCAGATGGATGGTGCGACCGAGGTGAAGTGCTCCGAGTTTGCACAGGCGATCGTCGACCGGCTTTGAACCGACTGTTTCCACTGGTCAGGTCATCCCCCACTGGTAGTTCCCCTGTCATCTGACACATCGGCCGGTGATGCCACAGCCATGGGAGGCACCCAGCAGCGTGCCTCAACCACAGGGTCAGGCATCTACCGCCGCGGCTGGCGCCTCGTAAGACGGTCGCTGCGTGCCCATCCGTGGGCCCACACCGGCGGCATCACCGGTGGCACGATGTTTGCGACGACGGTTGTCGGGTTCACGATTGTGGTGGGCCGGGTCACAGACGAGGTAATTGTTCCCGGCCTCGATGAACCCGGGAGCGTCAGCGGCCGGGGCATCTGGGCCGCGATGGCGGCAATCGCGGTGGTCGGGCTGATCCGAGGCCTCTCGGTGATGGTCCGGAGGTTCTACAATTTCATGGGGGCGATGCTGACCCAACGGACATGGCGCCTGTCGATCGTCGACCGCTACCTGGACGCTCCGCTTGACTTCTTCAGGAGGCGGCCGGCAGGTGAACTCCTGGCACATGTCGATGCCGACATCGAGGCTGCATCCTCGATGCTCATGCCGCTGGCGTTTGCCGTGACGGTTGTGGTGCTTGTCGTTCTGGCGGTGGTGAGCCTCCTAGTGGTCCATCCGTTGTTCGCCCTGGTTGCCCTCCTGTTGTTTCCTGTCCTGGCGATCATCAACCAGACCTACACGAGGGCCGTCGAGGCACCCGCGGCGCGGGCCCAGGCAATGGTCGGCGAGGTCTCATCGGTGGCACACGAGAGCCTCGAGGGAGTTCTCGTTGTCAAGACGCTCGGACGGCAATCAGAGGAGGTCGAGCGCCTGACCGTGGCCTCCGAGCAGTTGCGGAGCGAACGCCTCGAGGTGGGGGCCATCAGGTCCCGCTTCGAGCCCATCCTCTACTCGCTGCCAGGCATCGGGGTACTCGTGCTCCTGCTCATTGGTGTCTGGCTCGTGGGTCGCAATGCAGTGACGGTCGGTGAGGTGGTACAGGCCATGACCCTGTTCGGCATTCTCTGGCTGCCGGTCCAGATCCTGGGGTTCATGTTCCAGGAGATGCCGAGGTCGGTCGTCGCAATGGACCGGATCGACTCGGTCCTGGGTGTGACTCAGGAGCACCGCCCTGACCCTGAGCCGGCGCTGGCCGCAGTTCCCGATTCGGTCGGTGTGGTGATCGAGGAGGTCTCGTTCGCCTACCCCGACGGCACGACGGTGCTCAACAACCTTTCCCTCCAGATTGAACCGGGCGAGGTGGTCGCCCTCGTGGGGGCCACCGGCTGTGGCAAGAGCACTCTTGTCGGGCTCATGTCCGGGATGATGCCACCCGACAGTGGGTGTATAGCCATAGGAGGCGCCAACGTCTCCGACCTGGGCTCCGACGGGGTGGTTCGACTGGTTGTGCCGGTCCTGCAGGAGACCTTCATGTTCGCCGACACGCTGCGGGCAAACCTGGCCCTCGATGCCGAGGTATCTGAAGGTGAACTGCACAGGGTGCTGAGCCTCGTTGCAGCCGACCGGTTCGTTGCCGACCTGTCGGATGGCCCCGACACCGTCATGGGTGAGAGGGGTGTGACGCTCTCAGGCGGCCAGCGACAGCGGTTGGCCATAGCCAGGGCCCTGCTGCGCCGTCCCCGCCTGCTGTTGCTCGACGATGCCACATCGGCTGTGGACCCGGTCATCGAGGAAGCCATTCTCGAGAACCTGCGGGCACACAGTGGGAGGACCCTCGTGGTGGTTGCCCACCGCCTCGCCACCATCCGCCTGGCCGACCGCGTTCTGTTCATGGACGAGGGTCGCATCGCCGCAGAGGGCACCCACGAGGAACTTCTCAGCGTGCCCGGGTACGCGGCGCTGGCTCGTGCCTACGAGGAGGCCACCGGGTGAGCAGCTTCGACGGTCACGATGTCCTCGGGCCCGGCGAGGAACCGGAGCCACTGGCCCTCGACGAAATTGACGGAGCCGGCGCCCTGTCCGTGCTGCGGAGAGGTCTGGCAGCCTCACCAGAACTCCGTGCCGGCCTGCCGCTCTCTGCCCTGATGACCCTCTCGGTGGCCGGAGGCAGGCTCATCGTTCCTCTGGTGATCCAGTTCGTGCTGGACCGGGGGTTCGTCGGTGGAACCGTGCGCCTCGGCCTCGTCATGGCAGCGGCAGGAGGTGCGCTGGCCCTTACCGTCGCTTCGATCTTCCTGTCCCAGGTCGTCTACAAGCGACTCGTCGGCGTTGTCGAGGCCGTGCTGTTGGGACTCCGACTGCGGACATTTGCACACCTCCACCGGCTCAGCCTCGCTGAGCACACGTCCACGAAGACCGGTGTCCTGACCGCCCGGGTCACAAGCGACGTCGAGGCCCTTGCCAAGTTCGCACAGTGGGGAGCCATTTCCTGGATCGTGAACTCTGTGCAGATCGTCGGTGTGATCACGGTCATGGCCGTCTACTCCTGGCAGCTGACCCTCGTGACGGTGCTCGTGCACCTTCCGCTTCTTCCGGTCCTGCGCGACATGCAGAAGCGCCAACTGCGTGCCTACGACCTGCTCCGCACACGGGTCGGCGAGACCATGGGTGCACTTGCCGAGGCCGTACACGGCATCGAGGTGGTCAGGACGTACGGCCAGCGTGAGGCGGTCCGGCATCGCCTCCACAGGGTCGTGGACAGGCAGTACAGACAACAGATGCGTGCAGCCAGGTACTTCTCGCTTGTGCTTCCCAGCACCGACATCTTCGGGGTGGCCGCCGTTGCCGCCGTGATCGGTACCGGTGTCCACTGGGGGACAGGCTGGGGCGTCACCTCCGGTGAACTGGTGGCATTCGTGTTCCTCGTCAACATGCTCGTGACCCCGATCACCTCGCTCGGCGAGACCCTCGATCAGACCCAGACAGCTCTGGCAGGGTGGTGGAAGATCCTGAACGTGCTGGACACCGAGGTAGAGGTCGCCGAGCCATCTCCGGGAGTGGCCAGGCCAGTTCCCCGGGGTGCACTGGCCGTGGCGGTCCGGGGCGTTGAGTTCTCCTACAGGGGCAGTGACCGGGTACTGCACGGTGTCAACGTGGAGTTGGACGCCGGCTCATCGGTGGCCGTGGTCGGCGAGACCGGCTCCGGGAAGACCACGTTTGCGATGTTGCTCGCCCGCCTCGCCGACCCCACTGCCGGACAGGTCATGCTCGGTGGCGTAGACCTGAGAATGGTTTCAGCCGACGACCGGAGGCGGTCGGTCCGGATGGTCCCCCAGGACGGCTTTCTCTTTGACACCACGGTCGGTGCCAACATCAGGTTCGGACGCAGCGACTCGACCGAAGCCGATGTGCAGGCTGCAGTGGACGAGCTTGGGCTCGGTGCCTGGGTGGCGGGCCTTCCCGCAGGTCTGGCAACCCGGGTAGGCGAGAGGGGTTCGTCGCTGTCGGTCGGCGAAAGGCAGCTGGTTGCCCTGCTGAGGGCCCAGTTGGCTGATCCGGGTCTGCTCATCCTTGATGAGGCGACCTCCGCGGTCGATCCCGACACCGAACAGACACTCGAGAGGGCCCTCGAGCAACTGGCTGAGGGACGCACCACCGTGAGCGTCGCCCACAGGCTCTCGACTGCAGAGCGATCCGACCTGGTGCTCGTCTTCGACCGTGGCCGGATCGTCGAGAACGGCTCCCACGCCGAGCTGGCTGCAGCCGGAGGCACCTATGCGGCCCTGTACGAATCATGGCTGGGAAACACCCGGCTGATGGATGCCTGACACGGTGAGCAGCCCACTGGCCTGAGCCGATGGTCGCATGGAGCGGAGGCGCTACCGCTCAAGCGCCTGGGTACCCTCGGAGTAACCAGCTGGCCACCCAGGAGTCCCCGTGTCAACCTCACCAGTTCGTGTATCTGTCACAGGTGCAGCCGGCCAGATCGGCTACAGCCTCGTCTTCCGCATTGCAAGCGGTCAACTGCTGGGCCCCGACCAGCCGGTCTCGTTGAGCCTTCTCGAAATCCCTCCAGCCATGGGAGCACTCGAAGGCGTGGCCATGGAACTCGACGACTGCGCCTTCCCGCTGCTGTCCGATGTGAACCTGAGCGACGAGGCCGGTGCCGCATTCACCGGTGCCGAGGTGGCCATTCTCGTCGGCTCCAGGCCGCGCACGAAGGGCATGGAGCGTCAGGACCTGCTTGAGGCCAATGGGGCGATCTTCACGGTTCAGGGAGAGGCCCTCAACGGGAACGCTGCCGACAGCCTCCGGGTGCTCGTGGTCGGCAACCCGGCCAACACGAACTGCCTGATCGCCATGAACAACGCACCTGATGTCCCAGACGACCGGTTCACGGCGATGACCAGACTTGACCACAACAGGGCTCTCACCCAGGCTGCCGGAAGGTTGGGTGTGTCTGTGAACGACGTCTCCCGAATGACCATCTGGGGGAACCATTCGGCAACCCAGTACCCCGACCTGTTCCACTGCGAGGTGGCCGGTTCCTCGGTTGCCGCGGCCATAGACGACCAGGCCTGGTTGGAGGGAGAGTTCATCCCGACCGTCCAGAAGCGTGGCGCGGCGATTATCGAGGCACGCGGTGCCTCAAGCGCCGCTTCAGCCGCCAACGCCGCAATCGACCACGTACACGACTGGGTGCTTGGAACACCCGACGGTGACTGGGTGTCGATGGGCGTTCCGTCCGACGGCAGCTACGGCGTTCCCGAGGGGCTGATCTCCTCGTTCCCTGTGACCTGTTCAGGAGGGGAATGGTCGGTGGTTCAGGGCCTCGAGATCGACGACTTCTCGAGGGCCTGCATCGATGCCTCTGTGGCCGAACTGGCCGAGGAACGCGACATGGTCAGGGGCCTCGGTCTCATCTGACAGCCGAGGATCAGCGGCTGTCCCCGATGCCTTCGCGGACAGTGGCAAACAGATCGCCCATGGCTTCCAGCACATCCCGGTTGGCCATGAGCAGTCGGGGGTCACCGCCGATTTCCAGGTCCCCGTCGACCACTGCCCGCAGCGGATCGATGCGACCCTCGTAGATCTCTGCGGCGGTAGCGGCATCGGTGCTGAACGACACATCCGGGGATGACACGTTTCCGGGTAGCACCCGTACCCGGTCGGCACCGATGACCATGTACCAGGAGGGGCCGTCAGTGATCAGGTACCCGATGGTGACAGGAAGGTCGCCCACTCCAGTCGGGAACGCGGGGTGCAGGGCAGCGGCCTCGTTGAGGGCGGCTATCCACTCAGGTGACAGGTGGGCGGCAGTGGTCACCGGATGTTCCCGGGTTCAGGCCTGAGGTGCCTTCGGCTCAGGGTGTCGAGGCCGAGTACGACGACCATGGCGGTGGTTGCCAGAAGCAGCGGCACCGCCATCTCCGAGGCGGCCGGCCAATCCAGAGATGCACCCGAGATCACCTGGGTGCTGTCCCTGTCGATCACACCGACACCGTTGGGCCAGGGCCAGAGAACCCGTAGTGAGCCGATCATCAGGCCGACCAGGGCTGCCAGTACGAGATCGTGGTGGCGTTCCAACATTCGCCCCAGCAGGGTTGAGAAGAGTGCAAGGCCGGCAACGGCGCCCAGGCCGAACAGGGCAAGGTCACTGAGCACCCTGTCATCTATGGCTCCCAGGACATGGCCGTACATGCCGAGCATCAACAGGAGGAATGCGCCCGAGATTCCGGGGAGGATCATGGCGCAGATGGTGACTGCTCCGGACGCGAACAGGATTGCGGCCGACGGATCTGCCACCGGGCCTGCCTGCCAGCCCAGCGCCACGAACAGGACGAGGGCGACCACGGCCGTCAGGCCCATCCGCCCTGCGGACCAGGAGCCTGGAATCCGCCAGGCGATCAGGATCGAGGCCAGTACCAGCCCGAGAAACAGGCCAGCCATGGATTCGGGATGGTTGGCCAGGCCGGCTTCGATCGGGCCGGCCAGCACCGTCACCGCTATGCCGATCCCTGTCAGCAGGGGAAGCAGGAACGCCCATTCGACCGTTGCTGCACAGGTCAGGGAACCCCTCGGGTCGCCCCGGAGGAGAAGGCCCAGTGACCTCAATCCGTTCCTGACCGAACCGATGAGACGGTCGTAGATACCGAGAAGAAGGGCGATTGTCCCACCGGACACCCCCGGGACCACGTCGGCGGCCCCCATGCAGAGTCCGCGGAGCACGTGCACCGCCGTACGGCGGCCTCTGGTCACGTGTCGGTGTCCGAGGTGAACGGTGCGAGCGCTTCAGCCAACTCGGCGGGGGCCCTGGTCGGCCTGCCGTTCGAGTCGGTGATCGCTGCCCGGACCTGCTGGGTGGCCATCACTTCGTCTCCCCGGAGGATTCGCTGGCGCCAGATCGACGACGCTCGCCGGGTCTCAACGACCTCGGTTTCCACGATGAGTGACTCACCGGCCTCGACGGACTTCACGAAGGCGGTCTCAATGTTGGTGACCACAAACCGAAAGCCCCGTGCGTCGAGGTCGTTGAGACCCAGACCCACGGCATCGAGCAACTCGATGCGTCCAGTTTCGAACAACTGGACGTAGACGGAATGGTTGAGGTGGCCGTAGGGGTCCAGTTCGTAGAAGCGGACCTTCACCGGATGCAGGTGTGCTGACACCCGTGCGACGCTAGTGCCTTGTCAACCGCTGCCATGGACGGGCCGACACAGTTGCCGCGTGGCTAGCCTCCGATCCCATGTCCGGGGGAATCGAGGTCGACCTGTTTGTGGAGGCGTTCGGCGATGACGGCGCCGAACCGGTTCTGCTCATCTCCGGCGCCGACGCCCACTGCACCCGTTGGACCCCGGCTCTGGTCGATCCCCTTGTGGCTGCCGGTTTCCGGGTTGTGCGCTTTGACAACAGGGACAGCGGGCTTTCAACCAAGGTCCCCTCCAGCGTCGGCTACACGCTTGACGATCTGGCAGCCGATTCCCTCGCTGTGATGGACCGACTCTCGATTGACTCTGCCCACGTGATCGGTCGATCCATGGGCGGCATGGTCGGGCAGGTGCTGGCCCTCACGAGTCCTGAGAGGGTCCGGTCGCTGACACTGCTCTGTTCGTCGCCTGGCCTTGGCGATGAACGGCTCCCGTCGGCGGCCGACTGGCTGCTCGACAAGATGGCTGAGAGGCTCTTTGCCCCGCCTCCCGCAGACCAGGCTGAGCGGGTGGCCTGGGTCGTGGAACTGGATCGCCTCTTTGCAGGCCACCGCTACCCGTTTGACGATGAGGCTGCCAGATCTGTGGCCGAGTTCGAGGTTGAACGTTGCTGGTATCCGGAGTCGGGTCACGGGCCCGCCGTGGGGGCTTCTCCGTCACGGCTCGACAGCCTCGACAAGATCAGCGTTCCCACACTCGTGGTCCACGGAACAGCGGACCCGGTCTTTCCGGTTGAACATGCACTGGCCCTGGCCGACGGAGTACCCGGCGCCCACCTCTGGCTTGTCGAAGGCCTTGGACACGAGGTTCCCGATGCATGCCTCGCGGACCTGCTGCCGAGGCTCCTCGACCATCTGGATGGCTGAGGCTTCTCGCGAAACGGCGCCCGTCCCGACGGGGAGGGCGCCGTTCCTCTGAGTCCCTGATCGGGTCGTCGCGCGTCAACGTTCTCCATGGCCCAGCAGGGCATTGGTCGCGAGAGCGTGAGGGGACCGGCTCGGTCAGGGGCCTCGGGCTCACCCGCCAGGCGGGGCTCGGCTGCGTTCCTCGTACTGGTCTTCTCGCACGGTCTGTCCTCCTGTTGCTGGTGACTGCCAGACGTGCTGACCTCACTGTCGCGCCGACCCCACCCCTTGTCAACCGGGTGTCCCTACCGTTCCGGCAGCGGCCGGTCGCCGGGTACTCCTGTGAGACGTGGGACGTGCCGGTAATCCGCCCGGGTGAGGGTGGTGGCAGGAGGAGCGGAGGTCAGCGCTGGCCGGAAAGGGCTCGGTTCTTGACCTTGGCCTTCACGTAGTCGCGGTTCAGGTAGGCGATGAAGTCGAGGCTGATCTCCTTCGGGCATGCCTCGTGGCACTCGCCGTGGTTGGTGCAGGAGCCGAAATAGGACTCCATCACGTCGACCATCGCCTCGGTACGACTCCAACGTTCGGGCTGGCCCTGCGGCAGCAACGCCATGTGGCCGACCTTGGCCGAGGTGAACAGCTGCGCTGCCGAGTTCGGGCAGGCGGCCACGCATGCACCGCAGCCGATGCAGGCGGCGGCGTCAAACGCCTGCTCAGCGGCTTCCCTGGGAACGGGTGTGAGGTTGGCGTCTGGTGCGGCCCCGGACCCCACCGAGATAAAGCCACCGCTCTCGATGATGTGGTCGAGCGGTGATCGGTCAACGGCAAGGTCGCGTATGACGGGGAAGCCCGCTGCGCGGAAGGGCTCGATGACGATCTCGTCACCGTCTGCGAACTCACGCATGTGGAGCTGGCAGGTTGCCGTGGCCTTCTGCGGGCCGTGGGCACGACCGTTGATCATCACGCCGCAGGTTCCGCAGATGCCTTCACGGCAGTCGGATTCGAAGACGATCGGTTCCTCGCCGCGGTCGTTGAGCTGTTCGTTGAGGAGGTCGAGCATCTCAAGGAACGAGGCATCGGTGCTTATCTGCTGCGGGTGGGTCTCGAAGCCACCGGGGGAGTCGGGGCCGGCCTGTCGCCAGACCCTGACGGTGACGGAGATTGTGTCGCCCATGGCTGGCTCCTACTTGTACGAGCGCTGTGAGAGCGCAACATTGTCGAAGGTGAGCTCCTCGACGTGGCGGGTCTGCGGGCTGTCGGGGCCGTTCCACTCCCAGGCTGCAACGTGGGAGAAGTTGTCGTCGTCGCGCTGGGCCTCTCCCTCGGCTGTCTGGTGCTCCTCTCTGAAGTGCCCGCCGCACGACTCCTCGCGTTCAAGTGCGTCACGGGCCATCAACTCGGCGAGGTCGAAGAAGTCGGCAACCCTTCCCGCCTTTTCGAGGGACTGGTTCAGCGTGTCGGCGCTACCGGGAACCCGGACGTCGCTGTGGAACTCCTCGCGGAGAGCCGGGATGTCGGACAGGGCGCTCCTGAGGCCGGCTTCGGTTCTGGCCATTCCGATGTTGTCCCAGACGATGCGACCCAGCTCACGGTGGAAGTGGTCCACCGACCTGCTTCCGTTGGTTGACAGCCACCTGTCTGCTTCGTCCTCGACACCAGCGACCGCAGATGTGAACACCGGGTCGTCGGTTGGTACGACGGAGTCTCCCAGCAGGCCGGCAAGGTCGTCGCCGATCGTGTAGGGAAGCACGAAGTAGCCGTCAGCCAGGCCCTGCATGAGAGCGCTCGCACCCAGGCGGTTCGCGCCGTGGTCGCTGAAGTTGGCCTCGCCGACGGCGTACAGGCCCGGCACGTTGGTCATCAGGTGGTAGTCGACCCAGAGCCCACCCATCGTGTAGTGGCTGGCGGGGTAGATGCGCATCGGGCTCGTGTACGGGTTCTCGCCCGTGATGCGCTGGTACATGTCGAAGAGGTTTCCGTAGCGGGCGGCGATGGCGTCGTGCCCGTCGCGCTCGATGGCTGCTGCAAAGTCGAGGTAGACGCCGTTGTTGAGCGGCCCTACGCCGTGTCCGGCGTCGACGACGGTCTTGGCGTTGCGCGATGCGACATCTCTGGGAACGAGGTTCCCGAACGCCGGGTACTTGCGCTCGAGGTAGTAGTCGCGTTCGGCTTCGGGGATGTCGGCTGCTGCCCGGGTGTCTCCGGCACCGGACGGAACCCAGATTCGACCGTCGTTGCGCAGCGATTCGGACATCAGGGTCAGCTTGGATTGAAAGTCGTCGCTGGCGGGAATGCAGGTCGGGTGGATCTGCGTGTAGCACGGGTTGGCGAACAGGGCTCCGCGTCGGTGGGCTCTCCAGGCTGCTGTGACGTTGCACATCATTGCGTTCGTGGACAGGAAGTAGACGTTTCCATAACCACCGGTTGCCAGGACCACGGCATGAGCGGAGTGTGGGGTGACCTCGCCCGAGAGCAGATCGCGGGTGACGATTCCGCAGGCCCGGCCGTCCTTGAGCACGACATCGAGGAGTTCGGACCTGTTGTGGAGTTCGACTGTGCCGGAAGCGACCTGTCGCATGAGGGCCGAGTAGGCACCCAGCAGGAGTTGCTGGCCGGTCTGGCCACGTGCGTAGAAGGTCCGTGAGACCTGGGCACCACCGAAGGACCGGTTGTCCAGCAGGCCGCCGTAGTCGCGGGCGAACGGGACCCCCTGGGCGGTGGCCTGGTCGATGATGTTTACCGACACCTCTGCGAGGCGGTGGACGTTGGCTTCACGTGAGCGGTAGTCGCCGCCCTTGACGGTGTCGTAGAAGAGGCGGTGCACGGAGTCGCCGTCGTTCGGGTAGTTCTTGGCTGCGTTGATGCCTCCCTGCGCGGCGATGCTGTGGGCCCGGCGCGGGCTGTCGTGGAAGGTGAATGCCTTGACCCTGTAGCCGAGCTCTCCGAGGGTTGCCGCTGCCGACGCGCCAGCGAGGCCGGTGCCGACGACTATGACCTCGAACTTCCGCTTGTTTGAGGGGTTGACCAGGTTCATCGAGAACTTGTGGTTCTCCCACAGGTCGGCGATGGGTCCGTCGGGAACCTTTGAGTCCAGAACAGTCGAGTTCTGTTGGGGAGCGGCGTCGGGTTCCATCAGTGTCCCTCTGCCTCTTCGGCGAGGCACGCAAGGCCGTCGCTGTCGTTGACCGGGCAGGCCCGGTTGTCTTCGCTGATGAGGCCGGTCTGGGTGAGTACCGGGAAGGACAGGTTGCCGATCAGGATCAGCCCGGCGATCCCTGCTGCCAGGGCTCGTCGAAGGTGGTTGTAGCGGGGGTTGTTGACCCCGAGGCTCTGGAAGATCGACCACGCACCGTGGAATATGTGGAGGGCCAGAGCCACGTTGGCCACGACGTAGAGGATTGCCACCGGGAGGCTCGAGAGCGATGTGGCCACGTTGTGGTACGGATCGCCCCGGACGAAGTCGGGGCCGAGCCACCATCCCCATGTCAGGTCCGCCAGGTGGAACAGCAGGTAGAGGGCGATGATCGGGCCGGTCCAGCGCATCGTGCGGCTGGCGTAGCTGGCGGCTATGTGGTCACGGCCACCGGCGTACTTCTTGGCTCCGCTGATCAGGCCGGCATCGTCGCTGGAGTGGCGGCTCATGTCCTTGAGGGTGATGGCGGCATGCAGGTGCAGGGCGAACATTCCGGTCAGGCCGAGGCGCATCAGCCAGAGGACGAAGCTCTTGGGAACGAGGCCGCCCCCGAGGGTGCGGAGGGTTTCTGCGTACTCGTACATTCGGGCCGGGCCCTCGTAGACGTGCAGGTTGCCGACCATGTGGATGAGGGCGAAGCCGACGAGGCCGATGCCGGTGAGGGCCATGACCCACTTGCGGCCGACGGCGCTCTGGTAGATGTCGAGTGGGAAGGGCCAGGTGCGCCTGCGGGTTCGTACCGGGTCGACCCGGTATCGCTCGCGGGTGCTCTGCGCCATTGGCTTCTCCGGATCGTCTGGCGGTCGGACGTGTGCCCGGCCTGACTCAGAAGGTAGCGGGGAGATCAGGTCTCCGCGCGTTCCGGTAGGTGCAGTGAAGGTCGGGCACCGCCGGCTGTGCAGTTCAGGTCCGGGTCATTGTTCCGTTGTCGAACACGACCCGGTCTGCGACCCTCGTCTGGAAGAGGACGTCGCTGCCGTCCACCCACATGTGGACGTCAAGGGTCTCGCCGGGCATCACGGGTGACTTGAAGCGGCCGCCCATGCTCGTGAAACGGGTCGGGTCGGAGTCACAGGCACCGTGAAGGAGGGCGCGGCCGGTAAAGCCGTACGTGCACAGGCCGTGGAGGATCGGCCTGTCGAAGCCGGCCATGGCAGCGAAGGTGGGGTCGGAGTGGAGCGGGTTTCTGTCGCCGTTGAGGCGGTAGAGGAGAGCCTGGTCGGTGCGTGTCTCGTAGGAGATGACCTTGTCGGCGGGCCTGTCAGGTAGTTCCCAGGTGTTTGCCGGACCGCGGTCGCCTCCCCAGCCTCCCTCGCCGCCGATGAACAGGCCCGACCTGACAGACCACAGCGGGTTTCCGTCGGTGTCGGCCACGTCGGCTTCGATGTAGACGAGCGCAGCCTTGCCCTTGTCGTAGATCTCTGCGACCCTGCCCGTCGATACAGCGGTTCCTTCGGCTGCCAGCGGTTGGTGAAGGGTGATGTGCTGTTCGGCGTGCAGCAGCGCTGCCAGGTTGAAGTCACCGAAGCCGGGCCTGTTGCCGCCACCCATGACGACCACCTGGGTTGGTAGGGCCGCCTGGGTGACCTCGTGGCTGTTCTCGGTTGTGTACTCCAGTTCAAAGCCGGTTGGGTCGGTGATTCCGGCGCCGACTCCGAGCGAGTAGAGCAGGCTTTCGGCTGAGGTCCAGGAGAACTCGGATGGTTCACCTGTGGTTCCTGCTGCGTCCGGGTTGATCGGCATCTCATGCTCCTGGGTTGGCGTTGTCGGCGACGCTATTTGAACCCGTGTGTCGGAGCCAACAGGGGGCCGATGCGGATCTCGACCCTGTGTCCCGTGCGTCCGGGTTGACCGGTGAGGCTGCTTCCTGGTGATGTCAGCCTGGCCGGAAATTGGCGGTTTTTCCGTCCCACCCCTTGCTTTTCTAGGAATAACAGTGGTGTAATTACATGGTTGGGGCCCACTGTGGGCACCCGGGCTCCTGATCATGGGCTCAGGCAACCGTCCGAGGGACCGGGCGACGGAAGGCAGAACAAGATGGGCATCTTCGCCAAACCAGACCTTGACATCGACTGGCAGGAATACTCCAACTGTCTCGGAGTCGATCCAGACCTGTTCTTCCCCGAGCGTGGTGCCAGTACCCGCGAGGCCAAGGATGTTTGCCGTGCATGCGTAGTTCGAGCGGACTGCCTCGAGTTCGCACTCCAGAACGGTGAGAAGTTCGGTATCTGGGGGGGTATGAGCGAACGGGAGCGTCGCCGCATCCGGCGCCAGCGTGCGCTTGAGCGTGCGGCAGCGGCTGCCAAGACTGGCTGACCCACCTGTGTCAACGGCGGTTAGAGTGCCGTCATGAACAATTTCGCATTCCTCAGCACCAACGAACTGCTCATAGTTCTGATAGTCGGTGTCGTGCTCTTTGGAGGCAGCCAACTCCCTAAGTTGGCACGCAACCTGGGCCGCGCCCAGAAAGAGCTCCAGAAGGGCCTTGCCGAGGGCGCCAAGGAGGTCGATGCGGCAGACGCCGACCCTGAGGCCAGCACCGACTCATGACCGAAACTGCAACCGAGCTTGAGCCCCAACCGCCCGTAGGCGATGTCAGCGTCGTCTATCTCGGGCCGGTGGCCCCCCACTGGGAGGTCCGGTCCACCTTTGGTGACCGACAGCTGATCGAGTCGTTTCGCGACCGCATCAACGCACGCCTGATGCTCCTGCCGCCCCATGACCCACAGTTCCGACGCAACCGGGAACGCATCAACCGTGATGCGGAGCGGGAGAACGTGCTGGTCTTCTGGGATCTCGGCTACGACGAGGAAGAATGAGGAGGCCTGAGCCTCCCTGCCACCAGGGTCCCATGTCGCGACAGCAACCCCGACAAGGTCGGGGCTGCTGCCGAGACGGGGGCGTTGAGGGGGCCGCCCCGTTGGTGGTCAGGCCGCTGTGGCTGCGACCTCCCGCCGTTGCCTGCGGATCCGGCGCCGCTGCCTCTCTGAGCAGCCGCCCCAGACCCCGTGCTCTACCCGGTTGGTGAGTGCGTACTCGAGGCACTGTTCAGTGACCGGGCAACCGGCGCACGTCTTCTTGGCCAACTCGACTCCGACACCGTCGCTGGGGAAGAAGTGCGCCGGGTCGGTGTCTGCACATCTCGCCCGGGTCATCCAGTTGTCGTGAAGTTGAATCGTGTTCATGGGCGCTAGAACCTTCCTTATCCCGCTCTGGTGGTGAAACCGTCCCAGATCGGACCGAAAGGTGCCCTAAAGGCGGCTGAAGCGGCGTCCACACGAGTTCCACAACGGTTCACCCCGCGTTCACCCTGTGGACGGCGTCCGTTCACCGTCGGTGTCTATCGTCCCATCTGCCCCACGACGGGAGGGACCGGCCTTGTCAACCACGGAGTCGCCGGGACGCCTCGGCCGGACGCTGCCCGCGCCGCTGCGGGCGCTCCTGGTCCTCGTACTCCTCTACCTGTTCCTGACCGGGGTGAACCTGCTGGGCGGCGGCTTCAAGGGCCTCGGCAGGGACTTCGTGGACGGCCTCTTCGAGGGGGTCTCGAATCCCGTGGGTGGGCTCTTCGTGGGGCTCCTGGCCACGGTACTGGTCCAGTCCTCGTCGGTCTCCACGTCGGTAATCGTGGGCCTCGTGGCAAGCGGTGTCGTCGGGCTGGACGATGCCGTCCCCATGGTGATGGGAGCAAACCTGGGGACGACCGTCACAAACACGCTTGCCTCCCTCGGGCACCTGCGTCGGGACCACGAATTCAAGCGGGCCTTCGCTGCCGCGACGGTCCACGACTTCTTCAACATCCTGGCGGTAATTGTCTTCCTGCCGATTGAACTGCTCACCGGCTTCCTGTCCCGGTCGGCCGGATGGGTCACGGACATTGTCATCGGCAGCTCAGGCGCCTCGTTCAAGAGCCCACTCAAGACAGCGGTGAAGATGCCGGCCGGCTGGGTCAAGGGATGGCTGTCGGACCTGGGTGCCCACGGTGACCTCAAGGGTGCGTTGATGATCGTCGTAGGCCTTGCCTTCATCTTCCTCGCCCTGGCATACATAACGAAGAACATGAGGCTGCTGGTCGCCGACCGGGTCGAGGTGGCCATCAACAGGGCACTTGGAGCCGGCTCGGGGTTCGTGGCGATCATGATCGGCATGGTCATCACCGTTTCCGTCCAGTCCTCGTCAATCACCACGTCGGTGCTCGTGCCACTGGCTGCCTCGGGGGTCCTGACCCTGCCGAACATCTATCCGGTGACCCTTGGCGCCAACGTCGGCACGACGGTTACTGCGCTGTTGGCCTCCCTGGCCACGGGTAGCCCGGCTGCTGTCACCGTTGCGGTGGTGCACACCCTCTTCAACATCAGCGGAATCCTGCTCTTCTATCCGGTGTCGGCCATGCGGAACATTCCGATCCGCATGGCGGCCGCCCTCGCCGACGCTGCCGCCGAACGGCGCAGGGCGGCCCTTCTCTATACGATCGGCATGTTCGTGGTACTGCCACTGGTAGTCGTCATGGTTCTCCGATGAACCCCATACCCAACCTTCCCGGAAGGAATCCTCAATCATGGTGATGAGCTTTTTTCGTGGCTCCAGCGAGTCCGGCTTCGATTCCATTGACTCCAAGGTGCAGCAGATGGTCACAGATGCCCGCCACACCTTCGACCTGGCGATGAACGCAGTGACAGGTGGAGCCGTTGAGACCGTTGCCGATGACGTGCGTCGAACCGACCGCCAGATCAACGTCACCGAAATGGAGATCCGCCGTGAGCTGGTCGTGCACGCCTCGGTCCACGGTGGTGCCGACACGCCCGAGGTGCTGGTGGTCATGAACATGATCAAGGACCTGGAGCGGATCGGCGACTACAACAAGAACATCTTCGACATGGCCGAGGAGGGCGTGTCGTTCGCCGGATCAGACGACATCGACCAGATACTCGCCTACCGTGACGAGGTATCGACACGAATCGCCCTTGTGGGAGAGATCCTCTCGGTCCGGGACGAGGAGCGCACCCGCGCCTACATCCAGCGCGGCGGCGAACTGCGACGCGAGTACGACGGTCGAATCACCGACCTGATCCACTCCTCAGAGACGGCCCTGACGGCCGTGCCCCGGGCTCTGCTCTTCCGATTCCTCAAGCGCGTCACCGCGCATGCGCTGAACGTGGCATCGGCGGTGGTCATGCCCGTGGACCGACTCGACTACTTCGACGAGGACGACGACACACGGGTGTGAGCCTGATCTCTATCGTGCCCCCAGACGCTTCCAGCACGGGGCCTCCGACCCTGCACAGGCTGGAGGCCTCTGTCGAATCAGGTGGACGATGTTGTTGACCGTGGCCCTGGCACTCGTTGCGTTCGGGTTGGGATTCCTGCTGGGCCGGCGAAGTGACCGGCTGAACCCGGCTCCTTCCACCGGCGCTGACACGACCGCGGCTCCACCCGGGTTGGCTGACAGCCACGAGGGAAGGGTGCTCGACGTCATCCCCCTCGGAATCGTCGTTGCCGACGAGAACGGCGAAACCGTCTACCGCAACACCGCTGCAGATGCGCTGGTTGACTCCTGGGTGGACGGCGTGGTCGGGCACCTCGTGGTGGAGCGTCTGGTGGCAGCGGCTGCCGGTGGGTCCACCTCCGAACAGGTACGAACACCGGGCTCATCCAGCCACATTCTCCAGGTTGTCGCCAGACCACTGCAATCTGACAAGAGCGGTGTGGGCGTGGTGGGAGCGGTCGCCATTCTCGAGGACATCACCGAGCGAAGCCGTCAGGAGTCGGTTCGGCGGGACTTCGTGGCCAACGTCAGCCATGAACTGAAGACTCCCATCGGGGCGCTCAGCCTGCTGGCCGAGACCCTGGTGGCCGAGACCGACCCGGACGTCGTAGGTCGCCTGTCGGCCCGGATCGAAACCGAGTCGCAGCGGGTGGGTTCGATAATCGAGGACCTTCTGGACCTCAACCGCATCGAGGGGGAGTCACCTGAAAGGGTTGAGGTTCTGGACCTGGTGGGGCTGGCTGCCCAGGTGGTAGAGCGGGTGCTGCCGATGGCCGAACAGCGCGGCATAACCATCCGTGTGGATGCCAACCCGGGTGTCCACATCGAGGCCAGCCGAAACCAGATGGTGAGCATGATGCGGAACCTGATCGAAAATGCCGTGAAGTACTCAGACGATGGAGGAAACGTCACGGTCAGCCTCAGGTCCGACGACGGTGGTGTCCGGTTCGAGGTTGCCGACGACGGCATCGGGGTGCCGGAGCGCGACATTGAGCGTGTGTTCGAACGTTTCTACCGCGTGGACCGTGCCCGAACCCGTGAAACCGGTGGCACCGGGCTTGGCCTGTCCATCGTCCGGAACGTCGTACTCGCCCATGGCGGGCAGGTCGACCTGTCATCCACCGAGGGCAGCGGAACGACGGTTCTGGTGCAGCTTCCGACCGGGGCGGAGGCGGTGGCCTGATGACCGGTGTACGGGTTCTGGTCGTGGAGGACGAGGAGTCCTTTGCCGACGCGCTCGAGGTTGGCCTGCACCGCGAGGGGTTCGAGGTTGAGGTGGCATCGGACGGCGTGGCCGCCCTTGAGGCATTCGCCAGGAATGAGCCAGACCTCATACTGCTGGACCTGATGCTTCCCCGGGTCTCCGGCATTGACGTCTGCCGGGAGATTCGTTCGCGCTCCGATGTCCCGATAATCATGGTCACGGCCAAGGGTGCAGAGATCGACACTGTCGTCGGCCTCGAGATCGGTGCCGACGACTACGTGACCAAGCCGTACCGCCTGAGAGAGCTGGTTGCCAGGATGAGGGCCGTGCTCAGGCGCGCAGGAGAGCGCACCGAACAGGAATCCCCGGAGAGGGGCGGTGCGACGGCAGTCGTCGTGGGCGACGTGAGCGTCGACACGGAACGTCATGAGGTGATCGTGCGCGGAGAGGTCGTGACAATGCCTCTGAGGGAGTTCGAGCTGTTGGCCGTGCTGATCCAGGGTGCCGGTCGTGTGCTGACCCGCGACATGCTCATCGACAGCGTCTGGGGCGACGACTATGTGGGCGACACCAAGACCCTGGACGTCCACGTGAAGCGGGTACGTGGCCGTATTGAGGTGGATCCCAGCAATCCCGAGCGCATTGTCACCATCAGGGGCCTCGGATACAAGTACGAACTCGGGCGGCCCTCAGACTCGGCACCGTAGCCTTGGGCCGTGGACTCAGCGGCCCAACCCGCACCCCGGCCTGTAGCCAGCCCGTTCACGAGGCTGGCTCGGACCCACGCGCTGGGGGCGATGTCAGATGCCATGATCGCCGTTGCGCTCGCGGGTTCGATCTTCTTTTCCATATCTCCCGATGCTGCCCGCTGGAGGATCGGCCTCTACCTGGTGCTCACGATCGCACCCTTTGCCGTGGTCACCCCGCTGATCGGGCCCCTTGTGGATCGCATCCGTGGTGGTCGCAGGGGAATGATTCTCTTCACCGTGCTCGGCCGGGCCACCCTTGCGTACCTCATGGCGAGACACATTGACAGTCTGCTCCTGTTCCCCGAGGCATTCGGATTCCTGGTACTCCAGAAGGGATACTCGGTAGCCAAGAGCGCTGTCGTTCCCAAGCTTGTCAGGTCCGATCTCGAGTTGGTCGAGGCCAACTCAAAGCTGGCGCTGCTGAGCGCAATCAGCGGAATGGTCGGAGCCGGAATAGGCGGTCTGGCGATGCTGGGTGCGTCCTCGTGGGCCGCCAATGCAGCGATGGTCGGCTTCGTGGCCACCGCCCTGTTCGCCGTTCAGCTGCCGCGCATCATGGTTGCGGATCAACCAGCTTCGGCAGGTGAGCGGGCTGAGCTGAGGCAGGCCGGGATACTCATGGCCGCCGCGGCCATGGCGATGCTGCGTGCAGCGGTGGGTTTCATGACCTTCCTGCTGGCATTCGAGTTCCGCGGTGGCGAGGAGGGAATCAGCATTGATGGCCCCGGTCGGGCCGTGGGAGCTGCGGTCGGTGTGGCACGTGGCCAGGACATTCTCGGTAGTCCCGGTGCACCGGTCTGGCACTTTGGGGCAGTTCTCGTGTGTGCAGGCGTCGGTGCACTCTTCGGTGCATGGTTCGCTCCGCGCCTCCGCCGGACGGCCAGTGAGGAGATGATCATCACCGGTGTTCTCGTGGCCGCAATGCTGGGTGGTGTCGCGGCGAGCTGGCTCGGGTCTCTCAGGGGAGCGATGGTCCTGGCGGTGGTGGTGGCTGGTTCGTCTGCCGCCGCCAAGCTCGCCTTCGACTCGTTGGTGCAACGCGATGCACCCGATGCGAACCATGGCCGAACGTTCGGCAGGTTCGAGGGACGCTTCCAGTTGAGTTGGGCGGTCGGTGCGTTTGTGGCGGTCGTGGTTCCCCTGCCGGCCGAGCTTGGCTATGGGCTCGTGGCCCTGGGTACCGGACTCGCCCTCGTGTGGTATCTCGCAGGATCACGGGCAGCCAAGAGGACCGAAACCCCGGTTGACCCCGACCGTCCGGACGGCCAGCTCGGTTTCTGGTACCGGGAGGACGGCGACGAGCCTCCTCGGTAATGGCTGGCTACGGCTGGGTAGCGGTTGTATCCGGGCCGGCGGTGTCCTCGTCCATGTCGAGTCGGGCCAGCCAGAGGCCCGGTGCCTCCACCTCGTTCGGTGTTGGAAGGTGGGACTCCCCTGCCCAGAGGCGTTCCAGGGCGTCCGGTCCGGCCCGGTCGACAACACCGGAGATGAATGCACTGCCGCGATCAACCTGGGACTGGGTGAGGTTCAGGCCCAGAATCCGCTCGACAAACCGGTCGGCGTCGCTGGTCTCGACCCTCCTACGTCGAAGCGCCTCGGTCACCATCGGGTACGTCGCTATGAGGCGACCGCCGATCTCGTCCATCACGTGGTCCACGTAGCCGATGATGACCGCTACCAGCGATTCGATTCTCGGCTGGAGCACCTCCTGATCAGGTGACCTGACTGCTCCCAGGACCATTTCGGGGTCAAGAATCTGCTGGAGCCGGGCCATGGCTTCGGGTCCAGCCATCGGGTCGATGTCGCCCAGATGCTGTTCCAGTTCGGACGGGTCGTTTCGGAATGCACCGGCGTGGCTTGTCAGCAGTGTGTTCAGGGTTTCACCCACGTGGGGGACGCTGAGGACGCTGTGATGGGTGAGTTCGTGCAGGCACACCCAGAGCCGCAGGTCGGCGGCCGGGATGCTCCAGTCGGCAGCAAATGCCTCGATGTTCGGGACGATCAACATGAGGCGGTCGGCATCAGATGAGGCCGGGTCCACCGGGATCGGCAGGTCGTAGGTGCCGAGGTTGCGGAAGCCGAGGCGGCCGACCATTGTTCCCGTCGTCAGGTTCGACAGCAGCGGCGCTATTGCCTCCATCAACCCGGACAACCATGCGGTGGTCGGGTCGTCGGGGTCGGCCTGTGGTTGGTGTCGGGTGTCGGGCGTGCCGTGCAGGGACCCGGACACCCGACCGAGAAGCGGTAGAAGCGTGTCGACCATGCGCCCTGCCCAGACCGCCCGGGACACCGGTTCGACGGTCACAGGTCCCTTCCGTCCTGCCGGTAGGCCGGTCTGGTCGGCGACATGGAGTTCTGCGACCCGTGCGAGGGCCTCGTACTCCATGCGCACCGTCGGATCCACGTTGGGTTCGCTCTCACCGCCGGTGGCGATCGTCATCGCCAGCTGGCGTGCAGCGGACCCGTCCGCTCCCTGGTTCTTCATGGCCTTGAGGGCCTCACCGAACATGTCTCCGAGGGATCCACCGAAGACATGGGCCATCAGATCCTCGAGCGGGGGATCCTCGTCGTTGGGTTCAGGCATCTCTGGCAGGTCCACGGTGGCATCGTAGGGCCATGTCGTCGGGTGCTCACATCGGTGCGGTTGTCACATCGGGCGTCCGTACGGCTGCCGTCGGTCAGCCGGGTGGTGGTCGTACCATGACGGCGATGTCATCCGTGGCCCCAGTCGACTCCAACACCTGGCTCGGCCTCATCGAGGGGTGTCTCCCTGTTGAGGAGGCCCTCAGGTGGGCGGGCCGGCCCGACTGTGGTGCCGTGGTTCTGTTCAGCGGGAACGCACGGGACCACGCCGAGGGTCGCGCAGATGTGACCGGGCTCGTCTACGAGGCATACGAGGAGCAGGCAGAGCCCAGGCTGCTTCGAGTGGCCGACGAGGCACGTCGGCGATGGCCGCCGGTTGCCCGAATAGCGCTGCTGCACCGGGTCGGTTCCGTCCCGATCGGTGAGGCTGCCGTAGTGGTCGTCGCATCCTCGGCCCATCGCGGTGAGGCGTTCTCGGCCGGCCGCTTCTGTATCGACGCCCTGAAGGCAACCGTGCCCATCTGGAAACTCGAGACCTGGGACGGCGGCCAGAGTTGGGGAACCGGTGCCCAGCATCTTGTCGAACCAGGTGACCTGGAGCGGCCTCCCGATACCACCGGGTATGAGCCTGGCGACATCTCCGGAGGCCGGGCATGAACTCCAGCCTCGTGTTCCTCCTGGGCGCGGTGATCATGGCGGGGCTGGGGTCAGCCCTGGTCTGGCTGTTGAGCCGGCCCAGGAAGCAGAGCATCGACCCGGACGAGTTCCGGAGAACCCTGCGCAATCTGACCAGCGATCAACACCCCGGTTCGCACAGTTCCAGCGCAGTCCGGATGATAGGAGACGACGAGTCCGGGAAGACCGGCGGTTCGGCCTGAGATGGCACGCGACCTGGCAATCGACCTCGGCACGGCAAACACCCTCGTCTACACGCGGGGTGAGGGTGTTGTTCTGGCCGAACCATCGGTGATCGCCATGAACCAGCAGACGGGTGAGGTCCTGGCTATGGGCCGTGAAGCCTGGAAGATGATCGGACGCACACCAGCTCACATCGTGGCTGTCAGGCCACTCCGGAAGGGCGCCATAACGGACTTCGACGTGACCCAGCGGATGGTGCGGTTGCTGCTCGAACGGGTCGGAGTCAGCTGGCGCAACCGCCCCAAGGTCCTGGTGTGCGTGCCCTCGGCGATTACGGCGGTCGAACGACGTGCGGTAACGGAGGCCGCCAAGAGTGCCGGCGCCGCCGATGCACAGTTGATCGAGCAGCCTCTGGCAGCGGCGATCGGTGCCAACCTGCCGATCAGCGAGCCGGTCGGGAACATGGTCGTCGACATAGGCGGTGGCACCTCGGAGTCGGCGCTGCTCTCCCTCGGAGGCGTTGTGGCAATTGAGGCCCTCAGGGTCGGGTCCTTTGACATCGACGCCTCGATCCAGGCCCATGTCCGCAGGGAGTACGGCGTGGCAATCGGAGAGGTGACCGCAGAGGAGATCAAGTTGGTCTGCGGTTCGGCCACCGAGACGACTGGGGAGATGCGCGCGGAGGTTCGCGGTCGCGAGCTGGTCACAGGCCTCCCCAAGACGATCGTCCTTACCCCCGCCGAGATCCGTCGGGCAATCGACGAACCCGTCTCGGCAATGATCGACTCGGTGGTCTCCTGCCTTGCCCAGGCGCCCGCAGAGTTGGCACAGGACCTGCTCGTGCAGGGCCTCCACCTGGTAGGTGGCGGCAGTCTCCTGAGAGGTTTCGACAAGCGTCTGGCCGATGAGACAGGGATACCGGTCACCCATGTCGAGGCTCCCATGGAGTGTGTCGTAATGGGCGCCGGTCAGTGCATCGAATCCTTCGAGGCGATGCGGACCATGTTCATCGATCCCCGGCGGTAGCTACCGCTGCGATTCTCCAAGCAGATCCCCGGCTGCCTGGCTCACCTGCCAGTCCCTGTCGCCGATTGCCCGTTCCAGTGCTGCTTCGACGTCGGGGCCTGCGAACGCCGCGAGTGCAAGCACCGCCCGGCGCCGAACCGGTGGTCGGTCCGTCAGGGCGGCAAGGATCACAGGTCGTCCGGCCTCGTGGCCGAGGGATCCCAGGGCGGCCACGGCCGCCTCGCGACACAGCACGTCCTCGTGGTCGCTGGCGATGTCGTTGAGCAGCGCGACGGTCAGGTCGGCAAGGTCGGATCGCTCACCCGCCGCCCAGCATGCAACCTCGGTGACTCCGGAATCGCTGTCTGAGAGTAGGGCCACCATGCCCGTGGTTCCGGATGGGTGGGTGGTGGTCGCGACGATCTCGAGAGCCCGTCGCCGAACCGCTGGTGACGGGTCACCAAGAGAGGCACCAAGTTCAGCGTCGGTAATGCATCCCAGCCTGTCGAGGGCACCGATTGCGGCAGACCTGACCGAGGGCTCAACGTCGACAAGGTGGCGTCGGGCCTCAGCGGGGTCTCCCGCATGCCCGGCGAGGATCGCCTGACGGCGGCGGGCTGCGCTCTCAGCGGTCGGTGGCGGCTCGGTGTGCTCGTGGCGGGCTGGCACCGGTCAGCCGATGGCCTGTTCAAGCAGGAAGCCGGCTCCAATGACCATCACACCAATCACGGTCGCAAGTGCGATTCCGCCGGCGACCACGAACACCGTCAGCAGGATGAGCGAGCGCAACCGGTGGAACCATCGGATTCTGGCCCGCTGCCCGGTAACCACCTTGTGTGGCGGGTGGAACCACAGACCGGACAGTGCAGCCGCTCCCCATGGCCGGTCGACTGCGTACTCATGGTCGTGCTGGGTGTTCATGACGGCCTGCACCATGACCCGTATGTTGTCGTGGCAGGCTGGGTCATACCAGCCGCGTGGATGGACCCGACCCCGATTGTCGAACCGTCGACCGTATGGGCGTGAACAACCAGCGGGGCAACGAGCACGAGGCCCGGGAACAGGGTGGCGACGAACAGCGTGATCACGGCAGACGACAGGCTACAGCCGGGCGTCGATGCACCTGGTGGTGCCCCCCGAGGCATGAGGCCGGCTGTTGCAGCAGGTGTGCTGCTCGTCGGCCTCGCGGTCGTGGCGATGACGTTCGTCCGGTTGCCGTACTTCATATTCAGGCCGGGGACCGTCAACGCCCTGTCTGATCGCATCGTTGTGTTCAGGGGCCAGAGCTTTCCGGCTGCCGGCGAGGTGTATTTCACTACCGTCCGTCAGGACTCGACGGTGAACGGTTGGGAGTATCTGTGGGCAACTGTTGACGATGCCGACCTGCTGGTCAGCCAGGAGTCCGTGCTGGGCGATCGGAGCCGTGACGAGAACCGTCAGTTCAACATCGAGTTGATGCGGGTCTCAAAGTCCACGGCCGAGGCTGTTGCGTTGAGGCACCTCGGCCTTGACCCGTTCGTTGCCACAGGTGTCGGCATGGCCTCAGTTCGTGATCCTGCCGCCGGCCACCTGACCACCGACGATGTGATCGTGGCAATCGACGGCGTGTCGACGATGCGCGTCGAGGAACTGGTAGCCCTCGTCAGGGGGCGTTCGCCGGGTGACAGGATCGAGATCCTCATCGAGGACCTGGACGGTGACAACCCCAGGACCGTGGTTGTCGAGTTGGCAGCGCGCGACGACGATCCGACGATCGGGTTCCTCGGCATCGGCCCTCAGACACGCTGGGAGGACGTCGGGGACCTTCCGGTCGACGTGGGCATTCGTACCGACAAGGTGGGCGGCAACTCGGCTGGCCTCGCGCTGACCCTGGCAATCCTCGAGGTGCTGACGCCTGGAGAACTTACGGCGGGTCTACGCGTGGCCAGCACCGGCACAATCGACATTGACGGCGTGGTCGGCCCCATTGGTGGGGTCAGGCAGAAGGTGGTGGCGGCCCGCCGGGCCGGGATCGACCTGTTCCTGGTGCCGGAACACGAGGTGTCCGACGCCCGCGAAGTTGCAGGTGACCTCAGGGTCGAGGGGGTCGGGAACCTGGATGACGCCCTGGCCGTGCTGGCCGAACTGGGTGGTAACGCTGACACTCTTGCGCTCCCAACTGCATCCGGGTAGGTGTCGGCTCACCTTCCCGGCCGCCGGTATGGCTAACCGGAACCGCCGTTAGGCTGCAGCGATGCGCCCCGAGGATGCACCGCCACCGCGGCCCCGCCCGATGCCTCGAAGGGGGCGACCTGTCCGGTCCGGGAAGTTTCGGGCAATGGCGCTCGGTGCGGTGGCCATCTTCTTTGTGGTCACGGTGTCGCTACGGGGGCTGGCCGCCTTCTATACCGATTACCTGTGGTTTGACTCACTTGGCCACAGCGATGTGTTCACCTCGGTGCTCGGTGCCCAGGTGGTCCTGATTGTCCTCTTTGCACTGCTGTTCTTCGGGATCCTCTTCGGAAACCTGGTAGTCGCGGAGCGGTTGGCCCCGCCCGTACGGCCGCCCGGGCCCGAAGAGGATCTTCTGGTCCACTACCACCTCATCGTCGGGGGCCGGGGCAGGATGTTGCGCCTGGGTGTTTCAGGCCTCTTTGCCCTGATAGCCGGATTCGGGGTGTCGGGCAGGTGGCAGGAGTGGCTGCTGTACACCAACCGCGTTGATTTCGGCACGGTCGACGCCCAGTTCGGGCGCGACATCGGGTTCTTCGTGTTCCAGTTGCCGCTGCTCACCTTCGTCGTGGGTTGGCTCTTCTCGACACTTCTCGTCACCCTCGTAGTCACCTCGATCTCCCACTACCTGAACGGTGGTATCAGGTTCCAGACAGTCGGCGAGAGGGTCAAGCCTCAGGTCAAGGCCCACCTCTCGGTGCTACTCGGCGTGGTCGCCCTGGTCAAGGCCGCCGACTACTGGCTGGCCAGGTTCGAGTTGACGACATCGACCCGGGGGGTGGTCGACGGCGCCTCATACACCGATGTAAAGGCGGAACTGCCAGCGACCAACCTGCTGATCCTGATCTCCCTTCTGGCCGTCGTGCTGCTCCTTGTGAACATCCGTCGGCGGGGTTGGGTGCTGCCAACGCTTGCCGTGGGCCTCTGGTCGTTTGTGGCACTGGTCATGGGCGGCATCTATCCCGCGGTCGTTCAGAGCTTCAGGGTGGAACCGGCCGAGTCCGAAAAGGAGGCGCTCTACATAGAGCGCAACATTGAAGCCACGAGATTTGCCTACGGGCTCGACAGGATCCAGGAGGTGATGATTGAGGACTTCGACACCGAGATCACAGCCGCCGACCTGCGGGCCAACGTGTCGACCGTTCGGAACATCCGGACACTTGACCCGCTCATCGTGCAGGCCACCTTCGACCGTCTGCAGGGCGAGCGCGAGTTCTACCAGTTCAGCGGGGTCCTCGATGACGGCAGGTACCAGATCGACGGCGAACCGACCCAGGTGATCCTCGGTGCCCGCGAACTGGACCTCAACACAACCCGCTCATGGGAGGCCCAGCACGTTGCCTTCACCCACGGCTACGGCGTCGCGATGGCACCGGTCAGCCGGGTAAAGGGCTCCGGTGACCCCGACTTCGTGATCGGAGACCTGCCGGTTGCGATCGACGATGGGGTCGACGTGGTCCTCGACACCCCACAGATCTACGTCGGTGAAGGGCTCGGAGGCTATGCGGTCGTCGGCGCCAGTCGTGACGAGGTTGACTTCACCGACGAGAACCAGGAAACCAGGGCAGTCCGGTACTCCGACCTGGGAGGTGAGGGCGGTGTCCAGATGGGGTCGATGTTGCGCAAGGTGGCTTTCGCCCTCAGGTTCGGCCAGATCGAGCCGCTGATCTCGAACTTCATCACCGATGACTCCCGGGTCCTCTACGTGCGGGACGTGCATGAGCGGGTCGAGAAGCTGGCGCCGTTCCTCCATTTCGACACCGATCCGTACCCGGTGCTCGTAGACGGCGGAATCCAGTACATCGTCGACGGCTACACGATCACCGACAGGTACCCGTATTCGCAGCGAGCGCCGGTCGAGGACCTGCCGGCGGGCGACGACTTTCCCCTTCGATTCAACTACATGCGCAACTCGGTCAAGGCGGTGGTTGACGCTTTCAGCGGTGAGGTCACCTTCTACGTCTCCGAGCCCGACGATCCGCTTGTCAGGGCCTACCAGGGTGCCTTCTCGGGCCTGTTCACGCCGATGTCGGAGATGCCCGCATCCCTTCTTGAGCACATGCGCTACGCCGAGGACTACTTCCGGATCCAGACAACGCTCTGGGGTGCCTACCACGTTGACGACACCGAGAACTTCTACCAGCGGGCTGCGGAGTGGGCTGTCTCCCAGGATCCGGGTCGTACCGGCCTGGGCGCAGCGAACCTGACCGTCAGGGATGAGCAGGGCATTCCGTCTGGAACCCGTGACGCCAGGATGCCTCCGTACCGCACAATGGTCGACCTTCCAGACGGGGCCGGTGACGGGGCCGAGTTCGTGATCATGAGGGCGTTCGTTCCCCTCGACGATGACGACGCCCGTAAGGAGCTCGCCGCCTACATGGTCGGTCGGAGCGACGGTGACAACTATGGCGAGGCGATCGTCTACCGCCCGCCGACGTCCAACTTTGACGGCCCCGCCCTGGCCGAGGAGCGGATCCGCAACGACGAGGAGGTCGCCAGCCTCCAGACCCTCTTGAGCCAGCGTGGTTCCTCGGTTCTGTTCGGTGAACTCCTGCTGGTGCCTATAGACAACTCGATCCTGTACGTGAGGCCGCTCTACGTACAGGCCGAGGGGGACAGGACTGTTCCCGAACTGGAGCGTGTGATCGCCTCGGTAGGTGAGCGGGTCGTGATGGCAAACACACTCCAGGAGGCTCTCGAGGAACTGACCGGTTCCGACCTCAGCGATGTGTTCGGTGGAGCCGTCGTGGACGAGTCAGCCGCAGATGACGGTGACAGCGGAGTTGCGCCAGTCGATTCCGGCGAACCGTCAGGTGGCATCTCCGAGGTCATCGCTGGTGATGTTGCAGCGATCGTGGCCGAGATCGACCGGCTCCAGGCGGCCGCCGCCGGCGCACTTGCCGAAGATCCTGCCGACTGGTTGGAGTTCGGGCGTATTCAGGCCCGTATGCAGGAACTCGTCTCTGACCTGGCTGACAGGGCCGGCTGACACCAGAGTCGGTCTGGCTGGGGCCTAGTTGGCAGGCTGCCAGCCGCTTGTGCGCTGGCTGGCAGGTGCCCGGGCCGGTGAGTCTGCGCTGAGGTCCTCAAATGCCTCGTCGTCGGCAAGGGCTGGTGTGGTTGGTTCGTCTTCGAAGGTGAGGCCGGCCTGGTTTCCCAGTTCTGCGATTCGGCCACGTAGCTCGACGGTCACCCTTGACAGTTCGGCGGACAGGCGGGCGGCGTGGAGGCGAAGTTCCATGACGGCGTCATCGTCGCTTCCGGCGGCGTGTTCGCCAAGCGAGTTGAAGCGGTTCTCGATGATGGAGACTCGATCTTCGAGGTTGCGGAGGCCGTTCACAATGTCAAGCAGCGTCTGGTCTGGGCCCGGGTCGTTGGACAGCCGTTTTCTTCGTGGTCGCATGATGTGATGGTACTAAGAGCCTCACGGGGGTGGGTGGTGCCGCCGCGACCGGTTGGACAGCCATGTGGGTCGACTAGGGGCCGACCCCTGTCGGGATGGACCTGTGGCTACCCTGCGGCCGTGCGCAGCCGGTCCGCAAGGTCGATCCTCACAGCAGCCGTGGTCGTGCTTGTCTGGGGTTTGCCGGGTTGTGCAACCGATGGTGGCCGTGGGCTTTCGGATGCTCAGGACCAGGCTGTTGTCGCCTCAACCACCACCTCGTGGCGAACTGCCGACTCCACCGCCACGCTCGCACCTCCGGCGGTATCGTCCACCGGCTTGTGGATATTCCTTCCGGCAACACCGCTGTTGTCAGTCGAGCGGTTGACCGGCACGATCGAACCCGACGGAACCTTCGACATGGCATTTCCGACCGTGGACGGTGATGGCGTGGCAGCTGGCGTCGATGCCCTGCTGCGACAGCCGGTTGAGCACGCCAGGGCCCTGTTCGCAGCTGACCTGTTCGAGGACGAGTCCTCCGGCGTGGAGCCGAGCCACCTCTTCGGAGGTGGCATCGTGTCACTACTTGATACCCGGGTTGTCAGCGTCGAGTACGACCTGACCGTTGAATGGGGTGGCGCTGCCAGCGGAGACCAGTGGGTGGACGCGGTTGTGGTTGACCTGGCCGACGGCAGCCTCGTGGGCCCGCTGGATGTCTTCTATGACGACAGCCCGTGGTTGGAGACGCTCGCCAGGGTGGCCACCGTCGACCTGTTGGAACGCTTCGGTGAGAACGTGGTTTGGCCCGATGGCCTTGCGGTTGAGGAATCCAACTTCGAGCACCTTGCACTCAGTGCAGAAGGGGTGATCCTCCTGTTTGACCGCTACCAGGTCGGGCCGGGTGTCCTCGGGGCACCGAGGGTGACGGTTCCGTGGTCGGAGATCGGTGAGTTTGTCGACCCGAACGGCCCGGTCGGGCACCTGGTCGCAGGCTGAGGTCTTCGGGCTCAGTTGAGGCCGAGCCTCACAAACTGTTCGGTAGGGGCTTCAACCTCGGTGAGGGCGTGGCGAAGTAGGTCCACGTAGTGGTCGGAGCGGCTTGAGTCGGCGAGGTCCTCGGATTCCTCGGTGTCGGAGGCGTCGTAGAGCTCGGACACTGCTCCGGCGGTGCGTCCCGCAAGGTAGACAGCGCCGCTGTTCAGGTCGTCGGCGGTGAACGGCTGTCGGATGACCGGCACATCACTCCCCGGCATGTGGTCGAGCGTCGCCCTGTCGTCGGGCCTGGCGAGGCTCAGCCGCGGGAACACGTGGACGGGCATCGTCGACCACCGGTTCGACCAGACGCTCACGTCGGTCTGTTCACCCTCGACCCCACGGATGTACTTGCCGTCCTTGTCGATGACGTTGACCTCGCGTCCGAAGTAGCCCTGTAGGAGGTGGTCGCGTGCCGTGGGCCGGGTTCCCTCGATCACGCTCCGTAGCGACACACCGTGCGTGCGGTGCTCGGTCTCCAGGTCAAAGAGGTCGGTGAGGGTGGCGTGGACGTCGACGCTGGTGGTGAGTGCATCGCGGTTGCCGGGTTCGACTCCGGGCCATGCCACGAGCATCGGGATGGCTCCGAGCAGGTCGTAGATGGGGGACAGGGGCTTCCCGAACATCTCGTCGCGTTCGCCCAGATAGTGGCCGTGGTCCGTTACGAGGAACAGCGCTGTGTCGTCCCATAGGCCGTTCTGGTCCATGGAGTCGAGGACCTTCCCGAGCCAGTGGTCGATCATCGACAGTTTGGATCCGTAGTTGGCCCTGAGTTGTTCGGCCTGACGTGTTGTGATGACCCCCTTCTCGATTACCTTGCGTCCGTAGGGAGGCCAGATCTCGAGCGGCTCGTCACGCTGGTCGTGGTAGCGATACGCCCAGCGTTCAGGGGTGTCGAAGGGTTCGTGGGGATCGAACTCGTCCACGAACAGGAAGAACCGGTCGTGGTGTCCGGCGTTGCGGTCCAGCCAGTCGGCGGTTGCCTGCATGGTCTGCGGCCCGGGAAAGTCGGCCTCGTTCCGGAACCATGTACGAGAGGTGTCGTAGCCCCTGTGGACCCAGCCCTCTGTGGCTGGTAGCGCAGGTGTCCCGACCCAGGAGGGGTCCTCTCTCAGCCTCCACGGGTCGTCCTCGTGTCCGCGCACGTAGTCCCACATTCCGAAGTCGGTGTGGTAGTTCTCGCCACCGGTCTCGAATAGATGCGGGTGGTCGGTGATGATGCCGGTCGCCACGCCGCTCATCTTCATCTCGCGGGCGATGTTGGACTCCCATACCTCGATGGATCCCCATGGCCGCCACAGGAAGTCCCATGCGCCACAGAGGATGTCGTGGCGTGCCGGCATGCACGGGAGCGAGGCCGAGTAGTGGCGGTCGAAGCGCAGGGATCGAGCTGCCAGTCGGTCAAGGTTGGGGGTCTCGAACTCGGTGCCTCCATAGCAGCCCAGCATTCGCCGGTTGAGGCTGTCGAGCAGGATGACCACGACGTTTCGTGGCCCCGAACCCTCGACAAACGGCTTCGGTTCCGGGGTGGCGAATTGGTCGGCCATCTGGGTCAACTGGTCGGGGGTGGCGGGCTGATCTCGATGACGTCGGCATGGTCTGACAGGCGACGCAGCAGGCTGTTCAACTGCGGTGTTGCGATGCCCCACACGACCACGCTGGTGCGTCGCAGCTCGCCCTCGTCTGCTGTCTCGATGACGCTGAGTCGACCTCCTGAGTCGCCGACGGACGCGATGAGGGCGTCGAGCACGTCGCTGCCGGGAAGGTGGCCGATGTCGAGCCTGCGTCTGGACCTGGGCGACAGGACGTAGGGCTTGAGGGGACCGAAGGCCAGGACCACGATGAGTGCCATTGCGCCTGAGGCAACGGACACCACATAGAGGCCCATTCCCGCCGCAACTCCGAAGGCGGCAGCCATCCAGAGGGTGGCGGCTGTGGTAATCCCGGTGATGGTCACGCCACTGCGGATCATCGCCCCGGCACCGATGAAGCCAATTCCGGTGACCACCTGGGCAGCGACCCGCGAGGGGTCGTTCTGGTCGCCTGTGACGGCGAATGCCCCGGCGATCGTGAACAGCGCGGCCCCGAGTGCCACCAGGGTATGGGTGCGCAACCCTGCGGTCTTGTGGCGGGTCTCGCGCTCAAGGCCCAGCACCGCCCCAAGGGCGACCGCGAGGGCGAGTCGGGCGACCAGTTCAAGTTCGGTCGGAGCGGTCATGGCTCCCAGCATTGCACCAAGTCTGATCGGTGGCTACCAGCGGCTGGAGGCCGTGAGTTCCTCGACGGGCAGGTGGATGTCGAACCGTTCCCGGATGGAGGCGTCCACGTCGGAGGGAACGTGGTTCGGGAAGTGGGCGGACAGAACCCTGCCTACGTGCTCACGGGCCCGTTCATCCGCTGAGGATGCACCGGCTTCGAACCAGTCCTCTGGGCTGAGGCGATCACCGATTTCGGGGTACACGTACTCGGATTGCATCATCTCGAGGGTCTGGTCCTGGCCGAGGAAGTGGCCGTCTCCGTGGACCACCTCGCGGATCACCTCGGTGGAGAGGGTTTCCCGGTTCACCTCGATTCCGCGGACGGTCCGGTTGACCGCCCCCAGCATGTCGTTGTCGATCACGAGGCCCTCAAACGAGCAGGCCAGCAGGCTGGCGAGCATCCCGGCCGACTCGTAGACGAGGTTTGCACCGGCATTGCCCGCAAGGGCCACGGTCATGCCCTTCTCATGGCCGGCCTGGTTGTCGGGCATCTTGGAGTCGGCCATGCCTGCAGGAACCCCCGACGGCAGGTTCAGCCAGTTGGCCATCTGGGCCGCTGCAGCGTTCAGCACGGCCTCGGCTCCCGAACCACCGGTCATGGCCCCCGTACGAAGGTCGGAGACGAACGGCCAGAGTCCCATGATGCACGGATGCCCCGGCTGCAGGAGGTTCACGAATGTGAGAGCGGAAAGGCACTCGGCCAGGGCCTGGACCAGCGAACCGGCCAGGGCGGCCGGCGAGGTGGCGCCCGCCTGCCCGGCGGACAGCAGGTTGATGGGCATGCCGGCACGGACCTGGGCAACCATTGCTTCGGCTGCATCTTCGGCATACCGCAGTGGTGGTACCACGAATGTGTTGTTGGCCACGCAGAATGGCCGCTCGGCAAACGAACCCGTGCGCCCTCCGAGCATCTGGTCGAACATGTCCACGGTCTCGACAACATGTTCGGGCTGGAAGAACGAGGTCCCGATCGGCATGGTTGTACCCATTGCCACGGCGTAGGCGGTGTTCAGGTCGAGATCACGAGCCTCGACCATGTCTCTGGGAACGAGTGTGCGAACGTGAAAGTGGATGTGCTCGAGGGTGTCGACCAGGCGGGCGACGTCGTAGACGTCGAGCAGGGTGGATGGCCGGTGTCTGCGGGTCTCGTGGTCCCACACCGAAACGGCTGCGCCGGCGGTGCCGAAGTGGACCCGGTCGCCGCCCACGTCTATGGAGCGGTTGTCGTCGAACCCGTACCAGGTGAACGAACTTGCTGCTGTGGAAATGGCGTCCTCCACGAGGGCCCGCGGGAAGTGGAGCCGGTCCCCGATGACGTGGCCACCTGCGGCTGTGACGACGTCGATGAACTCCTGGATCGGGCTTCCCATGCCGATCTCCTCAAGCAGATCGAGGGCCGCCTCGTAGACCTGTCTGCACCCGGACTCGCTCAGCGGAGCGTACCTTCCGCCTGACATTCCGGGTCGAACCGGTCGCTTGTCTCCGGCGGGTCCGGCTGCCCGGGCGGCGACCCGTGCGGAGCGACCACCCGGTCGTCTGCGTGGCGCCTCTTCGGTCGTGGCCGTGTCGCTCATCTTGTCCCCCGTACCTTCAGTTGTCGGCTCAGGCTCTGAGCCGTTCGTTTACCGGGTCGTGCGCTGGTTGGTCAAGCACCGTCGCCTTGTGCCGTTCACCGAACAGCCCTATCTCGAAGGTTGAACCCGGGCCGGCGTGGTCCGGGTCCACGTACGCGAAGCACAGAGACCTTCCGACGGTGTGTCCCCATGCTCCGCCTGTCGTTATGCCCATGATGGATTCGGTCCCGGTCCGGTAGACGGGCTCGTTGCCACGACAGTCGGAATCCGTAGCGTCGACCTCGCAGTAGACGAGGATCATGCCGAGGCCCGAGTTGTCGGTGCCGGCCGACTCCTGTCGCTCCACGACGGCGTCACGGCCCTTGAAGTCGCGGTCCAGTGCCACGAAGCGTCCGAGGTCGGCCTCAACCGGCGTGATCTCAGTGGTGAGCTCGCCACCCCAGGCCTTGTAGGCCTTCTCCATGCGCATCGAGTTCATGGCGTATGAGCCGAAGTGGACCATGCCGTGGGGTTCGCCGGCGGCGGTCAGTGCTTCGTACAGTTGGGGCATCTGCTCGATGGGATGGTGGAGCTCCCAGCCAAGCTCACCTACGTAGCTGACGCGCAGGGCGATACAGCCCACGCCGCCAACCTCGACCTGGCGACATGTCAGCCACGGGAACGCCTCGTTGGAGAGGTCTGCGTCGCTACAGGAGGTGAGCACGTCTCGGGCCCGGGGGCCGGTTACTGCGAGGATGCCCATCTGGTCGGACCAGTCCTCGATGGTGACATCCTCGTGGGCCAGCACGTGCTGGGTCAGCCAGTCGAGGTCGTGGGTGGTGCCGGTGATCGCGGAGTTCAGGTAGAACCGTTCGTCGCTCATCCGGGTGACCGTCATCTCGCACTCGATGCCTCCCAGGTCGGTGAGCATGTGGACGAGACGGATGCCGCCATGCCTGGCGGGGAGCCGGTTGGCTGAGAGCCGGTCGAGCAGGGCAGCTGCGTCAGGGCCGACCACACCGATCTTGGCGAAGGCGGACAGGTCGGCGATGCCGACCCGGTCGCGTACGCCGGCGCACTCGGTGGCGACGATGCCGTGTGCGTTGGAGCGCTTCCAGGAGTAGTCCTCGGCGTCGCCGTAGTAGCGGGCCCTCTCCCAACCCCAGACGTCCTGCCACTGGGCGCCGAGGTCGTCGAGTCGGTCGGCGATCGGTGTGCGCCTGAGTGGGCGCCCGGCCGACCGGTACTCGCCCGGCATGCGCACCTGGTACATCTCGTGGTACTCGTCAATTGACTTGGCGATCGTGTAGTCGACATCGGACCACGGTCCGAAGCGGCGGGGGTCCATCTCGCGGACGTTGATCTCGGTCTGGCCATGGACCATCCACTGGGCCAGGAACTTTCCGGCACCGGGTCCCTGGGTGATGCCGATTGAGGCTCCGGCGCACATCCAGTAGTTGCGCACACCGGGGGCCGGGCCCATGAGGTAGCCGCCGTCGGGGGTGTGGGTGATGGGGCCGCTGACTACCTGTTTGATGCCTGCCTCGGCGAAGATCGGGAACCGTTCAGCCGATATTTCGAGCCACGGTGCGAGCTGTTCCAGGTCGGGTGGTGTGAGGTGGAAGTGCAGGTCCCAGTCGATGCCCTCGACCCCGTAGGTGATGGAGTTGCGGGTCTCGTATGGGCCGATGAGGAGGCTGTCGATCTCGCGGCGGTAGTAGCACGAGGATCGGGGATCCCTGATGACGGGCATCTCGACGTCCTGGGCTGCTATCTCGGGGAGCGACTCGGTGATCAGGTACTGGTGGATCATCGACACGATCGGAACGTCGATGCCTGACATGGCGCCAACCTGGGGGGCGTAGTGGCCGGCGGCGTTCACGACGTGGTCGCAGGTGACCTCGCCCTTGTCGGTGGTGACCTTCCAGCGCCCGTCCGCCAGCTGGTCGATGGCGGTGACGAGCGTATGGCGGGCGATCTCGGCGCCGAGCTGTCGGGCGCCGACGGCCATTGCGTTGGTGGAGCCGGTGGGGTCGGACCAGCCGTCGTTGGGTGTCCAGAAGCCGAGGACGATGTCGTCGGTGGATTCCATGAGAGGCACCTGTCGGCGGACCTCATCGGGGCTGATCAGGTGCGACTCGACGCCAATTGAGTCGAGACCGCCCTGAACGTAGCGGTACCAGCTGGCCTGGTCTTCGGTGACGGCGAGGCGGATTGCCCCACAGCCGTGCCAACCCGTTGACATTCCGGTTTCGGCTTCGAGGGCCTTGTAGAGGTCGATGCCGTATGCGTGGACCTTGGCCATGTTGAGGCTGCCGATGAAGTTGGGCACGAGGCCTGCTGCGTGCCAGGTGGACCCTGAGGTGAGCTCACCCTTTTCGATGAGCAGCGTGTCGGTCCAGCCCTCGTGGGCCAGGTGGTAGAGCAGGCCGACGCCCATGGCGCCGCCGCCCACGATTACGCACTGTGCCTCGTTGCGCATGCACCACCTCCCAGTGATCCACTTGGCGAGTCTGTTGTCTGCTGGGCGAGAAGGTACACCCGGCCCGGCCCCGGGTGTAGTTGTTCCGGACGGTCTACGGTTGTCGTCCATGACGATCAGCGACTACCGGTCCGCACTGGTTACGGGTGCCTCGGCTGGCATTGGTGAGGCTGTTGTGACCGACCTGTGTGCACGCGGCCTGACCGTTCACGCCGTAGCCCGCAGCGAGGACAGGCTCGAGGCCCTTGCCGACGCAACCGGCTGCACCAACCACGTACTCGACGTGCGGGACACGACCGCGATGGAGGACCTGTTTGGCTCCCTCGGGGTGGATGTGCTGGTCAACAACGCCGGGGTGGGTCGGGCAATCCAGTCGCTTCCCGATGCAGACCCGGCCGATATCGACCAGACAATCGCCACCAACGTGACAGCGGCGCTGCATGCGGTCCGTTCGGTTGTCGGGCCGATGATCGAGCGGGGACGCGGCCACATCGTCAACGTCGGATCAGTTGCAGGCCTCTACCCGCTCCTGTCAGGTGTCTACGGTGCGTCCAAGGGCGCGATCCACCTGATGTCCACCAACCTGCGTCTGGAGTTGGCGGGTACCGGTGTGAGGGTTACCGAGATCTGCCCCGGGCGGGTACGCACCGAGTTCTACGACGCCGCCATCGACGACCCCGACCTGCGCGACAGGTTCAAGGAGACCGGCATCACCGAGATCACCAGCAAGGACGTGGCTGCCTCGATCGCCTACGCCCTGGAGGCCCCCTGGTACGTGAACGTGGCCCGGGTCGAGTTGCAACCGACGGAACAGACCTACGGGGGCGTCAACTTCGACCCTGTGGAGGGACGCGACGAGTGAGCGCTGGCACGCTCGCCGGCAAGGTCGCCGTCGTCACCGGCGGAGCCTCGGGGATGGGAGCCGCGACGGTCCGTGCCCTTGTCGGGGCCGGTGCGGTCGTAACGCTCGTCGACCGGGATGAAGCAGGCGCGCGCCGGGTAGCCGACGAGACCGGCGCCGTCGTTGTGGTCGGCGATGTGAGCGACGCTGGTTTCTGCGACGGCACGATTGACGCGCTCGTGGCGACGCATGGTTGTGTAGACGTGCTCGTAAACGCAGCGGGGGTGATCCACAGGGCCGACGCCCGGGGCACACCCGACGATGACTGGCGGCGGGTGATGTCGGTCAACGTCGACGGCGTCTTCTACATGTCGCGGGCGGCGGTGAGGCACATGGTCCCGCTGTGCTCCGGTTCGATAGTCAACTTCGGGTCCATCTGGGGTGGTGTGGGAGCGGCCGGGGTTCTGGCCTACTGCGCCTCCAAGGGAGCGGTCCACCAGTTGACCCGGGCAATGGCCCTCGACCATGCCGAAGACGGAGTTCGTATCAACGCCGTTGCACCCGGCGAGGTCGACACACCGATGCTGGCCTCGGGGCGTGACACGCCACCGACGGATGCCGACCTGGCGCAGCTTGCCGAGGAGACCATTCCAGTAAGGCGCCTGGCCCAACCCGAAGAGATCGCCCGGGTGGTGCTTTTCCTGGTATCAGATGAGGCCAGCTACATGACCGGTGTGATCGTGCCGGTCGACGGCGGCTTCACGGCTCGCTGAGGCGACTACTGCTGTTGTTGCTGCTGGGACTGGAGGCCCGGGTACCCAATGTCGGCATGGGTCAACGGAGGTTGCACGACTGTCGCCTGATGTGACGGGTCCATACGGCGAATCTCCACGCTTGTCTCAACCTCGGTCCCTGCCCCACCTGACACCGAACCCCGGAGCGGTGGCACGTCGTCGTAGTCGCGGCCATGGCCGATCTTCACGTGTCTTGCGCCTACTTCTCGGCCGTTGGTCGGGTCCATTGCCATCCAGCCGTATCCGGGAATCGCCGCCTCGAACCATGCGTGGGTCTCGACGTCAACCACGTCATGGTCTGTGTCCTCGCCGGTCTCGTCGCTGGCTGTGAACAGGTAGCCCGACACGTATCGGGCTGGAACGCCGAGGCTTCGGCAAATTGCGACCGACAGGTGTGCGAAGTCCTGGCACACCCCGTGGCCGTCTGACAGCACCTTCTCGACGTCGATTCCGATGTGTGTCGAGCCGGTCTCGTAGATCATCCGCTCGCGGACCAGGTCGTGGATGCCGACAACAGTGGCAACCAGGTCGTCCCCGTCACGTGCCTCAAGGCCGGCTTCGGTCAGGCGATCTCCCCAGTCGGCGTGCGGTGTTCGCTCCAGGTATTCGAGGTGCAGGTCCCTGAAGGAGGGGTCGGAGAGCCCTTCCCATTCGCACGGTTCCGGCCGTGGACCTGCCTCGCTGGTCTCGACGGCCGCCTCGGCGACGATCTCCATTGAGATGTGCGGCTCACGGATGCCGAAGGCGTCGACACGGGTGCCCCAGTAGTCGTAGAAGGCCAGTGAACGGGTAGTCGGGGCGAGGCTCAGCCTGTAGGCGATGAGGTGCTGGCTGGAGTCGCTGATTGGACAGGTGCGAACTTCGTTCTGGGACTCCCGGACAATGTTGTCGAAGCGGTAGAGGGTGCGGTTGGAGATGTCGAGCCTCACCGGTGTCCTCCCAGGGAGACAACCGTGGCCTGGGGTCTGATGCTGAGTTGGTCGACGTTGCGGAAGTACTGACGTGCCATGGCGTCGGCAACCTGACGGATCCCGTCGTCCAGTTCGGCACAGAAGGTCGGGATGTCCACGGACCCCTCGTCGAGTTCAGCGAACTCCAGACTGGATCGCACCCTCCCGAGCACGGTTTCGGTCCGTCCTCTTCCCGGGACGCGGTCAACCAGGTTGTCGAGCAGCAGTTCTGCCCGTGACAGGCAGTAGAGGGTGCTTCGGGGGAACAGGGCATCGCGCAACAGGAACGACGAAATGGCCACGGGGCCTGCTGCCGACTGGTGTCGCCGCCGGAACGCCTCTGCTGCCGACACCGACGAGAGGGTGAGCATTGCATCCTCGAAGGTGCCCGCGGTCATGTGGTCCCACCTGATGCTCAACAGCCTCGATGTCATCAGTGCCCGTTCGATCAGCACGCCGATGGTGAGGAAGCGGTAGCCGTCGCTTCTGGGCATGTTCTGCTCAATGGCGCCTGAGATCGTCTGGCAGTGGGTCTTGACAAGGTCGAAGAGGGTGTAGGGCTCGCCGTCGAGGTCGGCGGCGAGGTCTCGTGACGACAACTCCAGGTGGAACCGGTTGGCGGTCTCCCACACCTCGCTGGGAATCTGCTCGCGGACGCTTCGCAGGTTCTCGCGCGCCGTCTGGACGGCTGAGGTGATCGATCCGGGATTCTTCGGGTCTGCGACGAGGAAGTTGCCGACGCCGCGCCAGTCGACCTCGCCTCCGGTGTCCTCGAACTCCTCGTGGATTCGCAGGACGGTGAGCAGGTCGCCCCACTGCTCGGCGGCGCTGGGTCTGATGATGGTGGCATGCTGGGTGGCGTCGAGGATCCTGGCGGTGTCCTCGGCCCGCTCCAGGTAGCGGCCGGCCCAGAAGAGGCTTTCGGCGTGTCTTGCAAGCATCAGCCTGCGGCTCCCGTGGCCTGGTCTTCGAGCACCCAGGTGTCCTTGGACCCACCGCCCTGGGAGGAGTTCACGATCAGGGAACCCTTCCTCATGGCGACCCGTGTCAGGCCGCCGGGTAGTACCTCGATGGACTCGCCGGTGAGGATGAAGGGGCGCAGGTCGACATGGCGGCCCTCGAGGCCTCCGTCGACGCAGCTGGGTACCCGGCTGAGCTGCACGACCTCCTGGGCTATCCATCCGCGTGGGTCGGCCTCGACCGTCGTGTGCACACCAGCCAGTTCCTCGTCGGTCGCTGACGGTCCGATGACAATGCCGTATCCGCCTGATTCGGCGACCGGCTTCCAGACGAGTTCGTCGGCGCGCTCCAGAGCGGCGGCCCGCTGGTCGTCGTCCCAGAGAACGTAGGTGGTGGCGTTTGGCAGGATCGGCTCTTCGCCCAGGTAGTAGTCGATCATGGCCGGTACGTACGGGTACACGGCCTTGTCGTCGGCAACCCCGTTGCCCACGGCGTTTGACACGGTGACCGTTCCTGCACGCACGGCTGCCATGAGGCCGGGAACACCGAGAGTGGAGCCGGTGCCAAAGACGGCAGGGTCCAGGAAGTGGTCGTCGATGCGCCGGTAGATGACGTCGACCCTGCGAAGGCCGCCGGTGGTGCGCATGGCGACGGTGTGGTCGTCAACGACCAGGTCTCGGCCCTCGACCAGCTCGACCCCCATCTGCCTGGCCAGGAATGCGTGTTCGAAGTAGGCGGAGTTGTAGATGCCGGGCGTGAGCACGCAGACGACGGGGTCGTCGCCGGCGGCAGGTGGGGCAGCATGTTTCAGGGCGGCGAGCAGAGAGCGTCCGTAGTGGTCGACCGATCGGATTGCCATCTCCTCGAAGGCTCCGGTTAGCACCCTGGCCATGGTTGCCCGGTTCTCCAGTACGTAGCTGACGCCCGAGGGGTTGCGCAGGTTGTCCTCGAGCACCAGGAACTGGCCGTCGGCGCCCCTCACGATGTCGATGCCCGAGACGAGACAGCGGGCGCCGTTGGGTACCGCAACGTTGAAGGCCTCGCGCTCGAAGCCCGCCGACGACATGACAAGCCAGCGGGGCACCACGTTGTCATTGAGGATGGCCTGCCCGCCCACGTAGAGGTCCTCGAGGAAGCGGTTGACGGCGTTGACCCTCTGGGCGAGGCCCTGTTCCAGGACCGCCCATTCGGCGGCGGTAATGACCCGTGGAAAGAGGTCCATGGGCCAGGTCCGTTCAATGCCCTGGGATTCGCCGTAGACGGTGAAGGTGATTCCACGGCTCAGGAGCAGGTCATCGCGCAGGGTCGAGTGGTAGCGCAGGTCATCGGCTGACAGTGAGTCGAACCAGTCGACCAGGCTCTCCTGGCCTGACCTGGCCGTACCGTCCTCGCCGATGGCCTCGTCAAAGAATCCGTCCCTCTCGTAGCCATCCAGGAGTCCGCCGGTCATGTACCGAACGTAGTCCAGCGATCGGTGAGCCCTCAGACGACGGTTGTCCTGCCGGCTTCCGGCAAGGTGCCGGTCAGGCGAGTGGGCCGGTGGTGGCCTCGATCTGGTCGACGAGCCACCCGGAGGTCAGCAGGTCCTCGGCGGCTGCCAACTCGGGAGACAGGAACCGGTCGGGGCCGGGCCCCGGTACAGCGCTCCTAATCGCCGCCAGGGCCACCCCGGTTCCGGGTGCAGGCTGGAGGGGTGTCCGCAGGTCGACTGCCCTGGCGCTGACGGTGAGTTCGATGGCCAGAATGCGCCGCAGGTTGTCGACTACGCGCCGCAGCTTTCTGACTGCTCCCCAGGCCATTGAGACATGGTCCTCCTGCATGCCCGACGTCGGTAGTGAGTCGACGCTGGCGGGGCCTGACAGACGGCGGTTTTCGGCACACATTGCGGCAGCGGTGTACTGGCCGATCATCATCCCGCTGTCGACGCCCGGGTCGTCGGCCAGGAACGGCGGCAGGCCGTGTGACCTGGTGTGGTCGAGCACCCTGTCAATGCGACGTTCGGCTATGGCACCCACCTCGGTGAGGGCGAGGAGTTCACGACGCGCATGGCCGGCAGACCCTATGACGGAGGCGGCATCCGGGTGACCACCGCCGCGACCCGGTCGGCCTCCGACGAGGACCTGAGGGTCCTGGCCGCTGCCCGGATGGCCGAGCTGGCCCGGGCGGGCACCACCACGGTGGAGGTCAAGTCGGGATACGGCCTGAACGTGGACGACGAGGCCCGCACCCTCCGCCTCGCCGCCGAGTTCACCGACGAGACCACCTTCCTCGGTGCCCACCTGCTGCCGGCCGAGTACTCGGACCGGGCGGACGAGTACGTGGACCTGGTCTGCGGTCCGATGCTCGAGGCATGCGCCCCCCACGCCGGCTGGATCGACGCCTTCTGCGAGGAGGGGGCCTTCGACGCCGACCAGTGCCGGGCGGTGCTCGATGCCGGCCGGGCAGCGGGCCTGGGCCTGCGCCTCCACGGCAACCAGCTGGGCCACGGCCCGGGTGTCCAGCTTGCCGTCGAGACGGGGTGCGCCTCGGTCGACCACTGCACGTACCTGTCGGATGCCGACGTCGACGCGCTGGCCGGCTCCGACACGGTCGCCACCTTCCTGCCGGCCACCGACTTCTCCACCCGCCAGCCGTATCCCGACGCCCGCCGGGTCATCGACGCCGGCGCCACGGTGGCCCTGGCCACCAACTGCAACCCCGGTTCCAGCTACACGACCTCAATGTCTTTTTGCATCGCCCTGGCCGTGAGGGACATGGGGATGACGATCGACGAGGCGGTGCAGGCAGCCACCCTCGGTGGGGCCGCGGCCCTCCGCCGGACGGACGTCGGAAGGCTCACCCCCGGTTCGGCCGGCCACCTGGTCATCCTGGAAGCTCCAAGCCACCACCACCTGGCCTACCGTCCCGGTGTGCCCCTAGTACGACAGACGATCGCTTGACCCGCTCGGCTGCACCCGCAGCTGGCTGGGTTGCAGGCCTGCCCATGTACGACTGGCCCGAGGTCCGCGACGAGGTGGACGCCGTTTGGGCGGCCGTCGCCGGGCGGCTGCGGGAGGCCGGCGTGGAGGCCCCGGCCTCGCTGTGGCGTCCCGACCACGTGGTCGACCTCTGGGACCACCCGGACCTGCTGGTCGGACAGACCTGCGGGGCCGACGTGGTGGGTTCGCTGGCAGGCCGTGTCGAGGTTCTGGGTGCCCTCGACTACGGGGTCGAGGGGTGCCGGCCGGGCGACTACCGGTCGGTCCTGGTCTGCCGTGCCGGGGATCCGGCAGCGGAGCTGGCCTCGTTCCGTGGTCGGCGGGCGGCGGTGAACGGGCCGACCTCGCTGTCTGGGAACAGTGTCCTGGCGATGGTCGTGGCTCCCCTGGCCGAGGCGGGCCGCTTCTTCGGCGGGGTGGTCGAGACCGGGTCGCACAGGGAGTCGATCCGGGTCGTGGCCGGCGGCGGTGCCGACCTTGCGTCCGTGGACGCCGTGGCCTGGGCCCTTGCCGCCAGCCACGAGCCGGCGGCCGACGGTCTGAGGGTCGTGGCCTGGACCGATCCCCTGCCGGCACCGCCGCTGGTGGTGTGCTGGGCCCACGCGGGGTTGCGCGACGTCCTCAACGCCGCCGTGGCGGCGGCGGTGGCGTCGCTGGGGCCGGACGTGCGCCGGCCGCTTGACCTCTACGGCTACCGGGTGAGGCCCACCTCGGACTACGGGGTGGTCAGCGAGCGTCTGGCTGAGGCGGCCGCCGCCGGCTATCCGGCCGTGGCCTGACCAGGAGAGGCCGTGGTCAGTGCCGAGGCGGCCCGCATCGCCGAGCAGACGCCTTGTCGTTCGCCTGACTCGATCCACCTGGCTGCCGCCCGCCGTGCCGGATCGGCGACAACCGTGCTGACCCTCGACCAGCGACAGGCTGAGGCCGCACGGTCGATCGGCCTGTCGGTCATCGGTCGCTGAGGGGGACGCCACCACATGTTCACCGAACGGATGCACTCGTTTCGCCGCCGGCTGGCTGACGAGGGCATCGACGTGGCGCTCATCACCGACGACGACACCGTCTACTACCTGACCGGCTACTACGACTACCTGCACATGGAGTTCGGGAGGCCGACGATCCTGGTGGTCCGGCATGAGGGTGGGAGCCTGCTCATAACGCCGAGCATGGAGGCCGACATGGCCGAGGCGGCGGCCCGGGTGGACCGAATCGCCGTGTGGAACGACGGCCTCGGCGACGAGTGGCGTCGGGAACTGCCGGCAGTGTTGACCGGCGCGGGCCGGGTGGCCATCGAGACCGATCTCATGCCTCCGGTGGTCCGCAACTACGTGGACACACTGGTCGACGGGGACCGGTTGGCCGATGTGACCCCGGTGGTCGGGGCCATGAGGATGGTCAAGTCGCCCGCAGAACTGCAACTTGCGCGTCACACCGGACAGGTGGCCGACGCAATGATGGATGCGGGCCGCTCCGCCATCAGGGCGGGCGTGCCGGAGTTCGAGGTGGCACTGGCAACCTCAGAGGCCGGAACCCGCAAGGCTGCCGAGCTCCTCGACGCCCACTACGGCGACACCCGCATGTCGCCCAACACCCACTTCCTCCAGATAATGGCCTCGGGCGGAGAGATCACCAAGCCCCACCACCGGGCGTCAACCCGGGTGATGCAGTGGGGCGACCCCGTGTTCGTGTGCCTCTGCGGGATGACCAGCTTTCATCGCTTCAAGTTGGGCTTCGACCGTACGTTCTGGATCGGAGAGGTAGCGGTCCGCCAGCAGGCAGATGTCTACGAGGTGGCCCTGGCCAGCCAGGCCGCAGCGCTCGCAGCACTACGCCCCGGGGTCACGGCGGAGTCGGTGCACGCGGCCTACGCCGAGGTGATCCGAGACGCCGGCTTCGACTACCCGTTCCGGTGCGGACGGGCCACCGGCTACAGCTTCCTGGAGAAGCCCGAGCTGGTGTTCGGCGACGCCACCGTGCTTGAGCCGGGAATGGTGCTGGCAGTCGACGGTTCGGTCAGCGTGTCGGGGACCTTCCGTGCACAGGTGGGCGACAGCGTCATCGTCACCGATGACGGCTACGAACAGATCACCAGCCACCCGAAGGACCTCGCCGGGGTGATAGTCGGGTAGGAGCCGACCGCACCGACCGTTAGCCTCCTCGCTGCGGGGTGGAGCAGTCTGGTAGCTCGTCGGGCTCATAACCCGAAGGTCGCAGGTTCAAATCCTGCCCCCGCTACCAAGCGAAAGGCCCGGAATCTCAACGGTTCCGGGCCTTTTCACTTCCCCCGGCGGGTCTCCAGATCATCAGTCGGGTGGGGTACCGCCCTCGGCTGAAACTGTCGTGCTCCCAACCGGTGCTGAGGCGGGGCACTGTCCCACCTGGCGTTGCGGCACGGGTACTGTTCTGGCAGGGTGCCCCTGTGCCCGAAGCGACTGCCAGCCCCGTGAACCTGCTGGCATGTCAGGTAGCGGTACCCCGGATGGCAACCGCTGTCGAGCGCGACGCCCATGTTGCGGCGGCCATCAACCGGATCCGTGCCAGCCTTGACAGCGGGCCGGTCGACCTGGTGGTGCTTCCCGAACTGTCGTCGATCGACTACTCCCGGGCGTCCTTTGAATGCCTTGACGGTCTGGCCGAGCCGCTTGACGGCCCGACAGCCGAGGCCTTCGGGGCGCTGGCCGCAGAGATCGGGGCCGCGGTCCTGTTCGGCATCGCCCGACGCAGCGGTGACCGCTTCCACATCACCCAGGTGGTGCTCGGTCCCGATGGGCAGTACCTCACCCACTACGACAAGTTGCACCTGGCCAACTTCGGACTCTCCACCGAGTCTGAGTTCTTTTCGGCAGGCGGCCACCTGGCTACGTTCGAGGCCGCCGGCCTGCGGTTCGCGCCAATCATCTGCTACGACATCCGCTTCCCGGAGTTGGCCAGGACGCTGGTCGCCGACCACGGGGCCGACGCCATCCTCCACTGCGGTGCCTACGGGCGGGACGAATCCTTTCCCACCTGGCACGCCTTTGTGACAACCCGGGCCATGGAGAACCATGTGCCGGTCCTCAGCCTGAGTAGGGCGGGGTCGACGTTTGGCGGGTCGATCCACTGCCCGCCGTGGGTAGACGACGACCACCCACCGGTGTTGTTCCCCGACCACGACGAGGCGTTCATACGGATCGAGGTAGACACAGCCGAGACAACAGCGGCTCGCCAGCGCTACGGCTTCCTGCGCGACAGGCTCCCGTCGTACGTCGACCTGGACCGGCACGGCGCCTGACCCGAGCCGGGAGACATATCAGGACCAGCGTGTGGAGTTCGGTCCAGCCACCCAGCCGACTGGTGGTCAGACGACGAGCGGTGCCACGTGGTTCCGTATGCAGCGGACGAGGTTGAGTGCGGCCATGCTCGACGTCTTGGGGTTGTCGGGCAGGGGCTGGCTGCTGATCGAGATATCGAGCCGACCGAACTCACCAGTGGCTGCTATCTCGTGCCGGTTCTGGGTTGCCGTGGGATCAGCGACGAGCGTCACCCTGGTTTCCTCGGGGCCGACCCCGGCGAGGGACGTCGTGATCGCCACATTGGCGTTCCTGGGAAACTGCCGTGCGGCCTCGCCTGCCGCTCCGGAGAAGAAGGCCACCGGCTCACGGAGTGAGTCAAGGTCGCAGAGCTCCTCGGCCGGGGTTCCGCTCCACGCAGAGGGCGGCTTGATGATCCGGTGTTCGACGTCCTCCAACCCCGGGAGGCTCGCCGCAGCAAGTGCATCGATGCCACCCAGTGCGCCGGGCTGCACGTGTACCCGGGCGTCGTTGGCGGCTGCGGTTCCACCCAGTTCCTCCAGAAGGTCCGAATCGGCGAACGCGGACGCCGACGACACGATGAAGTCGGCCCCAGCCTCGAGAGCGGCTCGGCCCCACGGACCTACGGCATCGCGTCCGGCGGTCTCGGCGACCACCTCGGGTCGGGTCGCCGCCAGCTGGTCCGGGGCGGTGATCAATCGGGCACCGGCAGGCAGGTCTTCCGGTGGGTCCGACCCGGCCCTGACGGCGACAGCGACGATCTCAACCGGGGAGTCATCGAGCAGGCGACACGCTGTCCGGGCCATCGCACCCCAGCCCACAAATGCAATGCGCAGCACAGCCCCCGCCGCCACGGCCTCTTCGTTCACACCCCTAGCCCACACTGCTCGAACGCCTCGCGGGTGGCCCGCTTCTCCTCGTCGGTCAACTCAAGCAGCGGAGCCCGGACCCGACCACCGACCTGACCAAGCAGTTCCTGCCAGTACTTCTGGTGAGCATGGGGCTTCTCGGGAGGACGCGTGCCCTTCAGGGCGGCCCTGACCGGGTCGAGGCTGGCGCTGATGCTCCGAGCGTCGTCGAACCTCCCCTCGAACGCGGCCTGCGTGTACTCGTGCATCCTCCGGTCGTTCGCCGTCTGCAGTAGGAACGGCGGCGAGGAGCACAGGTAGAGCCTCCAGTCCAAATCGATGATGTTGTCGAGCCACTCATCTTCTGAGGCGGTGCTCACCTGGATGCGGTCGGAGGCCAGGGAAGTGAGTTCCGAGTACATGGGCCGCGGCACGCTGTACTTGATGGCCACCACGTTGTCGAGGTCGGCGAGGCGGTTGCACAGTTCAGGTGACATCAGGTAGCCGCTGTCGGGATGGCTCCACAGGGCGATTCCGATGTCGACCTGCTCGGAGATCGACCGGTAGTAGCCCATGAGCGTCTCGTCCTGGGCGGTGGTGAAGTGCAGCGCCGGTGCGTGGACGACGACGAAGTCGGCGCCGACATCCTCGGCGTGGCGCGCCAGCTCCATGACGACGTCAACGTTCTGGTCGGAACACGACATGATCGTCCGGCCCCGTCCCCGGGTCGCCTCGACGGCCAATTCGAACGAACGCTTCCGCTCATCGACCGTCATGGAGAAGAACTCCCCCTGCTTGCCGCTGACGAACAGGCCTTCGATCCCGAGATCCTCGGTCCAGTGCTGAACGTTTCGGCGAAAGCCGTCCTCGTCCATGCGGAGGTTCTCGGTGAACGGCATGAGGGCAGCGGCCCAGATTCCGGTCATGTTCTCCCGGGCGTAGGCCTTTGCGTCGCCTCTGGCGTAGTCCATGTTCCTTAGCTCCGAGCCGGCTCTAGACGATGGAGATGCTGTGGGAAACGCTCTTCACGACCATGTAGTGGTGGAGGCCCTCGGTTCCGCCCTCCCGGCCGTACCCGCTTGACTTCATGCCGCCAAAGGGGGTCTCGGGGAGCGACGCCTCGAGAGTGTTGATCGAGAGGTTGCCGGCCTCAACCCGGTTGACCATGCGGTCCACGTAGTCGGCCCGGTTCGTGAAGCCGTAGGCGGCAAGTCCGAACGGCAGCGAGTTGGCACGTTCGATCGCAGTGTCCAGCGAGTCGACGGGGTTCACGATGGCGACAGGCCCGAACGGCTCCTCCTGCATGATGCGCGCCCTGTCGGGGACATGCGCGAGCACCGTGGGTTCGTGGAAGTAGCCGGTAGTACCGATGCGCCTGCCGCCGGTGGTCAACTCGCCACCTGCATCGCAGGCGTCGGCAACCAGTTCGATGACATCGGCCAGGCGGCGGTCGTTGGCGAGCGGCCCCATCTCAACGCCTGTTTCCATTCCGTCGCCTACGACGGTGGCAGCCGTTCGGCTGGTGATGCCGTCCAGGAACTGGTCGAAGACATCCTGGTGGACGAAGAAGCGGGTCGGTGAGGTGCACACCTGGCCTGCGTTGCGCATCGCCCTGACTGCAGAACTCTCCGCCGCAGCTGCGACGTCGGTGTCCTCACACACGATCACAGGTGCATGCCCGCCCAGTTCCATGAGCACCGGGGTCATGTGGTCGGATGCGAGACCGGTTAGGTGACGCCCGACTGCCGTGGATCCGGTGAAGGCCACCATCCGGATCACGTCACTGGAGATGAGGTGCTGCGAGATGTCTGCCGGGATGCCGAAGACCAGGTTGAGTACGCCCGGTGGGAGCCCGACGTCGTGGAACGCCTCGGCGATGTGCACGGCACCCGCCGGGGTCTCCTCGGATGCCTTGAGGATGATCGAACATCCGGCCGCCAGGGCACCCGCCACCTTTCGTGCAGGTTGGCTCATCGGAAAGTTCCACGGTGAGAACGCCGCGACCGGGCCGATCGGCTGGTGGTTGACGACGTGCTTCACCCCGGGGCCGCTCGGGATGACGCGCCCGTAGGTCCTCATCGCCTCTCCGGCGTCCCATTCGAAGAACTCAGCGCCGCGCACCACCTCGGCCTGTGCCTCAGTGAACGGCTTGCCGTGCTCGAGCGTGATCGAGTTGGCTATCTCGTCCTGGCGGGAACGCATCAGGGCGGCGGCCGACCCGATGAGGCCGGCCCGGTCCCTCGGGGATGTCCGACGCCACGTCTCGAACCCACTTGCCGCAGCTTCCAGCGCATCATCGAGGGTGGCCTGGTCGGCCACGGGGACCCTGCCTATGACCTCTTCGGTCGCAGGGTCTACGACCGGCAGGTCGTCTGTGGTCGAGCGCCAGTCCCCGTCGATGTAGAGCTTCAACTCCGGGTAGGTCGTCATGGATGGCTGGTCGCCTCTCGGGTTCGGTGGCCACCCGTAGGTAACCGGACGGATGGCCCAGAGGAAGGGGATGCTGTCCGGAAACGCATGGTGCCGAGGTAGGGGGAGCCATCTTACCGACCTGTCGGTTGTGCACGCCTTCCTCAGGGTGTCGTGCAACTTGACGGGGGTGGCGGCGGAGCCGATGATTCCCGCCATGAACGCGGAGGCCCAGGGTGGACGGTCAGCAGTCGTGGATCTCCTGGCTGACCTCGTGGCAGCCGAGGTGATGCCCATGAAAGTGACCGTCGACGACGATGGCCGAACCGTAGGAGAACCAGACCGTGCGTCAAGTGTCGGCGTTGTCACCGACCTGGATCCCGACAGGGTCCACCGCGCGATCATTGACGCAATGAGCGGGGAGCCAGCAGATGAGCGTTGACACCGAAAGGTTCGACTTCGACGTCCTGGTGGTCGGCAGCGGCTTCGGAGGCAGCGTCGCCGCACTCCGGCTGACCGAGAAGGGGTACCGGGTGGGCGTGCTGGAGGCAGGCAGGCGCTTCAACTCCGGGGACTTCCCGAAGACCAACTGGAACCTGCGGAGGTTCCTCTACCTCCCCCGCCTGGGCCTTCACGGCATCCAGCGCATCGACCTGTTGAGTGACGCTCTCGTGTTGTCGGGAGCCGGCGTTGGTGGTGGCTCGCTCGTGTACGCCAACACCCTGTACCGACCGCTCGACGCCTTCTACTCCGACCCCCAGTGGGAGGACATCACCGACTGGCGGGACGAGTTGGAGCCGTTCTACGACCAGGCCAGCCGGATGCTGGGTGTCTGCACGGCCCCGGGTGGCTCACCCAACGACGATGTAGTGCGCCAGCTGGGTGAACGAATGGGGGTGGCCGATTCGTTCCGGCAGGCCGAGGTGGGGGTCTTCTTCGGCGACGCTGGCGAGGTCAGCGCCGACCCCTTCTTCGGTGGCGTCGGTCCCGACCGAACGGGCTGCATCGGCTGCGGGGGTTGCATGGTTGGCTGTCGTCATGACTCCAAGAACAGCCTGGACCGCAACTACCTGTACCTCGCCGAACAGGCGGGGGCGTCGGTGCTCCCTGAGCGGCAGGTGACCGCAGTCAGGCCCCTGCCGGACGGCGGCTACGAGGTCGAGTCGGAACGCCCCGGCCCGGTACGCGGGCGTGCCGTCAGGTTCCACCGTGTCGAGCAGGTCGTGTTCTCGGCCGGTGTACTGGGCACCGTTCGACTCCTGGCGGACATGAAGGAGAGAGGAGCCCTGCCCCACCTGTCGTCACGGCTCGGCGAGCTGACGCGGACCAACTCCGAATCCATCCCCGGAGCCAGCTCAGCACGCGGCTCAGACGTCGACTACTCGACCGGCATCGCTATCAGCTCGTCCATCTACCCCGACGACCACACACACATCGAGGGGGTCCGGTACCCGGCCGGCTCGAACGCCATGGGCCTCCTGGCGACCATGCTCGTCGACGGTGGAGGCCGGGTTCCGCGCCAGGTCCGCTTCCTGGGCCAGGTTCTCCGCCACCCCGGCCGCTTCCTGCGGAGCCTCTCGGTGCGCCGCTGGTCGGAGCGCACGGTGATCCTGCTGGTGATGCAGAGCCACGACAACAGCATCAA
>CEQE01015328.1_pt1 | contig 77181 bp, 73 predicted proteins | sample 356201 | NCBI WGS metagenome assembly CEQE01 (sample SAMEA2619970, study PRJEB7988) | marine metagenome | biome: marine biome (ENVO:00000447); feature: mesopelagic zone (ENVO:00000213) & marine oxygen minimum zone (ENVO:01000065); material: "saline water (ENVO:00002010), including plankton...
TTGTACGGGAATTGAACCGAAACAGCGAGCGCATTCTCCGTGGCTTGTCGGAGGCTAACGAAGATCCCGCTCAATCGAGGCTGCAGGGTTCTTCAATAATAATCCCCAAAGCTGGGAAAAAAGCATTCCGGACAGCATCAATCCGCACCCGAATGCTTCCCTGACCGTCAGGATTTCGCCCAAAACGATTCGACCACCGACAGCCGCAAAGACCGCTTCCAGACTCAAAAAGACCGCCGCATGGGCTGGATGGGCGTTCCGCTGCCCGACTACCTGTAAAGTGTAGCCCACACCGACTGAGAGGACGCCGCCATATAAAATCGGAACCGCCGCACGGGAGAGTCCATAGAGTGTGAATGTTTCGAAAAAGAACGCCGTGATCAGGCTCAGGATGGCGCATATTGCATACTGAAAAAAGGCGAGTTGTAAAGAATCGATTTTAGATGAGAGCCCTCCGATGATGAGGACATGCCCAGCCCAGAAAAATGCGCCGATAATTTCCAGCAAATCGCCGAAGGAGATAGTTAAATGTTCGGTTACACTCAATAGATATAGCCCAGCTGCGGCCAGAGAGGCACCGACCCAGGTACCGAAACTTGTCTGCGTTCTCCAGAATAGCGCAAGGAGCGGGACAATAACCACATAAAGTCCGGTTATAAAACCTGCATTTCCCGCCGTTGTATAAACTAGACCCACCTGTTGAAAAGACGCACCGGAAAATAGAACGAAGCCGGCCAGGGCACCAGCTGAAATGGTCGTTTTTATCCCCAAAGAGACCGACTTTTTTGCCGGATGAATCGGTCGCAGCCCTTTTTTTAGAACCAAGGGCAAAAGGACCAGGCAGCCGAGGGCAAACCGGAACCCGTTAAACAAAAATGGTCCAATATGAACCATCCCTATCCGTTGGGCCACAAAGGCGAAGCCCCAAATGATCGCGGCAAGAAGAAGCAGGCCGTCGGATTTCAGTAAATTTCTCAATCTCCCATTTTTGCCATGAAATCGTCATACAAGGTTTCAAGTGCCAGTTTGTGTTTCGCTTCTTCCTGGCAAAGTATCTTGAAAAGTTTTTCTATGTCTTCTTTTTGAGCCAGTTTCAGGAGATCATTGTAAAGTTTCAGCGCTTTTCCCTCCCGCTTCATGGCAATGAGCAGGATATCGCTGTATGACATCCCTTTTTTGTAATCCATGTCGATGGTGTAATCGCTTCGTTTTAAGTCAGGTATCCATTTAAACTTATATTTACCGATGCCTTCATCGATGCCCTCCTGTTCAAATTTTTCAAGAAGAGCCCGGTGTTTGTTTTCTTCTTGAGCGAACTCCTTAAACATCTCTATTGATCCTGAAAAAGGTTCTTGTTCATAGATCGTTTCATAGAAGGCAGCAGCCTCTTTTTCTTTCTCAATGGCAAAATGGATAACCCCCTTTAAACCTTTAAAGCGCATTGCTATCTCCCTTCGGTGTGAATTGAACCGAATTGTACGATGCGGTTCCTGTTGAAATCAAGAAGATTTTCTCTCTCTTTTCGATTGAAATCATCGACTGGTGATCTTAAATTCTCTGTTTTTTGGTTAAATCTTAAAGTACAAAATTCTTGACTTCAATTCGTTTGTTGTATATATCTACTCGCTTGGCCATTTTCTGGTTAACTTACAGGACGCTTAATCAAGGAGCAAATAATGACAGCATCGGCACTCGAATTCAAACCCGAAAGTGCAAATTCTCTAATGAAAGAGGTCATGGAACGGTCGGGGCAGAACCTGACGGCCTGTTATCAGTGCAGGCGCTGTGCGGCCGGCTGCCCGGTCGGTGAGGAAACCGGGTTTGTTACACCAGACCTGCTCATTCGAATGGTGGCGTTCGGTGACCGGGAACAGGCGCTAAACAATCAATTGGTCTGGAAATGCGTGTCCTGCTATACCTGCGGTACAAGGTGCCCCAACGATATTCAAACTGCCAGGATCACCGAAACCATTAAAAAGATGTCCAAAGAAGCCCATCTGGAGGCATTGAACCATAAAGTCGCCCATTTCCATAAAAGTTTTACCGATGCAGGCCTGGGCCGGGGTAGGGTTAATGAAATGGCGTTTATGACTTTCTATGAAATAAAAAACACGATAACAGAAATAAAAAAACTGAATTTTAATAATATTTACAAGGAGTTAAAACAGCAGTCCAAACTCGGCCTTTCGTTACACAAACTCAAACGCATGCATTTTGGGTTTCAGTCGGCCAAGGGACGAAAAGAGCTGAAGCGCCTTTACAAGATGCAAGATAAAATAAGAGGTTAAGAATGGATATTGCGTATTATCCCGGATGTAGTTTGCACGCCTCTTCCTTACTTTATGATGTTCAGAGCCGGCGAATATTCAATGAAATCGGTATTTATCTCAAAGAAATAGAGGATTGGAACTGCTGCGGAGCGATTTCCGCCGGTAAAGTGGATGACCTGTTGGCGGTGGCGATGCCTGCCCGAAATCTGGGGATTGCCGAAAGCGCGGGCTTTTCCGAAATGATGATCCCGTGTTCAGCCTGCTATTCGAGGACTCTGGTCGCCCAAAAAGCCCTCGATGAAGCACCGGCTTTAAAGGAAAATATCAACGCTGAACTCTCGAAAAAAATAAGGGGAAAGATTAAGGTTTCATCTATTTTGGAGGTGCTTCTTACCGCGGTTGTGTCAGGAGATCTGGCGGAAAAGATAACCAAAAAGCTCAAGGGGCTAAAACCGGTATGCTATTATGGCTGCCTGCTGACCCGGTTTCCACAAACGGTTTCTGTACCAGATGATGTGGAGAATCCACAGGGGATGGAGAAGATTTTGAAAGTGCTGGGAGTCAATGCGATCGATTGGAGCTATAAGACCGACTGCTGTGGTGCTTCCGCCGCTATTAACGATGAAGAGACCGGACTCAAACTGATGGCAAGCATCATGGGGGATGCGGTTGCAAGGGAAGCGAACTGCTTTGTGACCACCTGCCACATGTGCCAAATGAATATGGATGCTTATCAGGAACGTTTTTGTAAAAAATATGATATCCCGCAACGACTGCCGGTCTATTTTATCACCGAACTGATCGGAGTTGCCATGGGGCTCAGTCCGGGGGAGCTACAAATCGATCGGCATTTTGTTGAGAGCACCCGGCTTTTGAAGGAGTTAAACCTGGTATGAGTGAGAAGGAATCTACCAAAACCACGAAAAGCGGATCTGTTCTGATCGTTGGTGGCGGAATCGGTGGAATGCAGGCCGCACTCGATCTTGCAAATACGGGCTTTAAAGTCCACCTGGTGCAAAAAGACTCTTCCATCGGAGGGACCATGGTTATGCTGGACAAAACCTTTCCCACCGGGGACTGTTCGATGTGCATGATTTCGCCCAAAATGGTGGAACTGGGTCGGCACCCTGATATTGCCCTTTATACCCTGGCCGAGGTGATTTCGGTTGAGGGAGAGCCGGGCAGATTTACGGCCAAGGTCAGACAGCAGCCCCGCTATGTCGATCCGGAATTGTGCACCGGGTGCGGGATCTGCGAGGAGAAATGTCCTAAAAAAGTCAGCAGCGAATACGAACAGGGCCTTATGATCAGAAAGGCGATTTACTCCCTTTTTCTCCAGGCTTTGCCGAATACCTTTGTCATCAGTCGGCCGGATTGTATTTATTTCAAAAATGGGAAGTGCAAAGCCTGCGAGAAGTTCTGTCCGGCCGGTGCGATCAAATGGGACGACACGGAGAAAGTGTTTGATGTAGAAGCTGGGGCGATTATTCTCAGCCCGGGTCTCGATCGATACGACCCTGTGGTTCGGCAGGAACTGGGTTTGGGTAGATGGCCGAATGTGGTCACTTCCATCCAGTTCGAGCGTATGCTTTCGGCTTCCGGACCATACCAAGGGATGGTTAAGAGGCCCGGGGATGGAAAGCACCCGCGGAAGATCGGATGGATTCAATGCGTTGGTTCCCGAGATTCCCACAACGCAAATCCCTGGTGTTCATCGGTATGCTGTATGTACGCCACCAAACAGGCGGTCATCGCAAAAGAACATGACCATCTGATCGAGCCAACGGTTTTCTATATGGAGATGAGGGCTTTTGGCAAGGATTTTGATAAGTACGTCGATCGTGCCAAGGATGAGGTTGGCGTACGCTATCAAAGGGCGATGATTTCGGCGGTCCGGGAAGAACCTGGAACCGGCAATCTGATTTTCAGGTATGCAAATGAGGATGGAACACTGGTTGATGAAACCTTTGACATGGCGGTGCTCTCCATCGGCATTGAACCGCGTGGAGACGCCGAAGCGTTTGCCAAGATTTTTGGTATCGAACCAAACGTTTACCAATTTGCAAAGACCACTGAGTTCAACCCGGCTGAAACATCCCGACCCGGCATATATGTTACCGGCACTTATCAGGGACCGAAGGACATTCCAGAGACCGTGATGCAGGGTAGTGCTGTAGCCGGCAGCGCAATGGCGCTTTTGGGTGAATCCCGTGGCAGTGAGATAATGGTCAAAAAATTACCTCCTGAGCGGGATGTAGAAACAGAAGACACCCGTGTCGGATTATTCGTCTGCCACTGTGGAACTAATATTTCCCAGACTATCGATGTACAAAAGGTGGCAGAAAAAGGGGGTGAGCTGCCCGATGTCGTCCACTCCGAGGATGTGCTTTATGCCTGTGCCCAGGACGGCCAAGAAAAGATCAAAAAACTGGTCAAGGAGAAAAAGCTGAACCGGGTAGTGGTTGCAGCCTGTACCCCTAGAACCCATGAGCCACTTTTTCAAGAGACCATTCGGGATGCCGGCATTAACAAGTACCTTTTTGAGTTGGCTGATATTCGTGAACAGTGTTCATGGTGTCATATGGGACAAAATAAAGTCGCAACGGAAAAAGCCATGGATATCGTAAAAATGAATGTTGCCAAGGCAAGGCTTCTTGAACCGGTCGAATCTGGCTTTGTTGATGTCACCCATGCGGCGATGATTATCGGCGGTGGTATCGCCGGAATGGTGGCGGCCATTTCACTGGCGGATCAGGGTCATCATGCCCATATTGTCGAAAAAGAAAGTCGTTTGGGCGGTTTGGTCAACAACCTCTACCGCACCCTTGACGGGAGCGATGTCCAGGCGTTTTTATCGGACAAAATTGTGCAGGTGGAACAACACCCAAAAATTACGATACACTTGGGAGTTGAAGTCAAAAGGACTGACGGTTTTGTCGGCAACTTCAAAACAACGTTGACCGACGGTACCTTCCTGGAACACGGCGTCATATTGATTGCAACCGGCGGCCATGCCTATGAGCCGACCGAATACCGATTTGGGGAGACTGACCGGATTATTACACAACGGGATCTTGAAGGCCGGTTGGAGCGCGAAGTTCCCCAGTCGGGCCAACGTTATGTGATGATCCAGTGTGTGGGGTCCCGTGAAGAACCTAACAACTACTGCTCCAGAATCTGTTGCCAGGATGCGATCAAAAATGCCATCTCCATTAAGGAAAAATCGCCGGGCACTCAAGTGACCATTTTTTATCGTGATATTCGGACCTACGGTCTGAGGGAGGATTACTATAAGAAGGCCCGGGACAAGGGCATTTTTTTCGTGCGGTTTACGGTCGACCGGAAACCGGAAGTTGAAATCACGCTCGGAGGAGTCCAGATAAAGGCTTTCGATTACATGCTGAACCGGGAAATTACCATGGGGACGGAATATTTGGTCCTTTCAACCGGTTTAAGGCCGCACAACACATCCGATCAGGTTGGTAAGATGTACAAGCTGACAAGGAATCCGGATGGATATTTTCTTGAAGCACATGTTAAGCTCAGGCCGGTCGACTTTCCGAGTGAGGGTCTTTTTCTTGCCGGGCTTGCCCATGCACCTAAAAATCTGGATGAAACCATCAGCCAGGCCCTGGCTGCTGCAGGCCGTGCAGGCGTCTTGCTCGCCAAAGAAACTCTGGGCGTTTCTGGGATTATTTCCAAACATAACAGGGAGGTCTGTATGTCTTGCCTGACCTGTCTGAGGATCTGCCCCTTTGATTCGCCGTTCATCGACAAAGATGGCCGAATCAGTCACAACGAGGTCAAATGTTTGGGGTGCGGGATCTGCGCCTCGATCTGCCCGATGAAAGCGTTCCAGGTAAATAATTTCAGAGATGATCAGATCGATGCGATGATTGACGCTCTGACCGAGGATAGCCAAACTTGACGCATTGCTCGATTAATAATTAAACTCCGGTCCATAAAAAAAGTGATGGGAATGCCAGAACAAGCAGAATCAGAACTCGAGCAACAGATTTCCTCTGTGGAAAAAGCACATGAAAGCCCCCAGGGCTGGGAACCTAACATTCTTGCGTTTGCATGCCACTACTGTGCCTTTGCTGCAGCCGATCTGGCTGGGGTGATGAGACTCTCATATCCAGCCAACGTAAAAATTATCCGACTTCCCTGCACCGGCAAACTGGATGAAAAACATGTGCTGCGTGCTTTTGTGCGAGGTGTTGACGGCGTATTTGTCGCCGGATGACTGGAAGGCCAATGCCATTTCCTGGAAGGAAATATAAGTGCAAAAATAAAGACTGAGATCCTGAAACATCTGTTGCTGGAGGTCGGCCTCGACCCGGCCCGAATGGCTATGTACAACCTCTCTGCTGCGATGGGGCCAAGATGGACAGAGATCTGCACCGAGTTCACGGAAACGATCAAAAAATTGGGTCCGTCTCCCATCTGGCTGATCGATCAAAAACTAAAAAAGAAAAGGGCAGGGGAGGAACAATGATTGTCGGAAAGAGAAAACCCTTTGAAGAAATTAAAGAGATGCTGAAAAAGTACAAAAAAATCCTCAATGTGGGCTGCGGAACATGTATTTCAGTTTGCCTTACCGGTGGGGAAAAGGAAGTGAAGATATTAAATGCAGAGCTCGAAATGGCAAGAAAACTTGAGGAAAATCCTATCGAGCTGGGTGCCTCTTGTGTCGAAAGGCAGTGCGACAGGGAATTTTTAGCCGAGCTTGATCCTATCGTTGAGGATTATGAAGCGATCTTGTCCATGGCCTGCGGCGTAGGGATACAATTTTTAGCTGAGCGGTTTCCCGAAAAGCCGGTTTTGCCCGCGGTGGATACCTCTGGCTTAGCTGTAAATCAGGATGTGGGCTGGTATGAAGAACGATGCCGGTCATGCAGTAGCTGTGTGCTGGCCTGGACGGGCGGCATATGTCCGGTCACACTGTGTGCCAAAGGCCTTTATAACGGACCGTGCGGCGGAACGGATAAAGGGAGCTGTGAAATAGATAAAGATCAGCCCTGTGCCTGGTATATGATTTATGAACGGCTGGCTGGCCAAAAACGGCTTGACTGTATAACGAATATTCAAGCGCCCAATGAATGGGAGGATCAGGTTCCACGTACACTTCTTCACCACGGCTATAAAAAGCGCAACCATAGTGACAAAAATTAAAATCGATTCAACCGGAAATTAAACTCAATTTTGGTACCATCACAGAGGAAAACAATGAAGTCAGGAAGTAATTTAGAGAAAATTTTAAAAGCGGGTCATTTCGCATTTACCGGTGAACTGGGTCCGCCTCGCGGAACCAGCGCTGAGGAGGTGAGAAAAAAGGCCGCTCACCTGAAAGGAAAGGTAGATGCAGTTAATATCACCGATAACCAGACTGCAGTTGTTCGTATGGCGAGCTGGGCCGCATGCATCATTTTAATTCAGGAAGGGTTGGAACCCAATTACCAGATGGTATGCCGGGATAGAAACCGCCTTGCCATGCAGGCGGATATTCTGGGCGCGTATGCGCATGGGATTCGAAACATGCTCTGTCTTTCCGGTGACCACTGCAAATTTGGCGACCACCCCCACGCAAAAGGGGTTTTTGACATCGATTCCATGCAACTGATCCAGATGGTAAAAAAAATGCGCGACGAGGGAAAGTTTCTCAGCGGTAGCGAGCTTGAAGAACCACCGAAGATTTTTATCGGAGCGGCAGCAAATCCGTTTGCAGATCCGTTTGAATGGCGGGTCCATCGTCTGGCAAAGAAAATAAATGCCGGCGTCGATTTTATTCAATCCCAGTGCATCTACAACATGGAAAAGTTCCAGGAATGGATCAAACAGTCCAATGAAATGGGCCTGACGGAAAAGGTTTATATTCTTGCCGGGGTGACACCGATGAAAAGCGTCGGCATGGCGAAGTATATGAAAAACAATGTTCCGGGGATGGATGTTCCGGATGAAATTATCAACCGTCTCAAGGGCGTTGACAAGAAAAAACAGGGGGATGAAGGGATAAAGATCGCCTGTGAGCAGATTGAGCAATTTAAGGAAATGAAGGGGGTTTCAGGCGTGCATCTCATGGCTATCGAATGGGAACATAAGGTACCAGAGATCACCGAAAGAGCGAAAGTATTGCCTCGACCACAGGTTGACTGACTTCAAACAGCAGCGTGCCTGTTTTCGGTTAACAAACCCGATCTTTTTATTTTTCTGAAAAATTTTATTCGGCCCACCCAGGAGGATTGGAGGTGTGAAGTTTGACTTATCGATTAACCCGGCCCGATTGATTTGGCCGGGTTTTTTTATCCGTTGTCGGCCAAGTATGCTGTTGAAAAGAATTTTCAATAAACACTTGTACACTTCTTGGCTATTTGGTAAACAGAACGTGTGTGATTTCTGACAGATCTTTTAAATTCACGGTGTCAAAGAAAGGGGGGAAGAAGAAAAAGACCCAGTAAAACCGATTGGCGGAGATATTTTTAACCATAAATTCATCAAAAGGAGGTTCAAATGAAAAAGATATTAATCCTCGGAATGGCGCTTTTATTCGGGTTTGTTGTTTATATGGGGGCTACGCCGGCCGAAACCCACGCCAAGACCACTTTTATAACCATCGGTACAGGCGGGATTACCGGCGTTTATTATCCCACTGGGGGCGCAATAGCCAGGACCGTCAACAAAAAACGGAAAGAGTACGGCATTCGTTGTACGGTAGAATCAACGGGCGGATCGGTGTTCAACGTCAATGCCGTTATGTCCGGTGACCTTCAGTTCGGTGTTGTACAATCAGATCGGCAGTTTCAGGCGATTAACGGTCTTGCTGAATGGAAGGACAAAGGACCACAGAAAGACCTTCGGGCAGTTTTCAGCGTTCACCCTGAATCGATCACCCTTGTCGCTGCTGTTGATGCAGGCATCAAAGACATCACAGACCTCAAAGGGAAGAAGGTAAATATCGGCAACCCCGGTTCCGGCCAACGCCAGAATTCCATCGATGCACTCGCGGCCGTTGGAATTGATTACAAAAAAGACATGCAGGCAGAGGGAATTAAGGCTTCTGAATCAGCCGGCCTGCTCCAGGACGGCAGGATCGATGCCTTTTTTTATACCGTCGGCCATCCAAACGGGTCGATAAAGGAAGCGACATCCGGTAAGAGAAAGGTGCGATTTGCCTCCATCACCGGTGTGGATAAACTTCTGGCAAAATATCCCTACTATGCCAAAGCCAAAATACCTGCTAGCTTATACCCGAGTGCAGAAAACAAGGCAGATGTGGACACATTCGGTGTAAAGGCAACTTTTGTTACCTCGGCAAAGGTGCCGGATAATGTGGTCTACGCTGTTACCAAAGAAGTGTTTGAGAATTTTGAGGCATTCAAAAAGCTGCATCCGGCCTATCAGGTCCTGACCAAAAAAGGTATGCTGGAGGGGCTGTCCGCACCGATCCATCCAGGTGCCATGAAATACTACAAAGAAGCCGGCCTTAAATAGTTTTCTCAGAGCTTTTAAACTGCAGAGCGGCGGAACCAATCTTTCAGGATAAGGTTCTGCCGCCCGCTTAATAATGAAGACCTATAAAGTGGCCAATCTCACCCCACATCACCTCTTAAATCTTTTTTAAATTAAACTATAAAACGGCCATACAGAAAATTCCTGTCCTTACACTTGTGCTATATTTTTGAGATCACCTCTGATTAACAGAAGATTTAGGTGACGGACATGAGCGAAAATGAAATCCATGAGACAAATGACACCCTGAACGAAGACAACGGCCTTGCACTGGCCCGAAAAATGGCCGAGGAAGAAGAGGGAATCGGCCGTCGCCCCAAAGGACCCTCCAGGTACATCATTCCGACTGTCGCGGTGATTTGGAGCTTTTTCCAGCTTTCTATTGCCAGCTGGCTGATCCTCGACTCCACGTTTATCAGAGCCATCCATCTCGGTTTTGCCATTTTGATTGTCTTTCTCAACTACCCTCTTTTCAAAAAGCCTCGTTTCGGTCTTAAATTTCTATCTGCCAGCGACACAATTCCGATCATGGACTATGTCATCGCCATAATGGCCGCGTTTACAGCGCTCTATATAATGATTGATTATGCAGGTATAACAACACGCTATGGTGCACCCATACTACGGGATGTTATTGTGGGGATTGCCCTAACCGTGTTTTTGCTTGAAGCTTCACGACGGGTGATCGGTCCGGCTTTACCGATCATTGCATTGTTGTTTTGCTGTTATGCATTTTTTGGCCCTTACATGCCGGATGTTATCGCGTTTAAAGGGGTTTCCATGAACCGATTCGTCGGTCAGATGAGCATGTCCACGGAAGGGATTTATGGGATTCCTTTAGACGTCTCCGCAACCATTGTGTTTCTGTTTGTCCTTTTTGGCGCCATGATGGACAAGGCAGGGGCTGGGCACTATTTTATCCAGCTCGCTCTGAGCCTTTTGGGCGGATTTAAAGGCGGCCCTGCAAAAGCCGCTATTGTGGGAAGCGGACTGACAGGGATGGTATCGGGTTCCAGCATTGCCAACATCGTAACGACCGGAACTTTTACCATACCGATGATGAAAAAGGTCGGTTATCCTCCTACAAAAGCCGCAGCCGTTGAGGTCGCTGCCAGCACCGACGGCCAATTGGCGCCGCCGATCATGGGTGCGGCGGCTTTTATTATTGCCGAATATGTGAATGTTCCCTATATACAGGTGGTTAAGGCCGCCATCATACCAGCGTTTGCTTCTTATGCAGCCCTGTTCTTTATCACCCATATTGAAGCATCCAAGCTGGGACTAAAGGGATTGTCCCGTGCTGAACTCCCTCTTTTTTTTAAAACACTTATCGGCGGAGTACATTTCCTGATACCGATCGGTATGCTTCTGTATGAACTGATTATCGCACGGCATTCACCTGAGCTGGCTGCTTTTCACGCCATATGGGTCATGGCGGCATTGATGCTGTTTCAGGGCCCTGTAAAGGCATATCTGAACAAGCAACCGATCAGGCCTGCGTTTCGGCAGAGTATCATCGACATTTTTTCTTCCCTTGCCACCGGTGCCCGAAATATGGTAGCGGTTGCCCTCGCGACAGCCGCAGCGGGAATTATTGTCGGCGTTGTAGCTCTGGGCCTCGGCGGACTGATTACCGAAATCATCGACATCATTTCCATGGGTAACATTTATTTGATGCTGGTGATAACGGCATTTGCAAGCCTGCTCATCGGTATGGGGCTCCCGACCACGGCAACTTATATCGTCATGGCTTCTCTGACCGCACCGGCCATCGTAACCATTGCCGGTTACCAAGAATGGCTTGTTCCTCTGATGTCGGCGCACCTGTTCTGTTTTTATTTCGGCATCCTGGCCGATGATACGCCGCCGGTCGGTCTAGCCGCCTATGCGGCTGCCGCAATTGCCAAGTCGCCACCGATTCCAACCGGCCTGCAGGGGTTTATGTATGACATCCGGACCGCCATCCTGCCGTTTATGTTCATTTTTAACAGCGACTTGATCCTTCATAATATCAACAGCTGGTTTCAGGGAATTCTCATATTTTTAATGGCATGCATCGGTAACTTTGCCTTTGCGTCCGCCACCCAGGGGTGGTTTGTGGCGCGCAACAGGTTTTACGAAGTGCCGCTATTTTTATCCGTTACATTCATGCTGATGCGTCCTGATGCGGTTTCGTCATGGATCGGTATCGCACACGATCAGCGGTACTGGGTCTATCCGATCGGCCTTGCAATGTACGGCATGATCTACCTGATGCAGAGAGTTCGCATTCCAAAGACGGCCGCAGGTTTGGCCCAATAAAGCATGGAAATATTAAATAAAGGTTGTTAGTTAAGCGACTGCTGACAAAAGAAACCTGAATTAATGAATGAAATAAAAAAGATACTGGTCGCCCTCGCATTTTCAGAATATTCTTTCGGTATTTTTAGCTATGCGGCAAAGCTGGCCGAATGCATGGATGCGGAAATCGTGGTGGTAAATATCATCAACTCTCGGGATGTTCAAGCGGTCTCAACGATCACTTCCATGGGCTACGAAGTTGACGGGAACAACTTTGTCAACAGCATCAAAGGTGAGCGATTGGTCAAGCTGAACGGATTTATAAAAGAATCTGCTCTTCCGCCTGAAAAGACCCAAACCATCTTCAGGGTCGGTAACCCCTCTGTTGAATTGTTGAAAATAGCAGTGGAGGAAGATGTGGATCTCATTGTGATGGGGATCAAAGCCGAGCCCGATTGGGAATTTTTTTGTTGGTTCGGTGGCTGAAAAGCTATTCCGCCGTTCGCCCGCAACAATTTTGTTTTACCGGGATGAAAAGCAAAAAAAACGGTTAAAACAACGAATTTCACTCAAATAGAACTAGACCGGCAACCGGAATTTTAAGGAAAATTCTCTTTTTGCTTCGAACCAGGCCCTAAACGAGATACGGTATCTGAAACTCTTTTTTACTCATGTTTTCGAACAGATTGATGAAAGGAGAGTAAAGATAAACCCGAGAAAACCATCCATAATTGCAATCGCCGTGATCTGGATTTTTTTTCGACGGTCTACCGGGGATGGCCGGCGAACGCTTCATGGACAACAAGGATGGAACCATAACGGATCATTTGTCTGGATTAATGCGGGCCAATACCGACAACCAGGGCGATATCGATTGGATACAGGCGGAAAAATGGGTTAAATTCACATTTTCGTATACACTTGAAAAAATGTATGATGACTGGCGTTTACCATCAATGGCGGAAATCAAAAGCCTCTATGTAACCGATCCAAACTATAAAGGATATGAAACCGAATGCGGGCAGGTGGTCAAAATAGTAACCGAGATAAAACTTACCTGCGGATGGGTATGGACATCGGAGAAAAAAACGATAACCGCCCGGGTTTATAATTTCCACCGCGGATATCATTACACAGACCGAATGTTGAAAAAAAAGGCATATCGGGTTTTATCGGTGCACTCGCTAAAATGATAAACACGAACTCAAGTTTCGCGCTCCAATCTACCTGAGTGCCCCACGCCGGATAGGATCTTATTAAAATTAAAGGTGTTAAACCTGAGTTATTAAGAAAAGCAATTTCCGGGTCAAGTCCGGAGGCCGGATTCTACGGAGAAAAATAAATATGGAGAAGGACAGGCTTAAAAAGTTGAAGATTGTTTTAGATCTGGAAAAGGTCAACTCGCTAAATGCCAAAGGGTGCCCTGCCTGCGGTAGAAAGTTCTCTCTCGGTGACACAGCGGTGCTGGCCTGTGGTGCGTGGGAAGGCAGGCCAAAATTTATTCATGAAAATGAAGCCGTTTTTGACAAAAAGACTTCATCTTATGTTGAACGCCGGTGCTATGAAGCAGGAAAAAAATGAGTCATTTTTTGGATCTCAAGATCTGCTATGACAATCCTACACCATCTATTTGTGCCTCGCAGTAGGGGCATCGACTTTTTTTTATCCGGTTTTTTCGAATATAAAAACCCCATCGATCAATAAGGATTTTGCCACAGTTGTAGCAGAAGGTGTGCTCGCCGTCTTCCCCCGGAACATTGCCGGTATAAACATATTTTAAACCCGCTTTGATGCCGATTTTCCGTGCTTTGACAAGGGTTTCCACAGGTGTTGATGGCTGATCGGTTAATCGGTATGTGGGATGAAATCGGCTGATGTGCCATGGGGTTTCAGGACCCATCGATGTGGCCATAAATGATGCCATGCGGGTGAGTTCGTTTTCGTCGTCGTTTAGTCCCGGTATGAGAAGGGTGGTTACCTCTACAAATATGCCAAGGGATTTCATTTGCATTAGAGTCTCTTTCACATGTGTTAGCTTGGCCCCGCAATATTTCTTATAAAATTCATCATTAAAAGCTTTTAAATCAACATTTGCTGCATCCAGGAAAGGGTAGAACATTTGCAATGCTTCAGGCGTCATGTACCCATTGGTGACGAACACGTTCCGAATTCCCTTTTCGTATGCGATTTTTGAGGTGTCCAAGGCAAATTCAAAAAAAACAGTCGGCTCCGTATATGTATAGGCGATACTTTTACAATTCTCCTCCAACGCTTCAGCCACAACTTTTTCCGGTGTGGAAACATCCCCCATAATTAAACCGTTACAATCTGATGGCATTTGGGCTATATCGGCATTTTGACAGAAAAGGCATTTAAAATTACATCCCACCGTGGCAATGGAAAAGGAAAGACTCCCCGGAAGAAGATGAAAGAAAGGTTTTTTTTCGATAGGGTCGACATGCCGGGCTATGAGTTGGCCGTACACAAGTGTCTTCAATATACCGGATCGGTTTTCACGGACATTGCATATGCCTCGCTTTCCCTCTTTGATGACACAGCGCTGGTTGCAGAGGTTGCACTTGACGCGTTTGTCCTTGAGGGATTCAAAAAGATAAGCATCCATCGGATTTTCTCCCTACCCGCATCAACTGGTTACGGCCCCGGCGGTTTGTTTGGCACGGTATTTAAGTTCAAGTGGCCTGGTTTTAAAACGAGGAATAAGGGTAACAGCGATGCCGACAAAGGAGCCGAAAGGGCATTTCTGAACCAGATGCGATTTTTCAATCCAAAAGGTGAACTTGTTGGTTGCCAGAGGAAACTGACTCACGGTTCTCCAGGATACAGGCACATCGCCTAAAATTGTACGAATTATTTTTTTGAGTTCCAAAATACTGAAAAATTGGGCATGGTTGTAAATGGTTTTGATGAAAATTCCTTTTATCCGAATTTGAATTCCTTTAATTGCATACCGGTTGAGCACGCCTATAAAAATTCTGTCTTTCGTCACCCGGGATACTTCTTCAATCGCCTTTTTGGGATCTTCGACAAATTCCAGGGTTGCCATGAGGCAGCTATAGTTGAAGGTATTGTCTTCAAACGGGAGATCCTCTGCAAAACCGCGGTGAAGATCGGCGCGATTGCGCACATTTTTAGACGCAATATCCAGCATGTATGGTGATGGGTCGAGTCCGGTAACCTCGACCCCCATCTCAAGGAAAGAGAGAAGGTTTGACCCTGTTCCGCAACCGATGTCGAGCAGGGTTTCTCCTTGTTTAGGGAGGAGCATGTCGCACATCAGCTGCTTTCCGAGGTCGGCGAAGAGTTTGTTCCGGGGATGATATAACCATTGCTCATAAGCGATGGCATCTTTGAAATCAAAGACATAGCCCATGGTCCGCACAATTTATAGAAAGTAACTTTGTTTATCAAGGAGAAAAAAGGTGATGCAGAAGCTAAAATAGCATCAAAAGCGTGGTAACCGGCTGCTTTTCATTGACAATTGAAAGTCTTACCATTAGAAAAACACCTATCCGCTAACCTGAAAGTTTTAAACCGATGGCATTAGGGACAAAAAATATCGTCCATTATATGGCAGATTAAGACCGGTTGAACAAAATATTCAGGTGCTATGGATACCTTCTTGTGGGATAGGTGAGTAAATTCCGAACAAATTCCTTCCCTTTTGAGGGGACTCGGTTCGAATGGAAATCTTTGAATCCGCATGAATTGTTAAGGGACAAATCGATTGAGAGTATTAAATTGCTTCATATCCAAAACGATACGTATAAGAAAAGCCGGGCTTTTTCTGTTCACCCTTCTTTACCTTGGTCAGGGATGCCAATCCCACATTAAAAACGCCATCGACCGTCTTGATGACAAAAGTCCGTCCGTGCGAATATCGGCCGTTGAAGTATTGGGTCGATCAAGAGAAAAAAAACAAACAGACTATTTGATTCAGATGCTTAAGGATGAAGATCCGAGTGTAGCGCTCAGCACGATCGTTGTACTGGCTGAGACCGGTGACGGGCGGGTTGTCCAGCCAATGATACCGATCCTTAAGCATAAAGATCCGTCGGTTCGATTCGTGGCATCGGAGACATTGATAAAGATCGGCCCTGACGCTGTTCTACCTTTAATAGCCGCATTGAATCACAAGGACTTTAAAATAAAAATAGCGGCTGCGAAGGTTCTTGGGAGGATAGGTGATAGACGTGCCGTGCCGCTGCTCATCGCCGTGCTAAAGGGAAAGGTTTCGGATGAGGTCTACATGGCGGTAATCAAAGCATTGGGAAACATTGGTGATCAAAGGGCGGTTTGGCCCTTGATCGTTTCTTTGAGGAATAAAAACTCAATTGGGCGGTATTTCGCCCCCGATGCACTGGTCAAAATCGGTTCACCGGCAGTCCAGTCCCTGATCGATTTGTTAGGAGATGATGACAGGGATGTGGTGTGGTTGTCGATGAAGACACTGGGAAGGATAGGAGACCCACGGGCAGTCCCTGCCTTGATCGATAGGATGGCAGATCAAGATCCGCAAGTTGAAAACCTATTAGTGGAGATTTTAACGACATTTGGTCCAGAGGCTGTGAAACCCCTGATTGACGAGATGATAAATGGCGATTTAAATACACAAAGGTTATCGACCGCAGCATTGATAAAGATCGGGCCACCTGCGGTTTGTCCATTGATCAATGAAATAATGAAACCCGATTCCGACATCCGATATCTTTCAGCCGAGGTGCTCGAAAAAATCGGATCCGAGGCTGTTCAACCGTTGATCGACTTGATCGATGAGCAGGATCCAGACACCATGTGGCGCTCCATTGCAATTTTAGGAAAAATAGGGAACAAGCAGGCCGTCACATTTTTAATCAATAAAATGTCGGCTGGGCAACCCGCTTGTCACCGGTCTCAGCCAGTACAACGATCGTGCGAGAAAAAAGATTCCATGATCCGTTTTCTATCCGCGGAGGCTTTGATAAAAATCGGGGGACCCTCGGTGGATGCGCTGTTTTATCTGGTAATAAAAGCAGAGTTCGAAATACGGCATCTGGCTGCACAGACGTTACGGACTATCGGGTTGCCGGCGGTTCAGCCTTTGATCGAAAAAATGAAGGAAGACAATCCGGAAGCCCAAAAAGCTGCAATGGAACTGCTGAGAAAAATCGGTGGTCCGGCAGTTCCAGCTTTAATCAACCTGTTGAAAGAGAAGGATTTATCGAATCGAAAAAAAGCAGTAGATATTTTGATCAATATCGGCACCCCATCCGTGCAGCCCCTGATTGAGACGATCATCCTAAATGATCCGGAGACGACGTGGCAGGCTGTCGCGATACTCGGTAGGATAGGAGACCGCTGGGCGGTGGGACCTCTTCTGGCAGCATTAAAGAGTAAAAATGCGGTCATCCGGTATTTGGCTGCAGAGGCCTTGGGGCGAATCGGTGATCAACGGGCAATTGGCCCCCTGGTGGCCGAATTGTCCGATTGGCAGATTCGACATCGGGTTGTAACTAGCCTCACGGATCTGGGGTGGGCACCACAAACAGAGACGGACCACACATATTATCTGCTGGCCAAGGGGAAAAAGGAGGAACTGATTCCTAAACACGAGGATATCCGGGCCACACTTTTGAGAGATTTGCGATCATCAAATCCGAAACAGATCGAGTATGCAGTTTTTGCCTTTATCGATCTGGAAGGGAAGCGGGCTTTCAAGAGGTTATCTGAATATTTAAACGAGGATGGAGATTGTTCTGCAACAGAAGTTTTTCTGAACTCCGGACAAAGTGAACTGGTTGAAACCGCAGAGCGATGGGCAAAACACCGGGGTTATCGGGTGTTATATCCTATCGATGCTCGGTGGTCAGTGTGGCCGTGTACGCATCCCCATCAATATAGACAACCGATTGGATGGTCAGGTCAGTTGAGTTACGATCGATTCGCCAATCTTTTCCGCTGATCGTCCAAAAAGCTCATCTGTCGTAACCAGTTCAAGATATGTTTCATCCCAACCGATACTGTTTTCCTGAACAATACCGATGATCCGTTCATATTTACCACCGAGCGCTTTTATTTTATTGTCCAGGGAAATTTGCTCTTTAAAAGAGATGTTCAATAAAAGTAGGTATTCAATCATATTCGGCATGGCGTGTGAATCGGAAATGATCGGAATGATGATAATACTGCGGTCATCTTTACGTCCTTTTCCGATATAAACATTTCCTTCTTGCACTATGATCCGTTTGGTCCCTTTGAGTTGGTGGTCCTTCTCAACCCGGGAGGGGATATTAAGGGAAGTCCCGGATTTATCAATTATTTCAATGGTTGTTTCCACATCGGGTTCACCGAGAAGATTCAGACCCTTGATCCGATAAAGGACAGATCCTTTGATCTGATAAATGATACTTTGCAGGTTTTTCATCACAATGATATTTCGGTTGATCGATTGTGAAAGACTGAAATTTTGTGCGAAAAGCGACTCAAACAGTATGCCTTCAACCTTTTCACTGATGCGGCTTGTCCCGACGGTAACGGTTTTGGCCTGATGCTTGATCGCATCAACGGGTCTTGCCATATGATTGATCGATTCGCCTACACTTTTGAACAGCAGGTTCAGCATGTTTCGAGCGGTTCCCTTCTGGCCAAAATCGAGCTCAAAATCGGATACGGGTAACCGTCCTGAAAGATACTTGAGGATCAGTGGAAGGTCCGCAGCCGCCTCAATTCCAAGGGTCGAGGGCAATCGGTTTTCCGCCTTTTTCTTTCTAAATGCACTATAAAAATATGCGATTTTTTCTCTAAAAGATTTATCTAAAATCACTTCATATATATCCATCCCTTTTTCTGCATGATCGTCAATCATCTTCTGGAGTTCCTCACGGAATCGGTATAAAAAAAGCGAGCCGTCATTGATGGCAAGGGCAGCGTAATAACCCCATATGTGTCCCACGAGTGTGTTGACGAGAGGGGCGAGGTGTTGGCTGACAACCGGCACATGAAAAATATCTGCTGCATATGGATCGAAGCGGTTTTCGCCCTCATTAGCGATCACCACCGGAGTCGCCTTGTGGGCATGAAATATCGCCGTATCCTTCGAGATATCGCCGATGACCGTACCTTTGGTTCCGGCAGCGCAAACAATAATCAAAGGTTCGGATGACAGGTCGATATGCTTTTTGTCTTCTACATAATCAGATGAAATGGTTTTATAACAAAGCTCACTTAGCTTAATCCGGATTTCATCTGCTGAGGCCTTGTTTGGACCGCTTCCAACAGCTGCCCAGTCTGTTTTGGACAGTGAAAGTCTTTCCGCAGAGTTCTTGATCTCTTTTTTCATGGAGAGGATTTTTTTCATATATTTCGGCAGCTCGAGCAACTGTGTGATTTCTTGGTCTACGAATGCTTTATTTCTACGCCCTTTAAGATCAGCGATGTAAAGGCCTAATATCGCTCCAGCAACAATTTGTGAATAAAACGCCTTTGTAGATGCCACGGACATTTCAATGTCTCGACCGCTGCTAGTATAAATGATACCGTCGACTTTGAACGTTATATCCGAATCTCGCCGGTTGACGATGGCCATCGTATAAGCCCCCCTCTTCCTCACCATATCGATGGTTCGATTCGTATCGGTAGTGGTGCCGGATTGGCTGATGGCAACAACGAGGGTGTTCGCCATTTTAGTTCTACCGTCATGCTCACTCAATTTGAACCCACTGAGTTCAGATGCTTTGAGCGCATTGATATGGAGAAGGGGGTTATCCATGTAATAGTTCAAAATATCGGCACATACCTGGGCCGCAACCCCCGCGGTGCCTTGCCCGACAAAGTAGATGCGTTGGATTTGATTTTCAACGAAGGCGGTTTTCAGGTATTTGGGGAAAGCCTTTGCATCCAATGTCACGACTTTCAATTTATTTCCATCTTCCTTGATTTTCCAACGATTCCGAAGCGTTCTTTCTACTGAAACCGGTGCTTCAGAAATTTCTTTTAGAAAATAATGGGGGTATCCCAGTCGGTCGATATCCCTCGAGGTAATGTCCGTCTGTTTTTTATCGGCTTCTTCAAGCTTAACAGGGGTTCCGTCATAAAACATCGCTTTGATCCCATCCAGCCCGCCAATCGATTTCTGACTCAAAATAAAAATTTGGCCCTGGGTCTTGCCGTTTCTGCCGGTCACAGCCTTTTCGCCATCCATTTTGAGATATATAGGCGTTTCCTCAACAAATCCATACACCTCTGAAGTGGGTATATAATAATTTTCACCTAGACCGATAAAGATGGCCTGACCGCTGCCCTTCTGGGCAAGAAAGATCTTGCCCGGCGCCAGGTTCGTATGCATGGATATGGCATGCGACCCCTCAAATCTATTAACGGCCATTCGAAAGGCTTCTTCAATTTCGTGGCCTTTCTGAAGGTAACTTTGGATCTGAAGGGGAATGATTTTGGTGTCGGTGGTGACATCCGGGGGTATCCGATACTCACTTTTTTCAATTTCCGTCCTGAGTACCGTATAATTGTCGATATCTCCGTTGAGACATATGTGGATGATCCCGTCTTTTGTCGGCCGATTTCCGGTGGACCGATTGTCAACCGGATGACAGTTTGCTTCGGTGATGGCTCCCACCGAGGCCCAACGCGTATGAGAAAGAATCGTAAAATATTCATGGGTAAAAGGAATCAACATTTGAACGATGGCGTCTTCCTTGATTTGCCCTCTAAGGAATTTGACGTTATCGCCCAGACTACCTATTTCAATGGCAACTTTGTATGTCAGGGTCACAGTCACAATCGGTTTTTCATTTTTCTCCTTGGTCTCACTAATCGTGATTCCCATATTGAGTAAAATATTTTTTGCCGTGCGTTCATTGAGATGGTCGCGGAGACCTGCACTGGCTATACGGTTTTCAAATTCTTCTTTTTTGAGGATAAACATCAGAGAAATACCTGCTGAATCTCGTCCGCGTACCTCAAGCCGATCTAGACTGTTCATCACAGCGTTGATCTGTTGAAATACCTTTATGGCACCACGGCCAAGCAACTCATCTGGATTTGAGGACAGCTCTTTCACCTTTGGAATGTTGTTTAGTATTTCTGATGAAATACACCAGGAGATATCTTTCAGGTGCGTGATACGCTCTGCAATTGCATCGACTGCATCCGGTATCAAATCTCCCATATTTTCGGCGAGCCATTTTTCTTGGATATGGATGATGTTGGAAATATGTTCCCCGATCTTTAAAAGTTTATCCTGAAACATTGGCTTGATGAGGATTTCGTAGAAATGGCTTTCCGTTTTTAATTCCCGGGCAGCTTTTAAAGCGCCTGAAACAAGCTGGCTTTCTTGGAAAAAATTTTTATCCAGAAAAGACTCATTTTCAACGTGGGAGGGGTAAGGGTTTTCTTTAATTCGTCTGACCGTGTCCTCAAATAAAGACAGGTCGAGTCGATCCATTTTTTCTTTCCCTCTTTTATAAGCCACGATCCCCATAAGACCACAGGAAAGAAGGCTGGAATGGAACGGAAACAGAACAAAGGAGTGTTTGGGTATACCGGCGAGGTTTTTCCCGAAATAGATGTCTGCCTGAAGGTAAAACAGACAGCGCCGGTAGGTTTGTTTTAAAAAACAGATCGTGATATTCAGAGATTTCATTAATCCTTCTTCCTCACAATTTTTCATATATTTCCCGGATTCTGTCCCGGGTCATGATTTCCTTCCAGTCGGGACCCAGGGCGTTTTCCATCAAGGGTTCCAGATTCAGGGTGATATCGATCATTTTTTCGATTCCGTTCTCTTCCACTCCGACCATAATCTCTTTAGGGAGGTTGATGTTATGCCTTTCCATCATTTGGCGAAATTCACCGACTTCTTCGGGATAATATTTTTCAAGCTGATCGAATACGATGCAATTTCCGATTCCATGATGCAGACCCAGAACAAACGATAGCCCATAGGAAAGCGCATGGCAGATCCCAACCTGTGAATAAGCGATGCTCATCCCACCGAAATATGAGGCGATCATCAGCTTATCGTCCGACTCCGGACCCCCATCCAGAAAAACTTCCCTGCAAAGCGCCATCGCCTTTTCGCCGTACGATCTGCTGAACGTATTGAGATATGTACCGTTTAGCGATTCTACGCAGTGTATATAACAGTCCATCCCGGTATAAAACCGCTGTTCAAAAGGCGCACCGGAAATCAGTTCCGGATCGAGTACGATTTGATCAAATACCGTGTGGTCAGAATTTATACCCAGTTTCATTTCAGGTCCTGCAAGCACGGTTGTTCGGGACACTTCCGCTCCTGTGCCAGAAAGGGCAGGGATACCGACATGATATATCGCGGGATTTTTTATCAGGTCCCAGCCCTGATAATCTGCAGAAGAGCCGGGGTTCGTCAACATGAGGGATACTGCCTTTGCAAGATCCATTGTGCTCCCCCCGCCGATGCCTATGACACCGGCAGGGAGATCACCCGATAGTTGATGAACCGATCGGGTTAATTGGTCAACATAGGTGGTTTTCGGCTCATCATCCACATTGATCCATATTAGGTGATCCTGATCTTGAAGTGGGATTTTTTCACACAGATGACTATCGGTAAACACATCGTCAACCATGAAAATCATAAAAGAGCCGGTAGCCTTCCGGTGTTTTTTAACTATATCGTTTAGCTGACCGAAACAGCCCCGACCAAAAACAACGAATGGAACGGTTTTAAAATTTCGAAACATAACTTCCTTTTTATCAGGTTAGCTGATCTTTGCCATGGTTTTTTTATATTTCAAACTTCGCACTTTAGATTTTATCAAGATCCACCTCCCACATAGGGCGAATCACCGGCGGATTGCAGATGTGGAACTTGAGTTATATCTCATGTTATCTGTTTCGGTTTCTCACAACATCGATTATCTTCTCAATGCGCTGCGACAGCTCATTTTCGGTCCAGGAAATTCGAATCTGGATGGAAATCATTTTACCCATGATACGGTCAGACTGGGGCAGATCTATATTTTCGTAGTTCGGACAGTTTGTAAGAAACTGCTGCGGTACCTTTGCAAGAGACTTCAGCTTTTTTAAATGTTCCCACCGGCGCACATAATGCCAGTTATTATCATACCAGTAAAAGCAGCCATCTATACCGGCTTGACCAAAATTTTCAAATAGTTTTCTTGCCGCTGATTCGTCAGGTAGGAAAAAAGAAAGAAAAGTGGCGGAATCTCCTTTTTCATCTGGAATTTTTCGGAAAGCAATTTCTGAGAACCGGTCTAGGGCTTCTTTCATCCTTTCTTTGTTTGCACGTTGTTTTTGTAAAATTAAATCGAGTTTTCGAAGCTGGGCAAGTCCCACTGCTGCATTGAGCTCACTGATGCGAAAGTTTGTACCGAGAATGGAATGTCCTTCTAAACCACGGTCATTACCGATGTGATCATGACCATGATCGGCATAAGCATCTGCTTTTGTATAGAGCGATCTGCTGTCGGTGATGACGGCGCCGCCTTCACCACATGTGATGGTTTTTACAGGGTCGAAGGAAAAACAACCCATACGGCCGAAGGTTCCAAGATTCTTCCCCTGAAAAGTGGCGCCAATCGCCTGGCAGACATCCTCAATAAGAATAAGGGCCTTTTCCGTGCAAAAATTTTTGATTTCAACAATTCGAGCCATGGCACCGCACATGTGGACAGCAATAACAGCTTTGGTTCGCGGGGTTATCACTGCGTTGAGCCTTTCAGGGTCAAGACAAAGGGTTTCATCAATTTCAGCAAACACAGGCACCGCACCGGCATTGACGACGGCCTCGATGGTTGCGACAAAGGTAAAGGGTGGAACAATGACCTCATCTCCTGCACCTACACCACAGGCGGCCAACGCAATGCTCAGGGCTGCGGTGCCGCTTGAGCAGAGGTGACAGTAAGTAGTTCCGATCCGTTCAGCCAGCTCTGCTTCAAATGCTTTTGCCTTCCAATGACCGTTTCGGACCTGGTCAAAACCATAGCGGAATAGTACGCCCGTTTTGAGGACGTCTTGGACCTCTTTACGTTCCTGTTCGCCAAATAATTCAAAACCAGGCATGATACTTCTCCTTAAATCAAGTTTTGGGATCTTTCAGCTTTTTTTATTCTTTATAAAATCGTTTCGAAAATAGTGTTTTATCGCCAACCGCGCATAAGAACTCGCTCTCTTTCCGATGTACTTGTCATGGGCGACAAGTACAGATATAACAAGTTTGTTCGGCGCATCTTTTCTTTCAGCAAATCCAACAAACCAATCGTATCGGGAATTCCGGGCCTTATTGTATATCGAGCCTGTCTTGCCACCAATATGGAGTTTCGATAGGATCTTATCGGTTCGATGACCCCTAAAAGCCTTTTTGGGTGTTCCGAACTTTATTGTTGCCTTCATCAGTTCATAAATAATTTTTGACGCGCCCGGCGTGATCACCCTGTTAAGGGTGGCAAGGCGACTTTGATAAATTGATTCCCCCTTTCCATTGGCTATCACCTCGATAACTGTCGGTTCGACTAACATGCCCTGGTTAAATATCACCGAAGTGATCAAAGCGCCATGAAGTGGTGACAATGTGGTTTCCCGGTTAAATCCACTTGCGATTTCAGCCCATTGGTAAGGATTATCGGACAATGAGATAAGGCTTGGCGCCAGTGGAATCTCAAAAGGGATATTCCTGTTGAAACCAAAAGCCTCTGCATATTTTTGTAACTCGATTTTTCCGAGACAGTGCACACCGATTTTGCCAAAGACAGGATTTACCGATTGAGCAAATGAATCTCGAAAGGTTATTTTATTGCTGTACCTATTTTTTCGATTTTTTAATTGGGATTTGTATAATGTGTGTTTGCCGCCGTTGTATGTAAGAATTGTTTTGGGGTTAAATCCACATTTTTCAATGGCCGCAGCTGCAGTTACGATTTTGAAAATACTTGCCGCGAGAAATTGACTGTCGGTAGAAGGGTTGTTAGAAGAATCTGTTTTATCAAATCCGATCATAGATAAAACCTTGCCCGTGGACGGATCCATTACAACAATCCCAATATGCCGAGAGTTTACGCGGTCCAATTTTTCTGCCAAGTAGTTTTGCAATGAGATATCCAACGTAGTCTTTGCTATCAGTGTCTGGCCATTTGAAACAAAGTGAAAGGTTTTTTCTGTCCAGTTAACGATCGATTTGTTTGCTATCAGGACTTGAACGTCATTTTTATGCAGTCGATTTAAAAAAGTGTTTTCAGATCCGGTTTTATCGTCATGTATTACACGGCCTTCTTTTCGGTCCTGAAGGTAGGTTAATCCCGGAATTTCACCGGTAATTGAATATACCAATGCAAGAAAAAAAAAGAGCAATCCTGTATAGGTGCCGATTCTTTTTAATATTTTTTTGAATGAGTTCCGATTTGTTGTCGCTTGGTATGTCTTCCAGCTTGGATTCTGCGAAATGGATATTTTTCTTTTTCGATGTCGGGTTGATAGATTCATGGGGATTTTTCAATTCAATATACAGTTGTTTGCCGATGTTTCGCTTTTTTTTTGCGATTCATCGCAACAGGAGAGAGGTTACCGGATGGGTGCACCCGGTTTAGTTTTTTTATCCAGTGTCGCAACAACTGGGCCGTTTTCCTCAACAGCAGCCAGCATCATGCCCTGGGAGACTATGCCCAATATTTTTGCGGGTTTTAGATTTACGATCACTATGATCTGCCGGCCGACAAGATCTTCAGAAGTGTAATTTTCAGCAATTCCTGCGATGATTGTCCGTTTTTCTCCTATATCGATTTCTAGTTTCAGCAATTTTTTTGCCTTGGGAACAGTATCTACCCGAAGTACGGTTGCTACCCTAAGGTCGACTTTGTTAAAGGTTTCAAGAGTGATCTCCGGTTTGATTTTAGAGATTGAAGCGTCCGAATCGACAATATCACCATGGGGAGTATTATCTTTTTTTGTATCAATTCTTGGAAAGAGAATAATCGACTTCGGCAGGACGATTCCAGGCGTTATCTTTTTCCAGGTTTTGAGTCCATCAAGGTGATAAAACGGTTTTTCAGGATCGAGCCCAAGATGTTTTTGCATGGTCATCGCCGTATCCGGCATAACCGGATAAAGAAGACCGGATACGATTCGGAGCCCTTCGAGAAGGTTATTGATTACTGCGGCCAGCTGCTTTTGACTTGATTTTTTCTTTGCAAGAACCCACGGGGCAGTCACATCAATATATTTATTCATTTTGCTTATAAAATCCCAGATCGCTATCAGCGCTTTTTGAAAGGAAAACCTGCACATCGATTTTTCGAATTCTTCAACCGCCTTCAACGCATCTGATTTCAAGCCCGATTGGAACCCTTGCTCAGCTTTCGGATCTGTCTCCGGAACGGTGGCGGGGAAGTACTTGTGCGTCATGGCCAGCACCCGGGAAAATAGATTGCCGAGATCATTTGCCAAGTCTGAATTGGTGCGTTTAATCAGTGCATCAATGTGAAAAATGGAATCGAGACCAAAAACCATTTCGCGCATTAAGAAATACCGAAATACATCGATCCCGTAACGATTTTTCAATTGAAGTGGTTCAACAACATTGCCGAGGCTTTTTGACATCTTGCTTTGATCAATATTCCAGTATCCATGGACATTGAGGTGCTTATAAATCGGGATACCGGCGGCCTTTAGCATGGTTGGCCAATAAATACCGTGGGGTTTAAGAATATCTTTTGCGATAATGTGTTGCGCATGTGGCCAAAATTTTTTAAAGAGGCCGCCATCCGGAAACCCTATCCCAGAGATATAATTTAAGAGTGCATCGAACCATACATAGGTGACATAGTTTTTATCAAAGGGAAGGGTGATACCCCATTGGAGACGGGTTTTGGGTCTGGAAATACAGAGGTCCCCAAGGGGTTCCTTTAAAAATGAAAGTACTTCGTTTTTGTAACGTTCCGGGCGGATAAAGTCAGGATGATTATGAATGTATTCGATCAGCCATCCCTGGTAAGCGCTCATCTTAAAAAAATAATTAGACTCTTTAATGGTCGCAGGTTCTGATTCATGGTCAGGGCACTTCCTGTCGACCAATTCACGTTCGGTGTAGAACCGCTCGCATCCATAACAGTAAAGGCCTTCATATTCACTGAAATAGATATCGCCTGAGTCATAGATCTTTTGCAAAATCTTTTCTACGACTGTTACATGCGCTAAATCTGTCGTGCGGATAAACGAATTGAATTTGATGTTGAGTTCAGGCCAAAGTCCTTTGAAAAGGCTGCTGATCCGGTCGACATAGACCATGGGCGTTTCATGTTCTTTTTTTGCAGCCCGGACGACCTTATCCCCATGCTCGTCCGTTCCGGTCAGAAAGTATGTTTCCGCCTTTTGCATAGAATGAAAACGGCAGATCACATCTGCGACGATTGTCGTATAGGCATGACCCAGGTGGGGCTTGGCATTTACATAGTAGATAGGTGTTGTTATATAAAATGGTTCTGTCATCGGTTTTATGATTTCTGTTTTTTATCTGTCTATTTTAACTCTGTTTCAAACTCCTGGCCATCATCCAGTCGGACAACGACCCGGTTACAAATTACATTATGACGAATCACTTTGGCTTTCCCGCGGTCGGTTTCTACTGTATGACCAATCTGGGGTAAACTGTTCCTGAGATGCCGGTAGGTTTCGTTTTCAAATGTAAGGCAGCACATCAATCGGCCGCACTGTCCTGATATTTTTGTAGGGTTTAGGGAAAGCCTCTGCTCCTTGGCCATACGGATGGAGACCGGTTCAAATTTTTCCAAAAAACTTGAGCAGCAGAGTTCACGGCCACATCTCCCGATGCCGCCACACATCTTGGCCTGATTACGTATGCCCACTTGCCTCATCTCAATCCGCACCCTAAATTCTTTGACCAGCATCTTTACAAGCTGACGAAAATCAACCCGGCACTCTGAAGTAAAAAAAAATGTCAGTTTGCTCCCATCAAATTCACTCCCAACGGAGAAAAGATTCATTTCAAGTCCAAGCTCTTTGATACAGAAAAGGCAGTAAGTGCGGGCGATTTTTTCGGAATTCAGATTTTTTTCTATTTGACGAAAATCTTTTTGGTTCGCTATCCGGTAAACCTTTTTTAAAGGCTTGTTTAATAATTGCTCATCCCTCTGGGTCGGTTGAACCGCCACCACACCCAGACCAAGGCCCTGATCGGTTTCCGCGATCACTTTGTCCCCCTCATTGAGGACAAATGCGCCACAGTCAAAATTATAAACTTTACCGGTAGGTTTGAACCTTATTCCAACAATCTTTTTCATTCTAATTAGTTACAAGCCTTAGGAACATTACCTCTAACGCCAGTCTTGTATTTGCGTTTGCCCGGATATCTTTCTCTGCAACCTCAATGGCTTTAATTTTTGAGATGAGTGATTCAAGATCTATCTGTTGTGAAGCATATTGAATTTTTTGGGTCAAGTCTTTGTTTATGATTAATTTGGGGTTAAACTTCCAGATGACAAGATCCCTCAGCCATATTTTCATGACCTCCAAAAAGTCCGGGAGGTTTTTCTTATTTTTTGACAATCGTTCTGCAAACGCCAACAATGAAGCGACGGGTCTCGAGGAAAGTGACGCCGGGGCGTCTAAACCACTGTCATGTATCAACCATTTTCTCTGGTTTATCCAGTATTTCAGATTCGCAGGCTTTATCATTGAAAGCGCTTTGGATAAACTTCCGTTTGCCATTGATGCAATAATGACCGCGTCTTCATCGGAGAGGGCATCTGATTTTGCCAGAAAGGTTTCAAGACTTTTTCTTGAAATCGGTTGAAACCGGATATGGAGGCAGCGCGAAACCACGGTCGGAAGAAGATCGGTTGTCTGCGTGGCGGTGAGAATCAAAATGGTGTGGGCGGGCGGTTCTTCTAGAATCTTAAGTAGCGCGTTTCCTGCCTCAGGATTCATTGCCTGTGCATCTGATATGATAACCACACGTGTTCTAGCCTCGTAAGGCTTTAAGGCGAGTGTCTGGCAAAGAGAACGAATTTGAGCGATTCGGATTACCGCGCGAACCGGTTTAATTAAAATAACATCCGGGTGCCTCTCTGATTCGATTCTTCTGCAGGTGTTGCAGCAGCCACAGGGTGATTGTTGCAGAGGGATTTTTGTGTCGTGTTCTTTTTTGTTGGTAATATTTTCGGTACAATTGCAGGCCATGGCAAAAACCATGGCTGTCATTCGTTTACCTACGCCTTCAATCCCTGTAAAAAGAAGGGCGTGTGGCATGGCCCTTCTATGAAGGAAGGTGGTTAATATGCGGATCGGTTGTTTTTGATCTAAAATGGATTCAAAACCACGCACGAATCTAGTAATTTACACGTTCTTTTAATTCTTTTCCGGATTTGAAAAAGGGGAGTTTTTTACTATGTATGGCAACTTTTTTACCTGTTTTGGGATTTCTTCCCGTATAACTTTTGTAATTTTTGATGAAAATACTGCATAATCCACGAATTTCAACTCGCTCCCCTATGACCAATGCGTCTGTCATCGATTCGAGAAATATCTGGACCACCTTTGCTGCCTCTAATTTTGAGATGCCAGCTTCTTTTTTCAAAGCAGAGATCAGCTCCAATTTGTTCATACATCCTCCTTTCCAAAATAACAGGCGGATATTTGGATCACTTGAAGGTCTAGTAACATAATCTAATAAGAAGTCAAGTGGTTATGATAGTATTTCCGGGAGTTTTTCAATATCCTCTTCGCCAACATCCACGCAGGCAAACTGATCAAGTGCCTTAATATTAACAATGACCCGTCCTTTTCCCTTGTAATGAACAAAGGTTCCGGTAACACCGGCCAAGGGACCGACCACCACCATTACTTTATCCCCTTTTTGAAGTCGAGTACCGGTTATAACAGGTTTGTCCACGCGCACCATGATTTTTAATGACTCGATGGCCTCAGAAGGAACATCAATAGGACCGTCCCGGTTACCGATCAAACGGACTGCTCCCACGGTTTTTACAATTTCAATGTGTTCATAGGGGTCCAAATCGGTTTTTACAAATAGGTACCCGGGAAAAAGGGGAACACGAATCAGAAGTTTCCTGTCCTGTCGTCGGCTACTCACCTGGATTTTTGGAAGAAAAACCTCCATGGACTTTTTGATCAAACCTTCGTTAACCACATTTTCAAACCTACTCTTGGTATGCAGGACATACCAGGATCGAGGGTATGTGTCTGATTTCATTTTTGACCACGTCGAGGTTGCAGGGCGCTATAAATGGCCTGCATAATCATGTGAACAAGGATCATGTGAATATCTTCAATCTTTTGCATGTCATCAACTTTTGCTACAAACGAAACATCGACCATTCGTGCGAGTTTTCCTCCTGAAAACCCCGAAAATCCAATGGTATGTCCATTGTTTTGTTTTGCATGGTGTATTGCTTTGATAACATTTTCCGAATTACCGCTCCCTGAGATACCGATGACGAGATCCCCTGGGTTGAGGAAATTTTTCAACTGTTCCACGAAGACAACATCATATGAGACATCATTCGCAAAAGCTAGGAGGGTCGGGATGTTATCGTTTAAGCAGATCATTTTGATTTTTTTTTCAAGATTGGTGCAGCACCCCTTGTTGAGATCACATGCAAAGTGTGAGGCTGTCGATGCACTCCCCCCATTGCCCATGGTGAAAATTTGTTTTTCATCCTCATAAGCGTTCAAAACAAGATTGACTATTTTTTCAAACTGTCCCAGGTTGAAATTGTCAAGGACTTCTTTTAATTCAGTGAGATACTGTTTTGCAGCGTATGGAATATTCATATCAGCTTATAATCCTTCGAATAATCTGATGCTTTTTCATTTGTTTTTCAGCATATGAAAGTATATTGTTCATCTGTTTTTGGGCGTTAATAAATTTCCAATACGCCCCAATACTCTCTTCAATACCATGTGTTGGTTTCCAGCCGATTGATTTTAACCGGTTTGTGTCTGAAAAACTGTGTCTTGTATCGCCGTATCGATAATATCCTGAGACGATTGGCTCTTTTTTCTTACCCACTACCCGCTCCATGGTATGATAAAAATCAGCCACTGTCCAAGCCTTGTCTCCCCCTACGTTAAACACTCTATAGTCGGCATCTTCATGTTTCAGCACCAAAAGGTTTGCATTCACAACGTCTTTGATATTAATAAAATCCCTTATCTGCTTTCCATCTTCAAAGATGATCGGTCTTTTGTCAAAAAAAAGAGAAAGGGCAAAGATACGCATCGCTCCGGAATAGGCATTATAAAATGACTGCCTGGGACCTTGAACGATAGAGTATCGCATAACGACTGATGGAATTTGATATCGCTTTCCGAGCTGTAAAGCGATCTGTTCCTGGGAATACTTTGAAATGGCATATTGATTACAGGCGTTTATGACCGATTCATCCGATGGCATCCACTGCAATGAGTGTCGGCATTTTGGGCATCGATGATCCCATTCACCCCTTGACAGCTCCCTTGCCAACCGTATCTGGGGATAAAAAATGTGGTTATTGTTTTTAGAACATGGAAGGCATCGGTACTTTCCTTCTCCCATGACCGCTTGACTCGCCGCAACAATAACTTTTCTTATTTTTGATTCAAGTTTTTCTTCCACAATGATTTCATAAAGAAGCGCGGTAGAGACGGTATTGATGCGAAAAAAAGTTGAAAAATCGGTAAGATAATCCTGATATGCGGCGAAATGATATACCGCTTCAACCCCCTTCAATGCCTTTTGCCAGGTGCTTTTATCGGTGACATCACCCTGAATAAATTCTGCTTTATCGTTTAAAAAATCAGGCTTTCCTTTGGGATGAATCTTTTTTTGGAGATTATCCAGAATTCTGACCCCGTATCCCTTTTTGATGAGGGCATCCGTCGTATGAGAGCCGATAAATCCAGCTCCACCTGTGACCAGTATTTTCAAAGTATTCCTTTTCCAGATTATAGATCGCCCCATCGGGGTGATCTGTTCATTTACTTGAATAAGCCCTGTCGTCGAAGATAACTTTACTCCCGCTTTCTTCAAGCATAAAAGGGAGTTCCCGGTATTCTTTGAGGGCGCTGAACACTGCGTTCTGCTTTTCCCTTAAAACGATAAAAAGCAAAAAGCCACCTCCGCCCGCGCCGGCAATCTTTCCCGCGAGTGCACCTGCATTTTTGGCCATATTGTACATCTTTTGTATTTTAGTGTTAGAAATATTGGTCGCCATCTGTTGTTTCAATTTCCAATTAAGGTCCATGAGCATGCCACATTCTTTGATATCTTCTTTCTTCAGCGCTTTTTTAAACGGCTCTACGAGTGACACCATCTTTTCCATGGTCTTAAATTTCTTGCCTGACAGGAGATTCTTTTCTTGGTTGGAAAGTATCTTATCCGCACTTCGGGAGATACCCGTATAATAAAGAAGCAGTGAAGAGGCAAACTTTCGTTTTGCGGAACTTCCCATTTTTACGGGCGTTCGTTTTGTCGTTTTGGTGGGAGAAAACGTGAATTGATTGACACCTCCGAAGGCAGCAGCGTACTGATCTTGTCTTCCAATCGGTTTTTTCAGGATGTCGATTTCTATCCGGCACGCATCCATCGCCAAACGTTCTGCCGTGACCAGGATGTTTTGATATGTATAGAGGGCATGCAAAAGTGCTACCGTGATTGAGCTTGAACTCCCCAAACCCGATCCGGTTGAAGGGATATCTGCCAGCGTTGTAATTTCAATCCCTTTGCTAACACCGGCCATTTTCATCGCTTCGCGAACGAGATCATGTTGAATTTTGTCGACATGGTCGGCACATTCTTTTTCGGAATAGTTGATATAGATCATATCGTCAAAGCGTTCTTTGACAATCGCATAGACGAACTTGTCGATTGCCGAACAAAGTACCATTCCATCTTTTTTAACATAGAACGCCTTCATGTCTGAACCGCCGCCGACAAAGCTTAGTCGGAGGGGGGTTTTTGTGATAATCATAATTATTACCCCAAAAGGCTTTTTGTTTTAGAAATGACGCCCTTCCTGTCCGAATGAGATTTCATTATGAGATTTCATTGACCAAAAGTGTTTTTATGAAAAAAGATTTAGTGCGGCAACGGCACGCTGATAATTTCATCGGCATAGCTGGTACTAAATCCACCTAGACCCAAAAGGTTGATGGAAATCGAATAGGTTTGGTCATCTGCACTATCGGTATATCGGAAACCTACCGACCAGCATTGCGCCTTATATACCAGTCCAAATCCTTTGAGTATATCTTCATCCTCATATAGGTTACGCTCGTACTCAAAAAGTGCCGCGATGCGATTTGAAAGGCTAAAAAAAAGCTCGGCATAAATCGATTTTTTGCCATCCTTTGTATCTTCGCTTGAATCGCGGGTATACCGATGTCTCAGAAGCAGTTTATCTCCCCGTTTGTCCGACAATTTTAGACCGACGCTGCTCGATAGAAGATCACTCTCATAGGGGGACCAAGTTGTATCAGCTTCAATGGAAAAATATTTTAAGGGTTTGATATCAAGCTCAGCTTGTATGTCGGAGAAGGGTTTTTTTTCTTCTTTATCTTCATCGTTTGCCTCATTGATGTCGTAACTCTGGCTCAGCTCGAAACGCAAAAATTCCTGGTATGAATAGTCGGTTGTCCCATCTTCTTTTTCAGTTGGTTCGGGTGCCCTTGAGGTAAATGTGTTGGTAATAGAATAGGAGAGGATGTTGTTTTTCCCGATTCGATCCGATCCGTCAAATTCGGGGAGGTCATCCTGGTCCTTTTCAGGGGTAAAACTGTAGCTGACTCCTGGGCTTATACTATGTTTAATCTTGTCGATACCTTTTCCCTTGATGCCGAAAATTTTATATATCTCGGTCGAAAGATTGACCTTTGTGTCATAAATCTCTCTGGTCCGGGTTTTATCCTGTTCTGTATCTTTATCCTCAAATTCGTCAATCTGCCACACGGTCTCTCGCAAACCGATTGAAGATTGGAGGGTGAAATAGTTTTTTACGCTGAGCGGTAGGGAAAACCTTGGATAGAGATCGATCCGGTGACCTCTCAAACCCTCTTCACGATAGAAATGGTTGTATTCTGAAGTCATTTCAAAATAAAAAGATGTATCAAAAAGCCGGTTTTTTGATACATCGAATCCAATGAATGGAAGATATTGAAGCGTCTTATCCGGCTCTTCCGGCGTGAGTGTTCTGCGAATCACATCATCATACCAACGAAAATCGGTATTGAGGCTGCTTTTTTCCCAACTTCTTGCAAAATTAAGCCTGTTGCGCCTTGTTGTGTCACCGTAATCGTCAATTGCTCTCCCAAAATCCTGTTCAAAATAATCCCTTGTTCGCTCAAATCCGGTGTATCCGGTTCTAAACTCATGGAGGTAATCCTGATCACTGACAATGTCCAAATCAAGTTTTGCCGTAAAATCCAAAGGTAACCCCTGGTCATGTTTGAATCGGAACCAATAACGATCATGGTTGGGCCGCAGGAAACTGTCATCTTCGAATCCCCATTTACTGCTCGAATCTCCGGTTCCATCATCCACTTTTCTATCATCTAAAAAATCAAACATCAATGTTCCTTTTGATCGATCACTGAGGATGTATCGGTATTCCAGGCCCATTTTTTCACCCCGGTGTTCCATGTGGTTTAGGTAGAAGGTTGCATCTGAACTTTCATTTATGGCCCAGAAATATGGCTGGGTGTATTCAGTCCCTTTTCGATCTGATAATGTAAACTGGGGGGTTAATAATCCGGACTGGCGCCGAAGTTTTACGGGGAACACCATCAAAGGGCTGTAGAAAACAGGGATGTTTTTGGTCCACATAACAGCATTGGTAATGATACCATAACCTTGTAACGTAACCTTAGCGTTTCTTCCTGTTAATTTCCAAACGGGATTATCGCCGTCACAGGCTGAGATGCTGGCTTTTTGAGCGGTGTAAGACTTTTTACCGGCTTTTTTAATCTTTTCTCCTTTGATATAATAATGATTTCTTTTCAAAAATACGGTTCCATCGTATATGGTTCCAGTTTCAGACTTCAGGTCCATTTCCATACGGTTTCCGGTCAGCGTATCTTCTCCTGCCGTCATCATCACATTTCCTATTGCAAATACCCTCATGGTTTTTTGATCAAAACGAACAAAATCGGCCGTGAGTTTTGTGCCATTTCGGGTAATCGACACATTCCCTTTGCCGAGGTATTGCTCAGTATCCTTATCGAAAGAGATATCATCCGCTTGGATATGCCAGGATGCCATCGGGCTTTTTGGGTTGGAATCAATCGGTTGATCATCTTCTTTTCCCGACACCCAAAGAGGGTTTACAATAAAAGTAAGTAAGACAAATACTAGCGCAGCGGATGTTGTCCGAACGTCAAAAAAAAATTTAGAGGATGAAATATCCGATGTCCTATCCCTGCCGACCGGGCTTATGTAGTTTTTTTGTGATCGATGATCGTACCTAAAAACAGACATGGTGAATGATTGAACCATAAAAAGGCTGTGAGGCAAAGGTTACAAGATAATTTCTTGAACACGAATGGAATCTCCTGTATAAAATCAACTCAAATGGAAAAGTCAAGATGTAGTTATCCGCTGTTATCCTTTAATGATAATGGTGCCTTGACACATCGTTTTATCGTCAAGCTTTAAATACGAACCCATATTTGTTTCTTCAGTCGATCATTTAACCGAGGGAAAATAATTAAGAGCAGGAATAAAAAAGTGGATATTTTATTAACCAATGATGACGGAATTTATGCTGTGGGATTGCAGGCACTTTATAAACGGCTTGCGAAAAGGCATTTTGTTACTGTTGTCGCTCCTGAAGGTGAACGGAGCGCAGTGAGCCATGCCATAACGCTTCATGAACCTCTTCGGGCAAAAATGATCGAAGTCAACGGGGGATTTACAGGGCATGCTGTCAATGGAACACCGGCCGATTGCATCAAACTGGGTATTAGAGAACTACTCGATGCCAAACCGGATATGGTGATTGCGGGGATCAATCCGGGTGCGAATATCGGAATGAATATCAATTATTCGGGAACCGTGTCTGCAGCAAAGGAGGCGGGTTTATGGGGAATACCTGCAATCGCCGTCTCGAGGCAAAGGTGTGATTTGCAGCAGTATGACGATGTGGCTATTTTTATAGAGGCGCTGGCCGATCACGTTTTTGAAAAGGGATTGCCAAATGGAACGATCTTAAACGTGAATTTTCCAGGTATCCCCGTTTCAAAGACATCTGGTGTCCGGATAAGTCGGCAGGAGACCGCACATTTTCCTGAATATTTTGAGAAAAGAGTCGATCCGCGAAACGGTGTATACTACTGGCAAGGTTGTGATTCTCTTACCGCTTTTGAGAATCCCGATGGTGATCAAGCCGCTATATGCCAAAATTTTATTTCTATCACTCCGATTAAATGCGATATGACCGATTACAATACCATTGAAAGTCTCAAAAAATGGTATAAAGAAAAAGGGAAAAAAGTCCGAGATACCTGATCCAGAAAGCAGAGGGCAATCGCTAGATGTTTTTAAACAAAATAGACATCACTCCAGATTGTTTAGCCGGTCAGGACCATAGGGAAAACTGAAGTTTAAAACCCGGGTTTGCATAGATGCTGATTACGTTTGAGGGAATAGAAGGGTCCGGTAAAACAACACAGATCAAACATGTTGCCCGTTTTTTAAATGAAAAAGGGCATAACTGTATTATAACAAGAGAACCTGGAGGGACGGAGATTGGAAAAAAGATCCGTTCGATTTTACTCAATCCCAAAAGCAAAGGGATCGACCCGCTTTCCGAGTTTTTCTTGTATGCAGCTGATCGCGCCCAGCACCTCAAAGAGGTTGTTAACCCTTGCCTGTCATTGAAAAAAACAGTTTTATGTGATCGTTTTTTTGATGCAACAGTTGTTTATCAAGGGTTTGCAAGGGGGCTCGATCTGGAACTCATACATCGGGTTCATCGTTTAATTCTCCAGGATTTGAGACCTGATATTACGATTCTGCTTGATCTTCCACCTGAAATAGGGCTTTCGAGGGCCTGGGGCCAGATCAAAAACGGAACAAGGGTCGGTTTTGAAACGCGGTTTGAGAATGAAAAACTGGTATTTCATGAAACAGTCAGGTCGGGTTACCTCAAGCTTGCCAGCCTTGAACCACAACGGTTTAAAGTCGTTAGTGCGGTTCCGGATGAAAACCAGGTTCGCGATGATGTCATCAAGGTGGTAAACAGGTATCTAGGGAGGTAATTTTTTCATATTATTTGATAGAACCGGGTTAAAAATATCATGAAACCGGTATATTTTCCATTTACCCATATTTCTGAGGATATATTAAAAAAAATATCTGTTTGTTTCAGGCCGCTTACTGTGCTCCTGCCTTCAGGCCTCAACATTTCTGGTGATATGGAGAAATGGGTAGAAAGCGGACTGCTCGAAATGCGTCTTCCTGCAGGAGATGATGATGATCGACTGCAAGCGATGCTAAAGGATTACCGGGTCTGGGCAAACCTTCACCAAAGTGGTCAGAAGGCCTATCTAAATCCCTTAATGGATGAGATTCCCTTTTTTAATGACACTTCGATGTCGCAAATCGTGAAGGATATCAAAGAGAACCCGCAGGACGGGGGCTTTCGAAATTGTCCAGATCCTCTTTTTTCCGCAAAAGCATTTCTTCTGATCGCTCAGGAATTTGATCGGCAGCAATGTGAGGTCAATCAGGATGTTCAATCATTTGAAAAGAAGGAACATGACCTGATGAAAAACCTTAAAGGGGAAAATGACGATGGAGACGTCGGACCTTTGTCTGATGCCACCCCGTGGGCAGACAATGCGATGAATTACATGGTAGAAGAGCGTTTACGGGTATGGGCGCGTTTATTTTTCAACAATATATCTTTGGATGACCAGGAAATAACCGCTTTATTTATCACCGGCAGCAGTCTAACGAGCGAATATTTGTTAGAGAAATTTTCTGACGCAGAAAGGATCTTTGAATTCGATTCACTTCCGATCAGCAACCTCAAAAATGACAAAACCAAAGGATGGCGCAAGCATTTAATTGATACCTTGGACAACCTTGCAAAAAGCCGATGGTCCAGTTCAAGCAACGTCGTCGTCCAAGGGCCTGATAGAAAAGGTTGTGGTGAAAAGATGGCCTTGAGCCTCGACATTATACCGGAGACATCCCCTATCGATTTTGTTTCCAGTCTTTTTCCATCCAACCCAAATGGAATGGCAGAAAACAGTATCGAACCAGAGTTTAATCATACCATCATTGGACACCTGGCGCTTTGATCCATTAAATTGCTATCCTTTCTTTAACCTTTGGCACCATTTCGAAAAAATGCTGTTTTTATCTTTTCGATGATCAGTTTTGGCAAGCAAAATTGTCCGATATTGGTAACAAAATGAGGCTGTTATAAGATTATCAAAATTTCGAAATATAAAAATGGATAATCCTTGACTCGTCTTATCAATTGGTATAAGCATTTTGCCCGTTATTGGGAAAATCAATGATTGAATCTTTATGGCATAATTTTATAATGAAAGGAGGCTTTTTAAATGGCTTTTGATGTTACAGTTGATCAAGAAAAATGTGAAGGATGTGAAGAGTGTGTCGACGTTTGCCCTGTTGAAGTATTTGAAATGATAGATGGCAAATCCTCTCCGGTAAATGCTGACGAATGCTTGGGTTGCGAAAGCTGTATCGAGGTTTGTGAGCCGGTTGCAATTACAGTTGAGGAGACCTAACCGAACTACAATGTTTTATTCCCTTGGTCCCTCAACTTCGCGCGGGACCGGGGGAAGTTCAAATATAACTGATTCTTAACCGGCTGGCAACCGCTCCATGAACGAAAAAACGATTTTTCCCGTCATTCGGTTTTTTCCACTGTTTTAAAGTGATTCCACCCTGAAGGCTCAACCTCCCTGATTTGGCCATTTGCCTGGACAAGTTCTATCTTTCCCGAGTCGGTAATTTCACCGATCGCATAGAGAGGCTGATTGAATCTTTTCCTGTAATCCTTGTCGAGCCGCTTTGCCTTATCCGAAGGAACGGTACACAACAAGATATAATCTTCACCACCGGTGAAGGCGTAATTAAAGGGATCAAGATGGAAGTGGGTACAAAATTTTGCCAGATTTTTTGAAACAGGAATTTTTTTGTGATAGATACGGGCACCTACATTACTCTGTTTAATTATATGCCCAAGATCTGAGCCCAGCCCATCACTGATGTCGATCGCAGCGTGCACGCATCTTTGGCGCGCAAGAAATTGACCCTCCTTCAGAAACGGTTTTGGGAGAATATGGGCGTTGATTAACCCCTCCAATCCCTTTGATGTTTCCGGTGTGTTTTCTGATAGCAGATGCAACCCTGCTTGACTGTCGCCTAAAAATCCAGTTAAAAGAATAGTATCACCGTGCTGGGCCCCATTTCGGCACAGCATTTCTTTTTCAGAAACCGATCCGATCACCGTGATGTTAATAACAAGATCGGCCTTGGAGCTGGTTGTATCGCCACCAAGAATGTTCACGCCAAATTCACTGGCGAGGGTTTTCATCCCCCTATATACCATATCAAGGTAGTCAATCTCACAGTCCCCTGGAATAGCAATACTGACAAATGCCTCTCTGGCAATACCCCCCATTGCCGCAATATCGCTCAAATTCACCGACAGGGATTTATACCCCAGATTAAATCCGGTTGTTCTGTGCCTTAAGAAATGGACCCGGTCGATCAGCAAATCCGTGGTGACCAAGGTGACATCGCCGGGATTCATAAAAAATGCAGCAGCATCGTCGCCAATGGATTTCAAAATGTTTTGGGGGCGAATTAAACACCCGCGGCTGATCTTTTTGATAAATCCGAATTCACCGATCTCTTTTAGAAGCATAAACCCTTCGATTGCGCAGTGATTGCTATCAATACGCTTAATTTAGTTAAACCCATAAAAACCAGTTGCTCTTTTCGCACACCCCCTCTATATCTTTTTCAATTCTTTCTCGTCGATGATTCCTTTAATGATGCTGGGAATCTGTGTTCCATGTTTTTTCATATAATCTGTATTCAGTTTGGCAATGACCAGATCAAACAGCATGATGACACAAACCGTGCCGATATAAACCATCAGGAGAAGGTTAAGAGATATCATGGGTAGACTATATTATTATTAGTTCCGGTAATCAAGGTCTTTACAAACATATTGCGCTGGAGCGAAAACTGTGATATTTTAGTCTTTATGAAGCAGTATGTCATTGATGAGTTAAGATTTGAAGATTTCAAAAAAATCAAAACCTATCTGGATGATAAATTCACCGCCTCTATTCTGGATGGGATATACTGGATACCGATTGAAAAAAGAGTGCTCACAGATGCCCAGTCTGGCCATCTAGGGTGTCACCCATTTTTTTTTGCAATGCGTCTAGAACAAAATTCTTTGTCCTGTGAACTCCTGGTCCGCACAAGGAACAGGATACGTTGTGAATGCATGGATTACGCAAATGGAGACCAGCGTAACTGGTTTATACGGCGTGTCGACTCCATTTTCGACACACTTAATATCAAAACTTAAGGACAGGATTGCTATACTTTTCCTAAGAAGATCAGCAATCAAAATTTATGATGATACAGACCGTTTGTATAATCGTATGGGCCATACTGGTGACTTTTTTTTGGGGCATTGTGATTATACTCGCATCTGTGATCATTCATAACGAAAATTTTACCCATAACATTGCGAAGATATGGGCAAAATCTATACTATTTGCCAGCCGAATCAGGGTGACGGTTACCGGTTATTCCAATATAGACCTTGGCAGATCCTATATCTATATGTCGAATCATCAGAGCAATTTTGATATTCCCGTACTTTTGGCCTACCTTGATACCCAGTTTAGATGGCTTGCAAAAGCCGAGCTATTCAAGATACCCATTTTTGGTTCTTCAATGAAAAGGGCGGGTTATATCAGTATCAACCGCTCAAATCGCAGGTCCGCTTTTGAAAGTTTGAAAGAAGCGGCAAGAAAGATTCGAAACGGTGTGTCTGTTTTGATCTTTCCCGAAGGCACCCGAAGCCGGGATGGCAACATCAGAGCTTTTAAAAAAGGAGGGTTTGTGTTGGCGGTAGATTCCGGGGTCCCGGTTGTTCCAATTGTCATTCATGGAACATGGTCAATCATGTCAAAGAAAGGGATTCGAATCAAACCTGGAAATGTGGTAATTGAAATCTTAAAGCCGATCGAAACTTCAGATTACACACGGAAAACCAAAGACGATCTTATGGGAAAAGTCAGTCAAGCCATTTGCCGGTCCTTTGAAAAGGGGAGAGGAAAACAGCGGTAATGCTCAAAATAATAGCCCTTGGCGGCCTGGGTGAGATAGGGATGAATATGATGGTCGTTGAATACCGAGACACCTTCTTTATCATTGACGCCGGCCTCATGTTCCCTGAAGACTACATGCTGGGTATCGATTATGTCATTCCCAATATGGATTATATCCGACAGAACAGTTCCAAAATTTTGGGAATCGTATTAACCCATGCGCACGAAGATCATATCGGAGCGATCCCATATCTGCTGAAGGAGGCCAATGCACCTGTCTTCGGGACTTCTTTTACACTGGGGGTTGTTAGACATAAACTTCAAGAGCACAACCTCCTTTCCTCAACCGTATTTCATGAAATCTCACCTAGGGAGAAACTGCAGATCGGTCCTTTCGAGCTTATGTTTATTCGCGTCGGCCACAGTGTAATTGATGGCATCGGTATCGCCATAAAGACACCGTATGGGCTCATAGTTCACACCGGAGATTTTAAAATTAACCATACATCCATAAGGGACATGATCACGGATGTAAATAGATTTGCGCGATGTGGTGAGGATGGTGTTCTGGCCCTTTTGTCGGATTCAACAAATGTGGAAAAAGAAGGATACACAATTTCTTCCAAACAGATTGGTGAAACAATTTCACGTATAGTATCAGGGAGTAAGGGGCGTATAATTGTTGCCCTTTTTGCCTCAAATATCAACCGGATCCAACAGATTGTGGACATTGCAATCATCAGGGACAGGAAGGTTGCCTTCGATGGGAAGAGCATACAGATCAACGTCAATATTGCAAGAGATCTCGGGTACATCAGCATCCCTGAAGAGATGGAGATTGGCATTGCACAGGTGAACGATTATTCAGACGATGAGATCGTAATGATAACGACCGGAAGCCAGGGAGAACCGATGTCATCTCTTGCCCGGATGGCAGCCGGCACACATAAGCAAATAAAGATCAAAAAAAACGATACGGTTATTCTCTCCTCAAGGTTCATTCCTGGAAACGAAAGAGCGATCGGAAATATTATAAACAAGCTATATAGACAAGGGGCGGAAGTCATATACGAAAAAATATCGGAAATTCACATATCAGGACATGCTTTCCGCGAGGAATTGAAGTTGATGATCCATTTGACAAAGCCCAAGTATTTCATTCCGATTCATGGGGAATACCGGCACCTGGTGCTACACGCCCATTTGGCCGAACAGGTCGGGATTTCAAAGGAAAGGATTCTTCTTGCTGAAAACGGACAGGTTGTTGAATTTGATGAAAACGGCGGCGGGATTAAAGATCGTGTTACAACCGGGCGACTCCTTGTTGATGGAAAAGGTATCGGGGATGTGGGAAGGAGTATCCTCAAAGAGAGACGTCTTCTCTCAAAAGATGGCCTTGTGGTGGTAAACATGGCCTTGGATGAAGAAACGGGTATTGTGGTGTACGGCCCTGAAATCGTTTCACGCGGCTTTGTGTTTGAAACCCAATCTGGACATCTTTTGGAAGACGCGAAAAGCGCTATATTGAGGATTGTGGAAGATATTAAACCGGATGTTCCGGATCGAATCGATAAAATTCAATCAAAAATCCGAACCGCTCTGAAAAATTATTTTGATTTTTCCATGAGGAGACACCCGGTTATACTCCCCTTCATATTGAAAGTGTAACCGATCCCTGAGGCGTTTGAGATAATATGCGAAAAGAAATTCTCGGCATTTTTTTATTTTTCCTTGTTATTTTTACGCTGGTCAGTCTGCTGTCATTCAGCCTTGATGACCCTTCCATTAATAACGCAAAACCCACCGGCGATATCCATAATTTGTTCGGCTTATTTGGCAGTCACGTATCCGGTATTCTTATCGGACTATTTGGGCTCGGCGCATTTTGGATCCCGATTTTACTCCTTCTGATGAGCGTCCATTTTTTTGGAAACCATCCGGACAGAGCAGTAATTTCAACAATTGCAGGTGGTCTTATCCTGATTATAACCACTGGAAGCCTTTTGACATTTCAACAGAACCATTTTCTCATTATTGGAGAACGTTTTTCTTCAGGAGGAATCATCGGCCTTCCTCTTAAAACATTTTTTGTTAAATATTCCAACACAGCGGGCGGATTTATTTTTTTGGCACTTATTTGGGTGGTCGGTTTTATTCTGGCCACAGGGGTCTCTCTGATAACATTTTCAAAACGTATCTGGCAGATGATGGGTCGGGCTTCGAATTATCTAAAAACACGCCTTGTCAAGTGGAAAGAAAGAAGAGAAAAAGCCAAACGGATCCAGATAAAAAAAGAGGGGGTTTTCAAAAAGAAACAAGATGTAAAAATAAAGGGACAAAAAAGAAAGCCAATCAAGATTGTTCCGGTGCCAAGGCAGGAAGTGTTCGAATTCATGCGATCTGAAACAGGATTTCATGTGCCATCTGCAAATTTATTGGATGATCCACCTGAAAAGCCTTCTTATGCTGATGACGAAAACTTGCGCGTGCAATCGAAGTTGCTTGAAAAGAAACTCGACGATTTTGGAGTAGAGGGAAAGGTGGTAGCCGTAATACCCGGACCGGTCATTACTACTTTTGAATACGAGCCGGCTCCGGGTGTAAAGATCAATAAAATTGTCAATCTCACGGATGATCTTGCGCTTGCACTTCGTTCAATCAGCATCCGGATCGTGGCTCCGATTCCAGGAAAGGCGGTGATTGGAATTGAGATTCCGAATGCGAACAGGGAGATTGTAAAATTCAAGGAAATTGTTGGTTCCGGTGTTTTCAAAAAGTCCAAATCGAAACTGACGATCTGTCTTGGCAAGAATATTGTGGGAGAACCTTTTGTAGCAAACCTGGACAGCATGCCACATTTATTGATCGCCGGCGCAACGGGGGCCGGCAAGAGCGTGGCCTTAAACGGAATGATTTGCAGTATGCTGTTCAAGTCGACACCTGATGACGTTAAACTCATTTTGATCGATCCAAAACGTATAGAGCTCTCGACTTATAATGGGATACCCCACCTCATTTCGCCGGTCGTGACAGATGCTAGAAAAGCAACCAATGCCCTCTTTTGGGCCGTACGGGAAATGGAAAAAAGATACGAGATGCTTTCTGCAAATAAGGCAAAAAACATAACCCAGTATAATCAAAAGGTCGAAAAAGAAAAAAGGGAGGCTGGCGGGGAGTCTCCCTCTACAAAATTGCCGTATATCGTCATCATCATCGATGAGCTGGCTGATCTGATGATGGTGGCCTCGCGAGATGTGGAGTTTGCCCTGACACGTCTTGCCCAAATGGCGAGAGCTGCCGGCATCCATTTAATCATTGCAACACAGAGGCCTTCAGTGGATGTACTCACCGGTGTTATCAAAGCGAATTTTCCTACCCGCCTTAGCTTTCAGGTCTCATCAAAGACCGATTCAAGGACAATCATTGACGGCAATGGTGCAGAAAGCCTCCTGGGGAGCGGAGATATGCTTTTTCTTCCTCCAGGGACCGCTAAACTCCAGCGAATTCATGGCGCATACATATCAGAGGTGGAGCTGGCGAGGATATCGGAATTTTTAAAAAGCCAGAAACCACCGGAGTACGACATGGAAATCACCAAGTTGCCCCCGGATGAAAAGATAAACTCCAAGGATGAGGAGCACGATGAGCGTTATGATGATGCGATTGCGTTGATCACCAAGACACGGCAGGCGTCCATATCGATGATCCAGCGTCATTTACGTATCGGATACAATCGAGCTGCCCGTATTATCGAGATGATGGAGAAAGAAGGAGTTGTAGGACCTTCAGACGGAGTCAAACCGAGGGAAGTTTTGGTTAGAGGTTATGATAATGATAACATCCCTTGATTTTGAAGATTATGGTCATCCTTTGATCCCTTAAATCTTCATCAGATAGATATCGTTTCATTTCCAGGGGAAATCTTCAATTGTTCATCCGACAGATTAAAATTTGTTCAGATCTCCTGCGTAATGTTCAGTTTTTCAGTTTCCGTATATAACCACCTGAATTTTTAAAGAATTTGTTTGTTGTTTTCACCAGATTCCAGTGTAAAGCGCCGACTTCTTTGCACAAAAATACAATGACGAGGCCAGCCGAAACGGCCTGACGGCAGCCGAGATTGCCAAGGCCGGGTCTATTTCACTTTGAACCACTTACCGGGATTTATATGATCTTCAGCTGGCCGGTTTCCCTTTTTACGCTGAAAAAGGAAAAAACGGCGGGCAATGGAGGTTTGTCGATAATCGTCAATTCGAAGTGCCAAAGCCGTTTACCTTTACCGAGCTGATGTCGCTCCACCTCAGTAAGGACCTGTTTCAGGTGTTAAAAGGAACGGTCTTTTTTGAATCTTTAGAATCTGTTTTGAATAAGGCCCGTACCAAACTGCCGACCCAGACCCTGACCTGCTTGAATAGGATCCAGTCAACTTTCTACATGGGTAAAAAACCGTATAAAGATTATTCTCGATTCAGGGAGATCACCAATACGGCCAACCAAGCCGCCATGGAGTGCCGCTGTATCGAAATGCTTTATTTGCCGCTTCAAAGAAAGCTGGAAACCCTGCGCAAAATCAACCCCTACAGGAGTTGGTTTTTTTAGGGGTCCATTTACATCATCGGTTTTTACCATCTGCGAAATGAAATCAGAACGTTTGTCCTAGACCGCATCAAACTGATGAAGCTGACAGATGAAAAATTTTAAATACTATCTGATTTCGACCTTGACGAATACATGCAATACAGCTTCAAGGTGATGTACGATGATCTTTACACCGTCAAGGTCCGGATCTCTCCAGCCTGGGCAAGATATGTCAGCGAAAAGGTTTGGCACGAAAGCCAAAGTACCCGCAAAATGACGGACAAATCACTTGAAATAATTTTTGAGGTGGCTGATCGGGAAGAGATCAAGCAATGGGTTATGGGCTTAGGCCCGGAAGCATACGTGATAAAGCCGGAAAAGCTGAAGAAAATGATAAAAGAGGATTTGAGAAAAACATTGAAACAGTATGAAAAGACCACATCGATCTATGAAAACCTGAGCGTCAGAAAAGCGGAGAAAATTATGCCCGATAACCATGGATCTTCAAATCCGGTTGCATAATAGAGCCCATTATTTTAAATTTAAATCGCTTAATATTCTTTTGCATATCGGTTTGTTGAAATATATTTGAAATTGATCGTGATAGGGATGCATGAAAACCAATAGAGGAGTCTAAAAGCCATTTAATCACATTGCTTGACTCGAGGAGAGAGCATCATGGTAAAGATTGAGAAGTTTGATTTTACACCAATTCTGGGATGGTCTATCACTCGCTACGATATGTTTACCGCCTGTAAGCGGCAATATTATTACCAGTATTACGCCAAGTATGATCCGGAATTCAAAAGAGCAAAAATTGATACGCTTAAGAAACTGACCTCAATTCCCCTTGAAATCGGCAACATTGTGCACGATACAATTTCGGTGGTTCTCAAACGACTTCTAAAATCACGTAGCAGGATCGATCCGCAACGATTTGATGCCTTTGTTGAGGAAATGGCTGGAACGAACTGCAGAAGCAAAACTTTTTCCGAAGTTTACTACAACGAAATGGTCTCGGTGGGGCCGGCGGATATCCTCTCGGGTATCAATGAGTGTTTGAAGGCCTTTTTGGGCAGTAGCCGATTTGAGTGGATAAAAGATCAGGCTACTGCCGGTAAACATGACTGGCTTATTGAGCCTCCCGGATACGGAGAGGCGCGAATTAACGGCTTGAAAGTATATTGTAAGGTAGATTTCCTGTTTGTTATAGATAGAAAGATTATAATTTTGGACTGGAAAACCGGAAAAAGGAACAAGGAAAAGCACAAAAAACAGCTGTTTGGGTATTGCACCTGGTCGGCCCACCACTTGAAGGCGTCTGCGGCGGACATCAACGCCGCCATTGCCTATCTCAGGCCATCCTACGAAGAAGTAAACCTGTCTCCCTCTGTTGATGATCTGAAATCATTCAATGCACGCATCCGTGTTGAAACAGAGGAAATGAATGTCTTCTGCAGCGATGTCCAGGAAAATATACCGAACGACAAAGCATCATTTCCCATGATTCCACAATCGGCAGTTTGCCATTATTGTAATTTCAAAGAACTGTGTAATAGAATTTAACAGATTCATCCCCACCCGCATTTATCCGGCATATTTTCTATTTCAGTCGTTTTCATTAAATTTCCGGCACCTATTTATCCAAATCCATTTTTCCCGGGTTTAGAATGTTATTGGGGTCGAGGGTTTTCTTTAAAGCGCGCATCACCCGCATTGCCGCCGGATCGTGTTCTATGGTCATAAACCTGGCCTTTGTAATACCGATGCCATGCTCGCCGGTCAATGTACCGCCTAGTTTGCAGGCCAGCTCATGCAGTTCCAGCAATACCTGATCCAGCCGGTTCACCTGGTCTGAATCGGACCGATCGTATAATATATTCGGGTGGAAATTTCCGGCCCCCGCATGGCCGAAGTTGAGGATGAGCAGATTGTGTTTTTTTGATATCGCCTCTACCTTGCGGAGGAACTCGGCAATGCGGCCCATCGGCACCGTCACATCTTCGGATGCCAGGTTTTTTGACACACTTCCCACTAGGCCGCCAAGGGATTTTCGAGCCAACCACAGGTGTTCGGCATCGGCAGCCGAATAGGCGGTTTCGATATTACGGGCGTTACACCTGTTGAACATGGCGATCAACCCCTCCATCTGGTATTTAACATCCACCTGTGTATTGCCATCGATTTCCGCCAGGAGAATCGCCTCCACCTCAGGCAGTTGGAGATCGGTGTGTTTTCGAACCACCGAAATGGTATTGGCGTCGATCAACTCTAACACACTCGGGGTAACACCGGATTGCATGATCAGAGTGACCGCTTCACCGGCGCCTTCCAGGCGGTCGAAAGCGGCCACAGCCGTGGCTACCTCTGTCGGCTTCGGAGATATCTTCAACGTGATTTCCGTCACCACACCCAGCGTTCCCTCGGAGCCGACAAAAAGCCGTGTTAGATCATACCCGGATGAACATTTCATTGTTTGTGATCCGATGCGCATTACCTTACCATCTGCCAAAACCACTTCCAAAGCCAGGACATAATCTCGCGTGGTGCCGTACTTGGCACCCCTCAATCCGCCGGCATTGGTGGCCACATTTCCGCCCAGGGTGCAGACCTTACCACTGGCCGGATCAGGTGGATAAAAAAAGCCATCAGACGCCAGGGCCTCCTGGAGATCCGCGTATACCACGCCAGGCTGGACCACGCTCAGACGGTCGGGTATGCTGACGCGAATGATCTGATCCATCCGGGACAAATCGAGCAATATCCCTCCTTTAACCGGAACCGAAAGACCTGCGAGACCGGTACCTGCTCCCCTGGGGACGATCGGGGTTCTATTTTTGTCGGCCAGCCTGAGAATCCACGATATTTGGTCGGTCGATTCAGCCCAAACTGCGCACTCGGGTCGGCTTCGATATTCCGAAGCATCATATGAGTAGGAAACCAAATCAATTATTTGATCCGTATAATTCTCTTTACCGACGATCTCAATCAACCCTTCCTTAATGATTTCCTTCATACTGCGACTCTTCTCCTTTTTTGCACTTTTTCAATGGCAGGGGTTGGAAGCTATTTTAAAACGCAGTGGCAAAATATTGTTCAATATCGGTTTTGGAATGAGTCACAGTCTATATCGATTATAATCCTGCAATACAACCCTCTCTATTTTTTAATCCAATTTCTGTTTGCCAATGAAATGTTATTCCAATAAAAGAAAAAATTGTTCAAAAGGTGTTTTAAAATCGATGTTAAAAAATTATATTGTGGTCTTCTATCGCAATGATAAAAAGGTGTCTCTTGTTTGCCATTTCATATCCAGACCACCTTAACTGTGGGGGGATGCAATGGAATCAAAACCAAAACCCCATTCCCATGATAAAAAGGATAAATCGATGCCACTCAATGTTGAGTTTGTTCGTAGTCAGTACCTTGTTTTCCAAAACTCTGAAACCGCCCAGTGGGCCTTCTTCGAAAACGCCTGCGGCTCCTATGCCCCGAGACAGGTTATTGACAGGCTGTCTTATTTTTTTCAGTTTACCAAGGTCCAGCCCTACGATCCATTTCCGTCATCGATCGCCTCTGGGGAGGCGATGGATGACGGTTACCGATGTGTCGCTGAACTTCTGAATGCGGATGAGGACGAGCTGACCCTCGGCCCGTCGACAACCCTCAATTTTTACGTTCTGGCCCAGGCGATACGACCGACCCTAAAGGCGGGTTATGAAATCATCGTAACCAATCAGGATCATGAGGCCAATATCGGGTGTTGCGAGTTACCGCTTTCTTGGAGCAAGAAAATAGCTCTTGACGATCTGTAACACTGAACATTTGGAGAGTCGATGACCAAAATATACCTTATCCGCCACGGCCAAACAGAATGGAATATTTCTCGACGGGTTCAGGGCCATACTGAATCGGTTTTAACCGATACAGGGCGCAAACAAGCGATGGACCTGGGGAAAAAACTGGACCACATCCGGTTTGATGTCGCCTACTCCAGCAGCAGCACAAGGGCTTACGAGACGGCCGAGTTGATATTGAACGGAAGCCTGAAAGAAATACATAAGCTTGATTCTTTAAAAGAAATTAATTTGGGGCCATGGGAGGGCATGCGTTATTCGGATGTTGAAGTCGAATATCCGGATCAATTTAAATATTTTTTCAATTGCCCATCAAAATTTGAACTGGACGGAGGAGAAACATTTCATCAGCTACAAAGCCGGGCGGTACAATCACTGGAAACTATTGTAGAAGCCAACAGGGGCAAGAAAATTATTCTGGTAAGCCACGGCATGTTCATCAGATCACTGTTGGCCTTTATTGAAAACCGTCCTTTAAAGGGCCTCTGGAATACACCCGCCATACATAACTGCTCCCAAAGTATCGTCGAGGAAAGCAATTCGAGATACAAAATCATTATGTATGCGGACTCATATAATTGGGACCTTGTCTAGAGCGTTGAATTCGACAACGTATTCTATTTTTACAAGCCTATGGGGCGGCACTATAACAAGAGTGAGTAATCCAGCTCGAATTTAGTCAATTTTTCCTTAATCTGCTCGTATAGATCCAGATACTCCTGAGTCGGTTGAATTGTATCCAGATCGTAGCATTCATCGAAACGCTTACCGAGGGGAGGGTCACCGAATTTGTGCTCGTATTGAATCAAAATTTGTTTGACCATTTCATTGGCTTGCTCCCGTGTAATTCTCTGCCGGGCTGCCAGGTGCCCCGCCTCGGCTCCCATGCGGGCCTCCATACCGCTGGCACGCTCGGGATGCCGGTTGCGGGCCACCGCAGCCAAATCGATATCCGCCCCGGATACCGTGGTTGTCAGGGCGTTGCATATGATTTCGTAAGCCACCATTTCGGTGCAAGGTCCGGCCGCAGCAAAGGTGTTGGCTGTAATCAAGAGATGGGTATGGCGGCTCAGGGCTTGGGCGGTAATGCTGATCAGCCACAGCAGTTCTCGAGTCGTATTGCATCCGTAATGAATATGGAGCGGAAACCCGCAGTGCCACTGTACCTCAAAAACCAAAAGCCCTAGAAAGTGATGGGCCACGTGAACGATTGCCGTTGCTTCCGGCCCACCGGCATATCCGCCCATTAGCGGTCCGTATAGTCCATATTTGTTGTGTCCACTGTGCCGCAGGAAGACGACCTTCTTTAACCGTTCATAGTCGATTTTTAATTCGGCAATGGCAGCGATGCACAACCCGTCATTTGGCTGCGCACCGAATTCAGCCTGCATGGCAGCCAGCATCGCATCTGTCCGCTCTGCATTTGAAATGAGGTTGTGAATGCCGATATGGGGGCGGCCGGCTGCCCGGGCGGCTTCGCGCAGTTTGATTACGTTCCAGATCGCCGCTTCTACCTCCTGGGGTGTTCCTGATTTAATGGGACGACCATGGACAGTTTGGCTAAAAGCACTCGAGAAAGTTTGGGCCAGAGGTTCCTGAACATAACTTTGCACCATCGGCACAAAGCGTTCCTCGGCTACCGGCGTGCCGACCGGAGTCATCAGGCAAAAGGGAGGTTTCATGTCCTCGACAGACCGGTAGGACATCGTCGCCGCATCACGACCCTGCCCGTAGGTAACCGTGGTTGGGGCATACCTTAGCGCCCATTCCACTTCTTCGCGTGTGAACTTCATCACACGGCCGGTATCACGGCAGAAAACGCCTATTTTAAGAAATAGATCAAGGCCGGCCTGGTAAACACGATCTGCCAGATTGTCATCGGCCGGAACAACCTGTTTTGGGTCATATTTTATTTCATATTTCTCAACTAACTGCTTAGCGACTCTACCCAATTGTTGATCGAATTGCTTTTCTTTTATCAGAGAGCTGTTTTCGCTGCGGTCGAGGATATCCCAAAATCCGATCATGACACGTCAGCTCCCTTCTTTTTCCGCATCAGCTCCTTGGCATTTTCAACCGCCTCGGCTGCATCCTCGCCGTAGCCATCTGCTCCGATTTCTCTGGCCCATTCAGCAATCACCGGTGCACCGCCGAGCATAACCAAATATTTGTCGCGGGTGCCGAGTTCCTTAAGCATACGATCGATGTCCGGCATATGTGCCATTGTTGTCGTCATTAATGCAGATGCCGCGATAATGTCGGCTCCGACTTCGTCTGCTTTTTCGATAAACCGGTGGACGGATACATCGTTACCTAGATCGTAGAGGGTGAAACCGGACGCCTCCAGCATCACCTTGACGATATTTTTACCCAAATCGTGAACATCCCCATGGATTGTACCGATGATAACGCTGCCGAAAGATCCACCGTCGGTTCGCTGAATCAAATGGGGCTTGAGAACTTCCACAGCGGCATTCATCGCATCCGCAGCAAGCAACACCTCGGGCAGGAAGCATTCTAGCTTGGCGAACTTGCCGCCAATGATGCGCATCCCCAGGGCAAAACCTTTCTGGATTGCCTCAAAGGGATCCGCTCCCATTGTCATTGTCTTTTGAGCCAGAGATACACACTCTTTTTCATCCCCCTTAACAGTGGCATCCGCCATCTTTTCAAAAGATAGACTCATGGTTTCATTTTTCTTCACTACGGTTGCATTTCCTTTCATCGCTCGCAAATTGCGCCTGTACTTATCGTTTGAACCAAACTTCAATAAAATTTTCACCATAATACACCAACACTCTGAAGTCACTACTTTGTGAATAATAGAGCAGATTAAATGTTAAATGGACAAAATCAGACTTGATATCATCCGCAAAAAAGCATATCTGTGTCGAAAAGGGTCGATTTAATACATCAACGGGATGGATTGATCCAGCCCCGACTGGCCGAACTCCGGAAGAAACAGATGCAAGTTAAAACGTCACTAAAAATTTCACATGTTTCATGGGGAAAGATACAGGTAGTAGGATTGGGCGATGGGTGGGATTTCAAACTTTGGCCCGGCGGAGGGCGCTACTGGGATTGGAACGAAACCGGTACACACCATGCGCCGGGTATTCAACTTTCTGATGTCGAGGAGTTGCTTGAAAATGGGGCAAGGACTGTCGTGTTGAGCTGTGGAATGAACCATCGTCTTCAGATATGCCCTGAGACCATTGCATTTTTAAAGCGACGTGGGGTTGAGTACCATGTGGGGGAGACCCAAGAGGCGGTCACCCTCTACAACTTGTTCGTTGACGAGGAAAGAAAGGTTGGTGGGCTGTTTCACTCAACCTGCTAGTTTTTTGCTTTATAAAAATAACTGAAGATTTCACCAAACCTAAGTAAGATGGTGAGATAAAAGGCGCTGAATTGTTGCAATTCCGCGTCTTCTGTCTAAAGCAGCACCCACAATATATTTTTTGCAATTTTTAATAGGAAAAGGCGGTATGCCCATGATAAAAAAACTGATCATCGTCTTACTCGTTTTAATGCCGATAACCGCATGGAGTGCGAATCTGCATTATGCACTCGATGTGCAGATAAATACCTCCAAACGGGAAATCATCGGTATTGCCCGCTTAAAAGCGGAAGCCGATAAAAAAATCAGATTATCCATTCGGAACTTAAGCGGGGTGAAAGTGGATGGCAACGCCGTCACCCGTACTGCCGATGAAAACATCGACTTGCTGCTGAAAGGTGGCAATGAAACGCGTATCAGCTATGAAGCGCTTTTTACCGATATAGAGACCAATTTTATCAACAAAGATCATGTCTTCTTGACCGAAGCATGGTATCCCCAACCGAAAATTCTGGTTGAGTATGCATTTTCCGTGACCCTGCCGAACAACTTTATTGCAACCTCGGAAGCAGAAACAGTGACAATCGGACAACATGGCGCAGAAAAAACGTTTAATTTCCATTTCCGCCATCCCCAGGATGCTTTGCATCTGGCAGCTTCGACCCGTTATGTTTTGAAAAAAGACCTTTATAACAATATTGCGATTGAAGCCTATTTTTTTCAAGAAGATGCGCATCTAGCCGATTCGTATATCGCCCATACTAAAAAATATCTCGCCATGTACGAAACCATGCTCACACCGTATCCCTATCGGCGTTTTGCCATTGTCGAAAATGTTTTTCCCACTGGAAATTCCATGCCGACTTACACCCTGCTGGGCAAACGGGTAGTGCATCTGCCGTTTATCGTCAACACCTCTCTAGGTCATGAAATTCTGCACCAATGGTTTGGTAATTCTGTTTATATTGACACCATTTATGGAAATTGGGCGGAAGGAATAGTCACCTATTTGGCCGATCATCATTATGCTGCCCTGGAGGGCAAAGGCAGGGCCTACCGAAAACAGATCATGGTCGATTACAGTGCTTATGTAAATACGAACAATGCCATGCCGATAAGTAATTTTTTCAGCCGTCAAAATAAGGCCCAAAAGGCCATCGGCTATGGTAAAGCAGCCATGTTGTTTCATGACCTGCGAAAACGTCTCGGCGACAAATCGTTCTTTGTGGCCTTGAGGGAGTTTATCCACCGGAACAGGTTTCGCACTGCCTCATGGCATGATATTCAGCGTTCCTTCGAAAAGGTGACGGGGGAAAAGTTATATGTGTACTTCAGTCAATGGCTCAGCCGCAAAGATATTCCGCAAATTGGCGTGGAAAGTGCGGAATTGCAGGTAGAGCAGGGAAAGCTCAAACTGAACTTTACTCTGGTGCAGCATGATGAGCCGTATCGACTCCGTATCCCGATCACCTTGTATTCGGACAACGGAAAAAATCAGCGTTTTGTTGAAGTGAAAAATGCCAAAGAAAAGATCAGTCTTCAACTCGATGAACCTGTGAAAAAAGTTGTCATCGATGAAAACTATGCACTGATGCGGCAGCTAACCACTGAAGAAATTCCTCCGGCTCTGGCCGGTATCATGGGCAGAGATAAACTGACCGTGATTGCAACAGCAAGGGAGCGGGTCAGGTACAAACCGTTGATTGATGCATTTGGGGTGAAATCTATCGCCTATGTCACTCCGGATAAAATTACCTTTACCCAAATGAAAGAAAATTCATTGCTGATTGCCGGTCATGACAAGACCATTGTCAATATGCTGTTTGGTAAGCAGGCTATCCCTAATATCCCTAAAGAAGGTGTACGTATAAAAGTCTATAAGAATCCTTATAATGCAGAGGAGCGCATTGTGCTGTTGCACGTCAAAAACAAGGCGGAAGCAAAAGCAGTTCAGCGAAAAATATCGCATTACGGAAAATATAGCGAACTGGCCTTTAGAAATGGTCAAAACACGCATAAAGCGATAGTTGAAACAGGAAATGGCATCTCGGTATTGTCCCGCCCCTCCACAAGGGTCCTGAGCCCCGATATGCTGACGACAGTTGACGATATTATGCCCAAACTTTTCGCCAGCCGCATTATTTACATAGGGGAACAACATGACAAATTCGCCCATCATATCAATCAACTGCTGGTTATCAAAAAGATGCATGTGGCTGGATATAAACTGGCTGTAGGTATGGAAATGTTCCAGACACCTTTTCAGCCGGTATTGGATGATTATCTGACCGGACAGATCGATGAGAACTCCTTTTTAGAGCGGTCTGAATATTTTTCCAGATGGCGTTATGATTATAACCTTTATAAGCCAATTATTGATTATCTCAAACAACAAAACATTCCGCTTATCGCGCTGAATATCGAGGGGGATATTACCCGTCAGGTCGCTCGTCAAGGCATAGATGGCCTGGCTGATGAAAAAAAGAAACAGTTGCCTGCTGCAATGGATTTTTCAAATGAACAATACCGACGTGATTTAGTAAAGGTGTTCACTTTTCATGGGGAACAAAAGGAGTTAAAGGAATTTAGTTACTTTTATCAAGCTCAATTGTTGTGGGATGAAGGGATGGCGGAATCTGCCTATCGGTTTTTGGCAAATAACCCCGATCGAAAATTGGTGGTATTGGCGGGCAACGGCCATGTCAGGCATAAATATGGCATTCCGGAACGTCTGTATCGGCGCAATCACGAACCGTTTACAGTCGTTGTGCAGGATGATGCAATTGAAGATGGTATTGCTGATTTTGTCCTGTTAACCACCGGGTTGAAGGGCAAGAAATCACCCAAATTAGGCTTGATTGTTGAAGAAAAAGATCAAACACTGGTGATTATGAGTATGGTAGATAAAAGCTCTGCAAAAAATGCCGGGCTGCAGAAAGGGGACATCATTAAACAATTTGCGGGAAAGTCAATCACCTCGCTGGCGGATTTGAAGCTAGCACTGTTTTACAGCAAAACCGGGACAACTCTTAAAATCAAGATTAAAAGGGATGATAAAACAGTGGAAAAAGAGATCGAATTGTGAAAGTGAAATTAGGAAGTTGCCCGGAGCAAAATTATATGATAGTCAGGTCCTGATTGGAGACGCACTGTGTCGGGAATGCGGGAAATTTTAATACTGGTGGTCATTATCATGGCCATTTTTTTTCTTCCACGGGTCATATCCAGAGGGAAGGAAAAAAAACAACTTGAGCAAGTTTTTGCACTATCCGGAAAGATGCGCCTGGCAATCGGAACTTCTGTTTTCTGGCCGCTATTGGTGGCGGCTGTGATTCAACCATGGCAAAAAAATATGCCCCTGTTTCTTTATATCGGCTTTGGACCGGTTGCATTCGGGTGGGTCATGAATTGGGTTTTACACGGGTTTCGAAATTTTAAAGGATAAGAATTCGCTTTTTGAAAACAGATCAACGGAAAAACAGAGTTGTGTAGTCACCGGAGATGAGTCACAACATATCGTATTGCAACGATGCGATAGCAAGTCCCAAGCGGCTTCAGACAACCAAAATTCAAATACCGGATGAAGATCGTATTGTCAAGAAGGCTTTTTGCTGCAAATTAACTGAAAATCCGGGGTTTTGGGTACAGGAAGTCTTACTTCACGAGTGTGTGTTTTTAAAAACAGGCCTCTGCAGGGTAATCCGGATCGGTGATGGTGTCATCGATACCGTGTCCCAGCTCCTCATCATATGCGGGAACCACACCGAATGGGTGGGGCATTGGCAACCGGGAGCGGCTTGTGGTCATAAAGAAAATACCACCGCAATATTTTTGGGATGATAAACACCACATGCCGATGCCTGCCTGTACGTCGCACGCAGACAGGCGGTACGGCCTTCACCACCTCCTGACAAAGCCACTCACCGGGCTCCATCACCCGTTTCTGATGGCAGGATGGGCAGAAATGACGACGTTTGCATGAAAAGGCCAAAAGATATTCGTGACCGCAATCTCCGCATCTGATCCTGGCAAGCCCGGTTTTCAGAATCCCGCAATCCAGATACCGATAAATTACCTGTTTGGCATAGGAGCGAAAAAAGCCGTATTGTCGCCCAGCAATTTTATCAAAGTTTTTTTGAAATTTTGTGCTATGGAAAAACAAAATGTAAGAAAAATTTCTTTTTTCCCCTTAGAGGTTTCACCACAAGTCTCATTTTTCAATAGGTTTAAATCGAAAAAGCAAATTCCTATTCATCGATGAGGGATATGAAGGATAAAACTCATAGGATTTTCACCATCAACGGCAAGGCTACCATGGTTCCCAGAGAACTTCCTATATTGGTGAACACTACGACCAGAAGAATTCGCGTGACCTTATTTTTCCAAAATCCTTTTATGGAGAGGATATCTTCTGGTAGGTTTTCAAAGTCTTTGACCTTTGGTTTTCGGGCAATCGCTTCCACCAAACCGGAAACCCATCCGGCAGCAATCATCGGATTTATGGAGGTTAGCGGCGCGGCTATGATCGATGACAAAATGGTTAACGGATGAGCAAAAGCGATAAGAGCACCAAGGCCGGCCAAAACTCCGTTTGCAATTATCCACAATTTAATCATGTGGGCACCGGCATCAGTTCCGCCATGAAAGAATCCGAAAATCAAAAGCGCGAGTACCATTGTTGGCAAAATCCATTTCAACAGGGCGGATCTTTTTTTTTTAGGGGAAGGGTTTCAAGGGCTTTTATGTCCGTATCTGTTTTCCAGTATGTTTTGACACCCGGAATGTGACCCGCTCCCACAACAGCAACAATTTTTTCTCCGGGGGCGGACCGGATTTTGTGAGCAATGTAACGGTCGCGCTCATCGATGAGAATTTTTTTCATAACCGGCATCGATTTTCCAACATCCGATAGGAGAGACTCCAACACATCCTGTTCTTTCATTTTTTCGATGTCATTCTCACTGATTTCATCTATCTCCCCTACCGATAGAACAAGTTGAAAAAGAAGTTTAACCTTTTCCCAAAAACCCATGACGCGCCACACTCTCCCAAGGGTGATCCGTATATCCCTGTCGGCAAGATGAATTTTCGCTCCGATCGCTTCACCGGTTTCAATCGCCTTTATCATTTCTCCACCGGGTTTTATATTCAGTTTCTTTGCAATTTTTTTCTGAAACGAAGCAAGAAGGAGACTCGAAAGAAGGAGAAAAACTTTTTTCTCCTTAATCACCTTGATAATATTCGTATCCTGCCATTTATTTTTTTGCCGGATCGCTTGATACCTGGAATCACACAGTTCAACACAAACCGTATCTGGTTTTTCCTCACTGATAACGGAAGCGACAAGATCGGCACTCTCCCTTGATACGTGTGCCGTACCGATAAGAAGTATCGTTTTATCTCCAAAACTGAGGCTATGTAAGGCACTATTGGTATTTTCGTTATTCATCGATTATTTTCACCGGTTGTATTTTAATCGACCCTTTTTTGTTTTACAAACTCGCACGAAAATATTACATTCATGGAGGGAATGCAAGGTATATACTCTCCGGTGGGTTCAATTAAGACACGAATCGGCCGCAATCGAGATGCGCTTGTAATGATCACTCAGGTGTCGGGTATGCGCATACAAGACGATATATTCTTCTGGGAAGGATGGGGTGGACGGCTTCGGTTGGGAAACGGCAAGTGCCGGCTTCGTATCTATGATCTAAAAAAAGAAGACAAAAATGACCTGGCACATCTTAGGCCGACCATTGTGGTGGTTTCTGATGTACCGGAGAGCAAAATGTCTGTAAGGAGTTGTGCCGGACATATTGCGACAAAGGTCGTCGAAACATTTTGCATCGATCCCCAACGTACGCTATTTATTGAATTTTACCCATCTGCAACATACGGAAGATATAATGAACATGTGATTATGGAACGGTACGATATCGTTGAATTTACATGGCATGAAAACCAGGCAATAAAGCCTAAATGGAGGTTATTACCACCGCCACTGTTAGATATTTTGAAGCGAATAATAGATGATGAATGATTTGAGGGGGAATTTTTTTATGAAAGGGAAGACAATCCAAACAGACAAGGCGCCTGCAGCCATAGGGCCATATTCACAGGGGATCAAATTGGGCTCATTGCTTTTTGTAAGCGGACAGATTGGAATGCACCCTGAAACCGGTGAACTGGTCAGTCCGGATTTTGCACCCCAAGTCCGTCAGACACTGGAAAATCTGCTGCATGTTGTTAAAGCCGCTGGGGGTGATCTGGATCAGGTGGTGGCTGTCGATGTATATTTAACTGATATGGGAAAATTTGTCGAATTCAACGGGATCTACCAGGAATACTTTGCCGAGCACCGACCGGCCCGTGCGGTGATAGAAGTGTGCGCACTCCCAAAAGGCGCGCGCGTGGAGATCAAGTGCATCGCAGGCATGTGAGACAATAAAGATAGAGAGCGCATTCTCCTCCGCTTCGAGGTTAGTGGGCGAATCGTAAAGCAAGATAAGTCCTTATCGGTGAAATCTCGCTGAAATGGGACTGTTGTTTCTCTGACCGGATTTATCCTAGGCCGCACTCCATTTTGGCTGTCTCCTTCTTGAGACCGCCAATACGGGGATGGGATCTTCCACAATCGGTGACGACCAGAGCGATTACAATTTCGTCTGCCATCTGGGCATCGTCGATTCTAATCGCCATTGCATCGAAATGAGACCGGACAAATGCCGCGTCCTTAAAATTGATCGGCACATCAATCTCTGTTCCCATTCCGCCTATTTTCTTTGCTGAGTGAATCAGAGACTTCCCGCCACCGACGGCGTCCCGAAAGGGTTTTCCCAGTTTAGAGTGGAGAATGGGTTCTTCAATATCGCCACTCACCAGTTTACCGATGTTTTTGAGTAGCACTTTTGGCATGCTGATGTCTCCTTTCCACCTATATTCTTATCCTTTAGAGATTGTAACGCCCTTTAACTCCATCTCCCGAATAGCACTATTGGATGTCTCAGGACTTAAGCCACGGCAAAGATCCGTAATAAGCTCAACCTGATACCCATGCCCTACAGCATCTAAAACAGTGGCTTTCACACAGTAATCAGTTGCCAGACCGTAAATGATTAACTTCCGAATTCCGTCCCGCCGCAAGAGGCGATCAAGGTCGGTTTTGTGGCCACCATCATCAAAAAAACCGGAGTATGAGTCGAGCTTTGGATTTGTACCTTTCTTAACTGTCTCAATGAGTCCTTTGATGAGAATCAGAATATCAGCACCAGAGGTGTTCTGGACACAATGAGGAGGCCACATGACTTGGGTTCGTCCCTCTTCTATCTCAATTTCCTGAAAGGGTTCCGTGCCCGGATTGTTGGTGAAGAAGCTAATATGGTCCGCTGGATGCCAATCCTTAGTAAAATAAATAGGGTGTCCCTGCTCCAGCAACCGCCGGGTTGCCTTTTCGACCTGGTCAATATATTGAGCGTCCGCCCCGGGTACCGCCAAAGCGCCGGACTTAAATTCCGTGAAATCCGCCTGAACATCAACGACAATAACGCCGGTATTTTCAATTGAAAACGTTTGTTCTGCCATTGGGATCCTCCGTTATTTTCCTGCAAAAGAACAATCGGTTTTTGATGTAGCCACCGCGCTCACCGCCTGATCCCCACGTACTTGATCAGAATCTCAGGGTTCGAGGTGAGTTCTGTGGGGGTTGATTGATATCGTATCGACCCGTTTTCCATCAAGGCCACTCTATCCGGACCTTTAAAGGCCGCGTCGATCTTCTGCTCCACGAGAAGAACCCCGACCTGGTGATCTTTTAATGTGCTGATGGTTTTTAAAAGTCGTTGGACCAATGACGGCATGAGCCCTTCACCCGGCTCGTCCATCAACAGCAACCGCAGATTCGAGCACAGCGCCCTGGCGGTGGTGAGCATCTGCTGTTCGCCTCCGCTCAGCGTCCCCGCACGTTGCCGAAGCCGCTCCTTAGCCACCGGAAAGAGGTCGAGCACCCAGTCCAGCGTTTCCTTTCCGCTCTTTCGCACCAAAAGTCCAATCCGCAGATTCTCCTCGACGGTACAGAACGTAAACAGCCTTCGCCCCTGGGGAACGTATGCGATCCCGAGCTTAGAGATATCGTGTGGCCGAAGAGCGGTCAACTCCTGTCCATCCAGCTTGACGCTTCCCGATTTCGGTTTAACAAAGCCGTGCATGCGGATTCAATGTTCTCGATGACCCGCCTGACCGAACCGATGGCTTCACCGATAGTCCTGCCATGGTCCTGGGATAGAACGCGGGTAAGTTTATCAAAGTTGTTTTCGAACACGGCGCACATGTCAAAAAGCATCCGGGCCCTTTCCCGCATCGGCACATTCCGCCATTCCTAAAAGGCGCGATGAGCGGCTTCGGCCGCTGCAAGCGCCTCTTTTTTTGTGGCAGAGGGAAATTCTGCGATAGCCTCATCTGTCGCCGGATTCGTATCTGCTTGGATATCAGTCGATTGCGAATCAATCCACTCCCCGTCAATAAGGATTTTCAGCTTTCCGTAATGCTTTTTCACTTCGGGTAACAACGGCATGATATCCTCCTTTATTCATTCTTTATTTTCAATTGAATACGGCTCTCATCGATCGGTCCCGCACAAAAACCAGGCTTGTTCAGGGTTAAAAAGAAAAAAAAGAGTTAGCATTTATATTCTGTCCCTTTCGTTTGATGTTTTTGTCTGCAATAAACCATTCATGTTGTCAAGAGAAGAATAAGGCAGGGAAAAAAGAGATTTTCTCAGGATACTTTTTACTTGAAATTCGACCATATCACCCTTATGATCTTGATTTAACAAAATGGGTTCAGAATTTGTTGATTTCAGGAACACGTACATATTTTTCTTGACCTAGAAAACAGATCAAATTATATTTTGTTAACTATGTCTTAAATTTTAACCATAAAATGGAGGAGGAAACTATGAAGAAACGACTCATTTTAGTCAGTATTTTGGTGTTCTCATTCGCCTTTATTTCTGGCGCCCTAGCTTCTGGGCACAATGCGGATATCAAAATAGGGATCATCCTCGGCTTCACGGGGCCGATTGAATCGCTGACGCCGGACATGGCCGCTTCCGCGGAACTGGCCCTCAAGGAAGCCTCCGATTCTGGTTTGCTTCTGGGCGGGCGGAAGGCCGTGGGAGTCCGCGCCGACTCGACCTGCATCGATGCAGGGGCCGCAACGACAGCGGCCGAAAGGCTGGTAACCTCGGACAAGGTGGCAGCCATCATGGGCGCTGATTGTTCCGGCGTGACCACCGCCATTGCCAACAACGTCGCGATTCCGAACGGCGTACCGATTATGTCTCCCTCGGCCACCTCGCCGGCGCTGACGACGATTGCCGATAACGGCTACTTTTTCCGCACTGCCCCTTCGGACGCTCGCCAGGGGCAGGTGATCGCCCAGATCACTGCCGGAAAAGGGATCAAGAATGTCGCGGTGACCTACACCAAAAACGATTACGGCCAGGGTCTGGCAGATTCTTTTTCCGGCGCTTTCAAGGCTCTTGGCGGCAAGGTTGCAGCCGTGGTGCCCCATGAAGACGGCAAGGCGGACTATTCCGCTGAAGTTGGTTCTCTGGATGCTTCAGGAGCCGATGTTCTCGCCGTTTTCGGGTATGTGAACAGCGGTGGTCGGCACATGATCCAGACTTCCCTGGACAGTGGTGCTTTCGGCAAGTTCATCCTGGCAGACGGCATGTATGGCGATTCCCTGATGAAGGACATCGACGGGGATATCACCGGTACTTTCGGTACGGTTCCAGGTACAGATTCGAAAGGTGCGCAAAGGTTTGCGGTGATGTCAAAATCTGCCAAGATCAAGGTCGGCGGACCCTTCACCGCGGAATCCTATGACGCGGCGGCCCTGCTGGTCCTGGCTATGCAGTCCGCGGGTTCCACCGACGGTGCGGCGATTGCCTCGAATATCATGGGGGTGGCCAATGCTCCCGGCGAGAAGATTATGCCCGGCGAACTGGCCAAGGGATTAAAAATCCTGGCCAAGGGCGGCGCCGTGGACTACGTCGGCGCCTCCAACGTGGAACTCACCGGGGTCGGTGAAGCTTCCGGTTCCTACAAGGAATACGAAGTCCGGGACAAGGCGTTCCAGACGGTCAAGTTCCATTAAATCCTTTCTTCCACAAACTCTGGCCCGGTTCTCCGAACCGGACCAGAGTTCTTTCTGCTATTTTTCAGCTTCTCTCCGGAATCTTTTCCGGCAACACTCCCCTGGGGCTGAATCTCAGCACCAGCACTAGGATCAGTCCCATCAACACCATTCGCATGTACGGAGCGACCTCCAGCAGGTGCTGACTGAGCGGGCTGTTTTCGGCAAGCATAGAGTTGACGAGCCCCACCAGCCAGAGGGCGGCGGGTTCCGCTTCGATCCAGAGAAACCAGGTGATGAACGCTCCGATCACGGAGCCCAGATTGTTGCCGCTGCCACCAATGACTACCATGACCCAGATCAGAAAAGTGAAACGCAGCGGAATGTAGGATCCTGGAGTAAACTGTCCATCCAGGGTGGTCAGCATCGCACCGGCGATACCGATTACCGCCGAACCGATGATGAACACCTGGCGATGGCGGTTCGTCACGTCTTTGCCAAGCGCGGCGGCGGCTACCTCATTATCGCGGATCGCGCGCAACATTCTGCCCCAGGGCGAGTTCAGCGCCAGCATCGCCAAAGCTAGAATCGTCAGTAGCACGGCCAGAAAAAGGGCTGAGTAACAGAGTTTGACAAAAACTCCCGAGCTTAAAAGAATTACCTCGCGGAGGGCATCCGAGCCCGCCCCGCTTTCTGTGAGGCTGCCTCCATGAAACCACTTAGCCAGGGAGATGAACCACTCGGCCTGCTGCAGTTCGACTTCGTAGGGAACCGGCCGTGCGAGTCCCGTCACGTTTTTCACCCCGCGGGTCAGCCAGTCCTCGTTCTTGAGGATGGAAATCATGATTTCGGAAATACCGAGGGTGGCGATGGCAAAATAATCGGAACGCAACCCGAGGGCGATCCGGCCCACCAGCCAGGCCAGTCCGGCAGCCGCCAATCCACCGACTGCCCAGGAGAATAGCACCGGCAAGCCAAGACCTCCGAGAAACCCGGTTTTGGCGGTTTCCACGGCTTCAATACTAGACGAGGCCTCTTCGAAAAAAAAGCGCATAAAACCGTATCCCACAAGCACCACGGCCGTCAGGCTCAGTGAACGGGCGCGTCCAGGGCGCATTCGTTTCCAGACTAGCAGCCCCAGAACGATGGTCACGACGAGGGCGGCGAATGCGATGCCAAGTTCCGTGCCTCCCGCGTCCCAGGCTTTCCCGACCGGAGAATAAGAGATCAGCACCGCTGCCAGTCCTCCCACCGCGGTGGATGCCATTACCCCGGCATTGAACAGCCCGGCATAACCCCACTGCATGTTGAGCCCCATCGACATGATCGCCGAGATCAGGCAGAGATTGAAGATCGCCAGCATCACATTCCAGGACTGGCCGAACCCCACCGCCAGCAGCAGCACGGTCATGATTGAAAAGCAGATGGTTGTCCTAACAGTCTGGTTCACAGCACCCTCCCGCGCAGAATCCCGGTCGGTCTTACTAAAAGGACCAGGACGAGGATCAGAAAGGACACCGCGAATTTGTAGTCCGTACCCAGAAACTGCATCAGTCCGTCCGGCGCCATTTCGAGGGGAAGGAGGTATTTCAGAAATTTCTTGAACGCATAGGTCGCGGTCACCTCCGAGAAGGCGACGATGTATCCGCCCAAAATCGCTCCGACGGGCTGTCCGATGCCGCCAACGATGGCGGCGGCAAATAACGGCAAAAGCAGGTGAAAGTAGACCAGCGGTTTGAAACTCTTGTCCAGCCCGTAGAGCACCCCGGCCAAAGTTGCCAGGGCTGCCGTGATGACCCAGGTCACCATCACAACACGCTCCGGATTGATGCCCGAAAGCAGGGCCAGATCTTCGTTGTCGGAAAAGGCACGCATCGCCTTGCCCGTTCGGGTGCGCTGGAGAAACCAGAACAGCAGCAGCACCGCCAGAACCGCCAGAATGACAGTCAGCACCTGGGTCTGTTTCAGCGCCAGACCCTCGCTCAAGCCCGTCATTTTTTTGAAGGCCCCGGCCTTGATCAGGAATTTCTGTCCGTCCCTGAATAGGATTTCATCGGGGCCGATGAACATCCGGACGATACCGTTCAGCATGAACATCACCCCCACCGATGCGATGACGAAGATCACCGGGCGGCTCTTGCGCAGGCGGTAAAAACGGAAGACGGAACGCTCGGCAGTAAGGGCCAGCAACATGGTGATCAGAATCGCCAGGGGCAAAGCTAGCACTGCCGTGGGGAAAAAACCAGCGGTGAAGCCCAGGGACTGGAACCACCAGGTGATGAAAATAGTGCACATGGTCCCGAAGGACATCATCTCCCCATGGTAAAAGTTGGCGAAGCGCAGAATGCCGAAAACCAGCGTAACCCCCACCGCGCCGAGAGCCAGCTGGGATCCATAAGATAAAGAGGGGATCAGCACATAGTTCGAGAGTAAAACCAGGGCATTCAGCAGATCTGTCGTGTATTCCAAATCCTTGTCCTCAACTATATCGAAGGTCAGCCCCCCAGAAAGGAGCGTCGCACTTCGGCATTGGCCAGCAGGGCCTCGCCGGTGTCGGTGAAGCGATTTTCTCCGGTGACCAGAACGAACCCGTGATCGGCAATACTCAGTGCCTGACGGGCATTCTGTTCGACCACCAGCACGGCAATGCCGGTGCGTTTCACTTCAAGGATGCGTTCAAACAATTCATCCATCACAATCGGTGAAACTCCCGCAGTCGGTTCGTCTAGCATCAGCACACTCGGCAGGGTCATCAGTGCGCGTCCGACCGCCACCTGCTGACGCTGGCCTCCGGAAAGTTCTCCGGCCGCCTGCCTGCGCCTGTCCTTGAGCACCGGAAACAGCTCGAAGACCCTCTCCATGGTCCCTGAGATGTCGTCCCGGCGCAGGTAGGCGCCCATCTCCAGATTCTCCTCGACGGTGAGGGTGACGAAGACGTTGTTAGTCTGGGGCACAAAGGCCATTCCGCGTTGGACCCGCTGCTGGGGTGAAAGCCTGGTGATGTCTTCGCCTTCAAGAAGCACTTTCCCCTCCCGTGGCTTTAGCAGTCCGAGCATGGCCTTCATGGCGGTGGATTTTCCCGCGCCGTTGGGACCTACCACCACCGCTATTTCACCACGATCCACGGAAATCGTGCAGCCCTTGAGAATGTCCGCACCTCCGTAACCGCCGGTCATGCGTTCACCGATCAGGTAGCTCATGGAACTTCTCCTCCCTTCTCCAGTGAGGGGTTAGGGTGGATTTGTTCCCGCGCTCCGGTGCCGAGGTACGCCTCGATTACCTCCTCGTTGGCCTTGACCTCTTCCGCCGTTCCCTGCGCCAGCAACTTGCCTTCGGCCATCACGATCACCGGGTCGCAGAGACGGCTGATGAAATCCATATCGTGTTCGATCATGCAGAAGGTGTATCCGCGTTCACGGTTCATCGTCAGGATATGATCTCCGATCTCCTGTTTGAGCGTCTGGTTGACTCCGGCGCCGACTTCGTCGAGAATGACAAGCTTGGCTTCCACCATCATGGTTCTGCCGAGTTCGAGAAGCTTCTTCTGTCCTCCGGAAAGATTGCCCGCCAGTTCATGGGCCAGGTGGTCCAGATTGAGAAAGTCCATCACCTCCCGCGCTTTTTCACGGGTTTTTTCCTCCTGGATCTGGACCGTGCCACGTCGGAACCAGGCGCCCAGCAGACTTTCTCCGACCTGACGAGGAGGCACCATCATCAGGTTTTCGCGCACACTGAGGGTGTGAAACTCATGGGCAATCTGGAAGGTCCGCAGCAACCTCTTGGAAAACAACTCATGGGGCGGAAGACCGGTAACGTCTTCCCCGTCGAGGAGGATCCTGCCGCTGTCCGGTTTGAGCGCTCCCGCGATCAGGTTGAACAGGGTTGTCTTGCCTGCGCCGTTTGGTCCGATGAGACCGGTGATGGATCCCTCCCGGACGGTGAAGGAGCACTTATCAACGGCACGCAGGCCGCCGAACTTCTTCACAACGTCCCTGACTTCCAGCATGGGACCCCCTTTAAACTTTTCATGAGTATGTTTTTTCGTATAAAACATTTATTTTTAGGAAAATACCGCAGGTTTGTCAAGTGAACATCACACTTTGCGGAAAAGCTATAGTTTATATTTAAAAAATCTTGCCGGGCAGCGATTTATTTGAGATATAATAATGTGACTGTTTTCAAAGATGAAAAGAGAGAATCCTAAATTGAGAAAAGAAAATTCAAAGAGAGGTGGATCTTTATTGTGGATAGGATCGGTATAGTCGTAAAGGCGGATGATGCGGCCCAAAGGAAGGCGGATGAACTCGAATCGTGGCTGGCAAAAAGGGGTATAGAAGTTATACAGAAAAAGAACTTCCCCCATGGTCGAAAAGTTTCGCAGAACAACAAAACCTTTGCCCCATCAGATCTGTTTTGTATTTTCGTTTTGGGTGGAGATGGTACTTTTTTAAGCGCTGTCCGATGGATTGGAAACCAGAAAATACCGGTTCTCGGTGTTAAATTCGGTGAAACCGGTTTTCTGGCGGAAACCGCTGAAAATGACCTGTTTGTCGTTGCAGAACACATTCTGAACAGAAAATTTTTCATCGAGCCGAGAATGCGGCTTTTGGTCAGGGTCATCAGAGGGGAAACGGAGCGGACAAGCGAAACCGTATTAAACGATGTTGTGATCAACAAAGGCGCCCTGGCGAGACTGGCTCATATCAAAACATATCTCGATGATTACAACCTGACCACATATAGGGCTGACGGACTTATTGTCGCGACACCGACCGGTTCGACCGCATACTCGCTTGCTGCAGGGGGTCCGATTATTCACCCGGCGGTGCCCGGCATCATCATGACCCCTATTTGCCCTTTCACTTTAACCAACCGGCCATTGATTGTGCCGGATTCGGTGACCGTAACCATTCGGCTGGCTAAAAAATCATCAAATATTATGCTTACCTTTGATGGTCAGGTGGGTTTGGAAATAAATAACAGGGACAGGATTGTGGTCCAAAAGGACCGTCATCCCATCAACATGATCACCATATCCGGTCATCATTATTATGATGTATTAAAGACCCGGTTATCGTGGGGTGGTGGGCGGAATTAAAGGACCCGATCGGTCGATACAGCCTGACCGCTTCTATTTTTCTTCTTTTATCTCAAACAGATTGCCGTCATCATCCCTGATAAAGATAAGTGATTTGCCTCCCGTTTCAATTTGAATGATTTTTATGCCCGATGATCGGCATCTGTCCAGAAAGCTTTTTGTGTTGCCGACTTCAAGACAAGTATGCGCGATCCTTTTCCCCATCTGACTTTTCGCCCTGCTGATAAAGATTTCAAAGTGAACGGCGTTATCGGCATAATTGATAATTTTATATTCAGAATCTATATTGAAAATTTGCTTTGACAATGTGGATGGGATATTTTTTGTGCTCGTCTTTTTCAACCCCAACAGATTTTTATAAAATTTGTCGCATCTCTTTTCGGAACTGCAAACCAGTGCAACATGTTTTAAACGCATAATCAACCCCTCCTTTCCCTTACCATCCACACGGATAACGGACATGATTTCCAAGTCAAACTATGGGCATGGCGTTAATTTTAAACTAAATTTATTGGTTTTTCAATCCTTATCCAAATCCAAACCACGGGTTGGGTTGCTTGACACCCATACCTTATTTTTATATAGATTTCACTGTTATGGTGAAACATTTTACTTTTTTCAAGTTGATTTTAGGTTCAATTGTCTGTCTGATTTTTTTAGACAACCCAAAGACTGCTTGGCCTGAAAAGGAGACGCAGAATGAAATCCCTACTCGCTATGGTATGGCAGCGGTGTTGGGGAAAACATTTGATCCTGTAAATGATATCCATTTTGTCCAGGTATCCGGTTTTATCATGTGGGATTATGAACGCGTTTGGCGTCATCGAGCATCGGATTCCCTGCGGTTCAAAGTGGAAACCACTGTCGGTACAACGACATCTCCAAAGGCGCGGGCCATGGTCGCTGTTGATATGATGGCCTTGTGTTATTTAGAACCTTTTCCCCACCCCAAAATACATCCTTTTCTGGAGGGCGGTGTCGGGTTGATATATACAGACTTCCAGGTGGAAGGTCAGGGACTTCGTTTTAATGCCAACCCTCAGATCGGAATCGGAACCGAATTCTACGTCGATTCCGGGGCGCCGTATTTTATGACCATCCGACTCCAGCATATATCAAATGGGGGACTCCATAAAGATAATCGGGGCGTCAACTCCTTTGTTTTTATGATCGGTCGTTTTTTTTAAAGCCATTGTTTTCATTTAGGGATAGATTATAGAGAGTTTCATTCGCAACAACACATGGGAAAATTTAAAACCGATACATTCGAGTTTGAAAAACGAAAACCCAACACGGTAACGATTACAGATGCGGCTGCGATTACGGCGCTGGGAACCAATCTTCAAGAGACGTGGCAGGGAGTTTTAGCCGGCAGGACAGCCATCAGACCGATAAACCGTTTTGCTGTGGGCAACTACAGTACCAAGGTTGCCGCCTGTGTTGAGGATTTAAAATCATCTCACGGCGAATCCCTGCTGCATTCTTTACTTGACCGCCTTTTTGTTAAAAGGACTTCGATTCCCACTGATGCTTTTCTTATCACGGCAACCACTAAAGCAGGCATCGATAATCTGGAACTGATCCGCCGTGGATACCCTGCAGATCTTCAGGATATATTGCTGTCATCCATAACGAAGATCGTTACCGAAAAACTCGGCCTGACAGACAGGGGGATCAATATCAGTGGTTCCTGTGCTTCCTCGACCATAGCTGTTGCCAGGGCGGCAGCATTGATCGTCTCTGGAAGAGCCGACGTGGTATTGGTCTGTTGTGCAGATCTGGTTACTGAATTCATATTCTCCGGATTTGCCGCTTTAAAGGCGCTCTCGCCTGTTCCATGTCAGCCCTTTGACCGGACCCGGAAAGGTTTATCCCTTGGGGAAGGTGCAGTGGTTCTGCTTTTGATGAGCAAAAAAAGGGCGAAGCGCGATAATCGGTGCTCCCTGGCAACGATTCACGGTTGGGGTGTTGCAAATGATGCCACACATATCACGGCTCCGGACAAGAGCGGAAGCGGTTTGGTCCGGGCCACCGTTCAAGCACTGAGTATGGCAAAAAAAGACCCTGAAGAGATCAACGCCATCAGTGCCCATGGAACCGGAACAATTTATAATGATCTCATGGAACTGACCGCTTTTCGGCAGGTATTTGGAAAACGTAAGATTCCGGTTTATTCGATTAAGGGAGCCATTGGGCACACCCTGGGGGCGGCCGGAGGTCTTGAGGTGGCATTGGGACTGCAATCTCTATCAACGAAAATGATACCGCCAACGGTCGGATTAATACATCCAATGGAAGAGGCAAAGGGTCGGGTCAGCTCTGAGCCAAAATCGATTTGCGGGGATTACCTTTTAACGACAAATTCAGGTTTTGGCGGCATTAATGCCGCGCTTGTACTGGGAGGGGAAAGCATACGGTGACTGTTGATATTACCGGAATCGGCTGGGTAACAGCCGCCGGCATGGGAACCGCCAAAGATCACAACCGGTTTGCCATGCCGAATGGCCCATTGCCAAATATTACCCTCGATTCAGCCTATGATAAGGCGTATCCGTATTTAAGGCGTTTGGATGAATATTCAAGGTTGGGATTGGCAGCCATATCATTTGCTCTCAAAGACTCAAGTCTACACGAATGGAATGAAAAACGCCATATCGGCATCATTTCCTCCACAGCGTATGGTTGCCTGGGCACCGATATTGATTATTTCGAAACCGTATTGGCCAAGAACAAGCTCAGCCCCAGTCCGGCCTTGTTTGCCTATACCCTGCCCAACAGTTTCCTGGGGGAGGCAGCCATCCGCTTCGGACTGACCGGAATGAATTTCGTAATCAGTGAACCGGTCCCTACCGGATTGAGCAGCCTTCAGATGGCCCTGGATTGCATCGCCTCCGGTGAAATTGAAAAAATGCTTTGCGGGGTATGTGACCTGGGTTGTCCGCCGATATTGGGCGTAAAAAGCAGTTTACCGCCCGGAGCACTCTTTTTTATGATAGAGAGGCTTCCTGGGAAAGATTCTTACTCCTACGGGCCGGTTGGTCTGGACAGAAAAGGTCGTATCTTGTTTAATCGAACAGAAATAGAAGACCTTACCGTGCTCGTTCAAAAGTGCCTGGCGCGTTACCGGGCTTTTCGGGATAAATAATATTAGAAACTCATTGGTTCGGTTTGAAATTTTGTCTGGCAGCCAAAAACGATGGAAAGTGCGCCGCAAGATACCAAAGGCTTTTTCGATGCTGCCAGAGTCGGTTTTTAAATTTGCGGCGCCATTGCGGAGAGGTATAGAAACGTTTTACGTGCATATTGTAAAGTTGTTCGAGTTTTTCTTTGGAATCTATCCCCTTGGGAACGAACACGAAATTAATGCAGTTCATTTTTCGCCAATCCTGGTCGAATGTTCCAAATTCATGAATACGAGACCAGATCGGTGCACCATGAAATGGGGTAAATTTGGACATGTTCATGTCGTCAAGACCGAGCGACATGACATAATCGCTTGTTTTTCGAATTGACGCTTCGGTGTCGCCCGGAAGTCCCATCATAAAGAGTCCCTTGGCCCTGAGATTGTTGCCTTGAATTTGCTTCACCGCATCGACAATCTCATCAAGATTAACACCCGGTTTATGAAATTCCAGCAAGGTCGAGTCACCGGTTTCGATGCCCAATGAGAGCATCAGACAACCTGCTTTTTTTAACATTTTTAGCAACGGATCATCTATCTGTCCGACTCGAATGGCACAGTTGAACTGCATGCCAAGCGGTTTTCGGATCAGGAGGCTGCACAGATCGAGGGTCCGGCGACGATTGGCCGTGAAAAGATCGTCGTAAATGTTGATATGGCGAACACCAAATTGTTTCCGCAGAAATCGCATGTGCTCATAAACGTATTCTGCGGAATTAAAACGATAGCCTTTTTTGAAGACCGAGCGGTCACAGTAGGAACATCGATACGGGCAGCCCCGGCTGGTGACCATGGTTGCCCCGGGACCCAGGATAAAGCTAAAGAGCGGCAGATTGTAACCTTTGGGGAACCCGTTCAATTTATCGTAGGCAGGAAAAGGAAGCGTATCAAGATCAGCGATAACAGGCCGTGCCGGATTGGTTACGGTTTGAGCGCCATTTCTCCAGATCAGTCCTTCAATCAGCCGATGCTCCATGCCTGAGGCTAAATCTGCCAGCGTAACCTCCCCTTCACCCCGGCAGAGAAAATCGATATGTTCAAAATCTTTTAAAAGAACCATCCCCATGGATGAAACGTGTACCCCGCCAAAGACGGTTTGGATTTCCGGACAGGCAGTTTTGATCCGTTTGGCCAGATCGTAGCCGTCCAAAAAACCAGAAGTTGTTGCAGAAAACCCCACCAGATCCGGGTGATAACCGAGGATGGTCTTGGCATGGGCTGCGTTGTTTTTTAGCGCATGCGGCCCTAGACAGTCATGGACAAATACTTCGTTTCCCTCTTGATCAAGCCAAGCGGCAATTGACAAAAGGCCCAGGGGTGCCATTCGATTAGCGGTTGCGGTAATATCTTTTCTACCGGGCACCCAGTTTGACCCTTTTGGGTGGACAAGCACGACCCTCATGTTAATCCTTCATCTTTCTTCTTTAACGCCGTCAATATTTATTATCATCACCGGCCGGCCGATCATTTCTGCCAGCGGCAAAACCGCGAGTCCCTTGCCCTTTATGCCTGATATAATGAACTCAATCTCGTTTAACCAGTAGGCCAAAAGGGTCGGTTGATGCGGTCTGACATCATGGAGGAGAACGATATCCCCAGGTCGGATACTTTTTAAGATTTTTTTTGAAAGTCCTTTTATCCATCTGTTCCCGCCATCAAAGGCGCGACAGCTAAAATTGACGATAAACTTACCGGATTTCAGAAGAGCCGGCCGAAGCCTGGGGCCTGTAATACCCACCGGCGGACGAAAAGCAAGTGCCATGACCCCGAAACTGCCCAGCACATTTTGTGTAGCCTCTATATCCTTTGCAATGGATTTGCAGCTTTTAAACATGACCAGATTATTGTGCACGTAAGAATGATTGCCGATAGAATGACCATGAAGCAGAATTTCTTCTATCAATTTCGGGTGTTCGGCCGCTTTTTTTCCGGTAACAAAAAAAGTTGCTTTTATCTGATACTTTAAGAGTAGCTCCAGCAGCTGCGGGGTGGACATCGGATCGGGCCCGTCATCAAAGGTAAGGGCTATCGCATTTTTGCTTGATGTGCCGCGGCTGATGATCGGGAGATAAAAGCCAAAACGGGGAAAAAAGGGGGCCATCATACACAGCAGGATAAAACCGGCTAAAGGGATCGCAAATAATTTCAGATCAAAAAATAACATGAAACCCGCGATCAGAAATGAAACAAGGCCAACCTGTTCACCTACCGATAACATAAAGTTTTCTGAATCGATTGCATCCATAAAAATAAAAGAATTCAAGATCCGGCTTTTGCAATAAACCAGACCAATTCTCCATTTGACCCCGATGGCTCAGTCCGTTCAATGTTGAATCCGGCTTTCATTAGAATGGTTTTATTTTTTTCGATCGATCGATAATAAGATCGCGTACCGGAAAGTTTAAGTTTAAAGTTCTCCAGCCACCAAACCAGAGGGAATCGTCTTTTAGGCGATATGGGGGCCCTGACAATCAGACGGCTATTCCTGTGGAATTTTTTACAGAGCCTGTCCAGCGTCATCTTAAGCTCATCGTCATTTAGATATTGTATGATGTCCAACATGACCACCAAATCAACCTGCTCCGGAACCGTTGGGATATGCGGCGCGCGGCCGAGGCTGATTGAACCTTTTTCACCAACCGCTATAGCCGCTATCCTGACCCGTCTCCGGTTCGGGTCAATTCCATATATTTTTGCTTCAAGGAACTGCTCAAGTAACCAGTTGGCCGGCACACCATAGCCACATCCAATGTCAATGATGGTGCTGATCCCATCGCAAGATTTCAAGATTTGGGGTAGCTCCGAAAACATCGGATCGAAACGCAATTTAAAACGCACAAATAATCGGGGATAGGCTTCCACGTTTCGGTACCGTCTTAAAACCTTTTCCCGATAATTTGCGGGATCGGTGTCATTTTTTTCCCGTGTTTGAAAACGATGGTTTAAAACAGGCGGCAGAATGATAAATGCACCGATAAGTGAATAACCGATACCCAGCAGTGCAGTTATTCCCGCACTTTTTAAAAGTGAATGTTCAGCAAAAAATAAAACGCCAAATCCGATAAGGGTTGATGCAGACGCCATAAAAACAGCCATTCGGATAAGTTCGAAAGATGGGTGAAAGGCATTACCATATCGCTGATATGACCTGACAAAAAACAATGAATAATCAATGCCCATCCCCAGGACAATGATCGCCAGCATCAATCCGGGTATATCCAAGGGCTTCCCGATAATTTTTAGGGTTCCCAGAGTACTTATCAGGGCAAATAAAACTGGAAGCAGGGAGATGAAGGTTAATGTCACATCGAAAAAGAAAATAAACAGAAGAACTGTAACGCTCGCGCCTATGATGATTAGCATTTTCAAAAAAGTGGAAAATAATAATTTTCCGAGCTTTTCCGAAAAAAAGGCCGGGTCAAACAGTTTGCCCATTGATCCATATTTGGCAAAAAAATCTTCGGAATTGTAAGATGGACCAATTGTCAAACTGGAAACGTGTATCCATGTATCCGCCTCAGCGCCCTTGATAATACCGAACAGGTCAAAAAATCTTTCAGGAATATCTAAATTTGAGGGAAGATAAGAATCTGGTTTAAGTAATTGATAAAAAGGGTCAAAAGCATCTGCGGTGAACCCCAGATCAACGGAAGCCGCTTTTATTGATTTCTTTAATGCTGAAACCCTGTTGCGATTCCAAAAATTTTGCCACGCTGTAAAATTTTGTCTCCTTCTGTCTGCACCGGGAAAAATCATTGAAGGAACAAAGCCCGGGGACAAAATCTCCGGATGAATCTCCTGGTCCAGAATGCCCAAAAGACGATCGCCTTTTTTCTGAAGTTCAATCATGCTGTTGCCTTCGGTCATCACATATATTTTATTGGGCAGCTTCCCCCAAACATTTAAAATCAAATTTTCTGCGGCCGCGGTTTCACTGCTGACCGTATTCATCGAACTCAGGCTGACATTGAATTTTGGCTTGGCAAAGAAAATCATGAAGATCGCAAAAATGAGGGCACAAAGGGCGCCAATTTTACCGGTTAGCGCAAACCTGTTGACAATATTCTGAAGCGCCAAGGCCCGTGGACGTGCCGGGGGCATTTCAGGAAAAATCAGGGGGAAAATGGCATGAACGAAAATAAAAGAAAATGAAATACCGAGGGCTGTGAACTGGCCCAGTTGTTTCAAGATAGGGAAACCACTCATATTTAGCGCTGTAAAAGCACCCGCGGTCGTCAACACAGCGATAAGCCCGACCGCACGAATCTCTCTTGATGCCTCCCTGCCATAGGTTGCATGTGGCCGGTCAAGGAACAAAAGATAAGCAATAGCATGATCGACAGATATCGATATGATCGCCCCACCAAAACCGAGTACCATAAGCGAAACAGTTTTGTGGAAAAGGGAGTACACGAAAAATGCTATCATCGTGCCCGCAATAGCCGGCAAAAGAGACAACAGCCCGATAAGGGGTCTTGGAAAGGCAAAAATGAGTAGCAATGTGATGCCGATCGTTGCAAACAGGATTGCATTGCGAACATCCTTTCTCACAATAAGTTCATTATCCAGAGCAACACGGTATGCACCGACCGGCGTTAAGGAAAACCGGTATCCCGCTTCAGAATATTTTTCTTTGACTTCCAACGACAGGGTGTGAATCAGCTCGGCTGCCTGACGGGAAAAGGAGGTTTCTGTACTCGAAGTTATCGGATTGGCCATCAATAGCAGGTGTTTACCGTCAGATGATATCAGCTGCCTTTTATATATACGAACATTCTGTGATGGTGAGAGATAAGCCAATTTGGCCATTACCAATTCTTTGAGGCCCAAGGGATCCTTTAGGATAAGTTCGGTCTGGCCGATGCCTTCTATGTTTAACAATTGGTTGCGAATATCCGTCAGTTTTTTTTGAATTTTTTTTTCGTTGAGCAATGGTTCAATTTTAGTTTTAAGTTCGTTTTCAGAGAACATTACAGGCAGGTGACGTAAAATATAAAAGAGTAAATCTGGTATAAGATTCTGGGCTTCCTTCATGCCCACGCTTTTAAATAACCCGCTTTTCTCCAGTCTTTTTTCAACAAGCTCGGCACATTCAACCAGAATGTCCAAATCGTCCTTTTGATGACTAATATCGATAATCAGATGATCCTGAATCGGATGGTTTTTAATTACATAAAGCCCATCGGAAATTACAGGATCATCTTGTGGCAAGAAACTGACAATATCCGTATCGATCTCTGTTCGATACAATCCGATAGCGAATAATGCCGCCGCCACCAAAAGTACAAAAGTTAACAAATAAAAATTGATTGAAGTTGACTTCATTTTGTTTACAGGAGCGATCCGATATGAATGGCCCACATCATAATTCTTGATTGACCGCTGAAATTTATCCTAATATATCGACCGCGATGTGAAGCTTGAGTTATTACTCAAGTTTCACATCCAATATTTTGAGAAAAACTGCATCAAGCATAGGGTAAAAAGAAATTTTTCTGGAAAAAATTGATGATGAGCACTTTGACAACGGCTCAAAACCTTTTAAAAGTTAGCATTCCAGAAGCAACTGATATTACATA
>CEQE01004562.1_pt1 | contig 75961 bp, 79 predicted proteins | sample 356201 | NCBI WGS metagenome assembly CEQE01 (sample SAMEA2619970, study PRJEB7988) | marine metagenome | biome: marine biome (ENVO:00000447); feature: mesopelagic zone (ENVO:00000213) & marine oxygen minimum zone (ENVO:01000065); material: "saline water (ENVO:00002010), including plankton...
TGCAATAAACGGGATTACTCATCTTGACATATTTAAATTCATAAAAAAAGTGATGGGAACAACTCTAGAGACATATACTTACGATTTGAATTCTGTTGCAACTGAATTGCTTGGAGAGAAAAAACAGGATGTTTCATTAGAGGATCTCCCAATTGCATGGGACAAAAACCTAAATCTAGGAAAATTTTGTGAATATTGCCTGCACGATTCTTATCTGACTTATAACTTGGCATTAAAAATGCTCCCAACCATTGTAGAAATCGTAAAAATTGTCGGCATTCCGATTTATGACATCAACAGGATGGGTTTTTCGCAGTTAGTTGAATGGTATATAATGAAACAAGCTCCTCAATTCAATGAGATTGCCCCAAATAAGCCGAATTATACTGAGATCCAGCAAAGAAGATTGAACACCTATCAAGGTGCTTTTGTTTACGAGCCAAAACCTGGATTTTACAAAGACATTGTTGTCTTTGACTTCAGAAGCCTGTATCCAACCATAATAGGCTCCCATAACATAGGGCTTGATACTCTCAATTGCGCTTGCTGCAAAGACACAGCCAAGACAATAGACGATGAAAACAACAAATATTGGTTTTGCGAAAAGAAAAAAGGGTTTATTCCAATATTAATAGAGGATGTAATCACAAGGAGAATGCGAATAAAGGATCTCATGAAAAATGAGCATGATGATAAGGCAAAATTTCTCCATGCGCGCCAGATCAGCCTGAAATTATTGGCGAATTCATTTTATGGCTACTTGGGTTTTTTTGGAGCAAGATGGTATTCTCTGGAATGCGCAAGAAGTGTTACTGCATGGGGCAGATCTCACATCCACACAGTCATTGACAAGGCACAAGCTCAGGGATTTATTGTACTTTATTCAGATACTGATTCTATTTTTATGACTTTGGATGGAAAAACAAGGAATGATGCAGAACAATTTGCAGAATTGATTAACAAGGAGCTGCCTGGTTTGATGGAATTAGAGTATGAAGGCCTTTATCCAACAGGAATTTTTGTTTCTGCAAAGATTGGCCCGTTTGGCGCAAAGAAAAAATATGCCTTGATGTCTGAGCAGGGCGTTTTAAAAATCAAAGGCTTTGAAACAGTAAGGCGAAACTGGTCTTTTATTGCAAAAGACGTTCAGGAAAAAGTGTTAGACATAGTTTTAAGGGAGAATAACACAGCAAAAGCCCTTGATTATGTCAAGAATGTTATTGGCGACTTAAGAAGCAAGAATATCCCAAAAGAAAAAGTAGTGATTCATACTCAATTGCAGAAAGAACTTCTGGATTATGCTGCAAAAGGCCCTCATGTTGCTGTTGCCCAAAGATTAAAAAACAAAGGTAGGAAAATCGGGCCAGGTTCAATAATAAAATATGTCGTAACCCAAGGCAGCGACATCATAAGAAACAGGGCAAAGTTTCCAGAAGAAGTCAAAGAAGGCAAGTATGATGCTAATTATTATATTGACAATCAAGTAATACCTGCAGTTGAACGAATCTTCAATGTTCTTGGATATAAAAAAGAAGATTTGCTGGAAACAAAAGAACAGACAAAGCTGGAAGGGTTTTTCTAAGTACTTTAAAGTAGTCAAATAGGAAAAAGTTTAAAAACAGATATTAATTCGAACAAAAATTAATAATGAAAACTCTTGCAGATGTATTAAAAAGTGCTCGCGCGCATGGTAGACCTACCATATTTGAATGGGAATTTGAAATTGTAGATGTAGTTACGCAAATTACAAACCTAGCAGATCAACAACAGCATGAGCCTGACACTCCAAGAGTTATTAGTCATAGGGAAGTTCTTAGTGGATTCCTACAAGGATTGGATGGCGATCATAATAATCAAAGATCTAGAGCAAGCGCTTCTAGGGCCCATTCAGCTGGCTACCAAATGGGTAAGGGATATAATGCTCAAATAGGTGGGAAATATGATGCTGCTGGATATAGGGCATTGACTAGGCGATTACGTCAAGCCATCGGTATGGTAGATAAAGAATTAGGAAGAATCAATGAAAATGGAATGGGTTTAATAAGATCTGTGTTACTAGGTGGAGATGGAAAATCTTCGGTTGATCAAGGCATTTATGCAATTCTTAGTGAATATCCTAAGTTTGTATCGCAAATTACTCTACAAGGCGGAACTCGTGGAATACGTACTATAGATCCTGTAACGCAAATTAATGATGATCCATATTTTCCAAAATATGGAATTGATCCAAGAAATATTTTTGATCTCCATATGCAAGAAGGCATAGTTGATTTATTTCGTTCAAGCACACATGGTGTGAATTATAGCTGGAGTGAAGCAGAGAGGCTGTTAAGGGAAGAAAGTGAAGTACTGGCAGGACCACGTTATACTATGCTAAGAAACGCTTTGGAAAATGTCAAAACAGGAGAATTAGCTGTTAGGTCCTTTTCCCCTGTAGTTCAAAAACTTTCTGAGGCTCCCAGGAGTTCTCATGTGAAATTAAGACCCGGTGTCTTGACTTTTTATTGATTAAGCTTAATCATTTCTCTCCAAAATGTTTAAATAATAATCAAAAATCTATTCAATAATGATAGATAAATACGACGCAACTAAGCTAGAGCCTGAAATATTGGATTTTTGGAAGCAAAACAATATTTACGGCAAGGCAAAAGAGAAAAACAAGGGAAAAAAGAAATTTTACTTCTTAGACGGTCCGCCTTACACTTCTGGAAAAGTCCATCTTGGAACTGCGTGGAACAAATCATTGAAGGACAGTGTCCTAAGATACAAGAGAATGCAGGGCTTTGATGTCTGGGACAGGGCTGGCTATGATATGCATGGACTGCCGACAGAACAGGCAGTTGAAAAAAAGCTTAAGCTGAAAAACAAAGATGAAATTCCAAACTTTGGAGTTGCTAACTTCGTGAATGAATGCAGGGAATTCGCAATATCCAACATGCTTTCTATGAACAAGGATTTCAGGCGCATAGGCGTCTGGATGGACTTTGACAATCCATATCAATCCATTGAAAATACTTACATGGAAGGCGAATGGTGGCTCATAAAAAAAGCATTTGAAAACAAAAGGCTTTACGAAGGGGAAAAAACAATGCATTGGTGCGCAAGCTGCGCAACTTCTCTGGCAAAACATGAGTTAGTTTATGAAAAAGTAAAAGATGACTCTATTTTTGTCAAATTTCCTGTAAAAGACAAGGAAAATGAGTTCCTGATAATCTGGACAACAACACCATGGACAATCCCATTCAATTTGGGTGTGATGGTCAATCCGAATTTAGATTATGTAAAAGCAAAAGTTGACAATGAAGTCTGGATTGTTGCTAAAGCCTTGACTGCAAACTTAATCACAGACATTGTGGAAAAACAATTCACAATTTTGGAAGAGATAAAAGGCTCCAAACTGGAAGGAATTGAATACACACATCCATTTGAAAATGATCTGGCGCAATATAAAGAATTAAAGGAAAAAAACCCTAAAGTCCACACTGTTGTCCTTAGTGAAGAATATGTTGACACAATTTCAGGATCCGGATTAGTCCATATGGCGCCAGGATGCGGCCCTGAAGACTATGAAATTGGCCGTAGAAATGACATCCCCCCTTTCAATACTTTAACTGAACAGGGAATTTTCAATGAACAAAGTGGATTTTTGAAGGGATTTAAAGCAAAAACAGACGATTCAAAAATAACAGAGGAGATAAAGAAAAAAGGAGCTTTAGCTGCACAAACAAAAATAGAGCATGACTATGCTCATTGCTGGCGCTGCAAAAATCCGATAATTTACAGGACAACAACCCAGTGGTTCTTCAGGATTGAGGACTTAAAGGAAAAAATGAGGGAATTAAATAAAGATATAAAATGGGTTCCCGATTTTGCAGGCTCAAAAAATTTTGACAATTGGCTGTTAAATTTAAGAGACAATGGCATCACAAGGCAAAGATATTGGGGTACACCATTGCCGATTTGGAAATGCAGGCAATGCAACGACTTTGTTGTTGTTGGCTCTATTGATGAGCTAAAAAAGCTTGCAGGCCATATCCCAGAAGATTTGCATAAACCTTGGATTGATGAAGTAAAAATAAAGTGTAAATGCGGAAATGATAAAGAAAGAATTCCTGATATCTTGGATGTCTGGATAGATGCCGGATCTGCTTCATGGAATTGCTTGGATTATCCAAGAAAAAAAGACCTGTTTGAAAAACTATATCCTGCTGATTTCATTTTGGAGGGCACAGATCAAATTAGAGGATGGTTTAACCTTTTGTTTGTTGCTTCAATGGTTGCAATGGACAATGCTTCATTCAAATCAGCCTACATGCACGGCTTTATTAATGACGCCCAGGGAAGAAAGATGAGCAAATCTTTGGGAAACTATATCCTGCCTCACGAAGTCATCATGGATTACGGAGCAGACACTCTAAGATTCTACATGATAGGCGGCACAGCTCCCGGTATTGACATAAACTATAACTTTGATGATATGAAGGTCAAGCACAAAAACCTGACAGTGCTTTGGAATCTTCACAAATACGTGATTGAGATGGGCAAAAATCTCAAGATTGATCCTGCAGGTTTTGATCTGGAAAAATACAGCCTTGATATTGAAGAACGATACATATTCTCAAAATTAAACTCAACAATAAAATCAACTACAAGTTTATTTGATGATTACAGGCTGAACGAGATACCATGGAAAATAGAGGAATTGTTCCTGGCTTTAAGCAGGACCTACATCCAATTGACAAGGGACAAGGCTTCAATGGGCAGCGATGATGACAAAAAGATTGTCTTCTATACTGTCTTCAATGTTCTTCTTGAACTGACAAAACTTTTTGCCACAATAGCGCCTTTCATAGCAGAAAGGATATACCAAAACCTGAAAAATGAGTTCAAGCTTAAGGAGGAAAGCATCCACTTTTACAGCTGGCCAAAGCACAGCAATGAATTGGTTGATAAGGAACTTGAATCATCAATGAGCACAATAAGTGATATTGTCCAAAGCTCCCTTGCATTGAGGGAAAAGATCCAGCTTGGCGTCAGATGGCCTGTAAAAGAGCTTGTGATAGCTGTAAAGGACAATGAAGTGAACAACGCTGTTGAAAAATTAGCTGAAATAATAAAAAAACAAGTGAATGTAAAAGGAATTAAGCTTGTTGAGGTAATGCCAAACATAAAAGTGAACATAAAAGCTGATTACTCCAAAATAGGGCCTGATTTTGGAGACAAGGCCCCTAAAATAATTGCTCACCTCACAATAAACAGCCCTGAAACAGTCCTTAACAGTATAAAAGAAAAAGGAAAGTATTCCTTTAAAGTTGATAATGAAGAAGTTAGCATAGTAAAAGAGCACTTGATTGTCACAAGAGAAGTCCCATTGCCATATGAAGAAGGCACTTTCAAAAAAGGCTCAATTTACATCAACAGGGAGATGACTGATGAGCTTGAAGCAGAAGGTTTTGCCCGCGAAATAATGCGAAGAGTTCAATCATTAAGAAAAAAAGCCGGTTTGCAAAAATCTGACAGTATTTCCCTGTTCATCAGAACAGATGATGATCTAAAAGCAATGCTCAAAGACTGGAATTTGGTCATTAAGGAGAAAGTCGGTGCTTCCCAATTCAGAGTTTCTGAATTACAACCAAGCAAAATGCATGCTTTTTCAAGCAAAGAAAAGGTAAAAGGCAAAGAGTTTGAATTGTATTTGGAAAAGATTTAGAAGATTGAGCACTTAAACTATAATAATTCTATTCCGAAGGATGAAACACCATAATGAATTGAGCAGGTTCGCCATATAAAAAGATTTGATTTCTTAAAACAGAATTGCCATTATTAAATCTATAGTCATATCTAACATTAGGAAATCCATAGTCCCTTAGTAACTGTTCTTTATTCCCTCTGCTTAATGGTTCACTAAGAACAATTTGATATTTAGTTATTCTTGCAGCGCTTTTTATTTGAAAAAGTAGAACTCTAGAATCGTTGTCTGCCATTTCTTCTAATCTTCCAATTGGACCTTCATCAACTGCAAAAGCCCTTGTTCTCCCACCCATAACTCAAAGAAACATATAATTACTTTTAAACTTTATCCCAGAACTCCTAACAAGTACTCTTATTACGCCTTACCAATATATAGACACCAACAATAAGCAAAACCAAGGGCCAAAACGGAAGATCTTTAGGGATGTACCCCAAATGAGAACCCAGAAAATACAAACCTATGACCACAAAGAACCATCCCCAAAAGGATGAGCCGCAGCCACAACAGCACCATGAATGAGCTGTTTCAGTTTGTTTTTTCATAGTTTTAGTTATTATAATGATAATATTTAAAGGTTTGGGTTTATAAACCTATAAAGCACTCACTAGTGTAAACTCCCTCTAAAACCGAAAGCTTTATATACCCCCTCCCACTACTTCTTTATAAATCTTATCACATTTATCGACACTGAGCGATAATTCATTTTCACAGTTTTCAATAAGGGGGTAAAAGGGGTTTTCAAATTAGACATATTAATAGGTGAACAAAATGGCAGACTTAGTAAAGAAATGCCCGGAATGTGGCGGAATTAATCTTTCTTGGAATAGAGATAGAGGCGAGATTATTTGCAGGGATTGCGGCCTAGTTATTGAAGAAAAAATGGTTGACTTCTCACAGGAATGGAGGGAATTTGACAGTGCAGAAGGCGAAAAAAGGAGACGTTCAGGCGCTCCAATGACTTATACTCAGTATGATCAAGGTTTAGGCACAGAAGTTGGCCAGAAAGCTGATTTGTTAAAGCTTGGTGGAAAAGACAGAAACAAATTCTTCAGGTTAAGGAAATGGCAGTACAGGATTTCAACTGCAATTGAAAGAAACCTTAAGCTAGCCTTGGCTGAACTTAAAAGAGTCAGCTCTTACTTAAAACTGCCAAAATCAGTTGAAGAAGAAAGCGCTAGGATTTACACTCTAGCAGTCCAAAGAGGCCTTGTAAGAGGAAGAAGTATGGAATCTGTTGTTGCAGGCGCATTATATGCAGCTTGCAGAAGGCATGATGTTCCAAGAACTCTGGATGAATTAAGCGAAGCTTCTGGAATTGAAAAGAAAGAAGTTGGAAGAACTTACAGGTTCGTTACAAGAGAATTAGGAATTACAATTTTACCATCAAATCCGGCAGACTATATTGCTAGATTTGCATCTGCTCTTAAATTAAGCGCAGAAACCCAAAGCAAATCAATTGAGATTCTTGAACAGGCGCAAAAAGCTGAATTGACTTCAGGAAGAGGTCCGACAGGAATTGCAGCTGCTGCTTTGTATGTCTCAGCCTTGATACATGGCGAGAAAAGAACTCAAAGAGAAGTTGCAGATGTAGCTGGCGTAACAGAAGTTACGATCAGAAACAGGTACAAAGAATTACTTGATGAGCTTGACTTAGAAGACGATATCAAGAAAACAAAGAAAAAGAAGAAAAGATAATTTTCTTTATTTTAAATATTTTGATTTCTAGGAAAAAAGTTTGGTGATGATTTAAGTACAATAAGAGATATATAATGACATACACTAGCCAACATTCAGAATTAGCAGGGGTAGCATCTTGGCCAGATCCAACTTCTATAACAATATTAGATAAGCTTACTTTAGATAGGTGGTTTAGTGTACCTGGAAATTATAGCGGACTTGTTAGGTTTATTAGTTTTAGGCCACATGATCATGTTTCAAGAGATGCTCAAGAGGTATCACATGATTTTTATGTCCATATGGGTGAAAAAATTGAAGGTAGAGATGATCCTTTGTTTGTTAAAGGTACAGTGCAGCAGTATCTTTACAGTTGCGCAACAAATTGGTTAAGAGATAGATATAAATACCAAGAGAGAAGAAGAGACGTGAATGAAGCATTGCCCAATGATGACATTGACCACACCGAATCAGTACAATCCAGTTCAGTTGATGCAGTTATAGCAATATTAGATACAGAATCTAATCTAAGAGTATTAGAAGCATGGGCAAATTTACCAGAAAATCCAATGAGATATGTTCATGCAAGGGCAAAGGGATTAACAAATAGGGAAATTGCTAATTGGTACGGGATTTCAGAAGGGGGAGTAAAAAGTCAAGTATCAAAAGCTCTCACTAGATTAAGGAAAGCTATTGAGTAGCGCAATAGACAATAAAAATATTTCTCACAATATAAATTATAATTAATAGAATTCAAAATTAAGTATTAGGCATTTACTCTTTCAAAATCAACAACTTTATCACCTTTAATCTTAATCCCTTCATTTCTCAACATCCTTATTTTCTTCTTGACTTCTCTGCTGTTTGGGCTTAATTTACCAGAAAAACCCCCAATCCTTCCATCTGAGCTGACACACCGATGGCATGGGACTTTAGGGGCATAGGGATTGTTTCTCATTGCCCGGCCTACAGCCCTGTATGCTTTTGTCCCAATCTTTTTAGCCAAAGCTTTGTAAGTCGTAACTTTTCCTTTTGGAACTTTTTTTAGTTCAGAGTAGATTTTTTCGTTGAACGATTTGTTCATCTCTTACCTTTCTTTTTATGGCTCCTTTCGACTCTCCTTTTAGAATGTCTCTTTGCTTTCTTTTTAAGATGCCTTCTTGCCTTCTTTTTAGCATGCTTTTTTGGTTTCTTATGGGTAGCCTTCTTGACTTTCTTAGCTGCAGGCTTTGGCATTGAATCGTTAGAAAGTTTTTCTAAATTAGAAAATATCGCCCTGCCTTCCACATGTTTTTTTTGTGTCAATTCAACTTTTTCTTCTATCTCGTCTATTTGCTCTTGTATTAATTTTTTGTCCCTTTTTTTAAAAAGATTTGAAAAAAATCCCATTTTAAAACCTCCTTTTTGTATTGCCTTCTTAAAACACATATTTAAATGTTTTGGTAGAGTTGCAAATAAGAATAAAAAATGCTCCCGCCGGGACTTTCGACAAAGTTTTTAGTAAACGTTTGTTTCGAACCCAGGTCACGGCCGCGAGAGGGCCGTATGATTGTCCGGATTATGCAGCTGTGCAAATCACTTGACAAGCTTCTACACTACAGGAGCACAATAGACAGGCATATCCGTTTTTTTATAAATTTAGTTATTTCACAGCCAGTAATCCAAAATGATTTTATAATATTAGAAGTCTAATTTATTGACCCAATCCGGTATTTTTCCATCATCAACTTTATCATATTGCGGCCAATAGGGTTTGATGTCAATAACTGGAGTGCCATCCAAAATATCCAAACCTTTTACTTTTATCTTATTCCCTTCATGTCCTATCAGCCTTACAGTTGTTATTGCAATTGGATTTGGTCTTTGAGGGCAGCGGCAGGAAAAAATACCAACAACAGGAACTTCTGGCTTGCCTTGCGGACGATGGGTTATGACATGCTCTTTAACTTTATCCATCCAATAAACAATAATTATATGAGAATAATCATCTATGCCATTTAACGCTTCTGTAAATTTCTCGTCCACTATTATTTCAGATATTTCATCAGCAAAATTTCCAAATCTAGGCTCTTTAACATCATTTTTCACAAATCCTATTGGTTTTAAATTAATTTCTTCCATACTACAATAATGCTTATTTTTCTTTTGCTCCTTCCCAGTCTTTATAGAATTTTTCCATCCACGCTTTTTGTTTTTCTTCAGTCCCGTTTTTCATGATGTCAGCGTGTTTTGACATATAATGCGGCTGAAGAAGATTTAACATTTCTTCTGATGTTTCACTCTCGAAGACTTCGTCACAATCGGGACATTTGAATTTTTTCATAATTATCACCGAATATAAGCAATTAGATAGGATATTTAAATATGTCTATCAAATTATGGGAAAGATAAAAAAGTACGCCGGGACTGGGACTTTCAAGCAGAATCCTTGTTAGATGTGTAAGACAATGAGCTAGGCTCTGTGTCTAATCAAGTGAGGATATGCTGCTTTTGAACCCAGACATCCTTGCGGAAACAGCCTTTCCAGGGCTGCGCTAAGTTTTTACTTATCTGCGCACTGCCAGATTATGCGTTCGGGAAAAATTATCCCGGCAAACTGGTTTGCTGCCCGGCAAAGATCTAATCTTACTATGCTATTTATAAATTTAATGCTTGTATCAGCTTTTTTTGCTTAAGAATGTGACTAAAACCTATTTCTTTAAAATATTTGTATCTCGAAGATTTCTTGTTTATGAATATTATATGGTTTGGGCTCCATTTGATGTTCTTGGGTATATACACATATTTTTTTGATTCAATTCCGAACTCTTCTAGCAATCTTTTCATCTGCCCCATCCCTTTTTCATTCACAGTTTGAATTTTTATGTGGTTTTTACCTACATATGCTTCTGCATCGAAAAATGCTCTTAGCCATTCCTTCTTTGATCGTTTATCTTTGAGAAATATTATAGGAACTTCCCAATTAAATAATCCAAAACTGGCTGATGATGTCATATTCAACACAACAATTTTAGAATCTACAGTAACACAATATTTATTGGATAATGGTTTTATTATTGGAGTTTTGTTATAAACTTTAGAAAAGGCTTCACAATATGGTTTTAGCAGCGATGAGTGATCTGGGAAAAATCTGATACTATGATGCCGGTTTTTGCTAGTTTTCCCAATATAAATATTCCCGTCACCGGCTAGGTATCCCAGTATTCTTGCTTTCAAATGTTGATAATGCTTTCCCGTACATTCGATATACTCTTGTTCATTGTACTGGAGTTTTTTCCAACGCGAAATTACATTTAATTTGTTTCTTGTTTTTATATCCATTTTACCATGCACAAAGTAAGAGAAATTTAGTTTAAATATCTTACGCAAGCAGATGTCCAGTGGTAGTTTAAATACTAAATTATTATCTTTAAGAAAAATGCCATCCCGGCTTAAGAATTTGTTTTGGTTTTTGGTTTATAAATGTTTGTTGGCATCTATCCCTTTCCCTTTAGCATAACTCCCTAAAACTTTCAAAAGCGTACATGCTGCTTCCATCTCGCTTAATGCCAACTTGACTTTTTGGCTGTTTGTACCGCCTTCAAAATCAGCATAGAAAATATACTCCCATGGATTTTCCGGAACTGGCCTTGATTCTAGCTTTGTTAGATTTAGGCCGTGCTTTGCCAATCTTTGGAGGCAATTAATCAGCGCCCCTGGATAATGTTTTGTTTTGAAAGAGATACTGGTTTTTTCTTTTTTAATATTTTTAGGTACTTTATCGCTCTTTACAAAAACAAAGAATTTTGTTGAATTGCTCTTATTAGTTTCAATATCCTTCTCGATTATATCCAATCCATAAATTTCTGCACAAAATTCAGAGGTGATTGCAGCTTCCCCCACATTATTTCTTTCCTTGACGATTTTTGCTGCGCCTGCAGTATCATATTCTGGAACAGCCTTCAATTTATTCTTTTTAATAAATTCCCTGCATTGCTCAAGAGCATGTGGATGGGAATAAACTGATTTCAGATTATCCAGCTTGCTTCCCTTATGTGACAGGAGATTGTGCTTTATTTGAAAAAATACTTCAGCAATTAGTGACACGTCATTATTTAACAATAAGTCATAGTTTACGACTACACTGCCGGCTATGGTATTCTCAAAAGGCAATAATCCAAAATCAACTTTATTATTTAATACAGCGTCGAATACTTCTTCTGACAGATCGTAACCGATCGCTTCAGCATCCTTGCCAAAATGCTTGTATATTGCTGATTCGCTGTACGCCCCTTTGATGCCCTGAAATGCTACTTTCATTTTTCCAACTCCTTGTTGATATCATTTATAGATCTGATAAAATCTTCCCTAACATTTTTAGCATATTTATTGTAATGATTCATATCCTCGAAAAGCTGCAAAGTATCATTCTTAGCTGTATTCAAAATTCTCAATAAATTTTTGTATCCTTCTGTATCTATATCAAGATTAGACTTTTTCAAATCAATTAAAGCTCTCCCGATAAAATGAGTAAGTAGTAAGGATTTTGCAATTTCTTTGTCATGTTCTTCTGGAGTTATTTCTAATATAATAAGATTTTTTTTCTTCAAATAATCCTTTATTTTATTGTACATAGTATCTAGAACATTCACTCTGCATATTACGACTTTCTTTCCATCTAAAGAATCTTTAACTGAATCTGGACCAAACAATGGATGTGTAGCTAAAATCTGTGTTTTCTTAGGTAGGATTTCATTCATTAGCTTGACCGGGTATTCTTTAACAGAGCACACATCAATTACAGTTGAATTTTCTTTTAAAATATCCTTAATTTGGACTAAAACTTTCTCAAATTCCGATATTGGAACTGCCAATACAACAACATCTTTTTTGCATACTTCTTCAAGAGAAGCTGGCACTGCATTCTTTTCCTTAATTTTATCGCTCTTATCAGATCTGCCATATACATAAACCCTGCAATCTTTTGATAAGTGTCCAGTTAAAAATTCTCCAAACCTTCCAAAACCTATTACTCCTATCTCCACGATGTTCAGCTCCCTGATTCTTCCTTTTCTTGCTCTAATTTGGAATTCTCTAGTATAATTTTGAAGATTGCAGCAACAAAATTCTCTTCCAACCCATATTCCTTGGCTTTTTTCCTTAGTCTGTTGAGAATTTCGGTTTCTCTTTTTTCATCAAATACAGGAGTATTCATTTCTTTTTTAATAGTAGATAGCTCTTTAACAAGATCCTTTCTTTTGATTAAATTATTCAGAATTTCATCATCCAATTCATCGACTTGCTTCCTTATTTCTTCAATTTCCATTTTCACCGCATTGAGCTCTAAATCTTAAGTAGTGATCGCACAAGACCAAAGCAGCCATGCCCTCAACAATTGGAACTGCTCTTGGTAAAACACAAGGATCATGTCTGCCTTTTGCTTCCAATTCAATCTCTTTCCCTTTAGAATCAACACTTTGCTGATTTTTCTGTATTGTTGATGTTGGCTTGAAGGCAACTCTAAAAACAATAGGCATGCCGTTTGATATTCCCCCTTGCACGCCTCCGGAATTGTTCGTTTTTGTCAAGATTTTCTTGCCTTTGATGTAAAACGGATCATTGTGCTGGCTCCCATACAATTTAACTCCTTCAAATCCTGAACCTATTTCAAAGCCCTTTGTTGCATTAATTGCCATCATTGCTTTTGCTAAGTCAGCATCTAATTTATCAAAAATAGGTTCTCCTAGCCCAGCTGGTACGTTCTTAGCTATACATTCTATGACTCCACCAAGAGAATCACCGTCTGCCTGCGCTTTCTTGATTAAATTTATCATTTGATCAGCTATTTTATTGTTTGGGCATCTGACAATATTGGATTCTACACCCCTTTTGCTTACAGAATCTGGATCAATATCAATCTCAATGTCTTTTATTTTTTTAACATAAGCGATTATATCTGTACCAAACTTATTTTTCAGGATTTTTTTAGCAATAGCGCCTGCAGCCACATTTCCAGCTGTTAATCTGGCTGATGCTCTTCCGCCTCCAAATGGATCCCTGATGCCATATTTCTTTTCATATGTAAAATCAGAATGGCTTGGCCTGAAAATTTTCGATATTTCCTTATAATCCTCTTTCTTGAAATCTTTATTGAAAATTATAAGTGAAATAGGCGCTCCTGTTGTTCTTCCATTAAACACTCCGGATAAAATTTCTACTTTATCTAATTCTTTTCTTGGAGTTGTAACTTCGCTTTGGCCAGGCAGTCTTCTGTCTAAATCAAACTGGATGTCTTTTTCACTTAGTTCAAACAACGGCGGGCAGCCCTCTATTACAACACCTATTGCCTTCCCGTGGCTTTCGCCCCAGTTGCTTATTTTAAACAATTTTCCCAATGAGTCTCCTGACATTTTTATCACCTAATTGCTACAATGTTAATTTTAGTTTAGATTCCATTAATTTAAATTTTGGATCTTGACCTGTCCACAGCCTGAACTGTTTTATAGCTTGATGTAAAAGCATTCTGTTACCACTTATCACTTGACATCCTGCACTTTTGGCAATTTTTAGCAGTTTTGTATTGGGCGGAATAGGTACTATGTCCATCACAATCTTACCTGAAACGAATTCGTCTTCTTTTATAATACTTTCATTTATATTTGGCACCATTCCAACACTAGTGGTGTTAACAATAATGTCGTTATCTATGACTAATTTTTTCATATTGTTAATTTCACTGAATTTTACATCAAAATCGCTGGCTAACTTTTCTGCTTTTTCTTTGGTCCTATTTACAATAGTAATGCCAGCACCTTCCTTTTTTAATCCATAAATTACAGCTCTTGCTGCGCCTCCGGCGCCTAATACAAGCGCTTTCTTATTATTCAAGGGTGTTTTTTCCTTAAGAGCTTCAATAGCGCCGTAGTAATCTGTGTTATATCCCATCAGTTTATCGTTTTTGTTAACTATAGTGTTAGTCGCACCAATTTTTTGAGCAGTTTCATCTATTTCATCTATCATCTTAATAATTTTCAACTTATGGGGGATTGTCACCGAAGCTCCAGCAAATTCAAATTGCCTGAAGTTTTTCATGAAAGCTGGAAGTTCATCTGTTGTCAATTTAAAGGTTAAATAGACGAAATTTAGTTTTAAGTCTTTAAAGCTTGGATTCATAATAGACTTGGACTTTGAATGTTCAGCATGCTCTCCAATTAGGCCGATAACCATAGTTTCTTCATTGATTAAAGAAAAATTGTAAACATTGTCCATTTCATTTATATCAATTTGACCAGGTGCAGAAACCTTTTCTTCATTCAATGAAGCAAATGTGATGCAAGAACCATATTTTGGAGCTAAAATCCTAGAAATTTCCCCTCTTAAACCCATACAAAATGAAATCAAGTCATTTTTATCCTTTAGCAGCTTAAAGATTTCAAAATTATCATTGATCGAACCTGCAAAAGTTACTATCTTAATCAAATCAGGATTTAATTTCTTGATATCATTGTAAATATTAGCTAATTGCTCTAATTTAGGTGTTTCTTTAAAATTATGATAAGATACAATTATTTTAGTATTTTTTTTGTTTTGTATAATATCTCCAATTAATCCATTATCAGAGTCGGATTCTATATCGACAAACTCTGCATTCAATTCTATTGATTTTTTTAATAAATTAATTCGCTCTTTCTCATTCCCAATAAAATTTCCATTAAGGCTTTTTGGCCTGCATGTTACAATTACTTCTTTTGTTTTATTTTTCAACAAAATCTCCAACTTGCCAATGTCAATATTTTTTATAAAATCTATTCTTAGCTCTACTAAATCCGTAAATTTCTCTGCTTGTTTCAGGTCAACAATAGCTTGATCTACTGTATCTGCTGTTACAGGTACGCATATTCTAGTTTTCATTTTTAATTAAGTTTAAAATATCTTTTGAAACTTCCTCAACTGTTTTATTGTCTGAATCAACTTCATGATCAGCTGCTTTGCTGTACAAAGGCAATCTCCTTGTCAAGACTTCATCGACTTCATCAATAAATGATTTAGTTCCTGTAAGTGAAGGCCTGTCTCTACCCCCTTTTATTCTTTCAATAATTTTTTGAGGGCTGGTTTTCAGCCAAATTATTATGCCGTTTTGCTTTAGATGTGCAATGTTTTCTTCCCTTTCAATAAAACCCCCACCACAATCAACAATAGTATTGCCTGAATTGATTTTCGCAATAACACTGCTTTCGATGTCTCTAAACGCTTTCCAGCCATTCTTACTTACAAATTCATTAATTGAACCTACTCTTTTGACTATTTCATTATCAGTGCTTATCACAGGCCAATTGAGTTTTTTTGCTATATTTGCTGCTACTGATGTCTTTCCAGAACCCCTATAGCCCATCAAAACAATATTTTTTGGCATTCTAATCCCCAATATTCCTTAAAGTGTCCCAAAATTTAGGAAATGATTTATTCACACACTCAGGATTCTCTATTTTAATCCCAGAAACTTTTAATCCAATCAAGGCAAAGCTCATGGCCATTCTATGATCATTGTGTGGATCTATGGTATTTGGCTTTAGTTCACTCTTTTTTATTACAAGTTTATCAGCTTCTACGTTAATATCTGCGTTCAATTTCTTCAGCTCTTTGGCTGTGTCGTTTATTCTGTCAGATTCTTTGTATTTTAGGTGGCCTACGTTTGTTATTTTTGTTGTTCCTTCTGCAAACAAAGCAACAACAGCTAAAGTTTGGACTGAATCCGGCATAGAAGACATATCTGCTTCAATTCCCCTGAGTGTTGATGGGCCAATTAATTCTAACGATTCATTATTTTTATTTATTTTGCACCCCATACTTTCCAAAATTTCCACAAACTTCGCTTCAGGCTGAGTTAATTCCGCATCTAAATTCTTTATTTTCACTTTGCCTGGAACAATTGCTGCAGCTGCGAAGAAATAATTAGCAGAGCTAAAGTCAGCAGGAACGTTAAATTCCATTGCCCTGTATTTTTGTCCTGCCTTGACCTTGAATTGCCTGTAATCTTGTCTCTCGACGTTAACTCCAAATTTTTTCATCAAGTCTATGGTTAAATCTACATATCCTTTTGACACTAAATCTGTCTCAACAATTATCTCAACATCATTTTGAGCATAAGGGGCAACTAATAGCAGAGAACTGATGAATTGACTGCTCTTTTCACCGCTAATTTTTGTAGTGCCGCCTTTAAAATTTCCACCTTCAATAACAACTGGAGGACATTCTCCATTCAAGGATCTACTTTTGACTCCAAGATCATTCAAACTTTTCAATAAATCTATTATTGGCCTTTCCTTGATTCTTTTACTTCCTGTAATATTTACATTTCCATTGACAAGAGAAGCAAAACCTGTTATAAATCTCAATAGTGTTCCAGAATCACCAACATTAATCTCATTATTTGGAGATATTAACTTGTTTCCATGAATGGTTAATTCATCATTATTTTTTTTTATTTCCACTCCAAAATTACTTAATGCAGCAATTGCATTGTTTATATCATCATTTTCAGGCATGTTTCTTAGCACAGAAGTGCCATCTGCTAATGCGCAAATTATCAATAACCGATTTGCAACATACTTGCTTCCAGGGACAATAATTTCAGCATCCAAATTTTTTATAGAATTCAATTCAATCATTTTTACATAAATCTATAGATTTTCTGATCACTTCTCCTTCCACTTCAAACGAAAATTTATTTTCTTTGGATATCACACTGCCTATCCTGTCAACACTGACAAATCTAGGTACCTGACTCTTATTTTTCTTGTCTATCCTCATAATTTCCAGTAGTTTGTCAATATCAATTTTATTTTCAATTTCTGTAGGAAGTCCATATGATCCCAGTAAAGAGATTATTTCTTTTTCTTCATCAGCATTTAAATGCCCCATCAGTACTGATATTTTTGATTCAACAGCTATGCCCTGGCTGACACAAAAGCCGTGTTTAATTTTGAAATCAGAATATGTCTCAAGAGCATGCCCAAAAGTATGGCCAAAATTAAGTATTTGCCTCAATCCAGTTTCTTTTTCATCTGCCTCAGCAATTCTTCGCTTCAATTCAACGCTCTGCTTAACAACGTATAGCAGTGTATCCTTGTCCTTATTCAATATTTTGCTGTGATTTTTCTTCAAGAAATTAAATAATCCCTTATCTTTGATGATTGAGATTTTTATAGTCTCAACTAAACCGCTTAAAAATTCATCATTTGGCAATGTGTCTAAAAAATCCAGATCTGCAAATACTGCACATGGCTGGTAAAATGTCCCTATTAAATTCTTGCCATGTTTAGTGTTGACAGATGTTTTTCCGCCTATAGAAGAATCAACCATTGAAAGCAAGGTTGTTGGTATTTGAACATAAGGAATCCCCCTGTTGTAAGTAGATGCAACAAATCCTGCTAAATCCCCTATTACCCCTCCACCCAATGCAATTACTACAGTGTCTCTGCCAAATCCCTTGTCTAACAGCTTGTCTTCTATTTCTTCCTTTACTTTTCTTGACTTGCTTGACTCTCCGGCTGCAATTGACACAATAAAAGGATTTAGGATTTTCAGTACACTCAGAATTTTATTTTTGTGCAGCTCATTAACTGTGTTGTCAGTTATGATTACTGCCTTATAACCACCATGGTTGTCCCTAATGAAGTTAGGTATTTTTGCAATTATAGAACTTCCAATAAATACAGGATAAGTTACATCCTTAGTTTTTATTTCAACCTTGATTTCTTCCATAGTATTTAATGCAGTAACAATTTTTTGCCTACAGCTTCACATACTGGTTTCAAGCCTTTAAGCAATTCATCCAGCTGCTCTGGATAAAGTGATTGAGCAGCATCACTTAATGCTTTTTCTGGATTTGGATGGGCTTCTACCAGCAATCCATCAGCTCCTGCAGCTACTGCAGCCCTGCTTAATGGAGGAATCAGCTCTCTGTTCCCAGCAGCATGGCTTGGATCGACAATTACTGGCAGGTGTGTCAGTTTTTTTAATAGGGCTACTGCTCCAAGATCAAGTGTATTTCTATAAGAATTCTCAAATGTTCTTATTCCCCTCTCACAAAATATGACATTTTTATTGCCGTGATAGAGTAGATATTCTGCTGCCATGATGAATTCATTTATCGTTGCTGAAATCCCTCTTTTCAGTATTACTGGCTTTTTTACTTTTCCTAACTCCTTTAATAAGTCATAATTCTGCATGTTTCTTGCTCCAACTCTCAATAAATCAACATACTCTGCTGCTATTGGAACATCTCTTACATCCATTACCTCTGTTTCGACCAAAAGTCCTGTCTTAGCCCTTACTTTCTTCAGCAGCTTAAGCCCCTCAATACCTAGTCCCTGGAAATCATATGGAGATGTCCTTGGCTTAAAAGCAGAAGCTCTCATGATCTTAACTCCTAATTTCTTCAGCATTTCAGCTGCTTCCATAATTTGAGATTCACTCTCAACAGAACAAGGGCCAGCTATTACAATAAAATCACTGTTGCCGATTGAAACATCGCCGACTTTAACAATAGTTGTGTGCGAATGATGTTCTCTGCTCGCAAGCTTATAAGGCCTGACTATTCGTACTACTTTTTCCACGCATCTTATAGATTTAAAATGCGCTTCAGTGTCATTCCTGACTTCACCCAAAACATGGATTACAGTTCTCTCTTCTCCTTCGAATTCTACTGGATTTAATCCTACTTCTTTTATATTATCAATCAGTTTTGTAAGTTCTTCTTTGCTTGTTTTTGGTTTTACTACGATTATCATTTTTGTCCCTCCAATGTCAATTTATTTTTGATTTAAACGATAAAAATAATATTTAGCTATTAAGTGAGCAATTATAAATGTATGGTATGAAATAGTAGGCTGCTTACCAGCCAAAATAGAAAAAGCTGTAGCTAAAAGAAATATTCTTATTTAAACTTGAATTAACTGATTTCATATTAGTTTTTATTAACGGCTTTTCCTTTATAAAGCTTTCGGGTTTTAAATTAAAGTAGATTTTTTCAATTCACCAACATAATTTTGTACTTTGGACAGCATTTCTTCCTTATTATCTAAATTCTTGGCAATCAAATCCACAATAGCACTCCCAATAATAGCCCCATCTGCCCCTGCTTTGATAATATCACTTACCTGGGATGGTTTGCTCAATCCAAAACCAACGCAAACAGGATTACTTGTAAGATTTCTGATATTTTTCACCATAGTTAATGTTGACTCTTCTAAACTTGATTGAGCTCCTGTAACTCCTAGTCTTGCAACAGCGTAAATAAAGCCTGTTGTTTTCTCTGCAATTTTTTTTATTCTATCATCATCTGTTAATTGGCTTATCATGAATACTGTATCAACTTTATTTTCTTTTGAATACTTAGAAATAATTTCAGATTCTTCAATTGGCAAATCAGAGATTAAAATACTGTTAACTCCAACTTCTTTAGCATCACTATAAAACTTATTTATTCCTCTTTGATAAACTAAATTGTAATAAGTTAAAATTCCAACTGGAATGTCTGAATAATTTCTAATCTCCTTTACAAAATCAAAGGCTTTATCAGTATTGATTCCATTATTCAATGCTCTTAAATTCGCTGATTGTATAGTTGGTCCGTCTGCAATCGGATCAGAAAAAGGCAGTCCAAGTTCAAGTATATCTGCGCCTGCATCAATTATCTTTTTTACTATTTCCAAACTTGTTTTATAGTTAGGATCTCCAATTACAGTAAACGCTATTAAAGCTCCTTGCTTTTTGCTTTTTAGTTTCTTGAAAACTTCTTTGTAACTTTTCATTTTATTTGATTATATGTTCCATTTGATCTAGATCCTTGTCCCCTCTTCCGCTTAGATTAATAACTATAATATCATCTTTTTTCAGGGTCTTTGCTGCTTTTATAACATAAGCGACAGCATGTGCTGATTCGAGAGCAGGAATTATTCCTTCTTCTTTGCTTAATGCCTTAAATGCTTCAATAGTTTCTTTGTCTGTTGCATATGTATAGGTTACCCTTTTAGATTGTCTCAAAAGGCTATGCTCAGGCCCTACTGCACAATAATCTAGACCAGCAGCAATGGAATAGGTATTGGAAATTTGCCCAAATTTGTCTTGCAGAACATAAGTTTTAGTTCCATGTATGATTCCAACTCTGCCAAGTAGATTATCGCTGAATCTAGATGCATGGCTTCCACTCTTAATTCCTGCACCACCTGCTTCAACACCAATTAATCTGACCGTTTTATCTTTGATGAACTCATCAAATATCCCTATTGCATTGCTCCCCCCACCTACACATGCAACTATTAAGTCTGGCTGCCTATTTTCAACTTCTAAAATCTGCTTCTTTGTTTCTTTTCCAATGATGCTCTGAAAAAACTTGATCATGCTTGGATACGGATGTGGCCCTAGCACAGAACCCAACAAGTAATGTGTAGTATTCACGTTTGCAGTCCAGTCTCTAAGTGCTTCGTTTATAGCATCCTTCAATGTCTTAGATCCGCTGTTAACGGGCTTGACACTTGCTCCCAATAATTTCATCCTTAAAACATTCAGCTTTTGTCTTTCTATGTCTTTTGATCCCATATAGATTTCAGTTTGAAGATCAAGTTTGGCGCCAGCAGTAGCAACTGCAACTCCATGTTGTCCTGCCCCTGTTTCTGCAATTAATCTCTTCTTTCCAAGATATTTAGCCAGCAAAGCTTGCCCTAAAGCATTGTTGATTTTATGTGCACCTGTATGCAACAAGTCTTCCCGCTTTAGGTATATCTTACAACACAGTTTCCTGCTCAAATTTTCACAAAAAGTCAGAGGAGTTGGCCGCCCAGCGTATTTTTCCAATAATTGCATTAACTCAGAATTAAACTTTTTATCAGTTTTTAGTTTTAAAAGAGTTTCTTCTAACTCTTCCAAAGCTGGCATCAAAGTCTCAGGTACAAAAATTCCTCCAAATTCATCAAATTTCCCTAGAGATTTCATTTTATAACCTCAATAAACTCTTTCATTTTTTTGTGGTCCTTTTTTCCATAATATTTTTCTATACCGCTGCACACATCAACAGCATAGGGATTGACATAATCAACAGCTTTTTTAACATTGGATTTGTTCAAACCTCCTGATAAAAATAATTTTTTTGCATTAGCATATTTGGCAATTTGCAAATCAAAACTTTTACCTGTCCCCCCATAAACACCTTTTTTAAAAGTATCAAGCAAGATATAGTTGGTTTTGAATTTCTTAATTGTATTTACATCCTTTTTGTTCCTTACTCCGATAGACTTAATCACTTTTTTGTTTAGATTTTTTCTTAGTTTTTCAGCAAATTCAGGACTTTCATCACCAGACAATTGAATAATATCTATGCCGCAAAACTTAACTATTTTCTTTATTTCGTGCATATCCATATTCACAAACACGCCAACACTCATTATATCATTTTGAATTTTTTTAATAATATTTCTTGCTTTTTCCTTTCCAACAAACCTTGGACTATGCTTGTAAAAATTAAAGCCGAGATAATCTGCGCCTAAATTTACTGCGTCAATAGCATCTTTGTGATTCGTTATTCCGCAAATCTTTATTTTAGTCATTGTATTAGTGAAACTATTTCTTTTTCTGGATTTGTTGAATTCATGAACAAAGTTCCTACAAGAACAGCACTAACCTTGCCTGACAATTGCTTTATGTAAGTATTTGATGAAATTCCACTTTCGCTGACAACAACTTTATTCTTAGGTATTTTGTCTAAAAGTTTGAGCGTCGTATTAGTGTCGATATTTAATGTGTCTAGATTTCTATTGTTTATTCCTATTATCTCAGCTCCAGTATCCATTACTTTGATCAATTCTTCTTCAGTATGAACTTCCACCAAGCAATCCATATTGTAGTTTCTTGCTATTCTACTAAAGAAACTTATCTGATTTTTAGATAAAACTGAAGCAATTAATAGGATTGCATCAGCACCATAAAATCTGGATTCATAAATTTGATATTCATCAATAATAAAGTCTTTTCTCAATATTGGCAGATTTGTCAAATCTCGAACTTTTTTTATATCATTCAAATTGCCATCAAAAAATTTACTGTCAGTTAATACAGATATAGCATCTGCATGCTTATTATAAACATCAATAATTCTCTCAAAATTAAATTCTTTATTCTGTATGTTATTTGATGGAGATTTCTTTTTTATTTCCGCAATTAAATTCATTTTGTTTTTAGATATAGCTTGTTTGAAATCTCTTTTGGAATTTCCCAATTTATATTTCAAAATATCCAAAGGTAAAACTTTCTTGTTATTCTCTACTTCTTTCTTTTTATTATCAATTATTTTGGATATCATTTTTTGTTTGTAAAATTGACTAGATCTTTTAATTTTTTAAGAGCATTTCCAGAATCTATAGAATTTGCTGCAAGTTCTATGCCCTCTTTATAGTTTTTAACCACTTCAGCTGTTAATAAAGCTGCAGCAGCATTTAACAAAACAATATCCCTTTTAGGCCCTTTAGCTCCGCTAAGGACATCATTTATTATCTTTGCATTTTCACTGGGAGATTCTCCTTTTAGTTCATTCAAGCTCGTTAACTTAAACCCAAATTCTTCTGGATTAATCTCGTAAGTTTCTATCTTGCCATTTCTTAATTCGCAAACTTTTGTTTTTCCAGTTAAGGTTATTTCATCTAAACCATTGCCATGGACAATCATAGCATGCTCGCTTCCCAAATTCTTCAAAACTTCTGCAAAAGTTACCAGTAAACCAGAATCAAAAACCCCAATCAACTGTGATTTCGCATGAGCAGGATTTAATAATGGCCCTAGTATGTTGAAAATAGTTCTAACACCAAGTTCTTTTCTTGCTTTTGCCACATTTTTCATAGCTGGATGAAATATTGGAGCAAACATGAAACCTATTCCAACCTCTTCAATGCATTTTTCTACTTTATCTGGTCCAAGTTCTACTTTAACACCTAATTCCCTCAAAACATCTGCGCTTCCGCATTTAGAACTAACAGATCTGTTGCCGTGTTTTGCCACTGCCACACCAGCTCCGCTAGCCACGAAAGCAGCTGCAGTTGAAATATTAAAAGTACCAGAATGATCACCACCAGTTCCGCACGTATCTACTAAATTTTTTACTTTTGGATTTATTTTTACTGCTTTTTCCCTCATTAATCCTGCGCAGGTTGTTATGTCATCAATTGTTTCTCCTTTAAGTCTGAGAGCTACCAAAAAACCTGCTATTTGTACATCAGTTGCTTTGCCTTCCATTATTTCATTAAACACTGACTCCACCTCTTCTTGTGTTATATTTCCCTTTCCCACTAATTTTGAAATTATGTCAGTTATCATTTAACAACCTCCAATAAATTTTGAAGTATCAAACTTCCAGATGGTGTTAATATGCTTTCCGGATGAAATTGAACACTTTCAATAGGATATTTTTTGTGTCTTACTCCCATTACAATGCCATTATCAGTTTTTGCACTTACACTAAGTTCCTCCGGTATTTTTACAGCAGACAATGAATGGTATCTACCAGCTTGAAATGGGTTTTCAATCTTTTGATAAATATTTTTATCATCATGGTTTATTTTAGATTGTTTTCCATGAAATATCTCTGATGCTTTGTCAACAACACCGCCAAATGCTTCAATTATACATTGATGTCCTAAACAAACACCAAATATTGGTATCTTTCCTGCATAATGTTTTATTACATCTATTGAAATACCTGCACTTTTTGGGTTTGAAGGGCCTGGTGAAATAACTATTAATTTTGGTTTAATTTTGTCAACTATTTGATGAAAATTATCTAAAGTGATGTTATTCCTATATACATGAACCTTGCAATTTTTTTTCTCAAACTCATCGACCAGGTTGTATGTGAATGAATCAAAGTTATCAACTAATAAAATGTTCATTTCAATCACTCCATTGCCCTCAGGCATGCATAAGCTTTCCTTTCAGTTTCCAAAAACTCATTTTCGGGATCACTGTCATAAACAATTCCAGCCCCAACCCTTAGGTAAATCTTATTTTCTTTTACTTTCATAGATCTAATTACTATTGCAGTGTCTAAATCTCCGCTTGGAGTTATATATCCGACTGACCCACCATAAAAACCTCTTTTTGTTTTCTCATATTGCCTCAATAGTTTCATAGCTTCTACTTTCGGTGCCCCAGTCAAGGTTCCCATATTCATAGTTGCAACGTATGCATGCAATGCATCTAAATTAGCCTTTAGAATCCCTTTAACATTTGTTACAAGATGCTGTACATGGGAGTATTTTTCAACAACTAAAGGTTCATCCACATATCTTGTACCTGGCTTGCATATTCTTGCAACATCATTTCTTGCTAAATCTACAAGCATAGTATGCTCAGAAATCTCTTTTTTGTCTATTTTTAGCTCTGTTTCATATCTTGAATCAAGATCCAAGTCTAGTTTGTTATTTACCAATCCTCTTGGCTTTGTTCCGGCGATTGGCCTTATTTCAACAGTTTTTTGTTCATCTCCTTGCACCTTAATGTTCATCTCTGGTGACGCACCAAGTAAAATATCATCTCCGCTGTTTATGTAGAACATATAAGGACTTGGATTGATATCCTTTAGTTTCTTGTAAATATCTAGAGGTTTCTTATTGCAATCTGCAATAATAGTTCGTGAAGGCACAGCCTGATAAACATCACCTAATTTTATATGATCCTTGATTTTGTTTACCATCGATTTAAATTCATCCTTAGTTGTATCACTCTTCACTTCAAATTCTTTGTTTGTTTTTGTTTGTTCAAATTTTATTTTCTTATTCATTACTTGCTTATATTCTTCAATTTTAGACAAACATTCATCAAAAATATTATCATTTTCATTTGTGATTAAGGCGTTAGCAACAAAATAAGTCTTTTTTTCTTCATGATTAATGAGAAACAGATTATCAAGAAAATAAAAAACATAATCAGGTTCATTTGTTAGATTTACTTTATTTTTTGGAAGATCCTCAAATTGATCTATGAAATCATAAGATATACTGCCAAAAAGTCCACCATATGGGATAAAAGGCTTTTCAGTTGGTTTAAATTTGAACACAATTTTTCTTAGGATGTCCATATGATTTGTTAATTTTAATCTTTCTTCTTCACTAACCATCCCCCTTTTAGGTTTTAATTTACCAATAATCATATCTTTTTTGTAGGTTACATCGTCACAAAAATCAAAATCTCCTTTTAGAAATTCCAATAGTTTTATACCAAGCTCATTTAATGCTAAAATCTCAAAATTTTCATTTTTACCAGTTATCCTTAGACATGCATCAACACTTCCTAAACTTTTTTCTCCATATTTTGGAACAATGTCTGCAGATTCAAATAGAATGCAATTTTTTTTAGTTCCATAATCTGATAGCTTTGCAAAGTAATCAACTGGGTCCAACGCATAGGGTAAAGTTTCCACTACAGGAACTATACTTCCAATTTTTGCATTTTTTATTAAATTTTGAGTTTGTTGCATTTTATTTCTATAGCTTATCGGCAATTGAATTTTGTTAACACCCTTTAGATTTAGAACTAGTACCAAGAATAAAATTCGCTATTTCCTGTGTATTTCATATCACCTAGTAGTTGACCTAACTATATAAAGTTTGTGACATAAAATAGTTAAATTTATAAATAAAGACTCACCTATGTCTTTTATGACACAAAATAGCATATCAGATAGAGTGAATTCCTTTTTAGAGAGTAATTTTGTGATTCGCAAGTGCCTAATTATGAATATAGTAAGTTTAAGGGCCTTATCCAGGCACATTATCAAAAAGCTGGAACTGAAAGAAAAAAACTTGGATGCTGTAATCAGCTCAATAAGAAGATACAAAAAAGCAGAAAAACAAATAGACGAAAACAAACTAAGGAGATTTTTTTCTAAAGTTGTTGTAAAAACCCGAGGAAATATTGTTGATATCAGAGTTCAAAAAAACAAAAGAAGCGTTGAAAGCATAAGCAAGCTTAACTCTGTAGTAGACATTGAAAAAGGCGAGATTATCAGGATCATCCAAGCAGAGCAGAGCATAACGATAATAATTGATGACAAAAACCTAGATAAGTTTCACAATATTTTTAATAAATCAGATTGTATATCAATAGATAAAAAATTGGTTGAAATAAATCTACAATTCACAGAAGAAGCACAAGATGTAAAAGGTATTGTTGCAATGGTAACATCAAGCTTAAACGCTGAAGGAATCAATCTAGTTGAAATAATGAGTTGCGCTCCAGAATTGCTTGTAATCGTGAGTAAAGAAGAGTTATTAAAATCGTTAAATATTGTTGATAACTTACAATCGTTGGTTTAGAATAAGATAATACCAGAATTATTCCAACATCTCGATCTCAATATTCAATCCCTCTGGGATCGGAACCCTCATCACCAATCTTAAGGCTCGTTCATCAAGACCTAAATCAATAAGCCTTTTATGAACCCTCATCTCGTATCTTTCCCAGGTTGCTGTGCCTTCGCCGTCTGGACTTTTCCTTGTTGTTACCTTCAATCTTTTTGTCGGCAACGGGATCGGTCCGCGCATGTCAACTCCGGTTTTGTCAGCTATGTCTTTTATGTAACTGCAAACATCATTAATTTTGTTAATATCAATACTTGCCAGTTTTATTCTTGCTTTTTGCATTTTAATACCTTATAGCTGAACAAAAGCAACCTAGTGCTTCATGGTAATTTTTAGTTCACCATGATCCTTGAATCAAGGATTGGTTAAACGAAATTATTTCTTGACCAGATCAATACACATTCCAGCTGCTACTGTAACGCCTGAATCTCTGACAGCAAATCTTGCCATTTGTGGTATTTCTGCTTGTTTTTCAATGCACAATGGCTGTATTGGCTTGATCTTGACAATTGCCGCATCACCATTCTTTATGAAATCAGGCTTTTCTTCTTTTGTTTCACCAGTTGCTGGATCAAGTTTCTTGACAATCTCTGTTACTTGACATGCAACTTGTGCTGTGTGAACGTGGAAAACCGGAGTGTAGCCAACAGTTATGACAGTTGGATGGTTCAAAACAACCATTTGTGCTGTGAATTCTGTTGCAACATTCGGAACTTTGTCTGGATGTCCAAGAACATCTCCTCTTGCTATGTCCTTTTTATCAATGCCCCTGACGTTGAACCCGATATTGTCTCCTGGTTCTGCAGATTGCAATTGCTCATGGTGCATCTCGATTGTCTTAACTTCGCAAGTTACACCTTTGCCTTCTCTTGCAGGTACAACGGTAACTTTGTCATTGACTTTCATCACACCTGTAACAACTTTTCCAACTGGAACAACTCCTATGCCGGTAATGTTGTATACATCCTGGATTGGTAATCTCAATGGTAAATCAGTTGGCTTTTGAGGTTCCTTAAATTTGTCTAATGCCTCCAATAAAGTTCCGCCTTTAAACCAAGACAGATTATCTGTATTCTTAACGACATTGTCTCCTGGGAAAGAAGCTCCTGCAATAAATGGAACATCCTCAACTTTATAACCAACCATCTTTAGTTGTTTTGAAACTTCTTCTTTAACTTCATTGAATCTCTTCTCATCATATTTTGCCATATCCATCTTGTTGATGTAGACAATCAATTGGGTAACTCCAAGAGTTCTTGCCAAGAAAATGTGCTCCTTTGTTTGAGCCTGTACACCATCTGATGGGTTTCCTGAAACAACCAGGATGCCAGCATCTGCCTGAGCAGCGCCTGTAATCATGTTCTTGATGAAATCCTTGTGTCCTGGCGCATCAATAATTGTAAAGTAATATTTCTGTGTCTCAAACTTCTTATGGCTCAAGTCAATTGTAACTCCCCTTTCTCTTTCTTCTTTTAGATTGTCCATGACGAAAGCGAACTCAAAACCTGATTTTCCTAATTCTTTAGCCTGATCCTTTAGCTTTCTCATAGTCTGCTCATCAACACCGCCAGAATCGAATAGTAATCTTCCTACTGTAGTTGATTTTCCGTGGTCTACGTGACCGATAAACACGATGTTCATGTGTGGTTTTCCTTTAGCCATTTTGATTATTAACCTCCATAATTTGTTATTATTTTCGCCTTCTTGGGAATTCTGGAGTATATATAAAGGTTATGGTTATTACGAGTGAGTTTTAATGTTTATAAATGGTTTAAAAGAGATTTATAAGAAATTTAAAAAGAGTTTTACGAATAATGGGCCCGGCCAGATTTGAACTGGCGACTCCCACCATGTCGAGGTGATGTCATACCGGACTAGACCACGGGCCCCCATCTCGGCATTTGCAATTCGCTATTTATATCTTTCTGATAGAATCAAAATCCGAAAACCACAGTTCTAAGCGGACTGAAATAGAACAAAAAGAAAGCTGTACCTAATCCAAAAATTGCCAATATTATTTCTTGAACAATTTGATGAAGCCTTGTAAAATCCCTTGTTGCTTCAACAATGTCTGTTTCAGTTATCAATCCAACTAAATCTCCATTTTCAACAACAGGGAATCTTTGGATATTTTTTCCCCTTAGGGATTTGCTGATCGCAGAAAATGTTGTTGCTGGAGAAATGTTCATGAAATTCTTGCTCATAATATCTTTGACTTTTGATTTTTTGGCAATAACGCCTTTGATAATGTCTCTCTCGCTTATCACAGCAATTGGCTTGTTTTTATCAACAACCACCAGACTGCTCACTGATTTGGATTTTATTTTGTTTGCAGCTTCCATAACAGTAGAACTTGGTGAAACTGTTACAACGTTTTTTGTCATAATGGATTTTACTTTTATCATGTTCTTAACCTAAAGCTGGCTATAGGATAGTATTGAATGCAAAAACAAACAGCTCAAATAAAACAAAAATTATCAATACGGCATTTTGTATATTTCGATGAAATTTCATTTCATCGCTCATAGCATGAACAACATCATTTTTAGTTACTAAGCCAACTAATTTATTATTTTCAACAACTGGATATTTCCTGTATCTTTTTGTATCGATTATCTTCAACGCTTCATCTAGTTTAGTTTTAGGTGTCATAGAATTTACTGGAGAAGACATTATCTTTGTCACAGGCCCTTTCAGGCTTTTGCCAGAAGTCAGATTTCTTACATAATCGAGCTCTGTTACAATCCCAACAGGAGCTCCATTTTCGACGATAACAACACAGCCATTTTCAGTTGAAGTCAGCAATTTAGCTGCTTCCTCAATTTTCGCCTCTTTTTTCAATGTTGGCACTTTAGTTAACATTACCTTCTTAACTCTTGCCATCAAGAACTTCATTAAAATGGATATATAAAAAGTTTTCTAATAGAAAAATAAGCCTCTGGGGAGATTTGCACTCCCGACCTTTGCCTTATTGTATTAATACCAAGGCAACGCAATGGCTGCTATGCTACAGAGGCGTTAAGAACTTCAAAAGAAAATAGTTTTCTATATAAAAGTTATGAAACAAATTATATTATTGTTGCAGTAATGATCATGAGTAACAAAGCAGCCGTATATACCATCCTGGATTATAACCTGCGCAGCCATATCCACCAGCCCCGGCATCATAGGAAGTTCCGCCTCCACCTGTTAGTGTAAGTCCGTCCCATGTGCTCCAATAGTTATCACAACCGGCACAGTCACAAGTTGAGTGAATTGAGCATTCAAGATTCGTGCAGGAATTGACAAGGGGTTGGCCGCATTGCTTATGCCAATATCCCTTGGAATCTGATGCACCAATGTATCCTAGGTCCTGGCAAAGCTGATCAGCAGTCTTGGGTGTATTGCCGCAATTAACATTGGCTTCCTTGTAATGGGAACAACCGGATGTTCCTGTTCCACAATAGGTTCCGCAATCAGAATAAAAGGCAACGCCACAGGAATAGCTGCTCGCAGCTGGACAAGTAGGATCACAGCAGGCTTGTGTATTGCAGCTCTGAGTTTCTGTCTCAGTGGAAGAGCCCGAACATTCGGCACCGCCGCACGATGGTGAAGGATTGGTGCAAGTCCTGGTGCGAGTTCTAGTCTGTGTACCGCCACCGCAGGAAGCGGAACAGGTGTTCCATCCACTCCAACTACCCCAACCACTCCACCCTCCATTGATTGGGCAGCATTGTGTGTTACAACTCTGCGTCTCCTCAACTTGCCCACCGCATTGGTTAATATTAGTCCTTGTCTGAGTTCCTCCTCCGCAGGATACTGAGCAAGCGCTCCATTCTCCATAAGTTGCAATTGTCCCTGAATCACATGGAGTTGCACTTGCTTCATTGCTAAATCCACTTTCCCCTACTAAATTTACAGCTGATACTTGGTAATAATAAGGCTGCGCATTGGCAACTCCTGAATCAAGATAAGAAAGAAGATTTCCAATTGTAGTCAAAAGAGCTTCTGAACCTGATGAAGTACCACGATAAATTTTGTAATTGGTTATTGCTACACCTCCGTCAGAAGAGGGTGCAGACCAGCTCAATGATATCTGCGAATTTCCTGCTAAAGCTGAAAGACTTTCCGGTGCAGATGGAGTGGTTATTAGTGCTGGATTGCCAGCTTCGATCTTATCAACAAGTCTTCCTAAATTTTTGTGTGTAAATCCAGTTTCGCTAAGAAAAGTCAAATTTATATTTCCGATGAATTTTTTTTCTGCAGTATTGGTGCAGCCAGATATTACAAAAGTGCTCTGCCTCCCATTCTTTAATTCGCCTGATGCAGTGCCTGTACAGTTTCCAACTTTAACGCTGTTGATATTGATATCCTCCCCCCTCCCATTTCTTAACACCAAAGTCACTGTGCTTTCATCTATCCTGAAATCCATGCAGCCGATTCCTGGCTCCAATGCACATCTTTTTGGAACAAATTTGTCAGGGCTTAATACTCCAAAATAACTCAAAGCTCCAATTGCCAATACGGCCACCATTATAGCCCAGCCATAAGTCATTAAGAATTCCATAGCTGCTTGAGAACGAAAGTTAGACCAGTAATTACCTGAATATTCCCCTCTTTTTTGCATATTACTGAATTTTTTTTACTTATATTAAAATTTTACTATTTTATTTTTTAAAAATAATGCGGGGGGAGGGACTTGCATGCGCAAGCATGCTCGCTTGCGTCAATTTGAACCCCCGGACACACTAAGTGACAGGATATCCCATTTACAATTGGGTGTCATTTATCTTAAGTCCTGCGCGTTTGGCCAGGCTTCGCTACCCCCGCATTAAAAGTTTTGTTTTAGAAAACTCTATTTAAATGTTATGATAAAATTAGTAAATGAAATCACCCCTCGCAATGCGAACGAGTTCTTCTAATAGATGCCGAGCCCAGCGAATTGGGGCGAGGCGTAAATATTAGAAGGATTAATTTTTTATTAGTGGTTAGTACAATTAAATTTTGTTCACAAATTCTTAAATAATTATTTGTGCTATAGTTTGTTTTACTTTTACTTAATTTGTTGATAACAATAAAAAATAATTTAAAAATTAAAAAAATCACTGAAACTTATATTTCTGCAGGTTGAAGAATGAAGAAATTCTCTTGAACAATTCCCGGCCGTCAGAATCTACGGCTGCATTGTATTTATCCGACCAGAAATTGTAGATAAATCTGTCGATCAAAGCCCTGAAAAAATATAATACGGGCTTGATTTGAAAAAAACTTCCATGGATATGCGATTCAATAAATCCGTCTATGTTTATGAAAACACTTCCCTTGTTTATCCTGATTTTTTTGCCCTTTTTTTTGATTACGATTTCTTTTACGTTATCAAGCAAAGCTCTCAGAACTATAACACCGTGATGAAGGTCATCTAAATGGATATGGACCTCAATTACCCATTGCATCTTTTTGCCTGTTTTTGTAACTTGCTCTACCTTTCTTTTTGGTTCCTTATCATAGCCTTTTTCCTTGATCCAATTGTCAACCTCAGCATAGAAATCCTCAACTACAAAAGGTCCATTATATGAAGTTCTCAAATCATAAAGCACTTGTTTTTTTTCTGACATTGAAACACCTATAAACCGCGTGATCTGGTTGTATAATGCCTGTGAAGGTTCAAAAGTTTTTCTATATTGTCATGAAGGTGGTTTACATCATGCACGAGTCTCTGCTCAAATCGTTCTGTATAAGCCTTGAACACAAATTTGTCATAGATTGTCCTTAAAAAATGCAAAATTGGCTTGTCATCCCAATAAGAATCATAGTCATACTCAACCATGCCATCCATAGTGATTACTAATCTTCCACTGTCGATTTTTGTTTTTTTTCTGCCGGTATTGGCATCGGTCTTTACGATATCATAGCCTACGATTCGAACTCTTATGATATATCTTACATAATCTGTTACTCTTTTCCATGGTGAAATTTCCCATTCAATAAATTTTCCATGTGGTTTGTTAATCTCAAAGTCTTTGTCCTGCTTAAAGTCAAATCCTTTCTCAAAAATAAAATTACTTATCATCCTAAACAAATCGTTTGCATCAAAAGGGCCATTGTATTCAAACCTGTCGTGATCCACAACTATTTTCATATGTCCCATAAAACCTCTTTAATGCGTTCTTGAGAAATGCCTGTGCTCAAACACTTCTGTTGTCATCTTCAAACGTTCTTTTATTACTGCATGAAGCCTCAATACAATGTTATAATACAGCTCATCCCACCAAACTCCTTCATACCTTTTCCTCATAACGTATTTGTTGTAAAAGCTTCTTAGCTTGGCTAAAAAAGCGCTTTTTTCCCATAACTTTTCATAGTCAGTTTCTACTTTGCCATAAAGCTGCACCCAAATTCTTCCTTTCGTCATCTTTCTTTTAGTGCCGTCTTTCAAGACAACTTCAACATCCTGCATATCAAATGTTTCTATATTAATAGTGACTACCCACTCATAATAATCCTCGACTTTTCTTGTCGCTTCAAACTGATGCAGTATTTCAGGGCCAAAAGGGCCTGGTCTTCTGTGTCTTTGCTGTTTTTCATAAAGCTTGAATTTCTTCTGAAGAAAAAAATTTGCAATAGACTCATAAAGGTCCTGCATGTCCATAACACCCTTGAATTTAAGATATACAGTATGTATTGGAGCCTCTGGGAAATGTATAATCTCTTCTGGTTTCATGAGTGAATTTTGAGGATAATAATATATAAAGGTTTCTATAAGAAAACATTTATATACAAGTAACTGAATTAAAATACAATCAAAAAGGGTGCATTCATGACGAAAATTAACAAATTCTTAATTTACATAGTTGGTATGTTTTTATTACTGAATATTGCTTATGCAGCGCCTTTTGATGTTGAAATTGTATCCATAAAGGATAAAATCGTTGTTGATGAGCTTGCTGAGTATGACGTTGTAATCACAAACAATCTCAACACAGATGAAGAATTTACTATTAAAAAAGCAGGCTATCCATTTTGGGATATGTACACCCAGCCTTTGCAAAGCCCAATTACTTTGGAAGTGCCTGCTTCAAGCACCGCATCCTTAAGGCTTTTAGTTGATCCGATATATATCACGGTAGTTGACACTTACACCCTTAGTATCGGCGTAGTCAATGAAAGAACAGGTCAAGAGCAAAAAGCTCCGATTACTGTTGGAATAAAATCAACTGAACCCTTGATTGGCGGCTATATACCTACAGTTCTGGGAAGCGCAAGTATTTCTCCTCAAAAGATAGATCCAAGAGATGAATTCACAATAAAAATCGTATTGAATAATCAGAATGTAATAAATTACACAAAATTGACTTTGAAGATTGATAGTAATCTTGTGCAGGAAGAGATGGACTTCCCTCTGGGCCCAAAAGAAGACAAAACGATTGAAATTTCTAAAAAATTGGATGACATGACTGTGCCTCAAGATGACAAACTGGTAATTGCTATTTTTCTGGATGAAAGGATTATTGTAAATCCGATTGTAAAAGAATTTGAAGTTGTCGGATATGTAAGCTCTGAAAAAATTCCACAAGAGCAGTCATTTTTAAAAATAAGGAGTGGGGTGGAATTAGTAACCAACAATCCTGGCAGCACTGAAAAAGTAAAAGTTGAGACTTCACTATTAAAAAATTTATTCTCGTCAACAAGCCCAAGAGCGGAAACAGTCAAAGAAGATGGAAAGTACTTCCTTGTATGGGAAGTGGACTTCAGCGACAGCAGAACAGTGACTGTCCGTGTAGTTCAGAATTACAGGCCGCTGGTTGTAATCATTGTGCTTGCAATCATTGCAATCGTGCTTTACTTTGTTTTCAGGAGCCCAATTGTCGTGAGAAAGGGCATAGCAAATGTCCGTATGAGCCATGGAGGGGTTTCAGATGCAAAAGTTGTAGTAAGGGTGAAGAACAGAAGCCAAAATCAAATAACAGATATTGAAGTTACTGATTATGTTCCACATATTGCTCATGTCGAAAAGGAAATCTCAATTGGGTCGATGCAACCTCATGCTATTTTAAAGCACCCGAAAAGGGGAATAATGCTGAAATGGAATGTAGATACAATAGAACCTGGCGATGAAAGAGTGATGTCCTACAGGATGATATCAAAACTCCCAATCCTTGGTGAGTTCAATCTGCCATCTGCTTCTGCAAGAGCCAAAGTCGGCACTAAGATGATAATCACCAACTCAAACAGGGTCACTGTTGGTGGATAGATAATTCAAAATTTCTATGTATTTGTTATTTATTTAATTTTTTAAATCCTTATCATAGATAGGCCTCGCCATTACGCTCGGCAGTCATTGGTATGCAAACGTTTAGAACCTCGCCTCATTAGGGCGAGTAGTTAATATAATCCATACGCAATCTTTATAAATTAATAACTTAATCTGAATCTTATCCCCGCTTAGCTCAACGGCAGAGTGTTCGGCTGTAGAAAGTGTTTGACAAAGCAATCATTGCTGTGGATGAAAAGCACTCAGCTGATCCCGAAAGGTTGCTGGTTCAAATCCGGCAGCGGGGATATATTCTTAGAATAGATAAAATACCTTCTCTCAACTCAAGAACTTAGCTGCTGTCTTTGTAGAATCAATATGCTCAAGAATTATCTTGATTATTGAAGTCAAAGGTATTGCCAGCAGCATCCCTACGATGCCCCATATCCAGCCCCACAACAGCAGACCAAGAAGAATCACTATGGGTGATAATTTTAATTTAGTACCTGATATCTTTGGCTCAAGTATGTTTCCAAAGACAATCTGGACTAAAACAAGCAAGACAGTCAGCCACAGTAAGGCAATTGTCAAACCGCTTGTCAAAGCATAAAGTATCACTGCAATTGCAACAGCGACAAAAGACCCGATATTTGGGATGAAATTCAGTATAAAAAATAAAAACGCGAGTAAAAAAACAGATTCTGACTTAAACAATACAAGTATGATTGCACTAACAACAGCCGTGCCTAGGCTGATCATGGACTTAGTAAGAAGATAGTCCTTGATGCTCTGCTCTATCTTAAAAAGGACTGACTTGAACTTTCTGCCTTTTGAAACATTAAGTGTCTTCTCTATATTCTTTATCAAAATCCTGTGTGATGGAATCAAAAATATCAGGAACAATAAGACCAAAAAGAACTCGGCAAAAAAAGCCCCTGTTGTGCTTAGGCTCTTGCTGATTCCTGAAGCTATCATCTGGCTTGCCCTTTCAGAATTGATGAATTTCTTAAGGTCTAGCCCGAATTTAGAACCAAAATCATTGATACTTTCTATCCCCTTGCCGAACTTTGCCTCTTGCGCTGGGTCATTTATCTGCGACCCCCTTTCCTGGACTAAGTACCCGACTAAACCTATCAGAACAACGAATATCAGTAAAATTCCAATGACACTGACTGAAAAAGGTATTTTCTTTTTCTGGGACTGGCGTATAAGCGGCATAAAGAGAAAAGTAAGGATTATAGCAATGACAAAAGGCCTTAGAAATGACTCAAGAGTCTTAAGAACAATGACTAATACTACAATTGCAATAAAGATTACAGAGTAATTTACTAGTTTGGAGTCTGACATTATGGAGTATAATATAGAGTTACTTTAAGAAATTTTCTATTACTCTAGGCAAATTATTTCATTAATTTAGCCTTAATTTTACTCTTTAGTGTAGGCTCTCCGGCTATTAACCCAGCACCAACCAATACAATTATGATTGTCCATCCACTGGTATTACCTATTACGTTAAGCCCTATATCCCTAAGAAAGAATAAAACACCTACAATCAAGACAACTAATCCCGTAAGTCTATAAGTCGCATTCAAATCAATCACCTCTTATTAATATTCATACCATTTTAAAAGTAGTATTTAAATCTTTGTATTACAAAAACTCATTCAGTCCAGCTTGCTTAACTTTGGGAATTACATCTTCTTGAATGGGCATCTTCTCTTTCCCATCAAACATAGGAATCCCATAAACACCATCATAGCCGGGCTTGAAAGGTATTTTCTGGTTTCTGTTTTTTATAATATTGGCTGCAATCTTTTCATCTGTTATTTTGGTTAGCTTATTTTCATCAACATTTAGTATAATGTCCATTTCATTTCCAAATTCATTTATCAATTTATAATATTCTGCCCATACTTGTTTTGATGCTACTGCTGACTTTATTGTTCCAGCAATAACTTCAGATAAAGGAATTATGTTCCTGAAAGGCACTGCATCTTTTGGCTTAAAGCCCTCTTCTCTGTCAGCAAGCATCTCAACTCTTTGCGCAACGCCGACTGTCATCTTATTTCCGCATTTTGGGCATATGTCTTTTAATTTTAATGATTCCTTAGGGGATAAACAAACATTGCAGTTTCTGTGGCCTGTAAAATGGTACTTGCCTTCATGAGGCCAAAATTCAATTGTCTCAGTTAAACCCCTTTTTGTCCTGATTGCTTTGATCAAATCATCATAGCTTAAATCAATATCAAAAATATTGCATTCCCTTCCTAAACGCCATGGCCAAAATGAATGTGCATCAGAACTGCTCAATAAAGTATATTTATCCAGTTTAGAAATTCGCCAGTTCATTGCCGGATCTGAACTTAAACCTGTTTCAATTGCGTGGATATGTTTTGCCTGATCCTTAAAGCATTCTTCAACACTATCAAACCCACTCATGCTACCAAAAATACCATACCAAGGCGTCCATGCATGGGCAGGAATTATTTCAATATCATCAGAAACGGATTTCATCATTTCAACCAGTTCGATAGAAGAAAATCCAAAAATTGGCCTGCCGTCATAATCTAATCTGCCTTTTTTTAACAATGCTTCATTGATCTGCTCGACAGTTTCAAAATCTTTAGCGTGCAATAGATGATGGATTCTCCTGCCTTTGCCATCTTGGGTATAAATCAGTGATATCTCTCCCTGCAGTGTAAATTTAAATCCAGATTTAGAAGTCAAAATGCCGCTTCCATCTTCCTTTAATTCACTTTTCAGCTCAGCAAGCCATTTCGGATGCGTAAAATCCCCTGTTCCCAGAAGATTGACTCCCTTGATTCTCGCAAATTTTTCAAGATTTGGAAGTGTGATGCTTTTGCTTGTTGCCCTGCTGAATCTTGAGTGGATCTGCAGGTCTGCGATTAGTTTCATAATAATATGGAAGAAATCAGTTTATTTAAAGTTTTCATAATAACTTGATTGATCATTCAAATAATTCATCAGGACTCATGCCGGTCTCCAATCCAATACCAGCCAAAATTTTTTTCAGTTTTTTTAGAGATTTTCTTCCAAAACCCTTAATAAATAACAATTGTTCATCAGTATTTTGAACTAATTCCAAAATAGTTCTAATTTTTGCATTTGTTAGGGCAGTGTATTGTCTATCATCCAATGGCAACTCGTCTATTGGCCTCTCCAAAATCAAACGAGATTCTTCTATTTTAGGTTTTGTTTGGCCTATGTACTCTCTTCGTAACGCTCTAAGATATTCACCCTCCGGTGTACCTGCTAATATACTAGCATACTTACCATAAAGTTGATTAACCCTATCTGCAATAAGGCCGCGATGTAATTCTCTTGTTCTTGGATTTAAATCCGTGCCAGAATATGCCTGCTCTAATTCCCTAACACTAGCGGCTTCTGACAAAAATTCTATACCAGCTGATAATTTATTATCATACATCATTATAAGTTGATAGAAATAAATTCCCAGATTTAAATGTTTCTATTATTTAGTGGTAAATTTCCAGTCATTAACAAATTCTACATTTTTAATTAAAACTCCCTTCACAAACATTTAAATAATACTATTTATAAGTTTAAAATATGGCTAACGGAGATATTCTATCAGGACTTAATCAATCTGACATTAATCATTTCAGGAAAGATTTCATTCAAATGATGAAAGTAGGTGTAGAAATAGACAGGTGCTATGGAAAAGCCGACACGGAACTTGATGACTGCATTCCAAACTACAAGGAATTGATTGAGAAATTTAATAAAAAATATAAAGGAATAAGAATAAAACCTAAAATAACAATTGAGCATTTCCATATACGAATATTTGTCAAGGCAAAAAGCCTGAAAAGTTTCTTTGAAAATGCTGCTTCAAGAATACCTGGCTTGAAATCAGTCGGAAGAACAAATTTTAACCAAGTTGATGTAACTGATGTTGAAAGATTTGCCAGTTTTGTTGCTTCTTTGCAAAAAAAAGTATATCTCTCCTACATAGATCCGGAAAGCGGTACAAGCACATTGACAGCCTCTCTTGATAAAAAAGAAAAAATTGTGGAAATAATTTACAATGCAGATGAAATAATAAATGAAAATTCTGCTGCATTCAAGATCTGCGCATTTTACGCAGCAAAGCAAAGCATAAACAAGAAAATAGAGATTTATGGCGATGCATCAACATTCGGTTTCTCTAATTTGCTCGATGAAGTTGAACAAAGAGAGTGGCATGACAAGTATGATCCTAAGTATTTGGAGTGAATTACCCCCCTGTAGGAAACTTCCCGCCAAACTTCTTCATCATTTTGGTCATATCGCCTTTGCTGCCCTTGAACATCTTGACCATCTTCTTTGATTGCTTGTGCTGTTTCACCAATTCCCTTATTTCGCTTGTCGGGATTCCGGATCCTTTTGAAATTCTTTCAAGCCTGGAGCCGTCCAATATTTCAGGTTCTTCAAGCTCTTCTTTTGTCATTGAATTCATTGCAATTTTCCATTTCTTCAGCTTGCCTTCCTGAACTTTAAGCATTTCCTTAGGCAGTTTCAATGATGAAAAGCCAGGGATCATGTCAACAATCTTGTTCAAAGGCCCCATCTTGCTCATTGCTTCCATCTGTTCGTACAAATCAATCAGATTAAATTCTCCTTTCAAAAATCTCTTTCCAAGATCTTCTGCATCCTCAACTTTTATCACTTCTTTTGCTTTTTCAAGCAACGCTTCCAGATCACCCATTCCGAGAATCCTTCCGACAAAACCAGGAGGATTAAACTGCTCAAGATCATCAATCTTTTCACCTATCCCGATGAATATGATTGGAGCTCCAGAAACAGCGCATGCTGTCAAAGCACCTCCGCCCCTTGCAGTTCCATCCATCTTGGAAACAATAACTCCTGTAATTCCGCAGCTTTTATGGAACTGTTCTGCCTGTTTCTGGGCTGCCTGCCCGATATCAGCAGAAATGACAAGTAAATTTTCATTTGGTTTAACTGTCCTGTTCACTTCTTCAATTTCAAGAATCAGATCTTTTGACAAAGCGTCTCTTCCGGAAGTGTCTATTATTAAAACATCGAATTTATTGAATTCAATTTCATATTTTTTCCATATTTCAACAGCTTCTTTTATTTTTTTATCCGAGAAAACTTTTACATCTGCATTTTTCCCGACCTGCTCAATCTGGTCCATTGCAGCTGGCCTGTGGACATCCAAGCCGACCAAGGCAACTTTATGCCCTCTTTTTGTAAAATACTTTGCTAATTTCCCAGCAGTTGTTGTTTTTCCGCTTCCAAACAAACCAACAAGCATTATCTTGAAAGGTTTTTGCGTCACATCTATTTTACGGGCTTCCTTTCCAAGAAAATCAACTAATTCATCATAGACAATGTTTATTAATTGCTCTTTTTTTGTCAAGCCCTTTGGCGCTTCTTCATTCAACGCCCTGTCTTTTATCTTTTCAGTTAAATCAAAAACAAGTTTTACATTAACATCCGAATGCAGCAAAGCCTTTTGAATGTCTTTTATCAATTCATTGATCAGCTTTTCATCTACAAAGATTGATTTAGCTATCTTAGATAAAGTGTTTTTCAGCGAATCGCTAAGTTTGTCCAGGACCATAGGAAAGAGTTAGAAAGATTTTGTTTAAAAAGGTTTGGACTAAGAAGCTCTAGACGCCGCCATGATTTCTGGTTGGAAAACTAACAGTGCTTGAAGAAGATTATAGGTTTTATCACCAGGTATTGGCACCTTAGTTGCATTATCCCAAGTAGATTCATATTGTCTAAATTTTGATTCAGGAAATTGTGGACCTACAATTGTTGCAATTGTTGCTTGATCAACAAACAAATCGTGGGTTCTAAGTAAAGTCCTGCCATTTCCAGCAAGCCATTCTAACTCACTGTCACCCATTGTTACAAATGATGCTGTACCGGCAGGAAATCTTGGTTTAGTTTTATAAGTTAATGTGTGCAATCCAATTCTTCTAAGTGTTTGTTCTATCTCTAATTCATCAAAATCCCCATCGTTGGTGTTAAATCACCCTTTGTATTGTAATTAAGAGCTAAATAAAGTCTAGCAACATCATCAGGATGGAATTCTAATATTGATTCATGACTACGTCTCCCCCCTACCCTTCTTTTTTTTGATCTTAAGTATTCTGCATCCATATATTGGAGTTTTACATCACGACCATCTACATATACTACATTAAGTTTCAAACCTCTTGATGCTAGATCAGCTTGAGACGTCCAAGGCCTTTTATCAACAACCAGAGGTGGTGGAGCTGGTCTTGGAACTGGTGGGGGAACTGGTCTTGGAGGTGGTGGTGATGGAGGTTTTGTTTCTGCAGTTCTTAATAATTTCCTAACATGAGTATATCTTGGATCTATTTCTCTAGGATATAAAACATCAAATAATTTAGCAGCATTAAATTTTTCGCCGCTGCTTGCACTGTTAATTGGAGTTAGATATTCTAACCCTATCAACCGATCTACTTCACCAGAGTTTAATAAAAATTCTTTAGTTATATCTTCACGTGTAAATCTTACTCTGCCATCCGGACGTCTATAAACTCTAATAGCTTCATAACCAGTCATAGTACCATCAATCCAACCTTCACAAATCAGTCTGCGGTTGGTTATTAATCCGTAAACATAGTTATCATCACGTCGAATAGCATCTCTAAAAACAATTACTGGATATGTTTCGTCTGGAAGAAATTCAGTATTACCTATTTTCAAATTTTTTCTAATTTCCGTATGGAACCTTAAGGTGAGACCATCTAAAAAAGTTGAACCATCTCCGCCTGAATCAGTTTGAACTGAAGTTGTAGCTTCTAAACTCAAATTTATCCCCACATTTGGAAAGTTTTTTTATTTTCTTTCAGAACTTCTTTAAATATGTTCCTATTTCAAAGTAGTATAGGTTATTTTTACAGAAATCTTTAGATTAAATTTATTTAAAAGAATATATTATGACCTTTATAACTCAACCTTTATCTTCTTCTCTTCAATATTCTTCATTACTTTTCCAAGAAAATCATCTAATTTGACGCCAAAATGAATTTTGTTATCAATAGTCCTTACAGCAACAGTTCCGTTTTTCTCTTCTTTTTCTCCGACAGTCAATATCAACGGTATTTTCTGGGCCTGCGCTTCTCTAACTTTATAAGAAATGCTTTCAGTTCTTGAATCAACTTCACTTCTTAAATTATTTTTCAGAAATTCTTCATTTATTTTTCTGGCGTATTTTTCAAATTTGTCAGAAACTGATAATATTCTGATCTGAACAGGACTTAGCCATAATGGAAATTTGCCTGCATATTCTTCTATCAAAAAAGCGATAAATCTTTCATGCGTCGACAAAGGAGCCCTATGTATGACATAAACTTCATTGTTTTCCTTGTTGTCTTTGTCTGCATATTTCAATCCGAATTTTTTCTTTGCTATAAAGTCCAATTGGATCGTAGACATGCTCTCTTCTCTGCCAGTAACTGTCTTGAATTGAATGTCGACTTTTGGGCCGTAAAATGCAGCTTCACCCATCACCTCTTCGAACTTTACATTATTTTTCTTTAAGACACCCCTGATTATTTCTTGGGTAGATTCCCAGTTCTCAGGTTCATTGATATATTTCTCTCTATTGTTTGGATCCCATAAAGACAATCTAAAATAATAGTTTTCAAATCCAAAAGTTTTGTAATAATCAACAATCATTTTTATTACATCCCCAAATTCTTTTTCAATCTGGTCCTTTTTGCAGTAGATATGTGCATCGTTCATGCTCAGCATCCGGACTCTTAACAATCCTGATAAAGTTCCGGACAGCTCAAATCTATGGCAAAGGCCGTATTCGGAAATTCTTAACGGAAGGTCCCTGTAGCTTCTTGTCTTGTGATTAAAAATCAAGTGATGATACGGGCAATTCATCGCCTTTAGATAATAGGCTCCATCATCCAGCACCATTTCCGGAAACATCGATTCCTGGAAATAGGGGATGTGGCCTGATTTTATGAAAAGCTCTTTTTTTGCCAGGACAGGTGTAGAAACTCTCTGATAGCCTGCTTTTTTCTCTGTCTCAATCGCAAAATTCTCAATCTCTCTCTTGATTGTCTCGCCTTTTGGAAGCCAAATTGGTAATCCTTTGCCTACTAATTCTGAAGTCGTGTACAGGTCCAATTCCCTTCCAAGCTTTTTATGATCTCTCTTCTTGGCTTCCTCCACCATCTTAAGGTATGCATCCAATTCTTTCTTTGTTGGAAATGCAACAGCATAAATTCTGGTTAATTGTGGATTTTTCTCGCTTCCTCGCCAATAAGCTCCTGCTAAGTGGGTTAATTTGAAAGAATCAGGTTGAACAGATTTCATGCTGGATACATGACCGCCCCGGCATAAATCAGAATAATTTCCGGATTTGTAAAAAGTGAGTTTCTTTCCGTCTTTTGAAAACTCATCAATCAACTCATGCTTGAATTGATTATTAGGATATTCTTTTTTTGCTTCAGCAGCAGTTGCTTCACTTCTTTCAAACTTATCCCATTTTGGCAATATCTCCCTCATTTTTTTCTCGATTTTAGGCAGATCGTCTTCAGAAATGGGATTAGAAAACTCAAAATCATAATAAAATCCGTTTTCAATCGGCGGCCCTATTGTTCTTTTAGTATCCGGCCATAATTCCATCACTGCAGCAGCTAGTAAATGCGCAAGAGAATGCCTAAACCCATCCAAACCTTCTTTATCTTGAATAGTTATAATTTGCAGAGCTGAATCTTCCTTTATTTGTATTGATAAATCCTTAATATTTCCATTAATCTTAGCTAAAACAGCATCTTGGCCTAGTCTTCTTCCTATGTCAAACGCAATCTCCCCTGCAGTAATTCCCTTTGCATACTCCTTTATGCTTCCATCCGGAAGGGTTATTTTGATTTTGGTCATCTTCGTCAATAGATTTTAAGTTTATTTATATACTTTATTATTGCTTCCAAAACCAAAACATTTATATATATTAATTTTAATAATTCTATTAAAAATATTAATTTTAATAATGAAGCCTAAATTCATAGGAAAAGCAAAGCTGACGAAAACAGGCCAGCTGACATTGCCTCAGGAAGCTAGGAAAGACTTAAAAATAGATATAAATTCTGAAGTCTACTGGTACGAGTTAAATAAATCCCTGATCCTGGTTAAAGACTTGGTTTGTCTGGACGAACTAGTCAAGGTAATATATAAGAAAAGAAAAAGGGGCAAGAAAAATGATTAGATTAATTAGCAGTGGTGTGGTTTTTTATTTTTTAAAAAATATTTTTTTATTTGTTATTAGGAGCCCAGTACAATACAGAAGAAAAGAGTGCACAAATAATTCATAAAGTAGATGTGAGCCAATAGTTATTGTATCTGTGGCTAATCTCCAATGACTAAAATCCATTAAATAATTAAAAATAATAAAAATCCAATCAAAAAATTAAAAATAGAAAAAATAAATCAAAAAAGAAACAAAAAACAACATAAAAAAAGATGGTGAGCTTACCTTTTACAAGACCTTTAGGATTGATAGCATTATTGGGAGTTCTGGCATTCATATTGCTATATCTAAGGCGCCCAAAACCCCAGAATAAAGTAATTCCTTCCCTAATGTTCATCATCCAGGACAGGAAGAAATCAACAAAATATTCGTTTTTGCAGAAATTACTGACAAATTTATTATTTCTTATACAGCTTTTGGCAATTCTTGGCTTAGCGTTAGTTGTTGCAGCGCCTTTTATCAAGCTTAACTATGATGTTACTTTGGAAAATACTGTATTAATTTTAGACGTCAGCGCTTCAATGCAGGCGCAAGAAGGTGACATTTCAAGATTTGACCGGGCTGTTAAACAAGCAAAAAAGGTTTTGAGCGGCAGAAACAGCATTATCATGGCTGAAAACACGCCTTTGATTGTTCTTGAAAATGAAAACAGCGAATTGGCGCTTGATGTTCTGCTGAAAATAAAGCCAAGGGCAACAACAACAAATCTTGGCGATTCATTGCTGCTTGCAAAAGACATTTTAGGGGAAAGGCCAGGAAGGGTCATTGTTTTGAGTGATTTCCTTTCAACAGAAGGCCCTGACATAGAAGTTGTAAGGGCAACATTGGCATCAGAGGACAAGCTTGTTGATTTTTTCGACGTGTCAAACAAGGCTGAGAATGTCGGCATTGTAAATCTCGTTGTCACTAAATACAACACAAAAGTTTTCATCAAAAATTTCAATGACGAGCCAAAAAAGCGTACAATGAAAATTGTAAAAGACAAAAAAGTCATTTCGCAGACAGATGTGACAATAGCCCCTAACTCAATCGAAAATTTCATTTTTGACACTCCAGCCGGTGTTTCTCAGGTTGAACTTGATCCAAAAGATGATTTGGAGGTGGATGACATTGCTTATATCGCAACTCCTCCAAAAATAAAGAATACTGTGTTGTTGATAACAAATGAAAAAACAAGCAATCTTGAATTAGCACTTGAAGCAGCAAAGGACATAGAGCTGAACGTGGTAAACCCGCCTGTTCTTACTATCAACACAAGAAAAGAAAAAATAGCGCCATTCAAGCATGACTTGATAATTGTCTATAACATCAACAATGTCAATGAGCGGGACGGTATTGTCCCGGGAACTTTTGATGATCTTGAAAAATATGCAGAAAAAGGCGGCAATGTAATTATTGCTGCGCAGGAAGATTCAAAAGAATTCAAGATGAAAGGCTTGCCTCCTGTTGATTTAAGAAACATGATCAACAAGCCAACAAAAGCATGTGTTGAAACCATAAACCAGATAACAAAGCATTTTGAAAAGGAAAGGTGCTTTACAACAGCAGCATCTTATTTTGGGGCTGATGCAAAAAAAGGTGCTATAACATTTGCATCTGCTGATGATAAAAATCCATTGATAGTCTATAGCGAAAAGAAAAAAGGCAGGGTTGTCTATTACGGAATCTTGGATGACAGAAGCGATTTCAAGACATTACCTTCTTATCCAATTTTCTGGAATTTATTGATAAATTTCATGATAGGAACAGAAGACATCAGGGATTTCAACCACAAAACAGGAAAGATAGTTACAATAAGCAAGCAGAAAGTGAAAACCCCTTCCTCAACCATCATCACATCCAAACTTTTGATGGACGACGCAGGCATTTATGAATTTGATGACAAGAAGTTTGCCGTAAATCTTCTTGATGAGAAGGAATCTAACATAGGACTGCCGACAAAAGTCGGAAGCAGGGAAGAAAGGGAAAAATTGCTTGACAGGCAGAGCAAAGAGCATGATTTCAACCTGGAGCTCACGATTTTAATATTGGTTTTTGTGCTTTTATTGACTGAATTTATTTACATAAAGATGAGAGGTGACTTATGAGTTTTGTAATTCCGGATTACTCAAGCATTTATTGTGTTTCAAAATATTGCGTTAAGTATTCCTATGTATTGATAGCCATTGTTCCTGTCCTGTTGTTATTGTTTTGGCTGTCAATGAAAACTTTTGTTAAATTCGGCAATAGGTTTGAGCTTGAAGCTTTTCTAAAGGCGAAAAAAACCGAAAGAAAAATAATACTTGCTCTGAGAAGCTTTGCAGTTATTTTCCTGATGTTTGCAATTGCATCTCCGTTCATACTTGAAAGCAAAACCGTGCAGGGAGACCCAAGATTGACCATACTTGTTGACAACTCCAGCTCGATGGCATTATACGGTACAGAAATTGCATACGACCTTTACGATGAATTAGAAGGAACCATCTCAGTCCACATAAGGACAATTGCAAATGGCCAGCATTCAACAATCGGAAATGGGATACTGAATAGCATAGAAGGCAACGACAATGTCATGGTTATTACTGACGGTGTAAACAATGAAGGTAAATTGCTAGGGGATATAATGCTGTTTGCCTCAGGAATAAATTCTTCTGTAAGTACATTAAAGATGGAAGCCAAAAACAATGATGTTGGAGTTGTAATTGAAGGTCCCCCTGACCTTATTAAAGACACTTCAGGAGACTTTGTTGTAAAAGTCTCTGTTGTTGGGGACAGAATGCCTTACACATTGCAAGTCACTTATGACGATACAAACCTGGTATTTGAGGAATCAGCCAGCACATCAAAAGAATTCCAATTCTCAAGGAAATTTCCCGATGGAGAATACCACAAACTCAAAGCAGAGCTGATTAAAGTTCCAAAAAATGACCACTTTGAAAACAACAATGTTTTTCTTAAAAGCGTAAAAATAGTTCCAAGGCCAAAAGTGCTTTATGTCTCGCAAAAAAGCTCTCCTTTGGCCAAGGAGCTTGATAAGATATACAAACTTGATGTAAGAAGCACTGTGCCATCTGACATATCCGAATACATGGCTGTTATTTTCAATGATATAAGGGCATCAAAGATTAATTCTCATGTCGATAGGTTAAGCGATTATGTTTCAGATGGAAGTGGGTTGATCTTCATAGGCGGAGAAAACTCCTTTGAAAGGGGCGGCTATAAAGGCACGCTTCTTGAAACTCTATTGCCGATAAAAATTGGAGCTGGCGAAGAGCAGAACAAAAGCGACATAAACGTTGTCATTGTCATTGACATTTCATCAGGAACTGCTGACCACATTTCTGTTGAAAAAGCGCTTGCGCTTAGTGTCGTTGACAGCTTGAGCGAGAAAAATAATGTAGGGGCTGTTGCATTCTCAAGCCAGGCATTCCAGATCGCTGAAATCCAGCCGCTCGCTCAAAACAAAAAAGAGCTCAAAGAAAAAATATCAAGATTGAAATTCGACGGCCAGTCATTCTTTAATCTTGGAATTGAAGGCGGCTTTAGGATTCTAAGCGAAGTTGGCGGAAGCAAAAATATTATCTTTATCAGCGACGGCAAAACAACATACGGGAAATTAAGGGAAGACACTTTAGAAACTGTAAGAAGCGTCAATGCAAAGGGTGTCAAAGTGTTTGTTGTCGGAGTTGGCACCGAATCAGACAGCTTAGCAACTGAAAACAACCTGTTCTTAGGCAACATGGCTGCATTAGGGGAAGGAATTTATTACAAGGCAGATGCCTCAAACAAATTAAAAGTTGAATTCGGCGATCAAGATGAGACAAAAGGCGAGGAATTCTACAATACTCTTGTTCCAATCGACACAACACACTTCATTACACTAGGATTGGATGATATACACGCAACAGTTTCAGGCTACAATTATGCAGTTCCAAAACCAGCTGCAAGAACCCTTGTTACAACCCATAAAAACATCCCAATATTAGTTGTCTGGAGATTTGGACTGGGGAGGGTCGTAAGCATCACAACGGATGATGGCCTGAAATGGGCAGGAGATTTATTGAACAAAAAGAACTCAAAACTGTTGACTAGGGGCATAAACTGGGCTATTGGTGATTTGGGAAGGCAAAAATCTTACGATGTTACAATCAGGGACACTGTATTGGGAAAATCAACAAACGTCAATGTGATATCGAGAGAAATGCCTCAAAGCGAAGGCCTTTCTTTTGCCAAAATAGATACAAACTTATATTCCTCGGTTTATACTCCAACTGACACAGGCTACAAAGAAATCTTAGGGGCAACATTCGCAGTCAACAACAACGATGAATATGAAAAACTCGGCATAAACCCTGAATTCACAAACCTTGTTGAGAAAACAGGCGGCCAAATTTTTGACCCAAACGATATTGAAAAAATCATAGAATTCATCAGGGCAAAATCGAAAAGAATAAAAATCGACTCAACTGATTACAGATGGCCGTTCGCTATTATAGCCATGTTATTATTTTTGACAGAAATCGCAATAAGGCGATACAGAGAAAATTTGATAAAGTAGTTAAGTTAAATCAATGAATGTATAGGCGAGGCTGAGTCCAATGGCAGAAAGGACGAAGCCGAGCACTAGATATTGGCTGAGCGTAGCGAAGCCGGATTGAAAAATTAAATTTAACAAAAAAATCAATATAGCGCGAACGGGTTGAAAAATAAAACCCAGTACAATAAAAAATATCAACATTAAAAACAATAAGATAAATTCAAACATTAAAAAATAAAAAAATAATAAATAAAAATAAAAATTTAAAATGGCGGTAATGAAAAAAGACGTGAACCTAGGATTGCTTCTATTAATAGTCGCAGCTTTACTGATGTTTGCAGGCTTTACTGTTTATTACCAAACCACTTTCCAGAATGTTTCAAAAAGTTTTGAAATCAAGCTCAAAGAATTGGAAAAGATTGGCACCGAGCTTGACTCAAAAAGAACCCAGTTGAACCAGACAAACATACAGCTTGAGCTTAGAAAACAAAAGGAAGAGGATTTAAGTCTAAAATTCACTGATGTCAGAGATGAAAGAGACCAGCTGGAAACTGATAAGAAAACGCTTGAGTCTAATTTAGCCAGCACTAAAAGCCAGCTGCAATCTAAGATATCTGAACTTGACAGCACCAAAAACCAGTTGGCACAGCAGATCCAGCTTGCCCAGGATTTGAACAGAGAAGTCAATAATCTAAAGTCAGATGTGACATCCCTGAATAATGATGTTGACGATCTAAAAAAGAAAAATGATTGTTTGAAGCAAACTGCAGGAGCATCGGAGAGCTGCTAATATGAGACAATTTTCAAATGTTGTAAAGGAAATCAACAAAACCCTGAATGAGCTTATTCTATTCGAGAATATAGTAAATACAACTCTGGTTTTTCTGGCATTCTACTTTGTATTGTCCATCTTTGATTTCCATCCAATGTTTGCATTGATACCTGCTTCGATTTATCTTGGATATTACTCATACATCAGCTATACTTCCTCAAAACCATTGATTGTTGAGAGTAAATATGCCCCTCTAAAGGAAAAATTAAGGACTGCAGCAGACAACATAAACAGGGCAAACCCCGTCTTGGAGGAGCTTGAATACGACGTAACAAGCGAGATGAAAAATGTTGGCCTGTCGATGTTCATCAACCCAAAAACTCTGTCTTACAAGATACTTGCAGTCATGGTTCTTTCATTCATGATAATATTTGCAACAACATTGAACTTAAAGCTGATAGAATTTGCAAAACAAAAAGTGCTGCCGGACATTTTCGAAAGCCCAAAGGGTGTTGGTGATTTTGTAGCGACTGAGCTTGAATCAGATGATGATATTTACGGAGAAGATGATGTTGCGACTTTAGGAGACAAAGAATTAAATATAAGGATAAAACCAGTTGATTTTAAGGTAAACGTAAGGGAAGTGGGCGATACAAAGTTCCAAAAGTTTGACACTGTTTTCCCACAAGATGCAGTTGTAAAGGAAACAGTCGCTTACGAAGAAAACATCCCCCAGGAGCAGCAGGAACTGGTAAAAAATTATTTCAAAAAACTAGCTCAGGGATAAAAAAAATAATGTTAAAAAATTAAAATTAAACCCGTTGCCTTCGGCAACATAAAATAGTCTCGGCGAAATTTGTCCTGCCACTAAATTTCGCCTCGGATTGATTCAATAAAAAATTAATGAATGTATAGGCGAGCCCGAGCGATGTGGCAGAACAGCGAGGGCGAGCACAAATTGTTGTGAGCGCGATAAGCGCGAACGGATTGAAAAAAATATAAAAAAGAAAAATAATTACAAATTTTTAATAATTGAGGTGATTGTTTTATGAAGAATTATAAGCAGGTTTTTGATGAAATTAAAAAAGAAAGCAGCAAAATTATTGTTGGGCAAAACGAGATTATAGATCAGATCATAACAGCAATTTTGTGTGATGGCAATGCATTGCTGGAAGGTTACCCTGGACTGGCAAAAACACTTACAATCAGGACATTATCGGAATTGATGGATCTGAAATTCTCAAGAATACAAAACACTCCTGATTTGATGCCATCAGATATTACAGGAACTTATATCCTGGAAGAAGGTTCTGGCGGCAAGAGACAATTCAAATTCCAGCCTGGACCGATATTTGCAAATGTTGTGCTTGCAGACGAAATAAACAGGGCAACGCCAAAAACACAATCAGCCCTGCTGGAAGCGATGCAGGAAAAACAAGTAACTGTTGGAACAAACACTTTCAAGCTCGATCTTCCGTTTTTTGTGCTTGCAACACAAAACCCAATTGAGCAGGAAGGAACTTATCCATTGCCGGAAGCACAGGCAGACAGATTTTTGCTGAAAATCAAGGTTGGCTATCCTGCTTTTGATGAAGAGCTGCAGATCGTCGACAAATATGCGGCTGAATTAAAGCACCATAGGTTAAAGGTAATGCTGAACAAAAATCATCTGTTGACTCTGCAGGGTTTGACAAGACAAGTTCCGATTGCTAATGATATCAAGCAAAGAGCAGTAAAAATTGTTCTTGCAACAAGAACTCACAAGGAAATCATCCAGTACGGTGCATCCCCAAGAGCTTCAATCGGCTTGATTTTGGCTTCAAAAGCTCGAGCTTTGATACAGGGAAGAAATCACGTAAGCAATGACGACTTAAACACGCTTTCATTTCCGATATTAAGGCACCGTATAATACTGAACTTCGAGGCAGAAAGAAAAGGAATGTCTGTTGACGATGCAATCAAGAGCATAATTACTAAAGTTAAATAAAAGTTTGTTAGTGGTTTTTTAAAAAGAGGAAGGAAATTTTTATTTTTAAAAAAATATTATTTTTATTGTTATAAGGAGCCCAGTACAATACAGAAGAGATGAGTGAACATCCTAAAAAATCAAAGATTTTTGGGAACTTAAAAATTTTCAATTTTTAAGTAATAATTGATAAAGTGTATGTGAACCAATCGTTAATGTACTGGTAAACAATTTTCAATAATAAAAAATTAAAAATAAATTAACTAAAAACTAATCAAACTTAAAAATCCAATCAAAAAAATAAGTTAAATGATAAACACCCAATTTCTTGACCAACTGAGAAGATTTAATCTTGTTATTAACAAAAGAGTTACTTCTAACATCAGCGGTCCAAGAAAATCAACGGCTGGCGGTCATGGTTTGACTTTCAAGGATTACAGAATTTATGCTCCAGGAGATGACATAAGATTAATCGACTGGAAAGTTTATGCAAGAACTGACAATTTATACCTCAAAGTCCATGAAGAGGAAAAAAATCTTACAGTCCATGTCATAATAGATGCAAGCAATTCAATGGATTTTGGAAGGCCGATAAGCAAATTTGATTATGCCTCGATGATTGGTGTCGGCTTTGCATATCTTGCATTGAAGGAGAATGAAAGATTTCAGTTTGCGACATTTGCCGATGCGCTTGACATTTTCCAGCCGAAAAGAGGAATGTCTCATCTCGCAGCAATGGTCCAGCACCTGAATTCAATAAAGCCAAAAGGCAGTTCAAAATTTCTTGACACTGTGCGCCAATACAAGAAAATCATCGGAAGCAAATCAATCGTGATCTTGATTTCAGATTTCCTTTTCAATATCGAGGAGATAAGGGAATCATTGTATACTTTAGGGAAACACGACATAAAAATAATCCAGGTCCTTGACAGGGTTGAAAAAGAGCTGAAGATGGAAGGCGACATGAAGCTTGTTGACAGCGAAACAAAAGGAATTTTCAGGACTTTCATCAGCCAAAGAATGAGAATGAATTACCAGCAGCAGCTTGACGACCACTGCTCAAAGATAGAAGAAGTCTGCAACAAATTAAACGTAGATTATGACCTTGCAATAACTGACACGAGTATATTTGATACGTTTTATAAAATCCTTGAAGGTTGATCACCCACCATACTTAAAACTATAACCATAATTAGGACTGCTTGCAACGATCGCTTTCAATTGATTGATCCTTTCCTTGATTTTTTCCTTTTTTCTGTGGCCAAGCTCGACTGTTTTCAGATAGCTCTCAAGGGCCTTTTCAAAATCTCCTTTTTTGTCATAAGCAATTGCCAGATTATAATGCCCAATCACGTTGTTTGGATTAAGTTTAACCCCGATTTGAAGCATCTGGATTGCAGAATCATAGTTTCCGAGTCTTTCCTGCACAGCCCCGAGATTATTGTAAATAGTGTATTTATTTGGATTCAATAAAAGGGATTTTGTAAGATTTCTGTAAGCTTCTTTCAATTTGCCTTTTTTCAAAAAGCAAACACCTAAATTTTGAAAAACTTCGCTGCTTTCTTTTATCCTCAGTGATTCTGTATAATTTTTTATTGCTTTGTCATAATCTTGCTGATGCTCGTAAATAACCCCGATTTCAAAAAATGACATGCTGTGCTTTGGATTTAATTGAATTGCTTTTTTGAAAGATTTGATCGCATCATCAAGTTTATTGTTTTCCCTGTACAAAATTCCCAATTCATGATAAGATGATGCATTTGGTTTTTGTTTTACCTTTTTCTTGCAAAGCTCAAGATAAAATTGTCTTTTTTTCTTGATAACAGAAGAATCAGAATTTCCATAATGATGGACAAAAACATTTGTTGCAGCGATTTTTCCTTTTTTATTTTCTATCGACGGCTCAACTAATTCATGCACGGTCCCTTCAAACTTAAATCCTTTTTTATTTCTAAAAAGCCTGACGATAAAAGAGCCATACCATCCTGAAAAATTTTTATGTTTCTCAAGAACGAATCCTGCAACTGAATTGTCATTTGTATAATTTTTTTGTAAAAACAAAAATCCGTCATTTTCTTTGTCTTTAACAAAATCTTTTACGGTTTTCAATCCCTCCTCGTCTAGAATTTCGTCAGCGTCCAAAACCAAGATCCACTCTTTTGTTGCATGCTTCAGGCTTTCATTCCTGGCAGCGCTAAAATCATCAACCCACTTGAAATCAAAAATTTTTGCATTGAACTTTTTTGCAATCTCTTTTGTTTTATCATCACTTCCTGTATCAACAACAATTATCTCATCAACAATGCCTTTAACGCTGTTCAGACATTGCTCTAGGTATTTCTCTTCATTCTTTGTTATTAAACATAAGGATATTGATTGTTTCTCCATATTTTTGGTAAAATTACAGCCTATTTAAATACTTTTTAGAAATGTCTGTTATTATACATTGATATCCTGTCACCCTCTCCTGATTTGAACATACTTGCCATAATATATATAGCAAACTAAAATCAACGCAAAAATTATAAAATAAGCCCTGTTTTCATTTAATTTCCTATATAAGGCATAGGTAATAGCTATACTACAAAATATATATTTTAGTATGTAATAATACCAAAAGCTTTAAATATGGAGATTAATGTTTATGGTGACAAGAGTACTTCGCAAGAGGTTTCTCTGTATTAGTATAATATCTATCGACGATATTATGCAGTAAAAATAAAAAATCAAACACTTGGAGGTGTTTAAAAGATGAGATTTCAAAAAGCTATAAAGAGGATGATTGCATTAGGTACAGGAGTTGTTATGGTAAGCTCACTAGCAGCAGGGGCTGCAGATTTAGCTAATTACCCAGCACCATTTGTTTCTGATGGTAAATTTAGCGGAGTTCTAGTCGTAGGTGACAAAGCAGCAGCAGAAGACGTTATAGGAATTTCTGATATAATCGCAAGTCTACAATTTTCAGCAACAAAGAAAGTTTCAACCACATCAGGTGGATCTGAATCTGTTGAAGGAGATGCTTGGCTAGTTCAAACATCAGACCATTTTGAATTAAGTGAAGATTTAACAAATAGTGTTCAAAAAAGAGAAACAATAAGAAACGTGACACCATTCATAGACAAGAATGATTTGAATGCATTAGCATCAGGAGATGTAAACAACAACAAAGGAAATTCACCTTACAATCAGTACCTATACCTATTAGGTCCAGGAGCAGAATCTTCACTAGACTCGGGTTATGTACTTTACACAGAAGATGATGAAGATACAACAGCAGATTTCCTATATTTCAGATCAGGAAAGGAAATGTTCAGATATCTGTTGGAATTCACAACAGCTCTTGAAAGCGACGTTGATGACTCAGCTGGTTCATCAGACACAACTGGTTTGTTTTTGACAGACTTCCAGGATGTTGAACTTAATATGCTTGGAAAAGCATATACTATAGTAACTGCAAAAAGAACATCCACAGCAGGAGGTAGTGCTGATTTAATATTAATGGGTGGAGCAAACAAGGACACACTGGTTGAAGGACAAACAAAAACTTATACCATTGGTGGTAAAGACTTTGAAACAACTCTAAACTTCGTTGACGCAGATGAAGCACAATTCATAATAAATGGTCAGACTAGCAGAAAGCTAAAAGATGGAGACACTGACAAGCTAGCAGATGGTACAACAGTAGGTGTAACAGACATCCTGTACCAGGACTATGCTGGAGGTATCCATAGTGCAACATTCTTCCTTGGCGCAAACAAATTGCAACTGAAGGATACAACTGTGAATGGCACAATTACCATTCATTCAAACAGTCTTAAAGTTGATGACGAGACAATAGATGATGCAGTAGTAATTATCGAAGGTACTGACGACCATTCAACATTTAAGATAAGCAAGATTCACATCAACATGACTGCTGATGACAACTATTTCGTACCAGCAGGAGGCTCATTAAGTGAAGCTATAAAAGTTGCTGGCGGATCATCTGCAGAACCGGAAGTATTATTCACAGAAAACTGGGATGTTGAATACAGGGGATTAAAGAAAGTAGACTCAGAGAAGATTAAACTGAGAACAAGCGGAAACAGCCAGTATAACTTGGAATTTATTGATGGAAACGCCAATAAAGTAAACGTGCCAATCGCAAAAAGTCCAAGCGGAAGCGCATTGATATTTGGTGACACAGATAAAGACTTTATCAACAGGGAAAACGCTTCGATATCTAAAGATGACTACTTTATCGCAACTGATGGAGGCAGGAAAAGAGGAGAAAGGAAGACTTTCATCTTGCAGTATAAGGGTTCAGATAAAGTAACAGCAGACAACCCAGTACTTAAGTTTAAGGACTTAGGAACAGGAGACACTATAGAGCAGACATATACCAACGCATCACCATTGGCAACACTTAAAATTGGTGGTGCAGACTTTAGAGTATATGCATTCGGTGCAAGAGATGGAGCAACACCACAAGGTGGCGACTTATCCAATAATGACTTCGATATCCATGTAGATATGGATGCAAGTGGAGCACTATCAACAGTTCCAAACCAAACTGTTAATATAACCACTAGATATGGAGCAGAAATTGGTCTAACAAACGTATCTTCAGCCGATGTAGGCGTAGGAACTGTAGAAGGTATAATGTTGACTATTAAAGCACCAGACTCATTGTACGATGGCAATGCACGAGACTCTGTAGAAGATTTAAGAGCAACAGATCTTGTTATTAACATAACAGCGGCATCTGGAAAAGTACAGCACAGCACAGTTCCAGGTTGGTCAGACGGTCAGTCAGGTAACTCTCAGATAAACTTGAGAACACCAGATGGCGAAACAAATGTTGCTTATGGATACAACAGTTATGGGGCTTTCATCACAAGAGAGACACCAACAAATGATCCGGCTTCATTCGAAGTAGACTGGCCAGAATCTCAGAGACATCCGCAGGTTTACATTACAACCAAAGGAACATCTTTCAGTGAATCAGCAGCTACAACAACAGATGCTGTAATGGTTCAAAGAATTGCAGTAGGAGCAGCAAAGCTAGCATCAGAAGTTAGAGATGTAGCAGCTCAAAACACAATTCTTGTAGGTGGACCATGTGCTAACGCAGCAGCTGCAACAGTTATGGGCAACCCAGCTGATTGTACAGCAGGCTTTGAGCCAGGCGTTGGTAGAATAGAGTTGTTCGAGTTCGAACAAACTGGTGGCAATGTTGCAATGCTAGTAGCAGGATTCGGAGCTGTAGACACAAGAAACGCAGCAGCAGTTGTTGCTAACTTCGGAGACTACACAGGCCAATTAAAAGGCACAAAAGTTGAAGTCAAGAAGGTAAACAACCAACTGACAGTAGCAGCACCAGCAGCAGCTACAACTGAAACAGCATAAAGGGATTAATCCCTTATATTTTTTCTTTTTTATTTATCTTTTTATTCTCTTCTAGATTATATACTCTTTTTAGATAGAATGAGTCTATTTTTGATGAATGTATACTAATCCAGCATCTCTCCCAAGAAAATATTATGTTTCGTTCTTTTAATCCTTAACTTTACCTTGGAACCTTCCTCTTTATAACAATTTGGCACAGAAATCAGCCTGTTCTTAGCCACAGCAAGCTTTTCACTGCCAATCCTGCCGGGCATGACTATCTCTGCCTCTACAGTCTGGTCCTTCTTAAATGGCTTTGGCAGTTCTGGTAAATCTTCAACGTCAAAAGCGGTTTTGTCAAAAATAAGCTTAAGATTATGCTTTTCTTCAAGCTCCTTCATCTTCTTGTAAAACATTTCCATTGGTGTTTCTTTGACTGGGTTCCTGCCAAACTTGTAATTAAGCATGTTTTGGATGCCAATTGGAGGGCAATGCTTGCCTGCGCCTATATCTTGAGCAAATTTAGCCAATTTAGGTATTTCTTCATCATTATAGCCAGGCATCCAGACAGGCACAATGATCAAATCCATCTTGGTTTTAGGAATATATCTTGCCATTTCAAGCACTTTGTTCAGATTATATGGATAACCAGCTAATTCTGTTGCCTTTTTAGGATCTAAAGCGTGCAATGAAAGATTGATCCTTGTAAGTCCTGCTTCTGCAAGCTCATCAATGTATTGTTTCGTTAATAATAACCCATTTGTATCGATTGAGCTTGTTTTTACACCCTTGATTGACATTATGTCTCTTACTAGATCCGCCATTTCTGTGTACAAAGTAGGCTCGCCTTGAGCATTTATGTGTGCATCGATGTTGTTGCTGTTCTTGAACTCAACAATTTTCCTGAATTCATCGACTAAATAATCTTTCTCGACGACAAAATCAACTTTTCTTCTTGATTTGGGACCTTCATCCACAGAGCAGAAGATGCAGCTGATATTGCAGCTTGTCAGTGGCTTTACCTCAATTATGTTTGATCCCCTGTCAACCAAACCAAAATAATTGGTACCGATCAAAGGAATTCCGGAAGTTTGATGGATATAGATTGTAGTTTTATTGTTCAGCTTGTTTTTTAAGTTCTTGAATGCATTAGCAAGCAGAAAATCAAACTTTTTCCTGGCATTATTTTCCGATAAAGTCTTGAAATTGATTGAATTCTTATTGATTTCATGCGGCCCAATCTTACTTAAGCTATTTTCATCTAAATAGAAATAGAATATCTTGAGAAAATTGACCTTAACTCTGTCTTTATCTTTCTCAAAGCTTAAGTCTTTGAAAGTAAGTTCTGCCATAATATATTGTATAGAAAAGAGTTTTAAAAAGGTATCGTTCAACAACAAACTATTTAAATCCCACATCATACTGTTCTATTGAGGGTGGAAATGGTTCAGGAAGTTGTTATAACATACGAAACTCTATTCGAGCTTCTAAAGAGGGAAAAAGAAAGAAATGATCTGCAGAAACTAGAGCCAACCTTTTACAGCGACACTATAAACTACATCAAGGACAAGAAGAAGATACTTGAAGCCAAAGGTGATTCTCCTTTTGCCTCTGATGAGCGCAAAAAAACAGAAAGGCAGCTGGAAAACATCTATAAAATCCTGAAAGAGCTGTATGAAAGAAGGGAAAAGAAGCTGATTACCCTGGCTCTTGACAAAAGCAGAACACAATCTAATCTGATAGACACAACTGCATTGCTAAAAGAGGAAAAAGTCTTCTATGACGCTACTACAAATCTCCTCGATACTTACAGAAATGCTATCCTGATCACTCTGCTGAATGAAAAAATGCCGTTTATGGAGCCGTTAAAAGATGAAAAGCCAAAAGAGGATTTTAAATCAGCGTTAGAAATAAAAAATCCTACAAAACTTGTCAGATTCATGTTCCAAGTACCGAAATTTGTAGGCCCTGAACTTGAAGAATACGGCCCTTTTGAAACAGAAGATATTGCTAACTTGCCGATGGAAATTGCAGATGTTCTGATAAACAAAGGCAAAGTTGAAGAGATCAAGGAAGAGTGATTCTTTAATTATTTTGTCGACGATAAGTATATGTTAGAAACCTTTTTAAACCACTCAAAAATTCTTTAGTATATGAAATTTCCAAAACACAAGAAAAGATATTGTCCTTATTGTAAAAAACATACAGAGCATAATGTTGCTGTCACAAAGAAGAAAAATCCAGGCAGCCTGACCTATGGTTCGAAGACAAGGGCGAGATTAAGGGGCAGGGCCAGAGGAAAAGGCAATCTTGGCCGTTATTCAAAACCTGCAATAAGCAAATTCAAGATGACAGGCAAGAAATCGACAAAAAAGACCGATTTGAGATATACCTGCAAGACCTGCAAAAAAACCCATGTTCAAAGAAAAGGTTTTAGGGCAAGAAAATTAGAGTTTAAGTGATCATTTGCAGCTATAAACCAGATAAATTCCTTCTATTTTATCATTAAACCCGCTCAAAAACTCGCAATTAATGTCCAAATAAGATCTTACATCAACAAATTCGGAAATTCCTTGTCTATCTCTTATTAAAAACAGCACATCTTTTCCTTTTAGCTCAGATAATGTACTATCCAAATCTATTACTCCAGAAACAAAAACTTGATTATTGGTATCTACAACATCATTTGCTATTCTTTTATTAGTAGACAAAGCCAGCAAAGGAACAACTGAGTCATCTCCAAAGAGTAAAGTATTTGACCTTGAATTTACGAATCCAATCAAATCTTTGCCTCTTTCAAAGCCTGTAAAACCTATTTTCTCCAAAAATAGCACATCAGATGCCAAATTCCAGGAAAACACTAAAAATAAAACAATCAAAATCAAAATTTTCCAATTTATCTTTAATTTAATTTTTTTATAAATGTTTACAAGCGCAAATCCACCGCAAATTGCCAGGAACGGAAAAGCAACAACAAAATAAAAGCCGAATATTTTCTTCAAAGTCATCAAAAATATCAGGTAAACTATAGAAATTACAGCAAACAGGCTAATTTGCTTCTTTTTAACAAAAATCAAGGAAATAAAAGACAAAAACAAGATCCAGTTCAGCTTTACAATATCAATATACTCCCTGAAGTTTTCCTCATTGCCAAAACTCTTCAATAAATGATATTTATACACCGGTGTTGAATAATCACTTCCAAAAAACAGCAAAAAGATGCTGTTAAACAGCAAAAAAATTATCAAAAATGTCGACGACAGCTTAAAAAATCTCTTTTTATTGGATACCAAAACCATAATAAGTATAACGAATATTGGAATTAAGGTAAGCAATCTTGTAATTCCAGCCAATCCAAAGAAAATCCCAGCTAAGATATAATTTTTTCTCAATAAGAAATGAACTCCAATAACCAAAAACATCGTTGCAACAGAAATTCCAAAGGAAAACACGGAATTGAACATTATGCCATAACTAAATAAAAACAATAATGATGCAATAACAGCTTCGGCATCAGAAAATTTATCTTTTGTAATCTTAAATATGAAAAATGCTGAAATCAAAGTTGAAATCAATGGAATTGACTTCAAAATAATGATATTGAACCCAAATATTTTGTATATGGAAGCAATCAGATAAACCTGCAAAGGAGGATGTGCAAAAAAGAAATCTTTGTAAGGAATTTTTCCTTCACTCACTAATTTCCCCATATAATAATAGGCATTTTCATCGCCTGGCTGAGGTGTTATAAGACCTTTAGAAACAATCAGTATAAAAGCAACTATGAATATAATAAACAGAGAATATGCTATTTTTCTTTGCATATTCATAATTTCTCTTAAATTGTATATAATATTTATCATTCAACAAAGAGAAACCTATTTAAATGCCCGAAAATTACTTTTAGTCTCTTAGGGGGTAAATAATGGTAAAAATAAAGAATCCTACAAGCAAATTCATCAAGATTCGATGCCCAAAATGCAAGAATGAGCAGATTACTTTTGGCAAGACTGCAACTAAAGTTGATTGCCTGGTCTGCGGCAAGATACTTGCAGAGCCAACAGGCGGAAAAAGCAGAGTCAGGGCAAGGGTTTTGGAAGTATTGGAATAAGTTCTAAAATGCTTTTTAAGAAACAAGGCTTTCCAGAGGAAGGAGACTTAGTTCTTTGTACAGTCACCAGTGTTCAATTTCATTCTGTGTTTGTCAATATTGAGGAATATGGGAGGTCAGGAATGATCCACATTTCAGAAGTTTCCCCGGGAAGGATCAGGAACATAAGGGATTTTGTAAAAGAAGGGAAAAAGATAGTATGCAAAGTTCTGAGGATCAACCAGGAAAAAGGCTATATTGACTTGTCTTTAAGAAGGGTAAATGAAGGCGAGAAAAGAAAAAAAATTGACAGCATAAAAAGAGAACAAAACTCAGAAAAGATAGTTGAATTGGCTGCAGGCAAGATTGGAAAGAAAACAGAAGAGTTATACAAGGAAATTTCAGAAAAAATATCAAAAAACTATGTTTCGTTCCATGATTTCTTTGAGGAAGCATCCAAAAATGAAAAAGTTTTGGAGAAATTAGGAATTGACAGGAAAAACCTGAAAATTATATCAGATACAATAAAGCAGAGAATCAAGCCGACTGAAGTTGAAATCAAGGGCAAGCTAAAAATAACAACTTATGCTCCGGATGGAATAGGGTTAATAAGGGAATCGTTGAAAAAGGCAGAGGAAGCCGGGAAAGGAAAGATAATCATAAATTATCTTGGCTCAGGATTATACAGGTTTATGATAAAAGCTCCAGACTACAAAGAAGCTGAGAAATTGATGAAAAATGCAACTGAAAAAGCAATAAACATTGTAGAAAAACAGGAAGGATTTGCAGAATTCAATCGTGAAGGATCATAATGAAACATATTCACAAATGCACTCATTGCAACAAATACACTATGAAGGAAGTGTGTGATTGCGGCAATAAAACCTTGCTTACAAGACCATTAAAATTCACTCCTGACGATAAATTCGGCTCTTACAGAAGAAAGGCAAAAATTGATGAATACTCTAAAAGAGGATTGCTATGAGAGACAATTACTGGAAATTTGAACAAATGGGAAAAATCCCAAAACTTAACAAACCGGTCTTTATAGAAGGCCTGCCAGGCATAGGAAATGTCGGAAAAGTTGCAGTTGATTTTCTTATCGACGAGCTTAAGGCAAAAAAGATGTATGAAATAACCTCCTATACATTTCCCCATTCAGTGTTTGTCAACGAAGACAACCTAGTTGAACTTCCAATTGTTGAGATTTTCTACATGAAATCAAAAGGCAAAAGAGACATTTTGCTTCTTGGCGGGGATGTTCAGCCTATTGATGAAGTAAGCTCATATGAATTTTCAGAAAAAGTTCTTGACCTGGCGCAAAAATACCATGTTGGTGAGCTGATAACCTTAGGTGGAATTGGATTGACAGACATTCCAAAAAAGCCAAAAGTTTATTGCACAGGCAATTCCAAAAAAATCATTGAAGATTATAAAATGGATTCAGTCAGCAACAAGCTTTACGGTGTTGTAGGGCCAATTGTTGGTGTTTCAGGATTATTGCTGGGCTTAGCTTCAAAAAGAAACATAAAGGCAATTTCATTCTTGGCAGAAACATACGGACATCCAATGTATTTGGGAATTAAAGGTGCAAAGGAAATATTAAGAATTCTTAACAAAAAATTAAGCCTTAACATAGACGTCAACAAACTCGATAAAGAGATTAAAAACATTGAAAGCGAGATTGTCAAGAAAACAGAGCAATTATCAGAAGTAACAAAACAAATTGCTATTAAAAAATTACAGAAAAAACTCGGCAAAGATGTTGATTATATAGGGTAATTTCAGCTGCATCCTTCAACAGAAACATCGTCTTCTGCTAATTCTTTACAGATTGCTTCAATCTGCGCTTTTAATCCATTTATTTGCTCGTTCTTGCTTTGAATAAGCCTGAATTGGGCAACAGGCCCGTCAATCTTGACTTCTTGATATTCAAGACTGGACTTCGCAAGAGTCAATTCTTTCTGAAGTTTCTCTTTTTCTTTATTCAGGACCTCAAACTGAACTAATAATTCGGAATATTTTTCTTCCAGCACTGCCTTGTCAATCAAAGCAAGCTCTTTTGATGAAACGGATTCATTTAATTTGTCCATTACAGCTCTTGCTGTGATTTCCCCCAGCAATTCATCATTTTGCTTTTTTTCATCCAGCAGGTTTCTTAAGTTACTTTCATAGTAAACAGTGAAAACAATGAAGAGTATCAGGAAAAAAGTTATCAATATCAGCAGATTCTTGTCCACATCCTTAGTCAGGAAGTTTAATTTCATGGTGGATAGATATATAGTTGCAATTTAAAAAACTTTGTTTATCCGAAACTTTTAAATATAGCTCATTTTTGTTTGCTTAGTCAGGGGTGCTGGTTTTGAGCTTTAAAATAACAAAGATAAAAGCAAGGGAAGTGCTGGATTCCAGAGGCAATCCGACTGTTGAGGTTGATTTACAAACAGAAACTTGTTGTGCGAAATCTATTGTGCCAAGCGGCGCTTCAACAGGCATTCATGAGGCTTTAGAATTAAGAGACAATGCCAAAAGATACAAAGGCAAAGGAGTTCTAAAAGCAGTAAGCAACGTAAACAGCAAAATAGCAAGGAAATTAATAGGACTAGACTGCAGAAACCAAAGGAAAATCGACAATGTCTTGATTGAACTTGATGGAACTGAAAACAAGGCAAATCTTGGCGCTAATGCCGTTCTTGGAGTTTCCATGGCAGCCTGCAAAGCAGGAGCATTCTGCTCCAATAAAAGATTATACGAGCATATTCAAAAAATATCAAATTCTAAAAAATTAACTTTGCCAATACCCCAGTTGAATGTAATAAACAGCGGAAAGCATGCTGGAGTTGACAATGACATACAAGAGCACATGCTAATGCCGATCAAATTCAGCAAATTCAGCGATGCTTTAAGAGCAGGAGTTGAAACTTATCACACTTTAAAGGGTATATTAAAGAAAAGATATGGCGCTAAGGCAATTCTTCTTGGCGATGAAGGGGGTTTTGCTCCGCCTATCAATAATGTCGAGGCAAGATTGGAATTATTGATGAAAGCAATCAGCGAAGCAGGCTATAAAGGCAGGATAAAGCTGGCCTTAGACAGTGCAGCATCAGAGTTTTACGACGAGAAAAATAAAAAATACACTATTCAAGATAAAAAATACGATTATGGTGGGTTAGTTGATTTTTATAAAAAATTGGTTGGAAAATTCCCAATTGCATCAATTGAAGATGGATTTTCAGAGGATGATTGGCATGGCTGGCACTATTTTAATGAAAAACTTGGAAAAAAAATCCAGATTGTCGGGGATGATCTGCTTGCCACAAACATGAGAAGGATGAAAAGGGCTATCAGCGTCAAGGCGTGCAATTCCTTGCTTCTCAAAGTAAATCAAATAGGAACTGTAACAGAATCCCTTGATGCGGCAAACTTGGCTTTTCAAAACAGATGGAAGGTTGTAGTAAGCCATAGATCCGGTGAAACAGAAGACAGCTTTATTTCTGATCTGGTTGTTGGAATTGGGTCAAACCAAAGCAAGTTTGGCGCTCCTGCTCGAAGTGAAAGAACTGCAAAGTACAACAGGCTTTTAAGAATAGAAGAATTAAGTAAAGCAAAGTTTGCTAGATTTTAAGATGATAAAATCCATACTGGTTGACTTAGGGGGAGTTTATTTCACTGATGGAACAAGAAGTGCCATAGAAAAAATTAGTAAAAAGTTTAATTTGGATCCAAATAAAGTCAAGGAGATTACAGACAATGATGTCAGTCATGCATATAGGAAAAGCCAGATAACATCTGAGGAGTATTGGAATCAATCAAAGAGGTTTCTGGGAATAAATGCTGATAACTCGGAATTGAATGATCTATGGATAGGCTCGTACGATCCCCAGGAGAAAGTGATTGGGATATTGCGAAAATTAAAGGCAAAAGGCATTAAGTTATTCTTTTTTTCAAACAACGTGAAAGAAAGGGCTGAATTTCTGGAAAGAAAGTACAAAATCAAAGAATTTTTCATTGACGGAATTTATTCCCACATAGTGCAAAAATCAAAAAGGGAAGGAAACGAAATATTTAAATTAGGCCTGGAAAAAACAGGTGACAAACCAGAAGAAGTAGTTGTGATTGATGACAAAGAGGAATACGCAAACAAAGCCAAACAATTAGGAATGCACGGTATTTGGTTCAGAAATCCAGAACAATTAGAAGAAGAACTCAATAAACTAATAAGATGAAAAAAATAATTTTGATTATATGTGATGGTATGGGGGATATACCTGAAAAAGAATTAGGCGATAAGACTCCCTTAGAAGCTGCTAATACTCCCAATTTAGATAGATTTGCTCGAGAAGGTTTAAATGGTGTGATGGAGGTTCTTGGAAAAGACATAAGGCCCAACAGCGATGAAGCCCATCTAACTTTATTCGGCTATGATCTGAAAAAGGACTACCCTGGTAGGGGTCCAATAGAGGCAGCTGGTGTGGGTATTGGGCTTAGACATGGTGATGTAGCAGTAAGAAGCAATTTAGCAACCGTTGACAAAGAATTGAGGGTTAAGGACCGACGCAGTGGAAGAATGCAGGACAATCACCCTTTCACAAAAGAATTAGATGGAATAAAAATAGAGGGTATTGAATTTATTGTTAAATCTGGAACTGGGCACAGAGTAATCATTGTGATGAGGGGGAAAGGTTTAAGCGATAAGATATCAAATTCTGATGTCCATTATGTAAGTGAAGAAAAGGTTGTTGAGGAATGGAAAGGTAGCAAAGTTAACAAAATAGAGCCAACTGATGATACTCCTGAAGCGAAGTTTACGGCAAAAGTATTGCAAAAGTTTTTGGAGATCTCACATGAAAGCTTTGAAAAAAATCCGGAAAATGAAAAAAGGGAAAAACAAGGAAAATTAAGGGGAAACTATCTTTTAACAAGAGGCCCGGGATATTATAAAAAATTGAAATCATTTGAAGAAAGGTATGGATTAAAATCTTGTTGCATTGCAGGTGCTGGTTTGTACAAAGGATTAGGAGCAATAAGTGGTATGGAAGTAATAAAAGTTGAGGGAGCAACCGGATTAATAAAAACTAATCTTAAAGCAAAAATTGACGCAGTCAAAGAACAGATAAAAAAATACGACTTTGCCTATGTTCATATGAAGGGCGCGGATATTTGTGGTGAAAACGGAGATTGCAAAGGAAAAAAGAATTTTATAGAAAAAATTGATCAAGCATTAGATGATTTAAAAGATTTTGAAGGAATAATAGCTGTAACAGCAGATCATTCAACACCATGCAGCCATAAAGATCATTCTGCAGATCCAGTTCCTGTATTAATTCATGGCGGCAATATTACACCCGATAAAGTAGAAAAATTCAATGAGATTGAATGTGCAAAAGGCTCTTTAGGAACTTTACAAGGATCAGAATTAATGGCAAAAATTATGGAATTGGCTAAATAATTTGTTCTAATTCTTAAGTAGTTATTAAGGGAAATGTTTATAAAGAATTATTCAATTCTTGCAATGGGTGGTAATTAATGAAAACAATTCAAGGTGTTGTGGCAAAGGGTGGCTGGTCAAATGATTTTAAACCAGGATATAGAGAGGAAAAAATGCAAAGTCTTGCAGAAATAATTACTTCTTTTGCAGCTAGATATAATCTAGAAATAGTAACAAATACAGAAAGACTTCCAATGGGACAAGGAACTGGGGAAATATCATTCGGCAGGAATCAAAATGGCACTCCAGTTGAAGGTTCTCCAATTACAGGTGCTGTCAATTACATGCCTCCCGGCTCTGAAGGAAAAAAGAAAGCGCGAATTATGGCAATTATTCACGCTACTGATAGGCTTCCAGAAAATGCATATGGTGTTTTAGAGAGTCAAGTCAGACAGTGGGAAGTGTATTAATATTTTGTAAATAAACTCTTCACCTCCTATAAAACCTAGCAGCCTCTTCCGGCATGATAGAATTGATTGTCGCTTCTGTTGATATTTCAAAACCGCCCCATGTTGCTGTTCTTGGTGTCAGTTCTATATGAAAATGCAAATTCTCTTTTGCAGGGGAATAATGCAGATAGAAATTATAAGGTGCATTTAATTTCTTTAATTTTACAAGTAATTTTTTCAAAGCTAAAGCAATATCCTGTAATTCTGCTTCACTCAGTTCTTCCATCGTCCTTTTGTGCTTCTTCACAAATATCCATGCTTCATAATTAAACCTTGAAGCAAAAGGAGCAAAAGCAATCACGTTTTTTGTCTCAAATATCTTTCTTCTTGACCTGGATTCAGACTTGATTATTGAGCAATATGGGCATTTTTTGTATTTCTTGACAGCTTTAGCCTCTTCCATCACTAAAGTCGGGATTTCAGGCAAAGCAGCAAGCTGTGTATGGCTGTGGATCAATGAAGCACCAGCCTCTTTTCCATGATTCTTGAATATCTGGACATACTTTATGCCTTTAACCTTGCTTAATGTATTGATCCTTAGCTTGTATACCTCAAGCAATTCTCTAATTTGCTGCACAGGCAAATCTGCCAGTTGTGTTTTATGATGCTGGGTTTCAGCAATTATTTCGTGCACGCCATAAGTATTCCCTTCCACCAAGAATTTTTTTGATTTAATTTTAGAAGTTCCTTTTTTCTCAACAGCAGGGAACTTATTCAAGAACCATCTCATCTTCCAACTGCCCTTGTATTCAACTCTGCCAATTTCTTTTGGTGTTAATTCCTCATTTGAAGGGCAGAATAAGCATGCTTTTTTTGGATTAACAACTTCAACAGTCTTAAATTCCCTTGATCTGTTCTTCCTGGAAGTAGCGTAATAAATCCACCTCTCCAGAATATAGTCTTTTCTTAATATTCCCATATATCAACAACTCAAAATATAATTATTTAAACCTTTTGGATTGTCTTTTGATTAACCAGTATATAATGGAAGGGTTTGATATAATGCATTTTGCAACAAAGACGTGCCATATAAGATCCAAAAAATAATGCAGCAGCAATCCAATTAAAAAAATCAGCGCGAATTCATTAAAAAAAGACAGGATTACCATTAATAGCAGGAATTCTACTGTGTGAAAAACAAGCAATATGCCCTTTGCATCTGTAAAATCATTTTTGACCATCATCCCTGAAAAATATTTGTAGCAATTTACAATATTAAGATCCCTGAATCTAAAAACATTAGAGATATAATGATCAGAATCCGCAATAACTCCCCCAATTACAATAAGTATAACCTTCCACCCAAATACAGGATAGAGAACTGCAGCTAAAATTAAAGCGTAGAATAGATGAGTCAAAGGCTTCATAATTTCATTAATTTTTATTTGATTTATAAATTTTTTTATGCGTCTAAAGACGAAACCTTTTTAATAATAGATTTATAACTATAAACCATGTATAATTTAAAAGGAAAAACAGCATGGATAACAGGAGGAAAGAGAATAGGCCAAAATGTTGCAGAAGCATTGGCGCAGCACGGTGCTAATATTATTTTAACTTATAACAGATCAAAGAAAGAAGCAGAAGCAGCAATTGAAAAAGTAAAAAACATAATGTCAAGACACTTCTTGTTCAAGCTGATGTCTCTTCCCATGAAAGTGTTCTCAAAGCAGTACAGGAAATTAAAAAAAGTTTCAAACAAATTGATATTTTAGTCCTTATGGCATCTGTTTTTGACAAGATTGAAGATATTAAATCAATAACAGAAAAAGATTTCCAGGATAATTTCAATGTTCATGTCCTGGGCACATTTTGGCCTATACAGGCTAGCTTGGATATAATGCCGAAGGGAAGCCGTATAATCACAATTTCTGACAGGACTGTGATAGGAAATGTCTACAAAGATTATTTGCCCTATATTGTCACAAAAGGTGCAATAGCTGCATTAACAAGAGCTTTGGCTGTTGAGCTCGGCTCAAGGGGTTTATTTGTCAATTCAATCGCACCAGGCCCAATTTTAAAGCCAAAAGACCTTGATGAAGGATACTGGCAGGAGATAAGAAAAGCCTCAATTGTTGATTTTCCAATCACAGATGAAGAAGCGATCCAGGAATTCGCTAAATTGGTTTTATACTTGTCAACAGTGAGGTCAACTGGCTCGATATATTCATTGGATATGGGAAATTTGTAACAATATATTTAAAAACCTCAAAATAACTTTGTTTATGATGGAATTAAAATCAATAAAAAAGAGGATTCCGAAGGAATTGTATGACATTCTTGATAAAGAAATAAAAAATCTGAGGCCTGCGCAGGAAAAAGCAGTAAAAGAAGGTCTTCTGGAAGGCAATAATCTTTTGGTTTGCACTCCGACAGCATCTGGAAAGACTTTAATTGCTGAATTAGCGGCTTTGAGTTCAATTATCCAAAATAAAGGAAAAACAATTTACATTGTGCCATTAAAAGCGTTGGCAACAGAAAAATTCAGGGATTTCAAGAGAAAATATTCCAAAATTGCAAAAGTGGCTCTTTCTATAGGAGATAGAGACTCTTCAGATCCACATCTTGCAGAATATGACTTGATTGTCACGACCTCAGAAAAACTGGATTCTCTGATAAGGCACCATTCACCATGGATATCAAATATAGCAACGATCATTGTTGATGAAATTCATCTGCTTAATGATCACACTAGAGGTCCAACATTGGAAATTCTCCTTACAATACTAAAAAAATTATTAAAAAAAGCCCAGATAATTGCTTTGTCAGCAACAATAGGCAATGCAGAAGAACTCTCAGAATGGCTTGATGCAGATTTGGTTGTTGACGACTGGCGTCCTGTTAAACTTGATAAAGGGATTTATCTGGATGGTAAGATTGAGTTTTATTAAGCAAGTCCCAAATTCTTCATTATAACCTCAGAATTAAATGGTTCTAAATCCTTGTATTCCTGCCCCATTCCTAGATATAAGATTGGTTTTTTTGTAACATAAGAAACAGAAACAGCAGCGCCTCCTTTTTCATCAACATCAGCTTTGGCTAATATAATTCCGTCAATTCCGACGGCGTCATTGAATGTTTTTGCCTGCTCAACGCAGTCATTTCCGGTAATTGATTCACCGACAAATATTTTGAGGTCAGGCTTTGCAACTCTTATGATTTTTTTCATTTCTGAAATTAAATTTTCATTGCTGTGCATTCTCCCTGCAGTGTCAATCAAGACAACATCAACATTCTTTGCCTGCGCATGTTTTATCGCATCAAACGCAACAGCTGCTGGATCGCTTCCGTAACCATGCTTTATGATTTTAACGCCAAGTTTGTCAGCATGCAATTGCAGTTGCTCTATCGATGCTGCCCTGAAAGTGTCAGCTGCAGCTAAAACACAGGATATTTTCTTTTCATTCAGCAAATTAGCCAATTTTGCGATGCTTGTTGTCTTTCCGCTTCCGTTTATTCCAAAAAAAGTGATAATATATGGTTTTTCTCTTTTATTCTTGATTTCATTGATCAAATCTAAATCATTCGACTCAAATAATTCTTCAATAGAGCTCTTTAATGTGCTAAGAATAGTTACCTCGACTTTTGTCCTCCTGATTGGCTTTTCAACAAGCTCTTCTTTCAAGTCATTTTTTATTTTCCCAATAACTTCAACAGCAACATTGTTTTCCATCAAAACCAATTCCATTTCCCAGAATAATTTCTCAAATTGCTGTTGATTGATCTTAGTTGTTACTATTTTTTCCTTTATTGTCTGAAAAAATCCTTTTTTTTCAGGTTCTTCCTTAACCTCAATCTTAGGTTCATGTTTGTGTTCTTTTTTATGTTCTAATTTTTCTTCTGGTTTTTTTTCTATTGGTCTTATTTTTTCTTTCTTTGATTTTTTTTCTGTTTCGTGCTTTTTCTCTATTTTTTCTTCTTGTACAGGCGTTTTTTCTTCTATGTCTTTTTCCTCTTTTATTTCCGGCTTTGATTCTTCAACAACTTCTTTGCCGGCAAATTTATCCTTGATCTTTGCAAAAAACCCTTTTTCTACGGTTTTCTCTACTATTTTCTCTTCTACTTTGCCTTCTTTCTCAACGCCTTCAGAAATCTTTGATATAGCGCCCTTCAGCTTATCTTTTAAAAATTTAAACATTTTAAATAAGAATTGTCATTATTTTGAAGCTAAACTCTGCAATTCCATCTCTATCTGTGCAGCTTGCTGGGCCATTTTCTCCAGGTCATTTGTGATTCTTTTCTGGATTTTGGTAAGCTCTTCAATCTGGGTGTGTATAAGCTTTTTTGTTGATGGGACATCTTTCTGGACAGCAACATTTGCACCAACATTGACAAGCAGTTTTGATTTATCTTTAACACTTGCCTTGGCAAATATCCCGGAACTTAATGGAACAAATATCTCATTGTCGTCATTGATTTTCTTGAATTCTTCCAAGCCATTGCTTGTTACACTTAATTCCATCAGCTGATTTGTCACTACCTCCAATTGCTTTTGCAGCTGCTTGATATGTTGATCAAGTGCTTGATATTCCACGTACATTTCATGAGCTTTTTTTTCTTTGTCGTCCATTTTCAAGACCTTAATTTCTTTTCAAGTTTTTTATACATATTTTCATAAACCAAGCCCATTGGAAGTCCTTCGTGAGTTCTTTTGATAGTTTCTGCCAATAAAGGCCCTACTGAAAGTATTTTAATCTTTTTTAAAATTTTTTCCTTTGGAATTGCAATTGTATTTGAAACAACCACTTCCTTAATTCCAGATTTCTTTATTCTTTCTGTTGCCGGATCAGACAAAACACCGTGGGTTGCTAAAACATACACTTCTTTTGCCCCATGCTTGATTAAGATATTAGCTGCTCCAGTTATTGACCCCGCTGTGTCTATTAAATCATCTATCATGACAGCAATTTTACCTTGAACATCCCCGATTACATGCTGCACTTCAGCAACATTCGGCTCAGGCCTTCTTTTGTCTATAATTGCGATCGGAACATGAAGCACTTTAGCAAACGACCTTGCTCTTGCAGCTCCACCAGCATCTGGACTTACTATAACAATGTGTTTTAACTTCTTTTTTATTATATAATCAGCCAAATCAGGTATTAAATCGAGATTATCAGTTGGAATGTCAAAAAAGCCTTGAACTTGTGCAACATGCAGATCAAACATTATAACCCTGTTAACACCAGCAGCTTGGATCATATTAGCAACAAGCTTAGCTGTAATTGGTTCTCTAGGCTTAGTTTTCTTATCTTGCCTGCAATAACCAAAATAAGGGATAACAGCTGTTATTTTCTCAGGAGAAGACCTCCTTAATGCATCAACCATGATCAATAACTCCATCAGATTAAGGCTTGCATCAGGAGAAGTTGGCTGGATTATGTACACATCACACCCCCTTACACTCTCAAGAACTCTGCAATATATCTCTCCATCATGAAATCTCTTGATTTCAACAGGTGTTAAGGGTATCTTTAGAGTTTTGGATATTTCCTCAGCAAGCTTCCTATTCGCAGTTCCAGATATTAGCTTAACATTAGACATTTAACCCCCTAATTGTGTATTTTAGAACGATTACCCCTTTAAAAAGATTTGGGTTTTGAAATGTTATTACTTTAAAATAAGAAGATTTAAAAATGAATTATTGCTACCCCTGCATATGCCTATAGATTGATACATTAGTACATTAAAGCATAGATTAGAAATAGCTGAAAGGGTACAATCAAATCTGAAATTAACAAAGAATCCTGGTCCACTAAGAGCTGTTAATGGTCATCAAGATAGATTTATGGATATGTCTGAAAATTGTACTGATCCAGTATGGTTAAAATTAAAATCTCACTATTCTGATGGTTACTATAAAATTCCTTTAGTTGATCATTTAATAATTAAAATGGTAGACAGAACTATGACTGAGCGAGAGTATAATATGATCTTAAATGATGAATATCCAGACCTAATTGCGAAAACTGATCAAGAAGTAAGTCATAATCTAGAAATATTGGCGGACATTGATTAAAATATTATTAAATTAACGTTAAGCAACAGTTTCTTTCTCCTCTTTTTTCCCTTCTTCCTTCTTCTTCAGCAGGATCTGTATTTCGCCAAAAGGAGCTTGCTGCAGGATATCTATCTTATCCTGCTGTGCCAGATGCAGCAAAGGAATAAAAGTATGAACTTTGTCTTCTTTTGATTCAGAAGGGAGCAGTTTTTTGAATGTCAATTTACCCTTAAATGCGCCCATGAAAAATGTTTTTATATTTCCATAAACTTCCCTTATGATTACAGTTATATCCTTCTTCCTTTTTGGAACTTCTAGATTAAGAGGCGGTATTGAATGCAATAATCTTCTTTTTTTAACTTCTAAAGCCCTTTCCAAAGCATCAACTAAATCATAAATTGAAACTTTTCTTTTTCTGGGCTGTGGTGTTCTTGGAATTAATTTTGGAATTTCATTCAGCTTTGGAATTTCAGTTGTCTCATCAAAGCTAAGCTCTTCCATTTCTTCTTCAACACCGATTAACAACCTATCTAACTCACTTAAATCTTCCCCAACAAGCTTATGAGACTTCATCTTGAGCAGGATGGCAGCTGCAAGCAAAACCTTGCCGGAAACTCTGAAATCATGCTTTTTAAGAGACTTAAGCATTTCAATATATTTTTGTGTTATGATGCTTACATCAACATCCCAGGGGTCCATCTGTTCGCTTTTGACAAGCTCATAGATTACACTCTGCCACGTAATCTCATCAGATTTTGAGAATATAATGTCAAAAATACGGTCGTGAGGGTTGATTTGCTCCATTATATGCTAATTCTGGAACTTTTTGTATATAAATTTATTCATTAAATTAGGGATTGGAAAGAATAAAAAAATATCTCAAATTAGATAATGCAAAGAGCTTTTTCTATTGTGGTAATTCTAAAATATTGGTAACTGTATAATTCAAAACCTTTTTATACAATATAAAAATTCAAATCCTATTTTGGGCCCGTGGTCTAGTCCGGTACACGCGGAAACAAAGTTCCCGCTGGGTTTTCCGTGCTGCGGAAAATGACAACACCCTTACAAGGTAATCCTTTGAAAGGTGTAAGTCACCAGTTCAAATCTGGTCGGGCCCATTTATTTTAATATAGGAAGTGTATAATATCCTATTCAATGCGCGAGTGATCTAATGGCTACAAGCTTTCTCAAATAAGAATGCAAAGTTTGCCATAAATGATTGGGCCTTGCCAAGGCTCCCATCCGAGTTCGAATCTCGGCTCGCGCATTTTTATTTAAGAATTCTTACACTCAATAACCCTTTCTTCCGTAACAATCAAATCAACAGGAACATCATGTTTTTCATTTGGTATTGAATCTACAACTTGAAAATCAAAGGCTAAGCCGATTTTGATCGATTTCTTCACTTTTGCCAGAAACTTATCATAATATCCAAAACCATATCCTATCCTATGGCCTTTATTATCAAAAGCAGCACCAGGCACCAACACTAGATCAATGTTTTTGTAGGCAGTTTTCATGATTTCTATTGGCTCAAGGATTCCAAACTTGCCGCTTGGAACTAAACTGTCAAAATCAATTATAACGCTTGGCTCAATCTCGCTTTGCAGGACTTTAGGGACAACAACTGTTTTGCTTCCTAAAGTTTTTTTGATCATTTCATGGGTGTTGACTTCGCTGTTGAAAGAAACAAAAAACATTATTGTCTTGGAATTGTTATATTGTTCCAGGGAAAATAATTTTTCTTCTATTTTCCTGCTTTTCTCAGTAATCTCATCTTTAGACAATGAATTGCGCTTGGCAAGTATTTTTTCCTTTAGATTATTTTTCATATAGAAATAACTTTAAGTCAAATAATAAAAATCTTTCTAGTTTCTTCCTATCAGGTCAGCAGTTCCTGCTCCTAAAGCCGCCAAAACTGAGGTTACAGCAACGCCTTTGTAAAGTTCTATAGGTTCTGAAATATTAATCAAATTAAACAACAAGAAAATAACTACAATAACTACTAATGATGTAAGGTAAACCAATGTTGCTCTTTTTGGTAAAATCCTCAATAATCTTTTTTCCTTGATATCCCTGTAACCAGTTTCATACATCAAGACGATTATCATAAAATAAGAAAAGAATAGTATGAGTGATGCCCTTGATGTTGATATTTGCTTTGCGATTTCTTTCCCATAAATAAATCCAAAGTGAGCAACAACGCCGATAAAAGCGCCGATTATGCCTTTGTTGATATCTTTTATATCAAACTTTCTTAACGGCCTCGCTTGCACCTCTTTCACAATTTTCTTTTCCAAACCTTCAACTTTTTCAGTTTCCTTTTCAATTTTTCTTTCTTCTTTTACAATTTGATCTTCTTTATGCTCAATTTCTTCCTCTTTTTTCTCAACATCTTCGATCTTATGCCCTGTTTTCTGCTCTTCAGCAAGAATCTCAAGATGATGCAAAGTGTCCTTTAGTGCAGTATGCTCTTTTTTAGGTTTTCCTGCATGATGCTTTGGAGCATTATGGGCTTTTTTAGCATGTTTTTTAGAACTAGCCTTATGTTTATGCTTACCTCTTTTTTTGACCATGGTATTTAATTTTTATTTATGATATTTAAAGTTTTTGATTGTTTAATATATTATTCTGCTATTTTCCCAAAATTTTCTTCATATGCTCAATCCGTTTCTCAATCAATTCCTGAGTCCCAATATCTTCCCTATGGAATACTTTTCCTTTTACTGATTTTGTAGCTTCTTCTGCAACTCTTTCAGCTTCTTCCAGATTATCAGCTATTCCGAGACAAGCAATTCCTCTTGAGCCAGTTAAATACAAACTCCCTTCTTTTTCATCGACAGAGGCATAGTATAATTTTGCTGATGTCTCTGCAACCTCAATTTTTTCATTTTTAACTGGGTTATCGGGATAACCTTCCGGAACAACATACTTGCAGACAGTTGCTTTGTTCTGGAATTTAATTTTTATTTTATCTAA